>Ga0075163_10011687_pt1 | contig 11433 bp, 9 predicted proteins | sample JI1023141ADNA_FD_71478 | JGI IMG/M metagenome (GOLD analysis project Ga0075163, IMG submission 71478) | Wastewater effluent complex algal communities from Wisconsin, to seasonally profile nutrient transformation and Carbon sequestration -... | ecosystem: Engineered > WWTP > Effluent > Algae... | reverse complement strand
CGATCGACGACTGCCTCGGTGAACTCAAGAACGGCGGACACGTCACGACCGCCGCGGATTTGCACGGCGTCGGTTTCAAAACCGTTCTCGGGAAAAATCTCACGGGGTGTTTGCGCGCTGATACCGACGACCGCGTGATCGCCGCGCTCGACGGCTTCAAGGAAATCGCGCCCGCGCACAATCCGCCCTACGCCCTCGGCATCGCGCGTTTCCGCGAAAAACTTCCCGGCGTCCCGCTCGTCGCGCTCTTCGAGACAGCGTTTTACCAGTGGGTGCCCGAGGCCGCCTCGCGTTACGCCGTTCCGCAGACGTGGTATGAAGCCGGCGTGCGCCGCTACGGTTTCCACGGTGCGAGCCACAAATTCGTCGCCGAGCGCAGCGCCGAACTGCTCGGCCGCGACGACATTGCCGAGCGTGTGCGCAAACTCTACCAATCCGGCGCCACGCCGGTTCACGCCAGCGCCGCGCCGCTCCGCATCATCTCCTGTCACCTTGGCGGCAGCAGCTCCGTGACCGGTATCCGCGACGGCGTCGCCATCGGCACGAGCATGGGACTCAGCCCGCAGTCGGGTCTCCCGCAAAACAACCGCGTCGGTGATCTCGATTCCGCCGCCGTGCCGTTCGTGATGAAAACTCTCGGTCTCTCGCTCGCCGAAGCCGAGCGCCAGATGACCAAAGAGGCCGGGCTCCTCGGTCTCTCCGGTGTCGGCAACGATCTCCGCGACATCCGCGCCGCCGCGCAGCAGGGCAACGCCCGCGCGCAACTCGCGCTCGACGTGTTTATCCAATCTGCGCGCCACTGGATCGGCGCGTTTCTCCTCGAGCTCAACGGCGCCGACGCCCTCGTGTTCACCGCCGGCATCGGCGAAAACAATCCCGACCTCCGCGCCGCGATCTGCGCGCAGCTCGACCAGCTCGGCATCGTGATCGACCCCGCGAAAAATGCCGCGCTGCGCGGCACCGAGGGCAAGATCTCCGCCGCGAATTCGCGCACCAAGATTTTTGTGATTCCCGCCAACGAAGAACTCGTCGTCGCCCGCGAAACCGCGCGCTGCATCTCGGCGCAGGCACAACCTCAATAAGCCGTCCGCCTTTCCTCCTTCCTCCATTTCCGACTCTCCACCCTCAATTCTCAACAACCCACCCATCATTATGTCCAAAGCCATCGGTCTCCTTGAAACCCGCGGTCTCACCGCCCTCGTCACCGGCGTCGACGCCATGCTCAAGTCCGCCAACGTCACGCTCGTCGGCCCCATGAAGCAGGTCGGCAACGCCCTCGTCACCGCCGTTGTCACGGGTGATGTCGCCGCCGTCAAAGCCGCCACCGATGCCGGTGCGCAGGCCGCCCGCACCGTCGGCGAAGTCGTCAGCGTGCAGGTCATCCCGCGCCCGCACGACGACGTCGCGCTCATTTTGCCCAAGGCCGCCGTCGCCACGCCCGCGAAGAAGTAAGCCATGTTTCTCGCGCGCGTCATCGGCTCCGTCGTCTCGACGAAAAAAGACGAGGCGATGAAGGGTCGTAAACTCGTCATCTTGCGGCCGCTGCTCGTGGATGAAGCCAATCCCGCGCAGTTCCGCAACGGCACCAACACTGTCGTCGCGATCGACGCGATGGGTGCCGGTCTCGACGAGGTCGTCCTGTTTTGTCAGGGCAGCTCCGCGCGCCAGGCCACCGGCATGAAATCGCTGCCTGTCGACGCCGTCGTCGTGGGCATCGTCGATACGGTCGATGTGTTGAATCACAAAATCTATCCCCAAAAAAAGTAACCGCGGTCCCGAACGATGAGCGCCAATCTCCAACTCGATGAGCAAACGATCCGCACGATCGTCGAAGACGTTATGCGCGGCCTCGGCCGGGCGACGGCTTCCGCTTCAGCCCCCTCCAACGCGGCCCCGTCTGCCGCTCCCGCCGCCGCGCCCGCGCCGCGCCGCAGTGGCCCGCGCTTCGGCGTGTTTGAAGATGTGAAGGACGCGTGCGCCGCCGCGCAGGCCGCGTTCGAACAGCTCCGCAACAAGGGCGTCGCCGGTCGCCGTCAGGTCATCGACATCGTCAAAGATCTTTGCACCAAGAACGCGAAGGCGTGGGGCAAGTTTGAGTTCGACGAGACCAAGATCGGCCGCCTCGAGCACAAAGTCGCGAAGCTCGAAATCGTGAAACTCGTCCCCGGTGTCGAGTGGCTCCAGCCGCGCGGCATGAGCGGCGATCACGGTATCACGATGGAAGAGCACACGCCCTTCGGCGTCGTCGGCGCCGTGCTGCCCGTCACGCATTCCATCCCGACGCTCAGCGGCAATGTCATCAACATTGTAGCCGCCGGAAACTCGGTCGTTTTCAACCCGCATCCGGGTGGCGCCCGCTCCGCCGCGCTCGCGGTCCGCACGTTCAACGAGGCGATCTACGCCGTCCTCGGCATCGAGAATCTCATCTGCACCGTCGAGACGCCCACCATCGAGACGTTTAATGCGCTCACGAAAAACGAGCACATCCGCCTCCTCTGCGTGACCGGCGGCCCGATGGTCGTGAAGGCCGCGATGGCCTCCGGCAAACGCGCGATCTGCGCCGGCCCCGGCAATCCTCCTGTTATCGTTGACGGCACCGGCAACCTCGCGAAGGCCGCCGCCGACATCATTTCCGGCGCCTCCTTCGACAACAATCTCCTCTGCATCGGCGAGAAACAGGTCTTCGTGCTCGAGCACGTGGCCGACCGTTTCATGAACGAGCTCGCCTCGGCCGGCGCCGCCAAACTCACCGCCTCGCAGCTCGCGAAACTCAGTGCGGTCGCGTTCACCAATTCCAAGGACGCCGGCGGCTGCTCGCACCCGGTGCTCAACCGCAAGTTCGTCGGCGCCGATGCCGCCGTCCTCGCGCAACACGCCGGCGCGACCGTCACGCCTGATTGTCCGTTGCTCTTCGCCGAGACTGATGCCGACCACGTGTATGTCCTCGAAGAGCAGATGATGCCGATGCTCCCGATCGTGCGCGTTAAAGATTTCAACGCCGCCGTCGCCGCCGCCGCCAAGAGCGAACACGGCTACAAGCACTCGTGCGTCATCCATTCGCTCAACGTCGAGCGCATGACGCAGATGGCCCGCGCCCTCGACACCACGCTCTTCGTGAAAAACGGCCCCAGCACCGCCGGCCTCGGCCTCGGGGGCGAGGGTTACCTCAGCTACTCCATCGCGACCACGACCGGCGAAGGTATCACCACGCCGGAGACGTTCACGCGCACCCGCCGCTGCGTGATGGTCGACAACCTGCGCATCTACTGAGCCATGTTTCTCGCGCGCGTTGACGGAGTGGTCGTCTCGACAGTCTGCCATCCCAGCATGGCCGGCTATCGTTCGATCATTTGTCAGCCGCTCGATGCCGAGTTCCGCGACGAAGGCGCGCCCGTGCTCGCCATTGATGCACTCGGCGCCGGACACCACGAGCGCGTGCTCATCTCGACCGACGGTTCGCACACCCGCGCTCTCGTCAAAGATCCGAAATCCCCGTTGCGCAATATCGTGATGGGCCTCGTCGACGCGAAGGAGACCGACTGACATGCGCCTCGGACACGTCATCGGTCGCGTGACCCTCTCGCAGCAGGACCCCGCCTACAAAGGCGGTCGGTTTCTCCTCGTGCAGCCGTTCGACAAATCAAAATTTCAAGGCGGCGCCGTCGAGCCGCTCGCCAAGGGATCGTCGCTCGTTGTTTACGACAATCTCGGAGCCGGCGTCGGCCACATCATCGGTTTCACCGAAGGTGCCGAAGCGACCGCGCCCTTCGACAACCCGACGCCCGTCGACGCCTTCTGCGCCGCGCTCATCGATAAAATTTTCTACAACCCGCCTGCCTAAATTTCCGCTCACGTGAGGTAGGAGCCTGCTTGCAGGCGATTCTCCTACCTATCGCGAGCAAGCTCGCTCCTACACCTTTCCACCCATGCCTATCGTCATCACCGCTCGCGACGCCGAGGAACTTCTCCGCAAGGGATCTCAACCGCCCGCCGGCGCGATCCTCACGCCATCCGCCCGCGACGTCTTCCAGGGCCGCGCATCGCTCCTGCCGCTCGTCGGCACCAAGACCACCGCATCCTCCGCCGCTGCTCCGGCCAAGAAGTCCGCCGCGCCCAGCATTCCCGACTACGAGTTCAAGTGGACGCCCGGCTCCGATCCGAAAACGCCCGCCGAGATCGAGCGCTTCTTCAATTCGCCCGAGATCAATCTCATCAAAGAGCGCATCTGCGACATGGGCCGGCGCCTCTGGCAGCGTGACTACACCGACGGCAACGGCGGCAACATCACCGTCCGCGTCGGCGACAATCTCGCCCTCTGCACGCCCACGCTCATCTGCAAAGGTTTCATGAAGCCCGAGGACATGTGCCTCGTCGACCTCGACGCCAACCAGCTCGCCGGCACGCGCGTCCGCACGAGCGAGGCGAAGACGCACTTTGGCATCATGAAGCGCCAGCCGGCCGCGAAGTCCTGCGTGCACGCGCATCCGCCGCACGCGACCGCGTTCGCCATCGCCAACGTCAACATTCCCTCCTGCCTCATCCCCGAAGCCGAAGTGTTCCTCGGCAAAATCGGTGTCGCGAAATACCAGACACCGGGCACGCCCGCCAACGCCGACGAAGTCGGTGAGGTCGGCAAGATTCACCAGGCCGTGCTCATGCAAAATCACGGCGTGATTTGCTGGGGCAAAGACGTCGAAGACGCCTACTGGAAGATGGAGAACATCGATTCCTACTGCCGCACTGTGTGGATCGCCGCCGGCCTCGGCGGTGGCCTGCATCGCTTCACCGGCGGTCAGGCGAAGGAGCTCATCGATCTCCGCCAGAAACTCGGCATGCCCGATCCCCGCTCCGGCCTCAAGGAATGCGAACTCTGCGACAGCGCCGATTTCCGTCCCGGTGTCGTCTGCTCCGTGCCGGCCAAAGAAGCTCCTGCCAGTGAGTCCGCCGATCCGGCCATCGAAGCGATCGTCGCGAAAATCACCGAGCAGATCCTGAAGCAGCTCAGCGCTAAATAAACGCCGTCCTGTAGGAGCCTGCTTGCAGGCGATCTCGCGAAACCATCGCGAGCCAGCTCGCTCCTACCCCTCAAACCATGAAAGTCTCCATCATCGGCGGCGGTGGCCGCGTCGGCTCCAATGCCGCTTTCGCTCTCCAGTGCGCCGGCATCGTATCCGAAATCCAGATTCTCGACGCCAATGCCGACATGGCCGAGGGCGAGGCCCTCGATCTCCTGCACGGTTCCTCCTCGATCGCCGACCAACGCATTTACTCGGGTGACTATGCCCGCGCGAAGGACAGCGACGTCTTCGTCATCACCGCCGGCCTCCGCCGCAAGCCCGACGAGTCGCGCCTCGACCTGATCAACCGCAACGTCGCGCTCTTCTCCGGCATTCTTGAGAGCATGAAGACCGCCGGCTTCCGCAAGGACGCCATCGTGTTCGTCGTCTCGAATCCGGTCGACATCCTTACCCAACTCGCTGCCGCGAAACTCGGCCTGCCGTGGCAACAAGTCCTCGGTCTCGGCACGATGCTCGACACCGCGCGTTTCCGTTCACTCATCGCGCAAGACCTCAAGCTCGCGCCCACGCAGGTCAAAGCGCTGATCCTCGGCGAGCACGGCGACTCGATGCTCCCCGTTTGGTCGTCCGCGACCTACGCCGGTTTGCCGCTCGCGAAGATCGCCGGCTGCACGCCGAATTTTCAGACGCAGATTTTTGAGCGCACCAAGGGCAGCGGCGCCGAAGTCATCCGTCGCAAGGGTGGCGCCGGCTGGGCCGTCGGTCTCACCATAGCCGAAGTCGTCCATGCCATCGCGCACGACAAACGCCAGGTGCTCCCCGTTTCCACCGTGCAACAGGGCGCCTACGGCATCCGCGGCACCGCCCTCAGCGTCCCGACCGTCGTCGGCCGCGCGGGTGCGCTCGCACACGTCGAAGTCGAACTTTGGCCGAAAGAGCAGCAAGCGCTGCAAGCCTCCGCTCGCGCGTTGAACGAGACGTTTGCCAAGGTAAAGGGCGCCTGACCGCTGCACGCCGGTGCTGGACAGGGACGAAATATTTCCGTCTCTCTCCGGCTCCATGAAGCTGAAACTGTTTTCGGTTTTTGTCGTCGCCGCCGTGCTCGTAGCACGCGCCGCGGCCATCACCGCCACCGCGTTTGCCCCTGCGCCCGGTTCCACCGGAGTCTGCACCGACACGTTGCTCACCGTCACGTTCGACGTGGCGCCGAAGCTCGGCACGTCCGGGCGCGTGCGCATTCATCAGGCCGCGACCGATGCGGTCGTCGAGACCATCGACCTCGCGAGCGCCACGCACACACGCCTCATCGGCACCAATGGCACGCCTTACAACTATCTGCCGATCATCATCACGGGAACGGTGGCGACGATTTTTCCGCGCGCGGGCGTGCTCGCCTACGGGCAGAATTACTACGTGACGATCGAGAGCGGCGTCTTCACCGATGCCGGCGGCGGGGCGTTCACGGGCACCGCGGATGCGGCTGCGTTTCGTTTCTCGACGCGCGCGGCCGGCCCCGCCGCTGGGTCGACGGCGCTCACCGTCGCGGCCGACGGCTCGGGTGATTTTTGCACGGTGCAGGGGGCGATCGACTTCGTTCCACGCAACAACACCGCGCGCACCGTCATCACGTTGAGGCCGGGCACGTATCGTGAAATCGTCTACATCGGCTCCGCCAAGCCCTTCATCACGTTGCGCGGCGAGGACCGCGACCGGAGCGTCATCAGCTACGCGAACAACGCCAATTTTAACAGCGGCAACAACCGCACCATGGTCGCCTCCGACGCCAACGACTTCGTCTTGGAGACGATCACACTGCGCAACGCCACGCCGAAGGGCGGCTCGCAGGCCGAGGCGATCCGCGGCAACGGCCAGCGCGTCGTCTTCGACCGCGTCACGCTCTCCAGTTTTCAGGACACACTCCTGTGGAACGGCGCGCTCTTCGTCACCGACAGTCTGATCGAGGGCGACGTCGACTTCATGTGGGGCGGCGGCGCGTGTTTCTTCCAGCGCTGTGAGCTGCGCGCGCTCGCCTCCGGCTTCTACGCACAAGTCCGCAATAGCCCGACGGGCAAGGGCAACGTCTACGTCGATTGCCGGCTCACCGCGGCGGCCGGCGTGACGAATTCCGTCCTCGCCCGCATCGATCCCCGTGCTGGTGTCGCGAATACGTGGCCGTTCTCGCAAGTCGCGTGGATCAACTGCGCGATGGGACCGCACATCACCGCTACCGGCTGGCAACTCGACGGTGGCGCGACCTCCGCGCCCGATCTGCAGTTTTGGGAGTTTCAATCCACCGATCTCAACGGCAACGCGCTCGACGTCTCGCGCCGCCACGCCGCATCGCGCCAGATCGACGCCGCGACCGCCGCGCAATATCGCGATCCGCAATTTGTCCTCGGCTTCACGCCGCGGCTCAGCGCGGTCACCGCCGCGCCCCGCGCCGAGCGGCTCACCGGCCTTTCTACCCGCGCCCGCGCGACCGGCGGCGATGGTGCGGTGATCGTCGGATTTGTGGTGAGCGGCGCTACCCCGAAAAACGTGCTCGCGCGCGCCGTCGGACCCGGCCTCGCGCAGTTCGGTATCGCCGATGTGTTGCCGGCGCCGCGTCTCGAACTTTTCCGCGACAACGCGATCGTCGTTAGCAACACCGGCTGGACGACTGCGCCCAACGCGGCGGCCATCGTCGCCGCCAACGCGCAGGCCGGCGTCTTTCCGCTCTCCCCGGCCAGCGCGGATTCTGCGTTCGTGAGCGCGCTCGTGCCCGCCGCTTACTCGACGGTTATGACCGACTCTGCCGGTCGCGCCGGCAATGGTCTCATCGAAATCTACGATCTCGCGCCCGCCGACACCGCGCATCGCCTGAGCAACCTCTCGTCGCGCGCCTTCGTCGGGGCGGACGATGCCTCGTTGATCGCGGGCATGACGATCAGCGGTCGCGCGGCGAAACCGATCCTCGTGCGCGCGATCGGGCCGACGCTCGGCGCGTTTGGCGTGGGCGGTGCGCTCACGCGGCTGCAGCTCACGTTGTTCAACGAGCGCGGCACCGTCGTTGCGCAAAACGGCAATTGGACCGCCGCGCCCAACGCGCTGGAGATCGCGCGCGTTTCGCCGCAAGTCGGCGCGTTTGCGCTCACGACCGGCAGCGGTGACGGCGCGATTTTGACCGAGCTCGCGCCGGGCAACTACACCGCGCAAGTTTCCGGCGTCGGCGGGGCCACCGGCGTGGCGCTGATCGAAGTCTACGAAGTGCCGTAGCGCGCAGATTGCGCGCATCGTTCGCGCCGACCCGGCGTCTCGCCCGTTTGTGAAACCCCTCACCGTATTTGCGCTGCTCGTCGTCGCGACGATCGCCACCGCCCGGGATCTCGTCGTCGCGCCCGACGGCTCCGGTGATTTTAAGACCATCCAAGCTGCCGTCGACGCCGTCCCTGCCGAATCCGCAGAGCGCACGACGATCCTGGTGCGCCGCGGCACCTACGCCGAACTCGTCCTTATCTCGGCGGAAAAGAAAAACCTCACGCTGCGCGGCGAAGACCGGCGCGGAACGGTCATCGCGGCGACCAACAACGCGAACCTCAACCCCCGCCGCCGCGAGATGTTTTCCGCCGAGGCCGACGGTTTCATCCTGGAAAATATTACGCTCCACAACACGACGCCGAAGGGCGGTTCGCAGGCCGAGGCTATCCGCGTGCGCGCCGACCGCGTGATTTTGCGCGGCTGCGACTTTAAGAGCTTTCAGGACACGCTGCGCCTCGACGGCCGCGTCTACGTGCGCGATTGCTACGTCGAAGGCGATGTCGACTACGTGTGGGGCAGCGGCGCGGTTTACTTCGAGCGCTGCACGTTTCACTCCGTTTACAACGGCTACCTCGTGCAGTCGCGCAACGGCGCCGGTGCGTTCGGCTACGTCTTCGTCGATTGTCGGCTGACGGCGTCGCCGAATGTCGACCGCTACGTGCTGGCGCGGATCGAGCCCGGGCGTTTTCCGCACAGCCATGTGGCCTTCATCAATTGTGCCCTCGGTCCGCACATCAGTGCGGCCGGCTGGCAGTTGGACAAAGTCCCCGGAGCCGAGTCGCCCGCGCCCGCGCCGCACCTGCGTTTCGAGGAATTTCGCAACACGGATCTGGCCGGCAAACCGCTCGACACGTCGGCGCGGCTCCCGGCCTCGCGCCAACTTTCTGCAACGGCAGCGGCGCGCCTGCGTAGTGTGGGCAATGTCTTGGGCGGCTGGGTGCCGGCGGACCGCTGAAAATATCCGCTCTGGGTCGGCAGTGGTGATTTCTACCACTGAGCCCGCGATTTTCTGACGGTCCGCGCGTCGGTCCGGAGATTCGGCGTTGCGTTCGCGCCCGCGGAGTTTCTTTCTGCGGATGAAATTTCACCACGAGCTGCAAACTGCGCGGCGAAGTTTCTCTGCGGCGAATGCTTGGCTGCAGGCCCCTCAATCCCTCCTCCCCCAACTCATTAAGACTGTGTCTTCGTTCGAACGACTTGTCGTCCGCGCGCCGAGGCCTTTTGCCTCGCCCGGCGCTCTCTGGAAAGTGGCCGCTGCGGTTTTCGGCACCACGGGTCTCATTGTCGCGCGAGCGTGCGGCTACGATTTCTACTCGCTGTTGGCCTATGCCGGCTATTTCGCGGCGTATGTCGCGTTGCCGGGAACGGTAACGCTCTACGCATTGAACCGCCGGCCGTTTTCGCTGGCGACGGGGCTGGCGCTCGCGATCCCGACGGGTTTTGCGATCGAGATTTTCAGCTATCTCGGATTGGCGGCGACGGAGTTACGGGACTTCTATCGGTTTCTGCCGCTGGGATGGTTCGCGGCCGGTTTCGGAATGTGGTGGCAACGGAGGGAGTCGCCGGTGCGCATCCGCGTCTCGGGATCGCACGCCGGACTGGTGCTCGGCTTGGCGGTCGCTTTTCTCGGGATCATTTTTGTGGCCGCGAGCCAGATGTTTGCGGAGTCGCCCTTGGCGACTGGCATGCCGTCGCGGGCGATTTTTCACGACTGGGTTTACCTCGTGAGCCGGGCGGCGGTGATCAAACACAACTGGCCGCTCGACGATCCGAGCCTCTCGGGCACGCCGCTGCAATATCACTACTTCATGATGGTGCACGCGGCGGCGGCCTCGGGCACGACCGGCGTGGAGCTCACGCTGATCTTACTGCGCCTGATGGTGGTGCCGCTCGGGGCCGTGATGCTGGCGCAGGCGTATCTGCTCGGCCGCCGGCTCGCGCGGAGCCCGTGGGGTGGCGTGATCGCGGCACTGCTCGTGGTGATGGCGGGCGAAGTCTCGTTTGCCGAGAGCTACGGCCAGCCGATGTATCTCGGCCTGTTCGCCCGGTGGCTGTTTGTGAGCCCGACGTTTTTCTTCGGGATGATTTTCTGCGGAGCGCTCCTGTTGGCCGTCGCGCACTGCGAGCGGCTGGCGCACTGTGGCGTGCAGCACCACGCGTGGATATTCCTGCTCGCCGCGACCGGCACCGGCGCCAAGGGCACGGTGCTACCGGTGCTGATCTGCGCACTGGGGATCTGGGTGATGTGGCGCTGGTCACGCGAGCGACGGTTTCCAGGGCGCTTGGTGGCGTTTGGCTTCAGCTTCGGCGGGGCGTTTGCGCTGGTCTACCTCGCGACGATGTCGTCGTGGCGCACGGGCGACGCCCGTTTCAATCCGCTGCACGTTTTCCAACTCACCGAGTTTTGGAAAACCTATCTGCCGGTGTGGCAGAGCAGTTTGGGCAGTGTGTTGCCGGCCGCGGTCGCGGCACCATTGGGGACGCTCATTTGTGCGGTCGTGGTCTTTGCCGGCACCTGTGGAGTGCGTTTGCTGGCGATCCCTTACCTGTGCTGGGCCGGTCGCCAGAGCCGCGATCCGCTCGTGGGATGGTTGGGAGCGTTCTTCATCGCGAGCGCGGGCATGGGCCTGCTCATGGAGCTCAATAGCTACGGGGAACTCTATTTGATTTTGATGATCCGGCTCCCCATGGCGGTGCTGGCCGCGGCGTTTGCGGTCGATGCCTTTCGTCGCGTGCGCTCGTGGCGGCGGGAGACGCTGCCGTGGCTTTCGCCGAGCGTGAGTGCGCCGGCGATCGGTTGGATGCAGCGCGGCTTTGCGGGTGGGGCGTTGGCGGTGCTCGCGTTGGCGTTTGGTTTGCAGGCCAGTCTCTGGCTATCGCGCAACCGCACCGGTTTCGCCGAGTGGCTCGCGACTCCGGCCAAGCTTCGCGCCGACGACCACATGGGGCAACTCCACGAGGCGCTCCTCTGGGTGCGCCGCAACACCGAGCCCAATGCCGTGATCGTCGCCAATTCCTGCACGCCCGAAAACATGAAGAAAGACCACTGGGGTGCGCTCGACCGCACGCTCACCGGTGTCCACTTCTACTACTCGGCGCTGTCGGAGCGCCGCCTGTG
>Ga0075163_10011686_pt1 | contig 11434 bp, 8 predicted proteins | sample JI1023141ADNA_FD_71478 | JGI IMG/M metagenome (GOLD analysis project Ga0075163, IMG submission 71478) | Wastewater effluent complex algal communities from Wisconsin, to seasonally profile nutrient transformation and Carbon sequestration -... | ecosystem: Engineered > WWTP > Effluent > Algae... | reverse complement strand
TGCTTTTGGTCTTTCATCCATTGGCTAAATTTCTGTGGACCAAGTTCATTTAGCAAATCTTTTGTACCTTTTGGATAGGCTGCCAAATGATCAAAACTTGGCACTTTTGGCACTCTAAAGGTTTTATTTTTATCTACAAATTTTACGTCTTCGTTTCCGTTTACTATTATTTTAGAAATATATTTCAAGGCTTTTGTTCCTCTATCTTGACCTTGTTTTATTTCAAAAAGCTCTGGATGGTCGGCTATAAAACCAACTGTTTGCTCGCCATTTATAAAAACTGGGTGACTAATTACATTTTGAAGAAACTTGATATTTGTTTTTACACCTCTTATTCTAAACTCATAAAGTGCTCTATTCAATCTTTCGCTGGCTCCTTTTAAAGTTCTGCCCCAAGCAGAAACTTTTACTAGCATACTATCAAAAAATGGCGAAACGGTAACGCCAGAATAAGAACTTCCTTCGTCTAAACGTATTCCCATTCCTGCAGCATTTCGGTAAGCTATAATGGTTCCATAATCTGGTTGAAAATTATTGCTTGGATCTTCGGTTGTAATTCTACATTGAATTGCAAAACCGTTTACTTGCACATCTTCTTGGCAAGTAATAAAAATGCCCGAGCTCGCTAATTCTTTTCCTGCGGCTATCAAAATTTGCGAACGCACTATATCTATTCCTGTTATTTCTTCAGTAATAGTATGTTCTACTTGTATTCTTGGATTTACTTCTATAAAATAAATATTTTCATCGGCATCTACCAAAAACTCTACCGTTCCAGCATTGCTATAATTTACGTGCTTGGTAATATCCAAAGCATATTTATATAGTTTGTTTTTCGCTGTGCTTGTAAGAGAAGGACTTGGCGCTACTTCTACTACTTTTTGAAAACGTCTTTGTACCGAACAGTCTCTTTCATAAAGATGAACTAAATTTCCAAAATTATCTCCTAAAATTTGAACTTCTATATGTTTTGGATTTTCGATATATTTTTCTAAAAAAACCGTTCCATCGCCAAATGCTTTCAACGCTTCAGAAGAGGCATCATTTCTGAGCGAAATTAAATCTTCTTCGTTTCGAACTACACGCATTCCTCTTCCGCCACCACCAGCAGCAGCTTTTATCATCACAGGAAAACCTATTCTTTTGGCTTCAGAAAGTAAAACACCATCTTTAAGCAAATCTTCTTTACTATCTTCTATTACAGGCACATTGCTGGCGCGTGCTATTTTTTTGGCAGCTATTTTATCGCCAAGGTTTTCCATTACAGACCAATGCGGACCTACAAAAATAATTCCTTCTTCTTCGCAGCGTTTTGCAAAATTTACATTTTCAGACAAAAAACCATAACCAGGATGTATTGCATCTACTTTTTTCAATTTAGCTAAAGCAATAATTTCTTCTATATCAAGATAAGGTTTCAAAGGTTCGGTAGATTCACCTATGCAATACGCTTCATCTGCTTTATATCTGTGTAAAGAATATCTATCTTCGTGTGTATAAATTGCTATTGTTTTTACATGTAATTCTGTTGCTGCTCTAAATACTCTAATAGCTATTTCGCCTCTATTGGCTACTAAAAGTCTCTTGATTTTGTTTGTTCCCATTTCAATAATTTAAATTCCTGCTTAAAAACTTCTAATATAGTACAATCGTTACAGATTATTTTGTGATAATTACTACAAAAATTTGGCTTGTTGAAAAATTAATTTTTATTAATCTCGATTCCTACAATTTATATTAATAAAAGTCCATAAAAAAGGCTCTGTTAAAAAGGTATTTTCTAAAGTGTTCAGAGAATTTGATTTGAAAAAAACCTATTCGTTTTCCATTTTATCTATCACAGCACAAATTGCAGTATCACCGGTTACATTTACGGTGGTGCGCATCATATCTAAGATTCTATCTACTGGCAAAATGATGGCTATCCAAGCAGGATTTAAACCAACAGATGAAAGCACTATCATAAGCATAACCAAACCAGCGCTTGGCACTGCTGCAGAACCTATTGAAGCTAAAGTAGCTGTTATCATTATAGTCATTTGCTGCCCTATACTTAAATCTACCATAAACATTTGTGCTAAAAAAATAGCTGCAACTGCTTGATATAAACTTGTTCCGTCCATATTTACCGTAGCGCCTATTGGCAAAACAAAAGCACTAATTTTTGGGTCAATTTTTAAATTTTCTTCTACACATTCTATAGTTATAGGCAAAGTTGCTGCACTAGAACTCGTGCTAAAAGCCATTAACATAGCAGGAGCTATTTTTTGAAAAAATTCTATATAGCCATATTTGCCTGAAAATAATTTTAAAATTAAAGGGTAAACAATAAAAATCATAATACTCAAACCTAAAACCACAACTGCAGAATAACCCAACAAACCAGCAAAAATATTTAGCATTTTGCCTAAATCATCGCCAGCCATATCTGCTATAAGACCAGCCATTAGAGCAAAAACAAAAAATGGAGAAACTTTCATTATAAAATCTATCATTTTAAGGAAAACTTCGTTTAAAGAGTTTATAAATTCTATTACAATTTCGCTTTGCTTTTTAGGAATATATAATACAGCTACGCCAAAAAATATAGCAAAAAATATAACTGGAAGCATAGATCCAGAATTTAAAGCTTCAAAAATATTGCTTGGCACTACATCTACCAATGCTTGCAGCGGACTAGACTTTATAGTTTTGTTTGCCGTTTCAAGTTTATCAGAAACTTGGCTTGACACTTCTGCTTTGCTTTGTTTTTCTTTTACTTGGTTTACCAAAGCTAAATTTTCTTCTTTACACGAAAAACATATGTTGTCTTTTAAAGCAATGCCTTCAGCTTTAGCCCAAAGTTCATAATCAATTCTATTTTCTAGTCTAGAAGTTTCACTTAGCATTTTGCCGGGTTGAATAATGTTTACTAAACTTAGACCCAGAGAAACTGCAAAAATAGTTGTAGCCAAATACAAACCTAAAGTTTTAAAACCCATTTTACCCAAATGTTCTGGATTTCCAATGCCGGCAATTCCTCCAATAACAGAAAACAATACCAGAGGTAAAGCTATAAGTTTTAAGAGATTTACAAATATTTTTCCAAAGGGCGCAATCCAATTTGTTGTAAACTGGCTCCAACCCATTTTAGCTGAAAGAACAGCCCAAAGCACACCTAAAATCATTCCGATAATTATTTTCCAATGGAGTGCTAATTTCATAAACTTATTTTTTGAAATTGAAATGTACAATTAATTAAGAAATAAACCATAAATTTGCACCGAAATAATTAAAATGGATATTTCAGATAAATTTGCACTTAAAGGACTTACTTTCGATGATGTTCTTTTAATTCCTGCCTACTCAGAAGTTTTACCTAGAGAAGTTTCACTTCAAACAAGATTAACAAAAGGTATTACTATAAATATGCCTATAGTTTCTGCGGCTATGGATACCGTAACAGAATCTCAAATGGCAATAGCTATGGCTAGAGAAGGCGGACTTGGTTTTATACATAAAAACATGACTATTGCGCAGCAAGCAGCTGAAGTAAGAAAAGTAAAACGTTCGGAAAGTGGTTTAATAGTTGACCCAATAACTTTAAAAGTAGATGCAACCATTGGCGAAGCGCAAAGAATAATGCGTGAAAACAAAATTGGAGGTATTCCGATTGTTGAAGGCGAAAATACACTAGTTGGTATTTTAACCAATAGAGATTTGCGTTTTGAAACTAATAAAGAAAAATTAGTTTCGGAATTAATGACTTCGGAGCATTTAGTAACTGCTACAGAAGGCACAACACTTGAAGACGCAGAACTTATTTTGAAACAATTTAAGATAGAAAAACTTCCAATTGTAGATAAAAATAAAAAACTGGTTGGATTAATTACTTACAAAGATATTCTTAGAGTTCAAAATTATCCAAACGCTTGTAAAGATAAATTAGGCAGACTTTTGGCTGGTGCTGCTGTTGGCGTTACACCAGATATGTATCAAAGAATAGATGCTTTGGTAGCCGTAGGGGTAGATGTAATAGCTATAGATACCGCGCACGGACATTCGGCAGGTGTTATTAATTTGGTTAAAAAAACCAAGCAAGACTATCCAGATTTGCAAATAATAGCTGGAAATATAGCTACAGAATCTGGCGCACAAGCACTTATAGATGCAGGAGTAGATGGTGTAAAAGTAGGAATAGGACCAGGTTCTATTTGTACAACTCGTGTAGTAGCAGGTGTAGGCGTACCACAACTAACAGCTATATATGAAGCAGCAAAAGCTTGTAGAAAAGCTGGCGTGCCTTTAATAGCAGATGGTGGCATAACACAAACTGGCGATATTGTAAAAGCAATAGCAGCAGGAGCAGATACTATAATGGCAGGTTCACTTTTTGCTGGAACAGATGAAGCACCAGGCGATACTATAATTTTTCAAGGAAGAAAATTTAAAGCATACAGAGGAATGGGGTCTGTAGAAGCAATGAAACAAGGTTCAAAAGACAGGTATTTTCAAGATGTAGAAGACGATGTTAAAAAATTAGTTCCAGAAGGAATTGAAGGTAGAGTACCATACAAAGGTTCACTTTCTGAAGTTACGCATCAGTTTACTGGCGGCCTAAGAGCAGGAATGGGATATTGTGGTGCTGCAACAATTGAGCAATTGAAAGAAGCTAAGTTTACTGTAATTACTTCGTCTGGAATTAGAGAAAGTCATCCGCACGATGTTACTATAACAGAAGAAGCACCGAATTATAGTAGATAATTTACGTTGTGCGCATCTTAGTTTTGTAGATAAACATTTGTTTTACCTCAAAAACTTAATAAAATTTTGAAGTTTTTTTAATTTCGATAGTGTTCATTTATAGACAATTCTATATTTCTAGGTTAAAAAAGTGATTAAAACACTAATAAATCAACATTTATAGTGTTTTTTAAAATATTAGGTTTACTTTTGCCGTCCAAAATTTTATTAATTAACCAAAAATAAAAACGTTTCAATATGAATCAATACGAAACTACATTTATTGTAACTCCAGTTCTCACGGAAGGGGACGTAAAGGAAAGCATCAAATCTTATGTTGACTTTCTAAAATCCAATGGAGCAGAAATTGTTGAAGAAGACCACTGGGGTCTGAAAAAATTGGCTTATCCAATTAAGAAGAAAACGACTGGTATTTACCACCACATCGAATTCAGAAGCGACGCTGCACTTATTGAGAAATTAGAAATATCATTGAAGAGAGATGAAAGCATAATGCGATTTTTAACCGTTAAATGCGACAAGTACGCAGTAAAATATAACGACGACAAAAGAGCAGGTCTTGTTGGAAGAAACAAAACCGTTAAGACAGATTATTCTAAATCAGAAAAAGCATAAGACATGGCAGGAAGTAAAAACATTAGATTCTTATCTGCGATTACGATAGGTAAAGAACAAAAAAAATATTGTAGATTCCTTAAAAACGGAATTAAATATATAGATTATAAAGATCCAGATTATTTATTGAACTTTATAAACGAACAAGGTAAAATTTTACCTAGAAGATTGACTGGTAACTCATTGAAATTTCAAAGAAAAGTAGCACAAGCAGTAAAAAGAGCAAGACACATTGCATTATTACCTTATGTTGCTGATTTGATGAAAAAATAATCCTAAAAATATATAGAAATGAAAATTATTTTAAAAGAAGATATAGAAAAGTTAGGTTATGCTGATGATATAGTTGAAGTTAAAAACGGATACGGAAGAAACTACCTAATACCTGCTAAAAAAGCTGTAATTGCTAACGAGCCTAACGTAAAGATGTTGAACAACAAATTGAAGTTCAAGAACTTAAAAGAAGAAGCTATGTTGGAAGATTATAAAGCAATAGCTAAAAAACTTTCTAACCAAACTATTACTGTAGGTGCTAAAGTTGGTACTACAGACAAAATATTTGGTAGCATAACTACTCACCACCTTTGCGATGCTATAGAAGCACAAGCAGGTGTAGCAGTAGAAAGAAGAAGAGTAGAAATTCAAGGTGGCGACATCAAAACTTTGGGTGACTATATAGCTAAAATTAAACTTCATAAAGAAGTAGAATTTGATTTAAACTTTACTGTTGTAGCTGAATAAGCTTATTCCAACACATTATACAAAAGCCGATTCAAAAATTTGAATCGGCTTTTTTTGTAAAAAAAATTAGTTGAAAAATACAAATTTTATACAATTTAGAAATTATATTACTACATTTAGCAAATTAATATTTTCACCAAACCCTTAGGCTTATGTATTTTTTAAAAAAGATTGCAGATTTTGGTATTAAAGATAATTTTTTGCCTTTAGAAAAAAGGAATCTTCAGATAATAAACTTAATATCTGTAACGAATCTCTTTCTTAGCATAATGATGATTGTTTTAAGTTTATTTCTCCATCTTCCTCTATTAAGTTTGGCTATTTCTGCTATTATATTACTAATAGCAATAATACCTTTTGCATTAAATTACTTTGGAAAAGTGCTTTTATCAAGAATTAGTTTTCTAATTATAAATTATATATTGGTTTTACTTCTTGCCACAAGTTATGGCAGAGAAGTCAATGTTCATAATTACACTATCGTTTTTGCTAGTATTCCTTTACTTTTTTTTGAAAATGAGGTTGGTAAGTTAAAATGGTTTTTTATCTTAATAAGCATCCCCATTTGGTTATTTACAGAATATATTTTTACTAATTTTAAACCAATAGTAGCACTTGACTCTGATATATTATCGATAATGGGATTGGCAAATATTCTTGCGGTGTTTATACTTGTTTTTTCAATTGGTACTGCGTTTACAAATCAGAATAAAATTTTATTAAACTCGCTTAATGAAAAAAAAGATAAACTAAAAGCAAAGAATGAACAACTTAAACAATTCGCATACATCGTTTCTCATGACTTAAAAGGACCTTTAAGAAACATAAGTATTCAAGTAGATTTATTAAATGAAAGTATGTCTGATATGATTTCTTCGGACACAAAAGAATCATTCGAAAATATAAAAATAAATACAAAAAAATCGAATGATTTAATTAACTCCATCTTAGAATATTCAGTAGCAGACAAACCTGATTTAGAAATTTCTTCATTCCCCTCAAATAAAATATTCAATGATATAAATTCTATAATATACCTACCTGAAAATTTTAAAATAAGCTATCCGACTGAAGTTGTATTTTTTAAAGGTGTTTACATTCAATTATATCAAATTTTAATAAATCTTATAGAAAATGCTATAAAATACAATGATAAAAAACAGGGATTTATTGAGATTAGTATTTCTTCTCACAATAAAGATTTTTTCTTGATAGATGTTAAAGATAATGGACCTGGTATTGAAAAAGAATATAGAAAAAAAATATTTCAAGTTTTTGAGACCACTAATATTAATAAAAGCTCATCGGGTATTGGCTTAGCTATTGTAGAAAAGCTTGTAAAAAAGAATGGAGGGGAAATTAAGTTAAATTCTGTACTTAATGAAGGCGCATCTTTTTGTTTTACTTGGCCAAAAGATTTAGACCAAAATAAATAAAAAGTTTTAAACCTAATACTAAACTTTTATTGAACTAAATGATATTAAAACCAGGTAAGGCTTTTTTAGGATTAGTTTTTTCTGTTCTAAAAAGCTATTCCAAAATTCATTTCTACATACTGTGCTGTGAAATAGTGCGTCTTCATATTGACACCTAAAAATGGCGTATGTTTTTGTTTGCCAAAACCTGGAAAATAATAAGTAACACCTGGTTTTGCCCAAATAGGTGCGCCTGTAAAACCCGGATCGTAAACATAAGCCCCAACTATAAAACTTAAACCAACATTGCCGAGCATCATTTCATACCCTAAATATGCAGACCAATCTATAGACCTAAAAACTTGATTTTTATCTTCGTCTATTTCTTGTACAATCATAAAATCGTATTCATATTGGTCGAACGAAACTAATACACCAGCCAATAATTTATTGGCATATCCAAAATACCGACCATATTGTAGCGCTAAAGAATATGTTGGAAACTTAGCACCTCGTGGGTTTTTTTCTCGCATGCCTAGTCCAAATTTAAAAGCGTATTCGTTCTTTTTTTGAAAAATAGTTTTGTCTTGCTCTTTTATATATTCTGTTTCAAAATGTTTTGGTTTGTAAATAACACCAATATTTCCACTTGGAATGTTTATACCTAAATTTGGTGCTTGCGTGCTCGAATTTGAATAATGCATAAAAGAACCTGCTAGCATCAAGTCAACTTCTTTAGTTAAATGAAAATCTAAACCTAATCGAAATTGTACCAACGTATTAATTTTTGAACCTATTACATTATTGGTAGGATTTGTTTTAATGTCGTAAGGTTTGGTAATATATGCCAAACCACCACCCAATTTAGCATGAAAATCTACTACTTTGCTACGCGAAATATAAAATTTTGCATAAGGCAAAATTCCATAAGAACTTCCAAAAATATCTCTATTTCCAAAATGAGATTGTACATAAGAAACACCAATTTCAGGATAATTTAAAGCTCGCTGCCAATTTTTGGTTCCAAAGGTTTTATAACTTGCACTTAATTCAAAACCATAAGAGGGTTCAGTAATTTTGGGAATAAACTTGGTAGTATGTTTTAAAATTTTACTTCCATAACCAGAAACCGCAAATGCAAATTTATTGTCGGTATTTGGTAAATTCTTTTTACCTTGGCAAAATGAATTAAAACCGATATTTAAAAACAATAAAATAAAAAGGTAGTTTTTCATAAAAACTATTTGAAATTCGAATTTAGATTGGTGTAAAAATAAAAAAACTAATGCAAAAAATAATAAAATCTTTCATCCTACTTGCTTTCATAAGCTTTGTTCTTCCAAACACGGCTATGGCTTGGGGTTTTTGGGGTCATATGCGTATAAATAGACAAGCGGTATTTTCGCTTCCGCCAGAACTTATAAGTTTTTATAAAGCAAATATTGAATACATAACAGAACATGCTGTAGATCCAGACAAAAGGCGATATGCTATAGAAGGCGAAGCGCAAAGACATTTTATAGATTTAGATCACTTTTGTACATATCCGTGCGATGATTTTCCAAAGGATTGGAATGGCGCCGTTGAAAAATTTACTGAGGATTCGCTACAAGCTTATGGTATCGTGCCTTGGCATATTCAAACTATGCTTATAAGACTTACAAAAGCTTTTAAAGAAAATAATGTACAAGCTATATTAAAAAATTCTACAGAAATAGGTCATTATATAGCAGATTCGCACGTGCCGCTGCACACTACAGAAAACTATAACGGTCAAATGACAGATCAAAAAGGCATTCACGGTTTTTGGGAATCTAGATTGCCAGAATTATTCAATGAAGATTATGATTTTTTTGTTGGGAAAGCAGAATATATTCCAAACACACTGGCTTTTGTATGGGAAAATGTACTTAATGCTCACAGTCAAGTTCAAGATGTATTAGACTTTGAAAAAGAATTGGACAAAACTTTTCCGCCTGACCAAAAATATAGCTACGAAACTAGAAATCAGTTGACTATAAGAACATATTCAAGAGAATATTCGGCAGCATATCATAATATGATGAAAGGAATGGTAGAAGAGCAAATGCGTTTGAGTATGAAACATACCGCAGATTTGTGGTACACGTGTTGGGTAAATGCTGGCAAACCACAGCTTCTAGATATTAAAATTGAAAAAATAGAAGAAGACGAAGAGCCAATAAAAGAAGGAACGGTAAAAAGTAGAGAACACGCCAAAACAGGTTTGGATATATTTGAATAAATTTATTGAATTTGAACCGTATAACTTCTGCTTAAAAGTGTTGGTTGCAAAAATTTAGAACGCATTACAAGCATAGTTGAATATTTTCCTTTTGGTATTTTTTGAAAATTCAGATTTGCAGAAACTGTATATAGAGAATTGGCTTTCATCGTATTTTCGGGAAAAGTAATTGGGAAAAAATATTTTTCTTCTTCAAGAATTAAAACCATAAATATCTGAAAATCGTGTTTGTTTTCCTTGAAATCTAAATCGTAATTGTGTTTGTTTTTAATTTCGATTTCTAAAATATTTTCTTTTTGAGAAAATACCAAATTTTCATTTTTTATTTTAGCCATTACCTTGTTGTAAACAGGAATATTTGAAATTAAAGCATATTTGACATTTTCATTTTCGATATTGAAATTTTCACTTGCAATATTTTCTGTGTAACCAACAAAAAAAACTGGCTGCTCATTAAAACTAATATCATAATCGCCAACATCAAACTGAGATTTCCTATAGTAAAAATTGCTTAATGCTATAGCATCTTTACCTGTGTAAAATTTATATTTAGCAGCGTCTCGATATGAATTTGAAAACACTATTTTTTTATCTCCAACTTTTTTTGCCAAAGCATCAAAATAAGGTTTTTGGTGATGGTGAAACTCTGTGCCGCTATCGAATGGCAACATTATAATAATACGAACAGTGAATAAAATAAACAATACGCTAAAACCTAAATAGCTCAATTTTTGAAATTTAGACCAATAATTTACCAATAAATCGTGAGCTAAAATCAAAAGTGGAACAGCTGCGGCGACTGTCCATTGTGCTTCTATTTTGCTTCGAAAAGAATAGAAAAAGAAAAAAATAAAGATTCCAAAAAATAGATTTCTGTAAAAAATATTTTGTTCAGAAAATGAAACACTTTTTTTAAAGGAATAGATTAACACAAACAGAAATAAAAAAGGATTTAAAATACCAAGCGAACCACCAACATAATCTAAAATATTATGAAGACCAATTTCACCTTTTGCCCTTTGAAACAAATGATAATCGAAACTGACAAAATCGTATAAATATTGCCAATATAAATGTGGTAAGATTAAAACTACAGCTATAAAACCAGCTAAATAATAATACTTTTTGCTTAAAACTTTCCAATTTGCTACAATGCTTAAAAGAATTAAAATAGCTCCGTGATATTTAGAATAAATAAGCAAAGCAGCACAGAAACCAACAAAAACAGCACTTTTTAAATTGTTTTTTTCTAGCAAAAATTTAAAAGCTAATAAATATAAAGCAAAGAAAAACAACAACGGAACATCTGGCGTAGTAATAAAACCATAGATACTTAAACCTGGAATCATTAAAAACAAAGCAAAAAACAATGCTTCAGAATATGCTTGATTTTTATTTTGATCTGGAATTAATTTCCAAATAAAAAAAGCAGTGAGCGTGTTTAAAATTGTAGTAAAAAAACGAATACTTAACTCATCAGAAAACAAAAAATCGCTTAGTTTAATGATAAGAGCAACCAAAGGAGGATGATCAAAATAACCCCAATCTAAATCTCGACTATAAACCCAATAATAAACTTCATCGCCCATTAATGGAGTAAAAAAAGCTTGTACTAAATTCACTATAAAAATGATAAATAAATAATGTTGGATTCTAA
>Ga0075163_10011684_pt1 | contig 11436 bp, 10 predicted proteins | sample JI1023141ADNA_FD_71478 | JGI IMG/M metagenome (GOLD analysis project Ga0075163, IMG submission 71478) | Wastewater effluent complex algal communities from Wisconsin, to seasonally profile nutrient transformation and Carbon sequestration -... | ecosystem: Engineered > WWTP > Effluent > Algae... | reverse complement strand
GTCCACCACCGAGACCGGCTTCAAGATCGAGCGCTCCACCGATGGCGTCGCCTTCACGCAGATCGCCACCGTCGGTGCCAGCATCAAGGCCTATTCAAGCACAGGGCTTACGACGAAGAAAAAGTACTACTACCGAGTCCGCGCCTACAACACCGGCGGCGACTCTGCCTTCACCAACACCGCCTCCGCCACCACTCTCTAGAACGGTGTCAGTCTTTGCGGTGGTGATTCCAATCCACCAGCCAAACGATTGCTTTTTTGGTGTCGCCAGTAGGATACTATGAGTGAGGCTGGTTTAACGAGTCGCGTCTGACCTATGCCCCTCTTCAACCATGTCAGAGCATTTCAAGACGTCTGAACGCAGATTGATCTTGAGCAGAGGAGCGGACCTCTTGTAAGGTGCTGTTCCCGTCGATAAATAGTTTCGCATGAAATCCAATCACTCGCCTACCACCTCTCGCCGTCAGTTCATCGCTTCGGGCGCTGCCGCACTCGGTTTTCCCACCATCATCCCCGCTGCTGTGCTGGGGCGCGGAGGTCGCCCGGCACCGTCGGAGCGCATCACGGTCGGGCTGATCGGCTACGGCACGATCGCACTCGGGTGGACGAAGAACTTCCTCGGCGATGAGCGCGTGCAGGTGGTTTCCGTGGCCGATCCGATGAAGGAGTCGGGCAATTACGGCTACAAGGGTGAACTGCGCGGCGGCCGTGACGTGGCGCAGCGGGATGTGGATGCGTTTTACTCGAAGGCGAAGAACAAGCCGGTGAAGACGTGCAGCACGCATGTGGACTTCCGCGAGATGATCGAGAAAGAGGATCTCGATGTGGTGCAGGTGAGCACGCCCGACCACTGGCACGGCTTCATGGCGGTGTATGCGGCGCGAAAGGGCAAGCACATCTACGGGCAGAAACCGGTGAGCCTGACGATTGCCGATGGCAGGCTGATGTCGGACGAGGTGAAGAAGGCGGGCATCACCTGGCAGACTGGCAGCCAGCAGCGGAGCGACATTCATTTCCGCATGGCGTGCGAGTTCGTGCGCAATGGCCGCATCGGCAAACTCAAAACGGTGCGCGTCGGTCTCGCGAGCCAGAACCGCGACAACAACGGCAACGCCGCGCGCACCGCGCCCGAGCCAGTGCCCGACGGGCTCGACTACTCGCTGTGGCTCGGCCCCGCGCCGGATGCGCCATATTGCCCGGCACGACTGCACTCGAACTGGCGGTGGATCTACGATTACTCGGGCGGCAACATCACCGACTTCGGCGCTCACCATCTCGACATCGTGCAATGGGCGCTCGACACCGAGCACAGCGGCCCGGTGCTCTTCGACAACTTCAAAGCCACATGGCCGCCGAAGGGCGAACTCTACAACACGCCGCCCACCTTTTCCTTTGAGTGCGAGTACGCCAACGGCGTGCGCTTGAAGGTGGCTGACAAAATGGACTTCGGCTCCGGTATCCGCTTTGAGGGGGAAAGCGGCACCATCACCTGTCAACGCGGCGGCCTCGTGGTGAAGCCGGACACCGCGCGAGTGCCGCTCACCGACAAGGAGACGCGGCTCTACGAGAGCAAGGATCACTTCCTGAATTTCATCGACGGCGTACTCGGCGGTACGCGCACGGCCACGGCGGTCGATGTCTCGCACCGCAGTATCACCATCGCGCATCTGGCCAACATCGGCCTGCGCCTCGGACGCGAAAAGCTGCGCTGGAATCCCGAGGCCGAGCAGATCATCGGCGACGACGAGGCACAGAAGCTGCTGTCACGACCCATGCGCGGAGACTGGCGTCTGGGGTGAACAAACAATCCCATGTGCGGTCTTGTGGATTTTGCCCTCATTCGATAGAATTACCCAACAACTCAAAATTTTATGGACGAGAACACACCCTACACACCACCGCAAACTCCCCTTCCAACCGGAACTGATCCGGCCCCCACTCACAAGGACGACAACATGCTCGGCGTCGTTTGTCACCTGCTGGGATTTTCTGGTCTTGTAGTTCCTTTCTGCGGCCAGATCATCGGCCCGCTCGTCCTCTGGCTCATCAAGCGCGGCGAGAGCCCCTACCTCGACGCAGTGGGCAAGGAGGTAGTAAACTTCAACATCTCGTGGTCGATCTACGGCGCCATCGCATTTGTTTCCGTGTTCGCGTTCATCGGAATTATCATCCTGCCCGTTCTCGGAATCGCTTGGCTCGTGCTAGTCATCATCGCTTCGATCAAGGCCAGCGAAGGAAAGATCTACCGCTATCCCCTCACGATCCGAATGATCAAGTGATCCGCCAGGAGCGGCCACGCCATGCCAGACTCTCCGCCAGGTTCCCAGCCGTCGCTCCTCAACAGCGCCTGGACGATGGTGCGGGCGGTGGCTGATCTGGTGATGGATTTCTCGTTCAAGACCTTCGTCACGCCGAAGCTGGTGCGGATCATCTACGCGCTCAGCCTTCTGGCCGCATTACTCTGGGCGCTGACATGGATGTTCGGCGGCTTCAAGGTGAGCATCACCTTCGGCCTGTTTACGCTGGTCACGGGGCCGCTCGCTTTCTTCTTCTATGCGCTATGCGCCAGGGTGATGATGGAACTGGTGCTTGCGATCTTCAGCATCGAGGCCGAGGTGAGAAAGCTGAATGAGAGAAAGTAGTCATCTCGCTCCGCGAGATGAGCATTGTGCATGGCCGTCGCGAAAGACGAGCGATGCGCCGATGGTGTGAGTGAATACAGGTCGGTTTTGGCTTCGCTGCAATGGCACTTGAGGAAAGCTCGAGACCTCATTGTCAGGCCGGAGCGGTGGGCTCATCTCGCGGAGCGAGATGGCTACTTTGCTGTTCCGGCCGCGCTCATCACCGTCTCATGCACCGCAATGTCATGCGCGGCATCCCAAGCGAGTTTCTTTTCTCCACGGATGACCTTGGCGAGGTCGATGAACTCGCCGTCGTAGCGGCCCTTGGGAACTTCGAGTTGCACGGGTTGCTGGCCTTTCTTCCACTTCTCGCGCGGTTCAGTGAGGCTGAGGGTGAGCTTGCCGGACTCGAGCGGCTGGATGTCGATGACGCCCTTCGTGCCGGCTACCATGAAGCGGCGGCGCGGGCCGCCGAAGGGGTCGGCGTGATTCACGCGGACGGTGGCGGTGGCCTTTGCGTATTGCAGCACGGCGAGCTGATTGTCCTTCACTCCGTCGTCGCGCGTGGGAGTGGAGATACCGTGGACGGCCGTCGGCTTACCGAGCAGGGTGACGATGGCGTCGATGACATGGCAGCCGAGTTCAAACATGCCGCCGCCGGGAAGCGCACCGATGTTTTTGCGGGTGCCATCGTCCGCGAGCTTGCCCATGGCGGCGTCGATCTCGGTGATCTCTCCGAGCCAGCCCTCGCGAACGGCGCGGAAGAGAAGCTCGAACGCGGGATTGTAGCGCAGCATGTAGCCCATCTGCACGGTGAGTCCGCGCTGTTCGGCTTCGAGGCGCATGGTTTTGAACTCGGCGTGATCCAGCGCGCCTGGCTTGTCGAGATGGATGTGTTTCCCGGCGCGGATGCACTTCAGCGCCGTCGCGGCCGAGTCCTCGACGCGTGTCTCGACGGCCACGGCGGCGAGACCTGGAGTCGCCAGCAATTCGTCTGCGGTCACGGATGCGAGCCCCGCGAAGGTTTTTGATTGGATCGCGCTCGCGCGTTTTGCCGCATCGGTCTCGGCAAAGCCTACCACTTCGTAGAGACCCGGAAGGCTGCGTATCGCGTCCATCTTGCCGCTGGCGTGGGCATGGGTCGTTCCGTTCTGGCCGATGCGGATTCGCCCCGCATCGACGGCGGCGGAAAGTGATGCGCCAGATGCAGCGACAGTCTGGAGCAGGAAGTGGCGACGGTGCATGGTTGAATGGAGTTCAGAGGCAAGACGGCGAATGACGCAGCCTCACACGGCACACTGTGCCACGCGAGGCACTCAGCGCGTTGCCTTCGAGTGGAGCAGCAGGATGCGCTTCACCTCGTCGATGGCTTGCGGATTGAAATGCGCGCTGTGACCTGACGGAACGATCAGCTCGCTCTTGGCCTCAGGGAGATAGCTGCTCCAGTATGGAACCAAGCCATCGGAGCTGACGGGCTTCGTGTGATCCTTGTTTCCGCCCTTGCCGCGATCACCCACGATCGCGTGATAAGGAATGGTGCTCGAGAGCGGGAAGGTGTTGATGGTTTTCACAAACCGGTTGTTTGGTGACAGCGTGCCCACGCTGTTCGGCATGCGTTTGAGTGTCGTTTGGTCGCTTTGGAAAGTGACCATTTTCATCACCTCCGTGCTTGCTCGAAGAAATGTAAACGGTGCTTTGACGAGTTTCGCCCCCAGCTTGCCCATCCAGCCCGCCGCCATGTCGGCACCCTTGAGCGGAGCGGCGACAAAAACCACCCTGCCAACTTCAGGGCGGTGATTGAAGATCAGTGCATCCGACACGAGTTTCTTAGTCTCGGGTGACATGTCCACCTGCGCTGGCGGTTTGCCGAAATAGTCCATCCATATCTTGTCGCCGACATCGGTGATCAGCAGTCGGCTGATGCAACCACCCATGCTGTGTCCGATGACAACCATCTTCTTGCGCAGCGGAAACTTCTTCTCGACGGCATCCAGTTCACTCCGCAAAATCGCCGCCGAATGCATGTAAGGATAGCCGCTCGGGTAGCTGTAAAACCAGAATTGGAAATTGCGGCGGATTTCCTCATTGGCGCGCAGCGAGTTGATCATCGGCGTCCATGTTGCCGGAGACGAATTCAAGCCATGTACCACGAGCACCACCGTCTTGTCCGGGTCATACGGCTGAAGCCTGGAGATGCGGGCCGTGTCGGCGTACTTCTCCGGATTCAGCAGGCGGGCCAGTCCCATCTTTTCCGGATCGGTGCTGGCAAGCATGACAGCAACGGGGACGGTGAAGTCTGCTGCGAGAGGAAAGCTGTGTCCGTCCAGGTGCACAGTTTCGGTGGCCAGTGGATCTTCAAAGGCAATCTCGCACCTCTTGCCCGAGAAGCGCGCCACAACCGTCACCCCGTAATAGGTACGGTCGAGGTAGAAATTCTCCCTGGCGTCCGCATTTTTCTCGCGCCCGATGGCGACGGAGGGCGCACCGATGCCCTCCTTCGTTTTGCGCCCGTTGATGAACAGGCCGCCGACATCGAACTGGTCTGCTGGCTTGAAATCGTAGAGGGCGGGGTTCCATTTTTTCCGTGCATCAGGTCTGCGCGTCAGCACAAACTCGCCTCCTGCCGCAGGCACGGCCAATGGCTGGGTCCACGGATCAAGCTTTGCGTCCTGGATGATCGATAAGATTCGGGCGACGGCGAAGTTGTAGTCGTCTCGCACCACCAGATCGTTAGGCGTGCGAGAGAGTTGCTGAGATGCAGCCTCGGCAGCGGTGAGGTAGTCGCCCAGCGCGGCCATTGGGTCGCGTCTGCTTGCCTTCAGACCGTTCACAATCCCCTGCTCGACCGCACTGATCGCTCCGAGCGTACTTCTCACCGGACGAAACTTGGGGCGCTTCTCGGTGACTGTTGCGTAGTGAGCGCAACTGGAGAGCATCACGCAGAGGGTGATGGCCTTCATTAGCTGGGAGGTGCTGGTTTTCATCGGCGGCATTGGAGCACATTTCGACGGATTTGCCCGTCTGAATTTTGCGTTGGGTTGGTTGAGGTCAGGTTGAGCGGTTTCACTCAAAGGAGAATCAGTGGGAGGAAGCAGGGACATCGAAACCCGGGCGACCTTCGCGGATCAAGCGCGAAAACTCGGGCGACTTGTCCGCAGCTTGCGCGGCTGTGTTGATGAGCGCCTTTTGCCGGAGTTCGGCGAATGGCAATCCACCTGTTGCGAACGCATTTTGCTCGAAGAGCATCTCATCTCCCTTCCCGTTTACAAGCATCCGCCAGTCCCAGGGGATGCGCTCGCTGGCCGGATGCTGAGCACGGATGGCGGTCGTGCAGTTGGTGGTGACCGCGTTATACCAGCGGGCCCTGTCCCGCAGGTCGTTGATCGTCGCCACGTATTCCAGGAAACGTTCCCTCGCCTTTTCCAACTTGATCGTGGTCCGGTAAAGATAGGAGTCCTCGCCTTTGCGATAGTTCGTCCTCAGGCGAATCACGTCTCGTTCATCGGCGGCGATGTAAGCCAACTCATACTGTCGGTAGATCCCGCCGATGGCCGAGTACTTCTCACCCACCTCCTTCCGCGTCTCGATGGAGAAACAGATGGGAAGCGCGTCGGCAAACTGAAAGCTGACAATGGGATGGGCCATCCACGGCGAGCCCCAGTAGTTGATGAACAAGTCCACGCCCGTCATCTGCGAGAGCCGCACGGTGCGCGTTTCCCACTGGGGCGTGAAATCCGCCTCCGTGCGGTAGTCGCAATTGCGGATGTTGTGCAGCGTGATCTCGTCGCCCTTGATCTCCGCCCACGCGAGTTGGGCCACGTCGGGCTGCCAAGTGCGGTCATTGCTCGGCTGCTGGGTGAGCCACCAGATGAGCAGGAGAGCAAACCATGCGCAGAAGACGGCTAGCCTGCGCCACCAACGACGCACGAAGACGAGAACCGCCAGCATGGCAATAGCCTGCGCTGCGGCCAGCAGACTGGACTGCCCATCAAAATAGACGGCCCCGGTTTCCCACAACAAGAGAACCAGCACGATCAGTGCTACCATGATCATCCACATCCAGTGAAGGAGTCGCGCGCGCACTGATCGTCCATCGGGCATGGCAGATCAGTTCAGCGGCCCTTTGACGAGCTTGTCCTGCACGCGGAAGCCGCGCGTCTCGAGTTCCTGCTTCAAGCGCGGCGACATCGCGCCGGTGAGCACAACGATGAGCGACGGGGGCTTCGCTCCATTCACCTGCAATGCCTGGAGCGCGCTGGCGAATTTCTCCGAGCGCGGCGACCACATCGCATAATCCCATTGCAGCGCAACGATCACACCACCGTCCGGACCGATGCACACGGGGAACCCATTGAGCAGGATGATGCGATCCACGACAACGCCATGTGCGTGCGCGTGACCGATGAGCCTCGCGGTCTGCTCGTAAAACACCGCGTCGGTTTCATTCTCGGTCATCGCGGTGGCGTCGCGCAACAGCACCTCGCGGCCTTTCACACCGGTCATACGTTCCAGCCCGGTGACGATGCGGGTTTGGTGCCATGGCGTGAAATTGGAGTTGGCGAGGAATGCCTCCGCGTCCTTTGCCGAAATGCCCATGTCCTTGAGCCTGCCGAGATTTGACTTCCGAAGGTCGATCGGGTTCTGCGTGTAAACGATGTTGTTCGTCACATCGACGGCTGAGAGCGCGCTCAAGGCGGCTCCTGCCGCGCCGCCGACGGGAAGCAGCGCAGCTTTCACCGTCAGCTTGCCAAAGGTGATCACGCGCGCGACACGATCCAACTCCTGCTGGAGGATTTCATTCGAGCTGTACGGATTCACGCCCAACTCGGCGCACAGTTCGCGCTTGGTTTGCGAGACACCGGACGCCTGTTTCACCATGCCATCCTCGCCTTCGCCACGATCGCGGCCCGATACCGATTCCTTCGCGCCGCGGCCCACGCGGCCGAGAAACTTGCCCACCCCCTTCGGCACTGCGGTAACCGTGCCGACCGGCGAGGTGACCAGATCGCCGACCGCTTCAAACGGCACCTTCGCAGCCTCCTTGAAGCCCTCGGCATACTGGCTAGTGTTCGACATGTCACGCAATTTCGCGAGCGCCGCGATCTCCACGACGCGATCGTGAAGCATCTGATTCCCCTGGGCAACGAAGGTGCCGAAGGGTGAATTAATCACAAAGCGGTTCGCACCCAGATAGGACGTGACCTCCTCACGCACCTTGTGATTCGGCCCGCTGAGATAGGCCGGCTGAAGGATCTCGGATGCTTTCAGCAGCGGAGACACTTCATAATTGCCAGCTGTAGAAGGTAGTGTCTGTCCATTGACGGCGGTCGCAACGACGGCGAGAACGACTGAGAGTGACGATGCGGAGATGCGCCTCACGCCAAATGCTTTCTCGTTTAGAATTTCAGACCGAGATTGATCATTGGACCACTCGTGGCCATGTCGAAGGTGAATCCGCCGCTCGTGTAATCGACGTACATGTGCTTGTAGCCGACCTCGATCGTGGTCTTCCCGCTCTTGGTCACATGATAGCCCAACGCGCCGTAAGCCGACCAAGTTAGATCACTGCTGACGCCAAAGCCACCGATGTCCGCCTTCACAATCCCGTAAAAGCGATCCGTGAAATTGTATAGAGCACGGACACCCACAATGGGGTCCACCCAGTCAATCGTCTCCGAAACCTCCGAGGGGATCGCATCACGCAGTGTGTCCTCAATGGCGGAAGCGAGTTTCTTCTCTGCTTTCTCCACTGCCTTCTTCGCTCGGCTCCTGCTGCTGGAGCGCACGGCCTCAAGCTCAGCCTGGGCAGTTGCCAGGGCGGAGCGGGCCGTATCAATCGTACTTTGGACTGCTCCCACCGTCTGTTGGGCGGAGGTCACTGCCTGCTGCGCCGCCGCCACTTTCCCTTCGAGATTGGACTCCTGAACCTTCTGCTCCACTCCCGCTGCCACAGCGTCGCGAAGTGCTGTTTGAAGCCTCTCGCTGTTGCGGATCACCTCAATGAGCTTCGGATGTGCCGCCGCGATGCTTTGGAGGTTACTCATCAAGTCCCGTGCTTGCGCGCTCTTCTCCGCGACCACCGTGGATATTTCCGCCGCGCGGTCAGTCGCCTGGTTCTTTGCGGCGGCTGCCTTTGAAGCAGCTTCCGCAAGGCGATCAGTCACCAGTGCCGTGATCTTGCTCGTCACAGCGGTTTTCGCGCTCGCCACGGCGGAGTTGGCCACGCTGGTGACCTCATCCACGACGCGATCCACCACGGCGGAGCTTAGTTGCCGTGAAACCTGTTCGACGCCGGAATCACTCACGCCAAAACTCAACTCACTGCCGATCGACATGTAGCGCGCACCGACAAAGAGATCGAGATAGCCACGCTGGCTCTCCCACGCGCGGTAGTACACAGCCGTCTCCAGCATAATCTGCTCAATGCCCACGCTGAGCGAGCTGAGCAGCGGCCCGGGTGTATCTCCCCCAACCGATGCCTTCAGGTAGATGCCGTCGATCCAGCCCCCCCACCGTCCCTTTTTGACCTCCAGCGTCGCGGCTGCTACCATGTCAAGGTTCCGGATGATGTCCGCGAAGCTAGCGCTGGTTCCGGTCGTGTAGCCATGCACGCCGACTGTGCCGTCGACTCCGGAGGCCCACAGCGGCATCGACAGCGTGACCTCCCACGGATCGTCAGCGGGAATCGTCGGCGAGATCTCGGGTTGTTTGGATGACACGGTCTCGCCTGCATTGGATGGCAGAGACATTGCGCAGAGCCCGGCGGACAAAAACGTGAGCAGTGTTGGTTTCATGGGAGGTGTTAGTAGATATCGATGTCGATGGAGCCGACAGGTGGAGGCGGAGCGGGATAACCGCCGCTCACGTCGATGTCGATATAAACGGTCCGTCCCATGTACATGTAGGGGTAGTAATAGCGCGCACCGACGCGGTAGTAGCTGTACCCGCCGTAGCGGAACGCCACCGCGCCATGGGGCAGCGCGTAGCAACCGCGACGCCGTGCGCGTGAAACCTGACGACCCGTCTGGCGCGAGGCGCGTGCGCCTTGCCGACCCGCCATTCGATCAACGGGCAGAGCCTGGGATTCGCCGGGAGCGAGAACGGCAGTGGTGACAGCGGCGACAGTGAGGATGGGCAGCGCCTCGCTGGCGGCCATCAAAACGGCTAGACTCAGGGTGATGATCTTTTTCATGGGATGAGGGATGGAAAATTCGGGTTTCGAAGCTGGAGGTTCACTATTCGAGCGGGATCATCTCAACGGCTCTGCTTCCGGCAGGTGTGCTCACGGTGAGGTCTGCGGCGGATACTGAGGCATCGAGTTCCCACTTTGTGATGGTCGCCGTCATTACCAGCGGAGCGCCGCCTTCGCCGTTCGGATAGGTCAGCGAGATGCGTCGCGGCAGTTTGTCACCGGTGGCCACCCACAGTTGCCAAGCCAAGCCTTCCTGAGTGAACGCCATACGGTCACACTCCACGCCATTGATGCTTTCCGTACCCGTGTGCTTACCGGTCTTCACGCCCTGAAGCAAAATCGCCCTCGGATTGTTGGCGATCAATTCACCAACCAGAGGAGTCAGGCCGTAGGTTCTCTGAATGCTGCGCAAAGCGCTATCGATGTCACTCGGAGCCTTCACCACCGAGTGCGTGCCTGCGGCATGATCCACCACGGTGAGATTGCCGCCGTCAAAGCCGATGGCGCGTGCGCCCTCGCTCGTCTTGAGTTGCGCGGCCAGTCTGTTCGGGCGCTGCACGACCACGGTGCCATTGACAGCCTCCGCTACTACCATTCCGACATTGAAGCCTGGAGATGCTTTTCGTGTCACGCCAACCCGCAAGGTTTTCGCGGCTGCGAGCTTGGAGGACATCGCGCCGAGCACGGCGTCCGTTTTCGCATCGAGATTTGCAGTTGGTGTGGACGAGCAGGAGGAGAGCACCGCTGCCACGCCGAGGGCGAGCAGAGAGCACAGCAGATTTGGCTTCATGGATTTCATTTGGGTAGGTGATTTTGCAAGATCAGTCGTCGATGTCGAGAGCGAGATTCGCTTTTGTGACCAGGTCGATTAGTGCCCGTCGCCCGTCTTTGATGGTAGCTGGTCGTTGTCACCGACGCCTTCATCCGTGATCGAAGGACCGTGAACGTCGGCCTTGGCCGGCGCTTTGCCGTTTTCAGAAGCCATGTTTGGCTTTCCATGAGCAAGACCGACGCTGGCGACATACATCAGCGCGAGTGGCTTCGCGGATTCCTTGCCGAGCGCATTGAGGCGCTCTTGCATCGCGACGACTTTGTCGGGATGAGCAGCGGCGACGTTATTCTTCTCATAAGGATCTTCGGCGAGATTGTAGAGATCCACGCTCGTGGGAATCAGCGTGCGCCAGATGAGCTTCCAGTCGCCCTGACGCACGGCACCACGGAAGGGCTCGACGTTGTAGATGACTTCGGTGCGTGGTGATGCCTTCCCTTCGGCGATCGTGTCCCAGACGTTCACGCCGTCGAGCGGTTTGCATTTATCCGTCGCAGCTCCAGCGAGCTTTGCGAGCGTGGGGTAGAGATCGACGGCGTGGATGATGCCATCGACGGTCTGGGCCTTGATGTGGCCGGGCCAGTTCGCGCAGGCGGCGACTCGGCAGCCACCTTCGAAGAGCGTGCCTTTGCCGTCGCGATACGGACCGTTGTCACAGGGCAGCTTCGTCTTGGAGAGATCAGCCATCTGTCCGGCAAACATGGCGTTCGTCGTGCCGCCGTTATCGCTGTGGAAGAGGATCAGTGTGTTCTCGCGCAGACCTCTCTTGTCGAGCGCAGCGACGACCTTGCCGA
>Ga0075163_10011683_pt1 | contig 11436 bp, 7 predicted proteins | sample JI1023141ADNA_FD_71478 | JGI IMG/M metagenome (GOLD analysis project Ga0075163, IMG submission 71478) | Wastewater effluent complex algal communities from Wisconsin, to seasonally profile nutrient transformation and Carbon sequestration -... | ecosystem: Engineered > WWTP > Effluent > Algae... | reverse complement strand
GGGGCCGCGGCGGACGATCGAGCAGTGGCGGCGCGAGATGTTGGCGTCCTTGATCGGCAGGTCGCTGAACTTCTGGCCGCGGCCGATCACGAACTCCTCCTTGTCGACCTCGTACCACTGGCTCTCGAACATCAGGTACAGCGGCCGCACCTGCTGCGCGGCCGGCTTCGCGGCGGGCGGGGGCAGGCGCGTCGGCGCGTTCGAGGGCGCGGTCTGCGGGCGCGGCAGCGACGGCGCGGCCTTCGGCGCGAGCCCGCCGGACGACGACGACGGCGGGGGCGCGCTGGTCGGCGGCGGCGCGGGCGAGGGCGCCGGCGCCGGCGTCGGGGCCAGCGACGGGGCCATGCCCGGGGCCGCGGTGACCGGCGCGGAGGCGGGCCGCGGCAGCCGCGGGGCCATCGTCGACGGCTTGGGCGCGCCGAGCGTGCTGGCCGGGGACGCGGCCGGCGCGGCGGGCTGGGGCGGCGCGCCGGTCGGGCGCACGGTCGGGCTCAGGCCCGGAGCCGCGCCGAGGCCGGGGCTCGGGGGGCCGGGGGGTCGCGGCAGGCCCGGGGGCGCGCCGGCGGGCTTCGGGGGTCCGCCGGCGGGGGGCAGGGTGCGGGCGGCGGCGGCCGGGGCCGCGGGGGTCGGCGCAGGCGTGACGACCGAGGACTCGCCCTCCTTCTTGGCCTTGCTCTTGAAGAGCTGCATGAGCGCGGCCTGGACCACATCGTCGGTCGAGATCCCGCGCTTCTTGGCGACGGCATCGACCCGGGCCCAGAGGTCATCACGACATTGGAACTGACGCAGCGTCTTGCTCATGCACTTCCCTCGCGAGGCGGCGTCCGCGGCTGCGAAGCCACAGCCGGACACCGCCGGACACACGCATCCTATGAAGTCCGGGCTTCGCGGGTCAACTGGCGCCCGCCGCTTTTGCCCCGAACCGCGCCCACCCGCGCTATCCTCGGGCCGATGCGCCACCCCGTGGCACCTGGTCCCCGAGCGGCCGGCACGCCCGCGCCGCCCGGGAGGCCCGGCGAGGCCCGCCCGCACCCGGCCGGATCTCGCGCCCACGGGGCCGCGGCGGCGATCCGTGGTCGTCGCTGCGGGGAGTCCTCGCGGGGGGCGGGTGTGGGGTCCGCGTCCCCCAGGTCGTTGCAGGGCCACGGGATCTTCGGCCTGGCGGCGATCTCGGGCCTGCTCGCGCTGGCGCCCGGACCGCTGCGGGCCGCCCCGGGCCAGACCACACGCATGAGCGTCGCCGAGGCCCAGGGCCCCGCGACGCGCGGCCTGACGGCGCTGCACCACAACCCGGCGATGCTCGCGGGGATGCCCGGCACGCGCGTGCAGGTCGGCGGGGCCGGGGGCCTCGACCAGCGGTGGATCCGTCGCTACGGGGTCGGGCCCGACGGCGCGCCGAACGACAGCCTCGGCGAGCGCGAGTCGCTGCTCAACCCGACCACCGGCTACTTCGTCGCGGCGAGCTTCTACTTCGAGCCGTTCGCGCTCGGCTTCGGCGCCTACGACCTCGGCAGCCAGTACAACCTGCAGAGCAGCGACGCGCAGCGCTGGCACCTCGCGCCCGAGCCCGACCGCCTGGCCGTGCTGTGCCGCGACAACGACAGCGACGCGTGCCGGGTCAACGGCGGCGCCGCCGCGAGCCGCACCGACTTCACGCTGGCGATCGCGTGGAACATCCTCAGCCGCCTGCGCATCGGCGTCAGCGTCCACCTGCCGCGCCTGCGCAGCCGCTTCACCTACGACAACAGCCGCTCGCTCGCGCGGGCCGACGCCGACACCGACGGGCGCTGCGCCGACGTCGAGGCCGCCGCGTGCGCCGAGCGGGTCGGCTTCGCGGGCCTGACCCGGTGGCTGCCGTCGCGCGACGGTCGCCCCAGCGGCTTCGACCTCGCGCTGACCTTCGGCCTCGCGGTCGACGTCAACGACCGCGTCACGCTCGGCCTGCGCTACCGGACCCGGCCGCTCGTCAACGGCGGCGACTACGTGCTCGCGGGTCAGGCGACGGTGTGCCGCCCGGACGAGACGGAGAGCGGGCTCGGCGAGGTCCAGCCGTGCTCGGTGGCGACGCCGATCGACGCGACGCTGCGCGAGGGCGGGGCGCGCGAGGCGGCGCTCGGCGCGGCGTTCGTGCTCGGGCGCAGCAAGCTGTGGCGCGTCGACGGCAACCTGTACTGGCTCGACCTGTGCCACGACGACCGCAACGGCGTCGGCGTGCTCAAGTGCGGCGACCCGGGCGACCAGCGCCTGAGCCTGGTCGGCCTCGACCGCGACAGCGTGCTGTTGCCGGAGACCACGCGCTACCGCGGCCGCGCCGACGTGTTCGGCTTCGACGCGTACACGACCTACCGCGTGCGATCCAACCTCGCGGTGATGATCGGCGGCCACGCCAGCTCGCCGGCGACCCGGCGCGCGGCCGTCAGCGCGGCCGGCAGCGACGCGTGGCGGCTCGGCCTGTCGTTCGGCGCGACGGTGCGGGTGCGCCAGAGCAACTTCCAGCTGGTCCCCGGCTACGCCTTCGATCTCTTCCTGCCGACGACCGTCAAGGGCGATCGCGCGGCCTTCGACCCGACCGCCGCCGCGGCCTTCAACGCGAGCGGCGGCGACCTCAACACCCCGGAGGCCGCGCTGGTCCTCGCCGGCCGCGGCCGGCCCAGCAACGCCGGGCGCTACACCGGCGCGGTCCACACCTTCATGCTCGGCCTGCGCTGGTCCGAGCGCACGATCGGCTTCGAGTAGCCGCCACCCGCCGGTGGCCAGCGGCCGGCCCCGCCCGTACACTGGCGAGGTGCGTCTGTCGTCGGCCGTCCTCGCCCTCCTGCTCGGCGCCTGTGCGCTCACCCCCGCCGCCTGCGCCCGGCAGCGCGGCACCCAGGCCCCCGACGTCAAGATCCCGACGTCGGTCGAGGACCTCGACCACTTCGCGATCGGCCTCAACCAGTTCGCGCTGCTGCCGCTGAGCCACCCCAAACGCGAGGCGTTTCGCGGGGTGCTGCTCGACTACCTCGTCCGCTACATGGACCGCACGCTGCGCGAGGGCCGGGCCGAGGAGGCGAGCAACGCGCTGGAGTTCGCCACGGCGCTGTGGCGGCCGGTCGAGCTGCGCGGCGAGCGGCGCGTCGAGCCGGGCCTGACCGCGGCGGCGCACCGCGTGTACGCGGCCGCGGCGCGCCACGGCGACGAGAACCCGGCGTTGTTCGCGGTGGCGATCCAGCAGCAGTTCGGCGACGACGCCACGCGCGCCCGCGCGATCGCGACGTGGACCGAGATTGAAAGCTGGCTGGTCCGCAACGGCAGCTTCTCCGACGAGCCCTTGCTGCGCCACGAGGAGCTCGAGGGCGCGATGGAGGAGACCGCCGCGACCTTCCCGGCGCCGTTCGTGGTCCAGCGCCTCGCCGACCTGTACGTCGCCCGCTACGAGGCCGCGATCGAGGCCAGCAGCAGCCGCGACAACCCCGAGCTCGGGGTCGCCGCCCAGCACCGCGCGGAGGTCACCGGCTACCTGCTGACGCGCCTGTACCTGCGCGCCGACGACTTCGACGGCGCGATCAAGTCGCTCGGCCGCGTCGAGCTCGACGTCGCGACCCGCAAGCTCGTCGAGTTCCTCGACGGCGCCCGCGGCCAGCACAAGTCCGCCGGCCCGCTGCTGACGCTCGCGGCCCAGTTCATCCCCGACGCCGAGGAGGAGGGCAGCCGCATCCCGCCGGCCTTCATCACGCAGGGCTGGGGCATCGTCGAGAACCTGGCGCGCCGCGCCGTCGATCGCTACCCCGACGACGCGTTCGCGCACCTGCTGCTCGCGCGCGCGCTGCGGCAGCAGGGCCTGGTCGACGCGGCGATCGTGCACCTCGACCGCACGGTCGAGCTCAAGTCCGACGTGTTCGACGCCTGGCAGGACCTGGCGATCCTCAAGCAGTCGAGCCTCGAGCGCATCGCCGGCGTCGACGCCGACGCGGCGCTGGCCCGCGTCCCGGAGATCGAGAAGTTCCACGCCCGCGCGGTCGCGCTGTGGCCCGGTCGCCCGGTCCGCCCCGGCCTCTCGGAGGCGTACTACACCGTCGGCCAGGGCCTCTACGAGCTCGGCCGCGTCGACGAGGCCAAGCACCTGCTCGAGAAGAGCGTCAAGCGCGAGCCGATCGCCGAGGCCCTCGACCTGCTGGCGACGATCGAGGCCAAGAGCGGCGCCGACGCCCGCGCCGCCGCCCACTACGAGGCGCTGCTCGACCTCCCGTTCGCCAGCCAGCGCACGCGCCTGCGCTGGGAGACGGAGGCCCGCGTCGGCCTGGCGCAGATCCGCCGGCGCCAGGGCGACGAGGCCCAGGCCCGCAAGCAGCTCGACACGGCGCTGCGCGAGCTCAACCAGCTGATCGGCTACCCGAGCCTCGACCCGGAGGACCGCAGCGCCCGCCTCGTCGAGCGCGGCAAGCTGCTGTTCTACCTCGGCGACCCCAGGCAGGGCGCCGACGACTTCCGCCAGGCCCGCGGCCTGACGCCCGACCGCGCGGAGGCCTACGCCGAGCCGATGCTGTTCGTGGTCAACCACGGCTACTACGAGCTCGCGCTCGAGATCTTCCGCGCCGCGCTGCCGCGCGACGAGGTCCGCGGCTCGCTCAAGCTGTACTTCTCGCTGTGGCTGCACGAGCTGGCCCAGCGCCAGAACCAGCCGCAGGACCCGGCGGTGCTCGAGTTCCTGCGCGGCTACCAGGCCGACTCGTGGCAGGGCAAGCTCGCCCAGCACGCGCAGGGCAAGCTGTCGTTCGACGACCTGCTGCGCGGGGCCAGCGACTCGGGCGAGCAGGCCGAGGCGTACTTCTACGAGGCGCTCCGCCGCTGGCGCAGCGACCCGGGCGACGCGAAGCAGCTGATGCGCAAGGTGCTCGGGACCAAGCGCATGGCGTTCTTCGAGTACGACATGGCCCAGAAGTACCTCGAGTGGAACGAGCTGCCGGCCTCGGCCCGCGCGCCGCGCTGAAGCTCGGCTCGCCTGCACGTCACGTCGCAACGTCGGCAGCCCCCTGTCCCCGGGGACATGTCCGTTCGGCCACGTCGACCGGACGCGGTCACTGCGGGCAGCTCAAGGTCCACGGGCCGAAGTCGGCGCCATATCCCGCGGCGATCAGCGCGCAGCCGTTCTCGGCGACCGCGGCGGGCTCGTCCGGCAGCGCGTGGATGCGGCCGCGCGCCGGGTCGACCGCGTGCCAGCGGCGGTGGATCTGGACGGCGCCCGGCTTCATCTGCTCGGCGAGCACCCCGGTGTGGATGTGGGCCGCGCCGGTCGCCAGGTTGAAGGCGAACAGGCCGGGCTTGCTGTTGAGGAGCACCCAGCCGTCGCGGTCGGGGCGGCTCAGGTCGCGTTCGGTGTAGAGCGGGCCGTGGGCCAGCAGCACGCGCGGGCCGGCGAAGGCGTCGCCGCTGCGGGCATCGATGCGGACCAGCTGGTGCTGACCCGCGAGCTTGATGGTCGCCGCGATCCAGAGGTCGGCGGAGGCGTCGCGGTGCACGGCCGGCTCGAGGAGGTCGCCGCCCGGGAGCGCGAAGCCGCGGTCGGTGTGCGGCCACCACAGGCGCGCCGGGTCGTCGTTGCAGGGCGCGAGCAGCAGCGCGGGCACGCCGTCGCGCACGGCCGCGCCGTTGCAGGCCCCGGGCAGCGGGAGGACCTGCAGCTTCGCGTCGACGAGCGGGGCGGAGGACCCGGTGAGGCGGCCGTAGGTGTCGGGGCCGACCGGCGTGACGCCGAAGTCGCGGGGGTCGCCGTCGCCGACGATGTGCCGGCGATCGCCCGCGAGCTCGATCGTGTGGCTCACGGCCTGGTCGCCGCCGCCGTAGGGGCCGCGCCGCCCGGGGCTCAGGCAGGTGCCGCCCTCGCAGTCGTCCGGCGCCTGGGGCAGGCGGACGCGGCCGTCGTCGTCGCTGTCGCCGGAGATCGTGAACATGCGGACCCAGCCGTCGCTCGCGGCCGGCTCGGCGCGCCACAGCCGGCCCGCGGGGGCGGGGACCTCCGTCTCCGTGGCGGTGGCGAGGTCGCGCACGACGATCCGGGCGTCGCGCAGGTAGGCGAGGCGGGTGCCGAAGGTGTCGAAGGCGGCGCGGCGGCGGATCGAGCACGGGTCGCCGCCGTCGAGCAGCGGACCGCGACCGGCGAGGTCCTCGCGCGCGCCGGTCGCGGCGTCGATCAACCACATGTGCCGGCCGACGTGGACGACGACGTGACGGCCGCGCGGGTCGAGGGCGACGATCCGGTCGATGCGCTCGGCGGCGCCGGTCGTGAGGTCGTGGAGCGTGCGCGTGGCCCGGGCGGCCTCGCCGAGGCAGGTCCGGGCGCGCCCGCCCGCGGTGGCGATCACGGCGAGGCGGGCGTCCCGGCTCAGCCACTCGACCTTGCCCGGGCCGTCCGCGCCGATCGTGCGCCCGCGTGCGCCCGCGACGAGCTGCATCGGCGTCGGCGGCACCGGGCTCGCCTTCGGCTGCACGGGAGCGGTGGGGCCGAGCTCGGCGAGGTCCTTCGCGGACAGCCCGGGAGGTTCGGACCGATGGGTCGGCGGCTGCTCGTCGAGCTGGAGCTCCAGTTGCGCGGCCGGCATCGAGGCGGTGCAGGCGGCGAGACACACGACGAGCAGGGCAGGACGCATGCCGGCATGACAGCGCGAGGACCTCGAGGTTCCGCGGTCGCGGCTGGACGCTTCGCGGGCCTGGCCCGGCGAGCGGGCCGCGGGCTCACGCGGGGACGAGCAGGCCCTCGGCGAGCAGGCCGTCGAGGACCTCGGGGGCCTCGGCCGCGGTCGCGCCGCGGGCGACGGCCTCGGCCGCGAGCGCGCGGCGCGGGCGCGGGCGCGCGGCGTGGCGGAGCAGGCGGACCAGCGCCTCGCTGGCTGTCCCGAGGGACATGTCGCCGTCCGCGCCGGCCTCGAGCAGGACGAACTCGTCGCCGCGATCGCGGCCGCGCACGAGGCCGCGCCGCGGCAGGCCGGGGCGCGGGCCGTGCCCGGCGAGCCGCTGCAGCGGCTCCGCGCCGAGCCACGCGCGGGTGGCCTCGTACCACTCGAGCGTGCCGGCGGGGACGATCAGCGGGGCGAAGCGCGGGCCGCAGATCAGCGGCGCGTCGGCGGCGGGCGCATCGACTGCGGGTCCCGCCGCCGCGGGCCCGGGGCGGCGCAGGCGGGCCATCGCCGCCTCGATCGCGCCGGCGCCGGCGGCCTGGTCCTTGAGCCATGTCCCAAAGGCCAGGGCGAGCGCGCCGCGGCCGGTGACGCAGGCGTGGAACTCCGGCGCCGAGAGGAACGCGTCGACGCTGGCCAGGCCGATCGCGGCGGCGCTGGTCGGGAACTCCTCGACGAGCGCCTGCACGGCGCGGGCGCGGCGGAACCGGTCGGTGGTGAAGGCCCGGCGATCGACGCGGCGCAGCAGCGCCCGCTCGGCCTCGGCGAGGCCCGGCACCGGGCGCGCGCCGTGGACCGCGGCGAGGAACGCGGGGTCGTACATCATGCGCACGATCGCCTGCTGCAGCGCCCGCGGGTTCATGCGCCGGCCCCGGGTCGGCTGTCCCTGGGGACAGGTCGCATGTGCGTCGGCAGCTCCGCGGCGACCCGCGTGAACAGCGGCAGCACCGCGGGCAGCGGGTTGCGCTCGCACTCGACGACGACGGCCCGGAGGTTTCGCGCGCGCGCGAGCGCGGCCCGGGCGATCGCCCAGGTGTCGGGCAGCAGCTCGACGCCGTGCTCGTCCTCGACCCAGCGAAAGCCGTCGGCGTCGCGCTCGCGGCCGCCGGCGACGTGGAGCTCGACGACGCGGTCCCACGGCACGTGGTCGAGGCCGTCGAGCGCGTCGCGGCCGGTGAGGCGCTGGTACATCGCCAGGTGGGCGCAGTCGAGGAGCAGGCCGGTGTCGGCCGCCTCGGCGACGCGCGCGAAGAACTCGAGCAGGTGCAGGTCGCCGACGAAGGCGCTGCCGGGCGGGTTCTCCGGCAGCACCTCGAGGCCGGTCGCCGCGCGCAGCGCCCGGATGCCCGCGGCCAGCGGCGCGACGGCCTCGGCGATCAGCACCGGCGGCAGCAGCAACATGTGCCCGCGATCGCGGCGCCCGAAGTGCCACATGCCCGCGTCGCCGCACAGCCACGCCGGGCGCAGCGCGGCGACGCAGGCGCGCACGCCCGCGAGCCACGCGGCGTCCTGGTCCTCCGGCTCGTCGAGGTTGATGTCGAGGAAGTGGTACGTCGTCGGCCACCCGGCGTCCGCCCACGCGCGCGCCGGGGCGTCGAGGCCCTTGGCGACCTCGACGCCGACCTCGAGGAAGCCGGCGAACTCCGGCGCGGCGCGGCGCAGCGCCGCGGGGTCGAGCGCGCCCGCGGCGAGGCTGGCCCCGTACTCGGTCGAGACCCCGAGCCCGAGCACGGGCAGCTGCTGGACGCGCGCGAGGAAGTCGGCCACCGGCGCCCGTCGTAGCCGATCGCGCGCGCGTCTGGCAAGTCACCTGACCCGAGAGACAGACGCGACCGGGCGCGACGCGCGGTGCGGCCGTCAGCCGAGGCTCGCGCGCAGCGCGGCGGCGACGTCGGCGACCTGCGGGGCCAGCTCGAGCACGGCGGTCGTCTCCCACAGCTGCGGGCGGCGCGGCGGGCCGGCGACCCACACGCGCGAGCTCGGGCCGGCGCGGCCGATCAGGCGCCCGTCGTCCGCGATCTCGAGGCCGAGCGCGAGCGGGTCGACCGCGGCCAGGCCGCGCTTGATCATCGCGGTGAACAGCGGGTCGGCGCGGCGCGGGTCGCCGGCGGGGCCGGTGCAGTTGATCAGCGCGCCGACGACGTGCTCCGTCTGGCGATCGCCGTGCGCGAGCGTGACGCGCAGCCCGGCCGGCTCGGCCACGACGTCGACGAGCCGCGCCGCGTGCACGTGCACGCGACCCGAGGCCCGCAGCGCCGCCACCGGCGCGTGGGTCGCGGGCGCCGCGCGGTGGCGGTGGCTGTCCCAAAACGGCCGCAGGTGGCGCAGGAAGCGGTCCTGCTCGTCGATCGGCAGGCGCTGCCACAGCGCCTGGGTGACCGGGCGCAGGCTCGCGATCACCTCGCGCCAGTCGGCGCCGGCGGTCGCCGCCTCGCGGATCTCGGCCCGCAGCGCGCGCAGGTAGCCGCGCGCGGTGGCCGGCCAGGCGGCGACGTCGGGGGTCGGGTAGGTGCCGGGTCGCGCCGGCGATCGGTGCGGCTGCGGGAGCAGGCCGCGGCGCGAGGCGAGGTGGACGGGTCCGCGGTGGCCGACCTCGGCGAGCGTCAGCGTGACGTCGAGCGCGGTCAGGCCGGTGCCGAGCAGCAGCACCGGCGCGGCCGGGTCGATGCGCCGCGGGTCGAGGGCCCACGGGTCCGCGAAGTAGCGCGGGTCGTCGCGCACCGCCGCGGGCAGCCCCGCGGGCTCGGCCGGGCCCGGGTTGCCGGGGCACAGCACGACGCGGTCGGCCCGCAAGGTCCGGTTGTCCGCGAAGCGCAGGCGCAGCCCGTCGCCCGAGGGCACGAGGTCGACGACATGTCCTTGCAGACAGGTGACGCCGGGCGCCTCGTGCAGCTGCCCCGAGAGCGTCTCCTGGGCCGAGCGCGGCGACTTGAGCGGTCGCCCGGGTCGCCAGGTCTCGGCCAGCGGGTCGAGCTCGTCCTCCGGCTGGTCGTCCGCGGTCGCGGCGGCGACGAGCAGCTCCTGCAGGTACGCGCCGTAGCGCGCGCGCGGCAGGAAGCTCCCGCCGGTGACGCCGGGGTCCTTGCCCCGGGCCCAGCGCGTGAAGTGCTCGGGATCGTCCGCGAACGCGCTCATGCGGCCGGCGGGCGTGTTGAGGAGGTGCACCGGGCGGGGTGTGCCGTAGGCGAGGCCGGGGCCGAAGCGGCCGGTGCGGTCGAGCAGCACGATGCGCAGACCGCCGGCCCGCGCGAGCAGGACGGTCACCAGGGTCCCGCAGAAGCCGGCGCCCACGACAGCGACCACGGGGCAGGATGGGCGCAGGGGCATGCCGGTCCAGGCTAATCTTGCGCGCCCGGATCTGTCCAGGGGCCTGCGGGCCTCGGGCGTGGCCCGTGGTCGACAGCGCCGGCGCGCGGGTGTTATGAGCGGCCGCGATGGCCCGCCTCAGCGTCAACATCAACAAGGTCGCGACCCTCCGAAACGCCCGCGGCGGCGAGGTCCCCAGCGTGCTCGCGGCGGCGCGTACCATCATCGCGGCCGGCTGCCGCGGGATCACCGTGCACCCACGCGCCGACGAGCGGCACATCCGCCGCACCGACGTCGTCGCGCTCGCGGCCGAGCTCGCGCCGCTGCGCGACAGCGTCGAATTCAACATCGAGGGCGACCCGCGCCCGGATCTGCTCGAGCTCGTGTGCGACCTGCAGCCCCACCAGTGCACCCTCGTGCCGGTGCGTCCGGGCGAGATCACGAGCCAGGCCGGCTGGTCCGCGACCACCTCCCCGGTCGAGATCGGCGCCATCGTCCGCACCCTCCAGTCGCACGGCGTCCGCGTCTCGCTGTTCGTCGACCCCGACCCGGCCGCGATCCGCTGGGCCGCGGCGCTCGGGGCCGATCGCGTCGAGCTCTACACCGAACCCTTCGCCCGCCGCTTCGAGGCCGGGGACGGCCGCGCCGCGCTCGCCACCTACGCGGCCGCGGCCTCGCTCGCGCACGAGCTCGGGCTCGGCGTCAACGCGGGGCACGACCTCGACCTCGACAACCTGCCGCTGTTTCGCGCGCTGCCCCACCTCGACGAGGTCTCGATCGGGCACGCGCTGATCAGCAGGGCGCTGTTCGTCGGGCTCGATACGGTGGTCCGCGAGTACCTCGGCGTGCTCGCCGACTAGGTCGCGAAGTCCCTCACGCGGGCCGGCGGGGTCCGGCTGGGTGGCCCGCGCAACTGAGGCGGGGCGAGGGCACATGGGCCGGAGGGCAGGGGCCGCGCAATGGGTCCCTAGCGCGACGGCAGTCGGAACGCATCGGCCCCTGCTGGCAGCGCCAATCCGCTGTGAGCGGTGACGTGGAGCGCGACGGCCGGAGCGAGCGGGGTCCGCTGCGCTGCCAGCAGTGACCGATACGTTCCGCCCGCCTGCGTCCCTTTGCAGCGGCCCATGCCCTCCGTGCCGGCATCGTCTGCGCCCCGCTTGCACGCCCGGCGGATCCTCGACGCGCGCGCGTCGCTCGAGCGAACGCGCGGTCGTCCGCCGCCGATGTGTGGGTGTCGCTCGAGCGAACGCACGGTCGTCCGCCGCCGATGTGTGGGCGTCACTCGAGCGAACGCGCGGTCGTCCGTCGCCGATGTGCGGGTGTCACTCGAGCGAACGCGCGGTCGTCCGCCGCCGATGTGTGGATGTCGCTCGAGCGAACGCGCGGTCGGACACGCGAGACAGCATCGTCGGCGATGAGCGGGGCGCAGACGATGCTCGCACGGAGGGCATGGGCCGCTGCAAAGGGACGCAGGCGG
>Ga0075163_10011682_pt1 | contig 11436 bp, 11 predicted proteins | sample JI1023141ADNA_FD_71478 | JGI IMG/M metagenome (GOLD analysis project Ga0075163, IMG submission 71478) | Wastewater effluent complex algal communities from Wisconsin, to seasonally profile nutrient transformation and Carbon sequestration -... | ecosystem: Engineered > WWTP > Effluent > Algae... | reverse complement strand
TCTCGGCCTCGGTCTCGACGGCTTTGCGCAACTCGGGTGTGCGATCAACGCCGGAGGGTGTCGTCGTGTCGGAGAATTGCTGTGCGACGTTGTTCTCGTTGCTCAGGATTTGGTCCCCGACTTGATTTGTGTTGGAAACGCTTTTTTGGGCTCGGAGCAAGCCGGGGTCCATGGAGGCATCACCCGTAAGCGGTTTGAAACCGTCATCGGGTACGGATGCCAGTGTTTCATCGATCGTGGCGGCGGCTTTCGCGGGGTCGGACGCGGTGTTTTTAATCACCTGCGCGGCCAAGTCTTCTTTGCCTTTCGCCGTGTAGGGTTTCGCGTAATCTTTAACCGCGTTGTAGCCTTGACCAATTTTCTTGGCTCCGCCGATTAACACGTCCGCCGCAGGTTGGACGAACATGGTCTCCGCGCCTACTTTTGCGCGTTTCTCCAACGGGCTGTCGTCAGGCTCCAAGCCTGTCGGGAGCAGGGGGATTGAATCGCCTATGGTGGATGCCTGCGAGGTGTCGGTAACAACCGCGTCACCCACGCCTGCGCCGAGCATTTTCGCTAGGTACTGGATCACGCCGGGTGTCTTGATCGCGGCTCCTGCAACATCTGCGCCGATCTTGGCAGGCGCGGCGTATTGCGCCACGGTCTGTCCGATCTCACCCAAGGTGCCGCTTTGACGGACTTGGGGTATGTTCTCGCGTATAGCTTCGGCCGTAGGTTGGAAAACATCGGAGCCGAAAGCAGAAGCGATGTCGGCAGGTAAGGTTGCCGCGCCGACCAGAGCGTTACGAACGCCGCCGACAAGCGGACGCGCTACACCGCCGACCGTGTTAAGTATGTCATTGGCGAAACCTACGGGTATCGGCACTCCGTCTTTAATGCTCTCGAACCCGGTGGGGAGTTCGGGCGGGGCTTCGAAATAGGTCTGGCCCGACGGTTCGCGTTTAAGACCGAACATCGAGGAGATCATCTCGTCTTGTGGAGGAGGAACTGCCGGCGCCGGGCTCGTTTGCACGGGCTTTCCGCCAAACTTGCTCACCGGCGCCGAGGAAATCGCAGCCCCTCGCGAAGCTTGTTGCACGGGAACGCCGCCGAATTTACTCACCGGAGTTTGACCTGTTACGGGTGTGCCGCCGAATTTGCTCTCCGCCATTACGGTTTAACGAACAACTGTCCGTCCTCCATGTACTCAGATCCCGGTGCCAGAGCGTCATATTGATCTTGTGTGGTGACTTCGGGAGAGTCGGTAGCACCCTCCATCGGTCTCAACGGACGACCGGAGTTTGCCGTGGCGGAGTCGAAATACGACATCATGGTGTTGAATTTCAACTGGCGCGCTTGTTTGTCCTCACCAGGTATAGGGATGATAGCTATAAGTCGTCGTTGTTGTTCCGTATCCGTCATACCTTGACCTGACAAGAGGTTCGCGATAGACGCGGCTACAGGCGCTATTGCTCCGTAGTATCTCTGCCCTTCGGGGCTCATACTAGGTATAGCCACAGACGCGCCCATCGGGCTGTTTATGGACTGCGTGAACAAGGTGTAATCCGTAAAGTTAGGTTCGTAACCTTCGGCGTTCATGTTTTGCACGATGCTTATCGGTTCCTGCAGCGCATTGGCTGTGGTGTAGTTTTTACCTTGCGCTTCGGTCGGCGGTTTACCGCCCGTGCCGTTGCTGCTTCCGTACGTTACGACTGTGCCGTCGGGGTTTGTGACGCTGAAACTAGGTGTCGCGTTTTGTCTGTCGAGGAAAGGCTCGAAACCAGTGTTGTTCTGGCCATATTCAAAGTTCTGGATATCGGCCGTACCAAGGTTGGTCTCTGCCAAGTCGCCGAGCGTAGCCGTGTCGCGCGTGGCGCCGAGGGCTTGAGCCAATACCTCGTCAGGAGACAAGAAAGTGCCTTGGCCCGCCGCGGCGTTTTGTATCCGTTTGTTGGGGTCTGTAACGCCCTGATTCGCTGCCGAGGCTTCGTCCGCGAGCAACAGTTTGCCGATATCTTCGGGTTTGACCAAACCTGCGGCAATCATGTTTTTCATGTCGGGCGGGAAGAGCCTGTCCGTAATATTGGCTGGCGTAGGTTCTTGCATAAGATTTTGAGCCAAGTCTTGTTCGACCGGCGCGGCATTCGGTTGTCCCGTCAATCCGGCGATAAGATCGTCGAAAGGATTCGGCGCGGCAAAGTCATTCGGATTATAAGGGACATTCGGTGAGGGTGGCAGAGCAGGTAATGGCCCATCGAATTCACCCATACCGAGATAAGCGACATCGGGAAGCGCGTCCCCGGTCTCCAAACCCGTATCGAGTGGGACGATCTGGTCGTATGGCGTGGTGATCGCAGGGTTGTTACCTTGCCCTTGTGGCCCAACGTTTGATGGATTGAAAGCGGGCATGGGAGCGTAACCTTGGCCGTTCGAAGCGGGAGGTTGCATAGGTGCGGCGCCGTTGCCGCCTTCCATAAAGCCCCGCATGCCGTCCAATTTTATTTGTTCCAGTATCGCGGAGATGCCTTCCGTGGTCGTGCGCGCGTTATCGTAACCCGCCGCCGCTTCGGCCTGTCCGATTTTGGCAGGGTTGAGCGCTTCTTCGAGTTGATATTGGCGTTGTTGGATATCGACTTTTTGTCTTTCGAGATCCATTTTCTCCTGCTCGGCACGCATTTCAGGGTTGCCGAAAGCAGCCCCTACAAGTGCGCGCGCCGCATCTGACCAAGGTGTCACAGTCATATTCTACCTACGCTTACTCCGCGCGGCCATTGTGCGGCCTGCGCAGGTGTTACTTTAGTTGTTGCGCCCGGTACGTCCCACGTTATGCCCGCGCCTGGTTTATAGTAGTTGTATCCCGCGCTGCCTATGGTGCCGAGCGCGCCGACGAGATCAGCAATCCCTGCATTCTTAGCGCCTGCCGTTGCGGCGGCTTCTTTATCAAACTGCAAATTGTTAAGTGCGCCTTGCGCGAAACCGCCTTGGGTCGCGATTCTATTGGCGTTCTGGCCGAACTGGATGTCTCTACCAAGGTTTGCATCGCCGTATGCTCCGAGAGCGGCCGCGGCGGCGGCTGCATCCGCGTTGTTGTCTTTGGCACGGTCTTGCGCTTGCACGATAGCCGTTTTCACCGCGCCCGTGGCGTTGTTTTGGCCCGGCAACAAGACGTTCTGGTTGAATGAGGGTTGGTTTTGCGCCGTGCGGTCAGCAATAGCCTTTGCCATACGATCTTTGTCGCTGTCCACGCCTGCGGTTTGTATCGAGTTTTGGAACTGGACGTTCGAGAGATCGCGCCGTTCTTTGATATCGTCGTTGAATTTCTGTGTCGCGCGGCTGTTCGCTTTCGAAACATCGCCCGCGGCTTTATTTTGAAAATAGCTTTGCGCCAACGTTGTCGCGGCGGTAATGCCTAATGAGACCGGATCGCACATTTTTTACCTCTAAACAGACGTGACGCGGGATGATCCCGCGCCGGAAGCAGAGCCGATGCTGGCGGTGGGCGAGGACGCGAAAAGGCCGCGACCTTTGGTCGAGACGTTCGAAAGATTTTCCAGATTGGTCGCGGTGTTGAATACGAAGTTGCCAAGCGCATCGAACGTCGGCGGCGCGCTCAAGAGCTGCGCTTTGGCTGCCGCAGCCGTTGCGGCCGAGGTAGGATCTTCCGTTGCGTTCAACTGCGAAATCAGGCTGGTTCTCGTGTTTTCCAGATCGGAGCGTCCTTGGTTGGCGAAAGCCGCCGCGCCGTTGTTGATATCGCGCTCGTAACGTGCGCGTTCTTCGTTCAACTGACGTTGACGGTTGGCGGCTTCCGAGGATTGGAGCAATCCGCCTCTGGACAGAGCGTAAATCAATTGCTTTTGTGCATCTGCGTATTGGGTGTTAAGCGAAGGCAGCGAGTTATCGACATACGCCTTTTGACGCCCTGCGAAATAATCATCGTTGAAAGGCGCTAGGGCCTGATCGATAGAGGTTGTGCCTTTGAGAATATTGGCGCGGCGGGTTGCCTCGCGTTGCGCCTGCTCTTCAGCGGCTCTTTTGGCGCTGTTGTCTTTTTTAGGCTTCATGTCCCACCCCTGTAAAAAATACGTCTTTGCTGTAATTTCCGCCTACGCAAGTGTAACCTAAACGCTCATAAAAAGCACCAGCCTTTGTATTTGCCGTGGATACGTCCAAGCGAACTTTTATGAAGTCCTGCCCTGCTTCTTTGCCTTTGCGGATCGCCCACTCGCGATACGCCTTTTCAAGTAGAGGCGCCGCCAGCGTGCCGCGGTGTTCGGGCACCACGAAGAAACCCATATCGGCCGCTTGCAGAAGCGGGCTGAAGAGGAAACAGAAAACCGAGCCCATGATGGCGCCGACGATCTCGCCTTCTTTCTCGTAGACGAAAAGGCAATATTGGTCCTGCGGAAGCGCGATCTCCAAGAAACGACCATACATCTCGGGGTTATACGGCACGTTCTTGTAGTCGCCTTCGGGGTGCATCTGCGCCGCCAGCTCGACCATCTTCGGGATATCGTCTAGGGTTGCTGCTCTGATCATCCTGCCCACTGTGTTTCGTAATGCACCACGATCTTAGAGATACGGGCGTTGCCTGTGCCTTGATGCACAAATTTCATTTTCAGCACGGGGCTGTGTTGTTGCATCGCCAGATTCATCTGACCGACCGAAGTTTTGTAAAGTACCGCCGTTCGCACCCATTCATCTGGTCTGTTCGGGTTTGTGTTCACATACACCTCCCATGTGCCTTCCAGAATGATGTCGAGACCTGACCAGCGTTTCCAGTGGCCGATCGTGCGCGCATCGAGATAAGGCATCTCGATCGTGACCGTCTCTTCCGTGTATTCGTCGTTATTGTCACCGCCGAGCAGGTAGATCGTGTCGCCCGAGCGCGCGTAGAGACGGCCATTCAAGATGACGTAATCGGAGATAGAGAAGCCCGCTTTGTATGTGGACCAGGCAGAGATTTTCGAAGACGAGAAGAAGCTGAAAACAAATTCGGTATCATCCAGAGCACCCATGTAACGCCCGTCCCGCGGCTCGATGATTGATACGGATTGCTCGATCTGCTCCTCGGTCAGCGTCAACAATTTCGCTAGAACGATATCGTCGATCGGCGTACCGACATCCGTGACGCTGGCCGCGTTCGATGAATCGCGTGCGCGCAAGGATCTGTAACCGCTTTCGGAAAGATAGAACAGATCCAGATCGCCGAAAGATTTGATAGAGCGCGGCGAGCGCGTGCCTGTGTTATCGAGCACTTGAAGTTGCACGTTGGCACCGGGGTTGGCGTCCATCGACCATATTTGTGTAGAGTTTCTGTTGAAAATCGCGAGCGTTCCTTGGTAAATGCCAAGTCCCGTGATGTTCTCGTCGTTCGCCGTCTGCGCCGACATATCAATAACACCCGAGCCTGTGTTGATCGTATCGCCTTCCTGGTTGTCGCGGAATAGAAGCGGGTTGGCGATAACCGAGAAAAACAGGTTGGTGCCCGAGCCGATATACATTTTGTTTTTGTGCGTCACGAGCGTCTTGGCGACTTCGCCCGTTACAATGCCCGCACCGTAAACACTGTCCTCGATCGTGATCGAGAATTTATCGCCGGGGTCGAACGTGCCGCCGAATGTCGCTGTATTGATCTGCTCGTCCGTGACCCCTGCCGCTTGTGTTTGCGCAATGACCAGCGTCTCGTCGTTAAACGCGCCACCTTGTTCCGTCGTGCTGGTAACATCGAAAGGTACGTTATCTTCACTCCCTGTGATTGTGATAACCGAACCCACTGCAACGGACGTGCTGAAAGCGTCTTGTTGCATGGTCGCGGCGATCTCTGTCGCAACTGCATCAAGCGTGCCTTGCGACGCGCGAACCAGACCCACATACCAGTCTTTTGAAATAACACCGTTGTAGAAATGGTGGACCGTTCCGTCGGCAAATTCGGCGGCGACGTAAAGCTGACCTTTGAAATTCTCGGTCTTGATTACCCGTGTCATCATCGAATCGTCGGGGTTGCGTAAACGTTGATAGGTTACGTCTGCGGGCATGCCGCCGGGTGTTGGGTTGGAGCCGAAAACATACAGACCATCATTGGTCGCGCCCATACTGTAGGTGCCTGCGGGCAGTGCGTATTTCGATACGTACTTTTTGGCCTTCTCGATCTCGCCGCCACGGTTGATATGTCCGTTCTCGAAAACTTGCAACGAGCCCGGCGCGGCCGACACTTGCAGCCTGCGGCTATCAAGCCCGCCTTTGAAATCTTCTATCTGGACATAAGCCTTTGGCATCTAGTAATCCGTCTCTATATAATCACTCATAAGGTCTAAACCGACAGCCAAGCCAGTTGCGTTGTTTGTTCTGTACGCCCACATATAAGAAAGTAAAGTAGTCGTCGCGGGTAGGATAACACCCCCAGAACCACTGATGGTCCCAGAAGCAACGTCACCAGTGTTTAGCCTAGTTACGCGATAGTTAATCACCCCGTTCTGGTTGGGAGGGGCAAACAAAACCAGCTCGTAAGCATCTGTGGTTCTTGTGTTTGAGGGAAAGTTCGCTCCAAGGTCGATAGGTGTTTGAGCTGAAGAGCCGCCATAGAAAATCTTCAAGTTTGTGTCTGCGGCACCGTGACCGACACCACAGCAGTTCGTAAGCGTCGAGGGTTCTACGTTTGTCGGCGCAGCAACAGACGACGAAATACCTACAAACATTCTAGCTCCGGCTACGGCTGCTGCATCAGATATACCAAAGCGAGTAACCTTGTGGAATCCACCGTTTGTACCATCCCCTAATGTAATCTGAGCCGCAGGTTGGCGTAAACTTGTTAAAGAACCCGCACCAGCAGCAGAAACATAACCAAGACGACGCATACGAGTAAACAGGTTGGTCGTAGCCACGTTTCTTGCGGTAGCTGTACCCACTGCTGTTAATGTTCCGTACCCCAAAATACCTGGCACAGTTGTGACGTTACCTGGTGGTCTCCAGTACCCAATAGAGTTTCCAGCCAAGAAAGGTTGAATAGGGGTGTCGATCCCAGAAGGACCAATCCATTTAGGCATGATACGTCCACCAACTGATTTGGCGTACATAGTAATAGCACCTGTTGGCGCTGAGGGGTCTGTTGTTTCTGTGAAATCCAAACCACCAACAGCACCTGAAAATGCACCGTAAGCAAGAGAATTCCACGCCGTTGCACCGTCACCTATTTTGTACTGTAACGTGGTTAGATCAAGACCTATTTCACCTTGAGCAAGAACAGGGTTTGTTGAAGCCCAGTTTGCTGAAGTATCACGTCTGAATTGTATAAGATCGGCCATTAAGCACCACCACCATCTATTACTGTGGCCCCGCCATAAACACTAGCTGCGGACCCACCATCTATGTTAGAACCGCTACCGCCCGCACCGCTTGATGCTGCCGTGATTAAACCTTTAGCGTTTACGGTTATATTGGCATTTGTAAATGATCCTACATCTGCGTTTACGTTTGCCAAAGTACCTGCAGCCGTGACGTTTCCAGAGCCATCAAAAGACGGACTTGTATATGCCAAGTCTCCCGATATGGAGATAGTACGGCCTGTGGCGAGTGCTGTAGCCGTTCCCGCGTTTCCAGAGATAGAGGTTTGGTCGCCCGTGTTTGAGCCCGTGGACGTTCCCGAACCTGCCGGCGCGCCAACATCGGCCGCTGTGAGAACGACGACGCCCGTGTCGCCGTTTACGCTGGTTACACCGCCGCCCCCTCCACCTCCGCCGCCGGCTTCGAGAGCTACGACCGAGGTGTTCAAGGTTTCCAAAGCGGTTTGAAAAGCCCGATCGAGATCGGTTCGATTGGCTTTTAAATTTATGTTGAATGGGTTTGCCACTAGGTACTCGGTGTTCTGACCGCAAGCACGGTCGGATTATCGTGTGGGTCTCTGACCGTTTCGCGTGAGTTCATAATGAAATGTCCGCCCTCGCGGCGTGTAGCTCCGCCGCGCATGCGCAGGTACATTTTGTTGCCTTGGGCCAACAACTTCTCGGCGCGCTTGTCGTCCTCGCCTGTCATCAAGTGGGCTGCGGCTAAAGTGACGATCAATGTATCATCAAGCGTGCATACATCTTCGTCTTCAACAAAAGCCCCGAGTTTCTTAAATCCGTCCAGTCTGACTGTTTCGGTGCTGTTGTCGGGTAGCGGCCAGAATTCAAATTGGTCGCCGGAGCCTGCATCGATAATATCCCATCGCTCGACCGGGCTGGCGCGTTCGTCGTTGTCGCTGTCATAAATATTATATTGCTCTTCCGTGACGCCTCGCGTGACGGGTTGCCAATCACCGAGGCCGTTGGTGCGGATGCGCGTGATGCGTTCGAAATCCAGATCGGTCGGGACATCGTAGTAGCGCTGTCCTGCAGCCATTGTCAGGTCGCGGCGGACCTTTAAGAAGGTCCAATCGAAATCCCAATACAGGAAAAACTGAGTGCGGTAAAGCAAACGGGCGAGGGATTCATACTCATCTTCTCCTATGGCACGAGATGGGGATCTGCGGGTTTCAAGCCGCAGATCCTTCACCATAGTCTCAAGTGTAGTTACACCCCTCATTATACATTACGCTTTCTCGGTTTTTGCCCCGATCAAATCGATTTCTTTTGCTTTGGGTTTAGAAGGCGCGACAGGCGCGGCGGACGCGGTTTTATCCGTTTCGTCCACGATAACAGCGTCGATTTCTTCCCAACCATCGCCAATACCTTCGCCTTCGACCATATTGTCTTTGTCGATACCAGCGTCGGCGTAGGTGAACGGCAGAACGGGATTTTCACCCGGGAATACTTTTTTAACGACTTCCGCCGTGTATTTGGAGATCAGTTTCTCCAAAAGCGCTTCGGCGGGGCGCGCGCGTTGCATCCATGTGCCCGTTTCGGTCAGACGACGTTCGATGTCGATGCCTTGAGGCTCCAACATTTCCAGCGAGCCGCGGCCGTGGATGGATTGCATGATCAGGAATTCGGGGGCTGTGATGCGATTCAAATGCACAGTGTAATAGTTTTGGCTGCGCATATTCAGTTTAAGGCGGTAGGTTTCGAAACCTTTTTTTGGTGTCTTGGTATTCATAGTTCATCTCCTTAGAAGTAGAAGCAGGGCGAAAAATCTCGCCCTGCTTTTAGAAATTATTAACCTGCATATTGCGGGTTGCCTTGGTATTCCGGGTCCGGAACCACGGCAACAAGCGTGAAGGATCTTGCACCGTCGCAAGCTGCGTTCGGGTCATACGTTCCACGGACATCGGCAGTCGTTGCCGTGCTTTCCGTGTTACGTGTCAGACCTGCCACAACCGTACCAGCCGTCGCAACCGCATCATCTTGAAGCTCTTTCAAGATGTAGCCTGTGGTTGCTTTAGGTACGTGAACAGGCAGACCGAGAACATCGCCCGAGCCAACCGTGGCGCCGGTAATGTTCGCGCTCGGGACAACCGAGGTGATCGTCTTGAACGCTTTGAGGCCGGCCATCGAAGTGCCAGACGCGCTGGTTTCCACAATGGTCTTGCCATATTCGTCCGTACCCGTGACCGTCAGCGTGGCCGTGTTGGTCCATGCGCCTACTACGTTACGAGGAACGTCGAAGGTCGCAACGCCGCCCGAAGTAAGGGCGCCATTGATCGTCATGGCGGTAGCCGCAGTCCCGGCTTGGGATGCGCAGATACCGTCAGGATCGGCCGTGATAGGTGCGCCGAGGCTGATAACAACCACTTGCGCTCCTGCCAATCTCTTCGCCGTGTTAGGAACAGTGCCGTTACGGCCTTTGACCGCAATGGTTTGTCCGATACGTGCGAAGTTGAAGAAGCAGCGCGAAGTCGCCGGGATCGTGCCGCCGGAACGGTTCGTGACCGTTACTGCGGACGCACCGAACGACAACCCGATATCTTCAGGTTGGTTGAAACGCGTGCCGTTGATCGTCAGGTAATGACCCGTGGCGAATTCGAAATCGCCGCGGTTCATGCCTGTTGGGTAGTTTACCGTAAAAGTGCCCGCATCCGCCGTGTCGGCGCCGAGAGCAAATTCCACTGTTTTAAAAGTCATGTTAGTTCTCCTTGTGTTTGCTAATCGGTTATGCGGAAGGCAGGCCGGATGTCAGAACTTCATAGACGCCCGAAGAGTTGAGACGATGGGCAACCATCGCACCAGACCACAACAGGGACTTGTAGTAGTTCAAACGGTCGTATGGACGAGTAGGCTCGTGCATCGTCATGTCATTGCCAGAGTGCATGTACAAGAAGATGCTGGAGTGGTCGATGATGTAGCAGCGATCAGATTCGCCGATTTCATCAAGAGCCGGTTCATACATGAACATCATGCCGTCAAGCATAACGCCGTTCACGCCGATGTCCGTAGACTTCGAAGCGAAACCTGTTTGGGTGTAGTCGCCTTTGGCCGTCATTTCGACGCGAAGGGCTTCCATGAACAGGTTTCCGCAGTACGCAACGTGCATGGCAGAACCATAACGACGCAACTGCACCATTTCCGTACGCAGAATTTGCGTCAGGGTTTGGTTAGCCGCAGACGGTGTGATCTTGCTGGCGCCTACGCGAGCGCGGTTTCTCCAAAGCGGGTTAGCCGCACGGGAAAGTGTACCCGTAACGCCCGTCGTAGGAGTGTCCGTGATCAGAGCAGGAACGCCGGCGAAGCCGTTCGCGCCCGTAGACCAGATACGGTCTTGGGAGAACGAATAGCGAGCGTCGTAATCCATTTGCTCGTATTTGCTCGACAGGAAGTTCTGGATGCGGATCTCGTCTTGTTTGGAGACAGCGGGAAAATTCCCTTTGTCGCCTTGCGCGATCGAGAAGCCTGCCGTCAGTGCTTCTTGCCATGAGAAGGTCAAACCGAGGTGGTTCATTTCCCACGTGTATTTCGCTTGTTTCAACGGGTTGTATTCGTTGAACGTCAGTTGTTGATCGGACGAAGAAACCAGATCGAATTGGCTTTGCTTACCGAAACGTGCGCCGATGATGATCTCGGTGCCGCCTGGGTAGGTTTTCTTCTTTTCACGGAACTTGTTGAGCGCGGGCGTCGCATAGTCAGCCTGCGCGAACAGTTTGTCCTTGATGTAAAATGGTAGGGTAGTTTGAACCAGTTGGTCCAACTGGTCTGCTGTAAATTCAATCGACATTTTATTCTCCTGTCAAATTAAGCGCGTTGTTGTCTCAGTTTTGTAAACGCTGCCTGCATCGCCTCATCGTAGTTTGTGGGTTGCGAAACAGCGCCTTGGACTGTGCCTGTTGACCTTGGAGCGGGGTTGGTAGGATTCTTCGGAGGCGTAAAGGTTTTCAGTCTGTCTGTGACATCCTTATGGGCGCGGGTTAAGCGATCCCATGCTTCTTTATCGTTTTTAGGGTTCCCCTCGGTATCCAGAATATACTTCATCCGTTCCGTGATCATCGGCAGTTTCTTCTGCAATTCAGGATCGGTTTGTACGGTCTGTCCGGCCCATGCTTCGTAAAGC
>Ga0075163_10011681_pt1 | contig 11436 bp, 10 predicted proteins | sample JI1023141ADNA_FD_71478 | JGI IMG/M metagenome (GOLD analysis project Ga0075163, IMG submission 71478) | Wastewater effluent complex algal communities from Wisconsin, to seasonally profile nutrient transformation and Carbon sequestration -... | ecosystem: Engineered > WWTP > Effluent > Algae... | reverse complement strand
GGATATTGACCCAAATAGGTATGCAGGCCTCCCGCTTCGCAATCGATGCGCGCCATTTGCAGACGGTCTCGCGACACCTCTTGTCCAGCGCGCTGGAGCCGCTCCAGCAGCGAGCGCGCCTGCGCCAGTCTTTCCTGGGTCTGAGCCGGGGGGGCAGATGTGAGCGAGCACGTCACCTGGCCCAGTAGCAGCTCCACCTGCTCTCGATGCAAACTCGGCGACTCCGGCAATCGGCTCAGGGCCTCCAGGGCGCGCTGATAGTGCAGGGCGGCTCCCTCGTATAGAAGGAGCTTCGCGGCGACATCTCCCGCTTCCCGATGGTACTGGAGGGCTTTGTCGAAGATCCCCGCTTCGGAATAATGCCGCGCCAGCGCCCCAAGCTGCGGCTCGCGCTCTTTTCCCGGATACACGCTCTCCAGCGCTTCGGCCACCTCGCGATGTAAAGTCGTACGCTCCTCGGCGCTTTGTCGCCGCAGGATCGCTTCGCGCAGCTTGTCATGCGCAAAGCGCCAGGTGGTGCCTTGGCTTTCCAGCACCGCGGCATTGGCACCGTCCATTAGGAACGCCTGCAGCGGGGTCGCGGCGAACCGCTTGCTCAGCACCGCCAAATCGAGCTGACGCCCGAGCACCGCGGAAAAGTCCAGCAGCGCTTGATACTCTGCGGGGATGCGCGCGATGCGCTGCCCCACGATGCGCTCCATGCCCAGGGTCAGCACATCTTCTGGCAGCTCGCCTTGTCCGATGCGGGCCAGCTCGCCGGCGTTTTGGGCCAGATGGCGGACGACCTCGACCAGGAAAAACACGTTCCCTTCGGTCTGGCGGGTCAGATACGCGATCAAGGATGCCTGGCGCCCGAGCGGCCCCAGCATCGACTCCACCAGCCGTGCGACGTCCGCTTGCTGCAAGCGCGCCAGCGGCAAGCTCTTGAGCGCGGGCAGCGCCTGGGGGAGCGCCGGCTTCTCATCGGAGCGATATGTCCCGATGAGCAGCAGGGGCAAATCGCCGCTGCTTTGGGCGACCGACTGCAGCAGGGCCAGGCTTTCGGGCCGGCCCCACTGCAAGTCCTCCAGGAGCAGCAACAAACTCTTGGGCTGCCGCCGGAGCAGCAGGCGGATGGTTTTGGAAAGCTGCGCCAGGGCGTCTTCGGCGCTTGTGGGCGGCGGGTCGGGAATCGGACGCCCCATGAGGTCGCCGAGGTCCGGGAGCAAGCCCTTGAGGACGGCGGCTTCGGCATCGCTCACCTGGGCGCGCAGGCACAAGTCGCGCAGGACGGGCAGCCACTCCTGATAAGGCTGGGTCCCTTCCGACGTGCTCTGGCCTTCGGCCACCCAGAAGCCCTGGACCAGGGCCTGGGTGCGCAGCTCGGCGAGTAAGCGGCTCTTGCCCACGCCGCTCTCGCCCCCAATGAGGAATCCGCCCCCCTGTCCCGTCTTCGCCGCGTGCAAGGCGTCTTCTAGCTGCGCAAGCTCTGCCTGTCGGCCGACCAACTCCGTGGCTTGCAGAAAGCTCTCCCGCGTGGCGGCGGTCTCGAGGGGCAAGGGAGCCCCCAGGGCCGCCGCCAGATCCTGGAGCACCTCGCTGGCAGCGGACGGGCGTTCCTCCGGGCGGCGCGCCAGCAGCTTGCGCCCAAGATCCCCTAGCGCCGCAGGCAGGTCGGGGGGAAACTGCCACCGCGACTCTTCCTCTTGCCCCGCAGGCCCGGGGGGAGATTGCAGGGCAGTATGATACGGCGCTAAGAACTCGGCGATCCACGGCGGGAAGGTCCGCTCGCTGTCGTCTCCCAGCAGATCCTGCAGCATGAGGGTGAGCGAGCTGCGAGAATGGGGAAACGCGCCCGTCAGAGCCTGGTAGAAGAGAACCCCCACCGCATACAGGTCGCTCTGGACGGAGGGGGGCCGCCCGAGTAGGAGCTCAGGGGCCAGATAATCCAGGGTGCCGGCCAGATCGGCCGTGCGCGTCCCCTGCTGGGCGATTCCGAAGTCGAGCAGCTTAACAGCGCCGTCGACGACCAGCACATTTCCCGGCTTGATATCCCGGTGCAGGATGCCGCGCTGGTGGACATAGACCAAGGCGCGCAGCAGCTGGGCCATGAGCAGGATCTTGCCCTGAAGCGACTGCTCGGCCGCTGCCTCGAGCAGAGTCTGAGGTGCCTGGAGCAACTCCATTGTGAAGTAAGGCCCGAGGTCGTCTTCGAAGCCATAGCTGAGAACGCGGATGACATGGGGGTGATGCAAAGAGGCCAGGGTTTGGAATTCGCGGGCAAGCGACAGGTGGAGCCCCGTGGCGTGGCGGGAATCGGTGGACGCGCCAGTGTGCGGGGACGTGGAGATCAGCTTCAGGGCGACTTGTCGACCGGTGAGCATCTGCGTCGCACGGTAGACGGTGCCCATGCCCCCCTCTCCCAGCTGCTCGTGCAGGCGATAGCTGCGATCAATCATCCGCTCAGCCCGAGAAAACATGCACACTCCTATTCAGAAAGCACGTTGCCGGTCCTGCACTGCCGACCCGTTCAAGGTGGGTCGCTCTACATCGTTCGCAGGGCACCTGTAAGGAAGAAAGGTCGCCACAGTGGTAACTAACCATCTCCATCCGAACGACAAATAATGTAACAAATTTCAAGAAGTTTCCATCGGGAATTTATCTGTCCTCATGGTGCCTTGCTGATTCCGTTCCCTAGTACGAAGTCCGAGACAGAGCCCCCCCTAGCGCGAATCGAATGAGCCCCCCAAACAGGCTGACAGTCAGTGGATGTAGCGCAGGAATCAGCATGCGAAGCTCGCAGGAGCGGCTCGGGCGCTCAGGGCACTACCTGAATATGATTGAGCGGCTGGAAGCCAGACCCTGCGGGATATTCATTATATGGCAAATAATCGACATTGGGCTGGAGGTTCAAAATTCCGTCCTTGACCTTTGGAATGTAAGCGAACTGAGAAGGCGAAGTCGATTGCCCGCTATGGTCGCTCCTGATACGGACGGTCTGCGGCCACGTATTGGCGATGAGGGAGCCGAAGCAAGCGCCATCGACCTGGAGCCGCTGCGCGGTCTTGAGTGCCCAGCAATCGCAACCATAGGAGCTCTTGGAGATCCTCGCCGCCTCACACGGGTTCGGTATGCACCGGGCATCGGCGCACCCTTCGCTGAGGCCGCATGCACGCTGGATGACGCCACGGCAATCCACCACCGACCGGAGATTGTGCGAACACGTGCTGGTGCAGATTTCGACATTGTCGCTCATGCCTCCGCCGAGTGGGTCTCCGGAGAGGATTGTCTGGTTGCATGAGGCAACGCCAAGCGTCAGCCCCAGGCTCGCGTAAAGAAAGATCCCCTTGAAAATTACATTGACAAGCCTTCCCACTATTCATTTTTTGTGCGCACGATCATGCTCTAGTATTTCAACCGTACTTAGAAAATCCTTATCAAGAAATGAACTCCCGTTTGGCAGCGAATTCTCGTCGAGCGCAAAGCTCAGCGACTTCATTGCTTACGACCGCAAACCCCCAGCTTCGATAGAACTCGAACTTGAGTGATTGGCCACGGGCATGGCAGGGCATTGCGGCTTCCTCAGCCCCAATGACTACGAGAACAGTAACCCTGTTGCCATCTCAAGCATGTAACCAACCTGACCACTTTTTCGAGGGAAGGTTACATGGGAATCTATCCTCAGGAGAGAGGACCATCTATCCCCTATTTTAGGGAGGAACTGCTTGGGCTCATCCTGAAGGGGCTCGTGCCCTACCGTCTCGACTATGTCCGCACCTTATGCTCAGCGTGCGGGTAGATTCAGTCCGTGCTCGACCAAGTATTGTAGCACTCCGTTCACAGTCGCACATGCCCCCCCCATGGGCATGCGCATTCCCTGCTCGCCACGCTGCGCCTTGTGCGGCCAGCCCATCCGCATCCACTTCATCAGGAGCCGCTCGCGGAAATCCCCCCGCATCAATGCGGCTTGCGGCGTCCACGCCGTGAGGACGGACCGAATGTCGCCGGAGCGCCGAGGTCGTGCGTGCCCGTCGCGCTGGTCATGCTGGGCGCGCCTCTCTGTGGTGAACCAGGCCGATGAAGCATGAGCGGTTTGGCCGCAGTCGAAGTATGCCGAATATGTCAGAAAGCATGGAAGGAAGCGCTGTCAACCACGCTCGGCGCTCCCCCGAGAATTAGGGAGAGAGAGCTCCTTCTCCCCTGTGGTAGGCTCAGCTTGTGCCCGACTCTTCCATCAGCGCTCTGCCGCAGAGTATTCGTGTAGGAATCGTTGACGACGATAGCATTTTGGCGCGCTCCCTCGCTCAGGCCGTTGCCGCGGCCCCTGGGTTCCAGGTGGCCGGCATGGCCGAATCCCTGGCGGAGGGAGTGGACCTGCTTGTTCGCGGGTTGGATGTATTGCTTGTCGATCTCGGACTGCCGGATGGCAGCGGCCTTGATTTGATCTCGCTCGCTCGCTCGCGCTATGCGTGCAAGGTGTTGGTGATCAGTGTCTTCGGCGATGGCCGCTCCGTGGTGAACGCGATCGAGCGTGGTGCCCATGGGTATCTTTTAAAGGGCGCGGACGCGCTTGAGGCAGTGTCGGCGATCCGCTCCGTGCTCGACGGCGGAGCACCAATCAGCCCCGCCGTGGCGGGACACATCCTCTCGCGGGTCCGTGACCTCGTACCCGCCCGGCGGTCAGCGCCACACTCCGGCCCCCAAGTGGCCCTTACGCCGAGAGAGATCATCATTTTAGAGCATCTTGCCAAGGGACTTTCTTTCAAGGACGTAGCTCGCATCGAGGACATCTCCTACTACACCGTGGCCGACCACGTGAAGGCGATCTATCGCAAGCTCGCAGTCAATTCGCGTGGCGAAGCGGTCTATGAAGCGATCCAATCGGGTCTAATCGCTGTGAAGGAATGAACTACCGTAAGCGCACGGAAGGGTGGATTGTCGCCTGGGTGGACTACTTTCTGCCGGAAGGCATGTGCGAGGTGGAGACCGTTCGCCGCATCCGCGTCTCGACCGCTCAGGCCTTGGTTGGAATGGTTTTCACGATAGCCATGGTGGCGATCTACGCGTCTCTGGGGTCGCGCATCTCCGCGATAGCCATCGCGACGGTAGCTATCGGCCTTGCAGTGGTACCTTGGCTGTTGCGTCAGGGGGCCTCCATCCTGGCCGTCAGTAACGCGACCGTGGGCGTGACCTACTGCGCCACCCTGACTGTCGTGCTTCGCTCAGGAGGGTTCGCATCCCCTTCTGTGGTGTGGCTCTTGCTGCTACCTCCCGCCGTGTTTGCGGTCTGTGGGCTGCCTTCGGCCGTGGTCTGGTCCCTTCTCGTAGGCGTGCAGATGGGCGGTCTGTATATTGCGTCAGTCCTCGGCATGAAGACTCCCCAGGACTTCCCTCCGGCGGATGTAGCTACGCTCCAGCTCATAAGCTATGCTGGCGCGTTGGGCGCACTGCTCGCGCTTCTGCTGGTGCTCGATAGCGCACGACGAGCATCCGTGAGAGCGCTTCAGGATGCAGAGCGGGCGCTCGACCGCCAGCGCATCCTGGACGACATGCATGACGGCGTAGGAAGCCATCTTCTCGGACTCCTGGTCGAGTCCCGTGCGGGGACGCTGCGCACGCCCGTTCTCATCGCTGGCCTTGAGACCTGCCTCGACGACCTGCGGCTGATTGTCGATTCGCTTGACCCTCTTCATGCGTCGCTAGAAATGGCACTCGGAGCACTTCGAGCAAGGCTCACCTCGCGCTGTGAGGGACTCGGCGTCGAGTTCGCTTGGGATGTCTCTCTCTCCTTGGCTGAGGAGTTTGAACCGGCGGGCAGCATCCAGGTGCTGCGCGCACTTCAAGAGATGGTGACCAATGCTCTGCGGCATTCCGGAACCCCTCGCATTGATGTTCGAATCGGTGCACGCCAGGAAGACTCGGCTGACGCACGCATCGAGATCTCGGTTCGCGACTATGGAGCAGGCATGGCCCCGGTGAAAAACCAGTTTGGCCGCGGGATGAAGAGTCTAAAGATGCGTGCGCACAAGCTCGGGGGTGCGCTCGTGGTCGAGCCGCAGCAGCCAGGCATGCGGGTTGCCATTGAGCTTCCGCGAGTACCCCCGAATTCACGGGATACCGGTTCGGCGAGCAACTCGCTTTGATAGGAGAACCACGGGCACTCCCCGTGGCCTATCGGAGGTTGTTAGCCACAATGCCGCAAGACACATTCAAAGCGGAGCGGCTGCTGCAGCCCATGTGGGATCTTTTTCGTCGCAGTGTCGGCGTGGATATCCTTGGGCACCCGCTGTTCTTCGTGATCGCCGTGATGACCACCGTGGTCATCGCCGGGATAGCGTTCTCTATTGTGGATGTATTCGGGACGAAGAGGATGCCGTTCAAATCCGCAGCGAAGTACCTGCTGATTACCCTTCCGGGATACCTGCTGGTTTTCGTGATCCTGCAGGCTCTGCCGATCCGGTATCGCTTCGAGGTTCCATCCAGGGCTCCGACCGTGCTTGAGTTCGTGCGCGAGTTCGTTTTGTGCCTAGTCATTGGAGACCTCATCTCATACTGGTGGCACCGCCTTGAGCATGGAAGTACGTTCGTGTGGAGGCGTGTTCACTATGTGCACCACAAGGTTTCGTGCCCGCTGACGGTATGGAGCGGATTCTATGTCCATCCCATCGAGTCGCTCTGCGTCTTCATCACATTTTACATCTACCCGTTCGTATTCCAGGTGCATCCGCTGATCTTTGTCGCATATGCGGCGGTAAACACCTTCGTTACGATGGTCACGCACTGCGGGTACGAGATCCCTTTGTATCCGAAATCGATCTTCGCTTTTGCCAAGATGCACGAGCATCACCACAGTGACAAAAGGCCGGTCAACTTCTGCGTGCTTCTCACAATGAGCGACCGACTTTTCGGAACGTACAAGTCCTTCTAGCTCAGACGATTACATCTGCGTTGCCATAAGGGCTTTCTAGGCGAGCTCTTCACCTGTGACCGGGGTGCCCAGATCAGGTGCTGGCAGTCTGGGGTCTGCTACCCACAAGGGACTTGTGGCGCGACTTATGACGAAGGGGGAGGCACGACTCCTGCCGTGGCAACGGACCACGTGCAAGCACAAACAGCGTTCGATTTAGCTATATGCCTCGCCAGCGTCAGGGGGCCGCTCGGTTGAGACTGCGCATAGGTTGGCCGTGCCTCGTGTGAGGCATGGCTCGGGCCCACATTCAATCAAGGAAGCGAAGTAATGTGTCAGCGTGTGAATCGGTTCGGTCTGTCGAGGTTCGGATTACCCCGCTTTGGGTGGCTCGTCATCGGGGCGGTGGCAGCGGGACTCCTTTCTGGCTGCAGCGGAGGGCAGGCAGAGTTGAGTTTTTACCCGGGCGAGGAGGCTTACGTCGTCAAGAGCGTCAAGGATGATTCGGTGGTCGATCAGACCGCGTGCGCCGCCAACGATCCCAGCGACACCTGGACGCCGAACAGCGTGGCCGCTGGACGGATGTATGCCATGCAGTACAGCCAGAGCGACGGCGCGATCGGCAACCCCGAGCAGATCGAGGTCGGCGTGGGCACGCTGTGCTTCCAGTTCCTAAATAGCAACTTCACCCCGTTCGACACCATCAAGGCGCGTGGCAACCTCGCGATCAACGGGTTCACGGTCAGGTTCGAAGGGCGATGCATCTTCACGAACAACAGCATGCCTGTGAGCGGCATCCACCAGATGAGCTGCGCCCTGCCTCTCGTTGGGCCGCTGCCTAAAGGCTACAAGGGTGGGCTTCTGACGACGAACTCCGTCATGAACGCCGGCCGCGTCCCCGGGTACTCATCGGGATCGATTCTCACGCTGCACATGTACCAAGAGAGCGGTGTCGCCGCCGGGAGCAATGGAACCCGAGCGGCGAACTCGGAGCGAATCAGGTCCACACAGCAGGTCCGCGATGACAGAGCATCTTGACCCTCTCATGATATGCGGCACTTTCGCCTCCCTCATGGTGGCGAAGCGGAGCGGCCTTTTGAAGTCGGCCCTAGAGCGGATGTCGCCCCCCGCAGACCACGCGCAGCGCCTCGGACTGGACGCACGCGTGGCGGAGTCGATCCTGGATGTCCTCGTTGCGGCGGGCCTCGTTTACAAGCGTGGAGATCTCTATGGAATCCCGCCGGACGCACCCGTGATCCTGCGGCGTAGCCTCGGTCTCGTGGATGCGCTCAATGAAGACTTCAGCCACACCCTGCGCGCACTCGAGACGGGGAAGCCACTCGAATGGCTGGATAACTCCCTGGAAGAGCGCGCCGAGCGCTATCAAGAGAGGGTCGTCTGGCTCGCCGAACTGTATGCGGAGGTCGCGGGCACGCTGGCCGAGCGCTTGGCGCTCCAACCTGCGAGGATCCTCGACGTCGGCTGCGGTGCCGGGGTCTGGAGCCTCGCCATTGCGGCGCGCACCCCGGGGGCGCACGTGACCGGGCTGGACCTGCCGGGAGTCGTCGGCTCGTTCCAGCAGCACGCCGCGTCGCTCGACCTGGCAGATCGCGCTGAGGCGCTCGCCGGCGACATGTTCAGCGTCCCGCTCCCGCACGGGCACTTCGACCTGATCGTGCTCGCCAACGTGCTGCGCATCGAGGCACCGTCCAACGCGGAGCGCCTGGTCGCACGCCTCGCCGCGTTGCTCCCGCCGAGAGGACGGATCCTCATCATCGACGCCCTCGCAGGCGGGACGACGCTGAAGAATCTCGGCCGGGCGGCGTACGCGCTGCACCTCGGCCTGCGTACCAAGCGCGGTCGCGTCCATTCGGTCGAGCAGATTACAAGCTGGCTGCGCAGCGCGGGGCTCGCACGCGTGGTGCCGATCGATTGCGAGCTCCTGCCTATGGCGATCGGCGCGCTGCTCGCCGAGAGGGATTGAACGCATTCGCGCAAGAGGAAGGATGATCATGTCGAACGATGAACTAAGGCTCGTGAAGTATCTGGAGAAAAACTGGAAGGATGGCAATCTGGTCGGGATCGAAGGCTTTCGAGGTCTGCCGGGGGGCTACTCCAAGCGGACATTCGCTTTCGATGCCGTGCTCGATCGGGCGGGCGACCGAACGTGGCTCCCGCTAATCCTGCGGATGGACACGGAGCCCGTCTCTGCCATTATGCAGAATAGTAGGGAACGCGAGCACAAGTTGCTAAACCGCCTCGCAGAGTACACGAACGTGCCCGTGCCACGCAGCTACCTGGCGGAGATGGACCTCGTGCACTTCGGGCAGCCGGCCATGGTGCTGGAGCGGGTACGCGGCTGCACCGAGGCGAGTTCACTATTCAAGGAGGGTGCCGATCCAGCAAACGCCCGCTCCATCGCGAGACAACTCTGCGAAAAGCTCGCCGCGCTGCACACGGCCGATCTTGAACAACTGAACCACGACGGTCTTTTCGACGACCCGAGGGGGGCCGGGATCTCGGCGAACTCGTGGGATGGGTACATAGCTAGCACGCTCGAGTATTACCTTCGAAACTACTCCGAGATCGACTTCGACGCGCTCCCCGTGTTCTACGATTCCTTCCTCCACATGCGCCGGAACAAGCCACGGAGGCTGCCGCTTGCGTTGCTGCACGGCGAGCTTAACCCTGCCAACATTATCTTCGATGGAGGCGACCTTCTGTCGATTGTGGACTGGGAGAGCGCGCACGTCGGCGATCCGCGCGAGGATCTTGGGTGGTTTCGCTTCATCGATTCGACGTCAGGAACTCGCTTCTTCGAAGCCGTCGACCACCCCGGAGGGTTCTTGGGATACTACAATAGCCTGACCGGCTTCGACATCTCGACGGCGGAGCTCGATTACTTCCAAATCTTCGCCTATCACTACGCAGGGGCGCAGCCAATTGCTTCCATCAAGCGGCGGCTGACGGGCCAGCATCGTCGACTCCTGCAGATGTACCTCATGCAGGTTGTGGTCGGCGGAACCATGGCCATCACGCAGCTCCTGGGCTACCCATCCACCGTTCTAGCGTGAACTCACCGCAAGGAGCCCAACTATGTACACCACACCAAGCATCGCTGACAAGATCCGTTCGGTCATGGACTCGCTAAATCAGGACATCGCGCCAGAGCTGACCTCTCCGCACGCGAAGGTCTGTGTCGCCATGGGGTTATCGCTGCTCCAGACCGCCATCCAGCGCTTGGAGGCGGAGTATCCGCTGCTCATCAAGGAGCACAACGAGATGATCGCGCTGTATCGCTCGCTCGCCGAGTTGCTCGCGATGTCGCCGGGGGCCGCTGCCGAGCGCGTACTCCGGCGCAGCAAGAGCCTGGGGGAAGTCGAGCCCCTCCCTCCCCCCACCGACGCAATCGACCTGGGGAGGGCCCACCGGCAGCTAAGCCAGGGACTCATCGAGACGCTCGCCGACCTAGACCAAATGCTCGTCGGCGGCGTGCCCGGCGCGAGCGCGGCGCTGGATCGGGTACGACAACACCTGGCGCAGCGGAGCGCTCGGGATTTCCAGACGCACATCGTGAATCCCGGGTCGCTCGTCGGACGGGAATGATCCTGAGCCATACTCCCAAACACATGGAGTCCCACCAGTAAGAGTCCTAAAATCCAGTAGGAGTCCTAAAGTTACCAGTGCCTGCGCCCGACTTGCGCGGCGGTGGAGTTCCATGGTCCCGGGGAGCTTGCAGACCTTGCAGGCCGGGGGCGTGGGTAGTTGCCAACGATGTCACCGCACGGAGCGTGCAAATACTTGGGGAGAGTCACCAGCGGACTGATGGGTAAGATAGCAATCGCGCTGAAATTGCTCGACCTGTTTTGAATCAAGCAGCACCATCGACATAGCCGACCACAAGTATCGCTGCGAGCACGCTCTCTGTCTGAATCGTGCTCTTGTTGGGCAATCGAGTTACCAAAGTGGGCCCTACCGTCTGGTGTCGGTGAAGTCGAAGGGGGGGAGCTGTTCGATCCCGTAGGCTCTCAGAGCCAGGGTATCCAGCGACACAAAGTTGCGACGGCGAAAGGATTTCCGGATCTCCTCCTGAAGGTCCGTGGGCAGACTGTCCTCTCTTGGGACTCGGATGCGCCGCAGATACTGAGCTTGGAATCGTAGGTATCCGCCGCGCATCTTGACCGCGTAGGACCAGATGAAGAACAGAGCCACCTTCGAGCTGAGGAGTCCCCCGAGGACTTCCATATCGTAGGACTCTGCCGTCACGAAATACAGGTTGTGGTGCGGATAGTAGTGACCTTGCTCTAGCGTGATCTCGTTCGCTCCGGCGATGTCGGGAATGAGGAGCTTCGGCTTCCGAACCAGCTCTGGATATACACGATCAATCGTACGGAACCATGCCGTCCCACTCCGCTTTGCAACGTGGCGCTGCTTCACGTCTTGCTCGTGCTCACAGAAATACTGAGCAAGGCGAGGATATCTCTCAAGTTCGATCGGACGTCCCTGATGATCGAACGTACTAATCACAAAGCGACCGCCATCGCAGACTT
>Ga0075163_10011680_pt1 | contig 11439 bp, 9 predicted proteins | sample JI1023141ADNA_FD_71478 | JGI IMG/M metagenome (GOLD analysis project Ga0075163, IMG submission 71478) | Wastewater effluent complex algal communities from Wisconsin, to seasonally profile nutrient transformation and Carbon sequestration -... | ecosystem: Engineered > WWTP > Effluent > Algae... | reverse complement strand
GAGCTGGGTTCAGAACGTCGCGAGACAGTTCGGTCCTCTATCCTCTGTGGGCGCAGGAAAATTGCGGGGTTTAATTCCTAGTACGAGAGGACCGGAATTAACGCACCTCTGGTGTTCCAGCTGTTCTGTCAAGAGCATCGCTGGGCAGCTAAGTGCGGAAGAGATAAGCGCTGAAAGCATATAAGCGCCAAGCTCCTCCCAAGATAAATTTTCCCTGAAGGATCGTGGAAGACTACCACGTCGATAGGCCACGGGTGTAAGCGCAGTAATGTGTTCAGCTCAGTGGTACTAATCATCCGTTTGTCTTGCATAGCTCCATTTTTACAAAGGAGCGTCTGCAAGCGGCTCAATTAACAAGTTTACTCCTGTATGCAGTTTTCAAAGAACAGACTTCACAGTCTTGTCTTCAGACATCCGCGCATGTGTTTCCGCACATGCCCGGCAGTCTGGTGACCATGGCACAGCGGTCCCACCCGTTCCCATTCCGAACACGGAAGTGAAACGCTGTTGCGCCAATGATAGTTGGGCGATAGGCCCTGCGAAAGTAGGACGTTGCCAGAGTATAAATCACCCCGCGCCTCGAAAGAGGCGCGGGGTGTTTTTTTGTGCGGGAAGCCAGCTGTGCAATTATCCTTCGCCTGCTCTGTGAGCCTATCCCCAATAATGAGGGAATGCTTGGTGGGTTCGAAAGGATCTCATGCGGCGGCGAGTAGTGCTTCACCGCATGAAAGCCATCTTTGCTCTTTTCGCGGTCGTCTCCGCCGCTCACGCCCAGGTCTTGCCCGGCACGAAGCCGTTGGAGCCCAACCCCGATTTCTCTGCGACGATGGTCGCGGGTGTGGACAAGTTTTTGCTGCGTGAAACTGCAAGCGCCAGAGCGGCGCGGGCCTCGCAGTGGCCAGGTGATGCGGCTGCGCATCGCGAGCATTTGAAAACGATCATCGGTGCGATTGATGCTCGCGTGCCTGTTCTGGCGCTGGAACTCGTCGGAGACTCGAAGCAGCCCGCGCTCTTGGCGGAGACGGACAAGGCGCGCATCGTTCGCGTGCGCTGGCCGGTGCTCGATGGAGTGCACGGCGAGGGCATCCTCATACAGCCAAAAGGCAAACCCGTCGCTCGTGTGATCTACATTCCCGACGCCGACACAGAGCCGGAGAAGCTCGCGGACGATGCGATGCTGGCCTACAGCGGCTGCGAGATCGTGATCCCGGCGCTCATTAGCCGCGCGTCCGATTTTTCCGGCAACGAGAGGCTTGGTGCGCAGACAAACTGTCCGCACCGCGAATGGATCTACCGGCAGTCGTTCATCCTCGGCCGGCACATCATCGGCTACGAGGTGCACAAGATTCTTGCGCTGATGGACTACTTCGATGCGCAAACCGACAAGCTGCCCGTGCTCGTTGCTGGTCTCGGCGAAGGCGGTCTGATCGCGCTCTACTCCGGTGCGCTCGATATGCGGATCAGCTCCGTCTATGTGTGGGGCTACTTCGCGCCGCGTGAGGATCTCTGGCAGGAGCCGATCTATCGCAATGTCTTCGGCCTGTTGCGCGAGTTTGGCGATGCCGAGATCGCTTCGCTCATCGCGCCGCGTCCGCTGGTGGTGCAGCATCTCGGTTTCCCCTCCATCGGCGGCCCGCCGAAAGCAAAGCAAGGCCAGCGCGAGATCGCCGCGCCGGGAAAAATCGTGAAGCCGCCTTTTGAAGCTGCGAAGGCCGAAGTCGAGCGCGCGAAGAGGATCGTGCCCGGGGACTGGCTCATGCTTGCGACCGAAGAGCACGGCCTGAAGAAAGTGGTCGGGCACCTCCTGCCGAAGGACGTGGCAGACCAGATCGTGAAAGGCATAGAGCCCATCGTGCCGAACAAGAATGAGCAACGCGCTCCGGTCGATGCTTCGCGGCAAAAGCGATTGCTGCGCGAGATGGAGACATTCACGCAGCGCCTGCTGTCCAGCACCGAGACAGAGCGGAACACCGAATTCTGGAAAAAGCTCCCGCTCCCTTCTGTCGCTGATTTTGAAAAGCACACGGCTGGCGAACGCGACCGTTTCTGGAATGACATCATCGGCCGCTTCCCCGACCCAAACGTTCCGATGAACGCGAAGAGTCGTTTTGTCCGCGAGACCGACAAGGTCGCCATCTACGAGGTCGCGCTCGATGTTTGGCAGGACGTGTTTGCCTGGGGTTGGTTGTGTTTGCCGAAGAATCAAAAGCCGGGCGAGAAACGACCAGTCGTCGTCTGTCAGCACGGATTGGAAGGCATACCCGAAGACGCCGTGACCGATGACCCTGCGAATCGTGCTGTGCAATACTACCACGCCTTTGCACAGCGCCTCGCGGAGCAGGGCTTCGTCACCTTTGCGCCGCACAATCTGTACCGCGGCAAGGACGCCTTTCGCACCCTCCAGCGTAAGGCCAATCCGCTCGGCAAGACGCTCTACTCCGTGATCAATGGCCAGCACCAGCGCATTCTCGAATGGCTCGCAGCGCAGCCCTTTGTGCAGCCGCACAAGATCGCCTTTTACGGCCTCAGCTACGGCGGCAAGAGCGCGATGCGCACGCCCTCTCTGCTGCCGGGCTATTGCCTGAGCATCTGCAGCGGCGATTTCAACGAATGGGTGCGCAAGTGCGCCAGCACCGACATGCCGATGAGCTATGTCTTCACGCCCGAGTATGAGATTTGGGAGTGGAACCTCGGCCGCACCTTCAACTACGCAGAAATGGCCGCTCTCATCGCCCCGCGTCCCTTCATGGTCGAGCGCGGCCACAACGACGGCGTCGGCATCGACGAATGGGTGAACTACGAATTCGCCAAAGTCCGCCGACTCTACAACAAACTCGGTATCGGCGACCGCACGGAGATCGAGCACTTCGACGGCCCGCACACGATCCACGGCGTCGGCACCTTTGAGTTCTTGAAGAAGTGGCTGCGGTGAGCACTCACGGCGCTATTTGCCGAACTCGAGATCCAGCGCGTCGAGGTAGCGTGAGAGCGGATCGTCCCGGACGGGAAGTTCCTTCTCGATCTGCTCGGGGAGCTTCAGGTAGTCTTCGAAAGCGCCGGAGTAGTTCTTTGTCTCGTTAGCCTCGAACACGTCGAGATGATCCTCCACAGCCTTGGCCTGTTCGTATGCATTGGTGGCGCGCGAACGGAGGGTGGCTAGACGCTGATCCATGTCCTTGGTCTTGCCGGTCTGCAAATCGCCGACAACGGAAATGTAATCATTGATGATGGGGCGGAAGAGAACGTTTGCCCTGGGGACCAGCGCGCTAAGTGCGCGAGACGTGTCTTCGAGAATGGTCGCGCGATCCTTGCGCTTCATGATGTTGGCGTAGTCCTCGATCGGGATGCTGACGGGAACCAGCCTTGGCTTGGAAGTCTCGGTTTTGGCCTTTGGCTTCGGTTCGGGCACCGCTTTCTTTTCTGGTTCCGGCTCAGCCTTTGCCCTGGCCGACTTTTTCTTGGGAGCTTCGGCTGGTTTTTCTTCTTTCGGTTTGTCGGCCTTGGGCTTCTCCTTGTCCGTTTCTTCGGCGGGCTTTTCCGCCTCGTCAGTTTTCTTCCTGCCAAATCCAATGCGCAGCTTGACCTCGTGCCCACTGGTGGCCGTGAAGTCGTGCCAGACCGCCGCCGCTGCGGCAATCCATTCCCCGCTCATTGCGAGCACCTGATCACGCATCGCCAGCATGGAATCAGGCGGGATCGCGGCGGCTGCTGACTTTTTCTTTTCGTCGGCCTTGCTCTCGGAATCTGATTCTTCCGCGTCCGGTTTCTTGTTTGTCTTTTTGTCCGGCTGCTCCTCGGGTTTTGCAGCAGCGCTCCCACCGAACATGCGGCCCAGGAATCCGCGTTTCTTTGGCTCGGCGGTCTCGTGTGTTGACTCGGCGGGCACCGCTTTCTTCACCGGTGTCTCTTTGGGTTTCTCTTCAACCCTGGGTTCGGGTTTGGGCTTCTCCGCCTTCTTGGGTTCGGGCTTTTCGGCCGGCTCAGTTTTCTTCTCGTCCTTGGAATCCTTGTCGGGGGCGGAGGTCGCCGTGCCTGCACCACTAAACATGCGACCGAGGAGGCCGGTCTTCTTTTCTGCCGCCGGATCGTCTTCGGCAGCGGGTTTGGCGTTCTCTCTTGGCTTCTCTTCGGATTTGGGCTCCGGCTCTGGCTTTGCAGGCGACTCGGTCTTCTTTTCGTCCTTGGAATCGTTGGCGGCTTCTCCTGTTGTCGCGCCGGTGCCGCCAAACATGCGGCCAAAAAGTCCCTGCTTCTTTGCCAGCGCAGGTTCTGCTTCGGCGACGGGCTTGTCCTTCTCCTTTGGCGTCTCAGTCTTTTTGGGTGCGGGCTTTGCGGCTGTGTCTGCCTCGGGCTTCTTGTCCTCTTTCTCGGCGGCGGCGGGTTCCTCGGGTGTGCCTCCAGAACCGCCAAACATACGACCAAAGATTCCCTTTTTCTTCTCTTCCTGCGCCGATTCATCGGCAGGTTCGTCAGCCGTGTCCGGCTTTGTTTTTGCCAAGGGTTCGTCCGTCTTCTTTTTGGCGGGATCGGCTTTCTCTTCGCCGGGTTTGTCAGTGGATTCTGCCGGAGCGCCGGTGCTGAAGATGCGGCCAAAGAGCCCGTGCTTCTTTTCGCCCGTTGGAGCATCGGCTGGTGGTTCGTCCGCTTCGGCTATGATGGTTTTGGTCTTTGGCGCCGAGTCCGCCGTGGTCTCGTAGTGGATCGTGAGGGCCTGGGTCAGCGCCTTGCGTGTGTCCGTCGGCCCCAGGGTCTCAAAGACGGAGGGTGTCGCGAGCGAGGCCATCTGGAGGGACCACCATTTGTTCAGGCTGGGGCCTGAGAGCGCGAGCCGGGGGAAACAAAAATTCAGCAGCGCACGATCGTCGCGCGAATCGACGGCGAGCAGCGAGAGGAACTTCCGCAGGCTGGCCGGTCCCTCGGTTTGATCCAGCAACGTGAGGACGAGCGCGCAGCAAGAGGTTTCGTAAATCGTGCGCGAAAGTGCATCAAGCTGGCCCGGCGCGGCGTCGAGAATCTCCTCAATGCTGTAAATCTTCCCGCTGTGGAAGATGGCGGCAAAAACTGCGCTCGGCCGCGAGCGGTCACGGAAGCTCATCGCCTGCGTGATGCCGGTGAGCAGCCACTCGGGCAGCACCATCGAGCGCTTGGTGGTGATGCCCGTCTGATTCCGCAGGATGCGCTCGGCGATGAGGATGCGCGTGATTTCCGCGTCGATGTCGGTCGGTCGCAGATCGGGGCGGACCTGGATGGTGACCTGCAGATGAAATCCACCATTGGTGATCTGCGAGATGCTGGTCGAGACCGCAGGACCGCTGAGCTTCACATCCGGCGGCGTCTTGATGGCGACGACGACTGGCAGCACCCAGGGATCGCTGTCGTGCAGCAGTCGGCTCAATCTCTCGGCAATCTCATCACACCGCGAAGAAAACGGGCTACGCGTCTGGAGATCCTTGCCGTAGATCTTGAACTGGCCGCTGCCGCTGGTGGAGGAGGTGATCTTGCTCGTGAAGCCAGTAGGCAGTTGCGAGGGCGGCCCAGGAGGGTTGTCCGCCGCCGGGCGGGAGGGCTGGGGTGGTGCCGCTGAGTCGGGTACTTGCGGGGGGATGGGAGAGCCGACTGGCTGATCGGGGATGGGCGGCGGTGGTCGCAGGTTCTTCGGTGCCTGCACAGCGGCCGCAGCCGCTCTTACCTCACGCGAGGGCTGAACAGGCAGCGGTGGCTCGGGCAGACTTTGCGCGACGACACTCCCGGCAGCGATCAGGGCACAGAGAAAAAGTGAACCACCTGCTTGGGGGGGGCTGCTGGGTTTCTTGCCGGTGGCGTTGCGGTGCATCGCTTGAGATGACGGAGAGTGTGTCAGAAACGGGGATCGAGCACCAGCTTGTCTTTCGCGATCTGGATCTTTGTCATGCTGAGGATCAGCTTGATCTCCGGGCCGCAAGTTTTTGTCAGCGCAGCATACGCTGGCATTATGGGGGAGAGAAAGCCTCGCGCCACTGGCATCCTGCCATATGCGCCACTCACGATCTCCGCCGAGTGAAGCCCGGACCGCACCGTTGTGCGTAGATCGACCGAGGCCGTGGTGCGGTGCCCTTTCACCAACCAGCAGAGCGTTACACGCGCCACACCCGGCTCGAGATCGACCAGCACCCGATCAAAGGCAGCGAGGGCGGAAGTGCGGCCAGTCTGGCCACCGCTGACGGTCGCGGCTAAGTAGCGGTTCAGGTCAGCTTCAGATATCTCGACGGGTGCTGAACGCTTGATCGTGGCTTGTCCGAGCAAGTCGGGGATGTCAATGAGTGTGCCGCTTGCGGACTCGGCGCCTTTCACACCACCCAGATCCGCAGTGCGATGGCCGACGATGGCTGCGCCCGTCAGCCCGCTGAGGCTGATGAGCAGGAGCAGATGGACCAGCAGCTTCACGCGAGGGACGGATCGTGCAGGGAGGGAAGAAGGAGGCAGTCCGCCACGCTAGGCCGCGCCTGCGGGGTTTGCCGGAGCTGCCGGAGCGGCAGGCGCTGGCGTGGCTGCCGAAGAACTGGACGCCTCAGAGTCCTTCTTGGCCGCCGCCTTGTATGAGTCGCTGCGGTAGTCCGTGATGTAGAAGCCGTTACCCTTGAAGATGAATCCCGAGCCGAGACTGATCTTCCGTTTCACCGGACCTTCGCACCCCTCCTGCGGGCAATCCTTCAGGTGGGGGTCTTTCATCGACTGCACGGCCTCGAAAGGGTGGCCGCACTTCTGGCATTCGTATTCGTAAGTGGGCATGGTTATTGATTCTGACGTTCTGAAATTGTGGGCTTGGAAAGTGCCTCCGGTGGGCCAGTGTGGCAATGTGTTTTTGAAACGGGGCAACAAGTAAGTGGTGGACACACCCAAGGCGATGAATCATCATTCGCGTCCATTTCTCTCCCCAATCGTAACAGCATTGAGGCTTACTATGACGAACCCATTGAGAATCACGATCACCGCCATCCTGGCCACCGCCGCCACGGCCTTTCTGGTTTCCTGTGGCACGGGAGGATCACGCGCACAGACGCCGTACCTTGAGGCCTTTGGCCAGCAGGCGGTGCCGCAGGGCGCGAGCCAAGTCACAGACACAGTCTCCTATTGGGACGGAGATGGGGTGAGTGGCCCCGCCAGCATCGTGATCGATCTCAGTGACCAGAGGGCCTATTTTTACAAGGGCAACACGCTCGTCGGCGTCTCCTCCCTCTCCACTGGTGACGAAGGTCACGCCACCACGACCGGTCGATTCAAGATCACCGAGAAGGATCACGACCACCGCTCCAATCTCTACGGCGACTTTGTCGATGCGGCTGGCAATGTGGTAGTGCGGGACGTGACCGCCGGGAAAGACAAGCCGCCACCCGGCACGACCTTCCTAGGCTCAGACATGGAGCACTTCATGCGCTTCAACGGCGGCACAGGAATGCACAAGGGCTACTTGCCCGGCTATGCCGCCTCCCACGGTTGCGTGCGGATGCCTGCGCACATGGCCGAGATCTATTACAACAACGTCGTCGTCGGCACACCCGTCACGGTCCAGCATTGATCCATGCCGGACTTGCCCGTCGAAATCTCAGTCGAAGACACCAGCGCCCTTCTCCAGGCAGATCGGGCCGCCTTGCGCCTCATTGACTGTCGTGAGCAAGATGAATGGGACATCTGCCACATCGACGGCGCGGAACTGATGCCCCTCACACGATTTGCCGAGGACGCCACGGCCAAGCTGCAAGACAAAAGTCAGCGCATCATCATCTACTGCCATCACGGCATGAGATCGCTCCGCGCCGCCAGTTGGCTGCGGCAGACAGGCTTCGACAAAGTGCAAAGCATGGCTGGTGGCATCGCCGCTTGGTCCGACTACGTCGATCCCGAGATGCCGCGTTATTGAGCGAGGCGACAGCCACGGCTTTAATCACTGATCCTGACTTGTACACTCTTGATCTTGTGTGGGGGGGGGAAAGCCGTTGCCGCCTTGACAGGGAGGCGACGCGGACTCAATGACAGCGCAACCCTGAGCCTCTCTTTTCACCCGTGCGCTTTCGCCTCGCTGCCATTCTTTTTTCCTCCGCGCTTTCGTCCTGCACGGCTCCTGTCGCGGAGGTGAACACATCGGCTTTTCCATCCGTGACACGCAACCAGTGCGTGGGCCTGGCGGAGGCCTACCGCGTGCATCGGTGGATGGGCTCCGGGGCCAACTTGATGCACGGCCCTGATTCGAAGGGCATCCTCGTGGACACGCCCGACTCCACCTACCAGAAGCCGGGCGCGATCCCTGGCTGGTGGCGGATCGGCGAGGAGAATGAAGGTGTGCCGTACCAGTGGGGAGGTTTCTCCACGCTCGCCGAGTTCGACGCCGGATTGCGAGCAGGCAAGGCGGCTGGCGATGTCTATACCAGTGAGAAGCGGCGGTTGCTCGATGATGCAGTCTCGACAGAGGCTGTTGGCATCGACTGCTCCGGATTCATCTCGCGCTGCTGGCGGCTGCCCCGTTCCTACTCGACGCGCGAGCTGGCAGGACTCTGCGAGGAATTGAAGTCGTGGGATGACCTGATGCCCGGCGACATCCTGAACACATTCAATGCGCACTGCCTGATGTTTGCCGGCTGGGAGGACGCCTCACGCAAGAGACTCATCGCCTACGAGACCGGCAGCCCTCCGCACTGGAAGGTCGTGGCAAACACGATCGATACCAAGTGGCTGCGCGGCCTCGGATACAAGCCTTTCCGTTACCGCAACATGCGGGACCGTTAGGCGCTTCGGCCCAGCGCCGTCAGTACTTTAGCCACTGCCGCTTCCGCTGTCAGGCCGTGCTTCTTGCGCAGCGCGGGGACATTGCCGTGCTCGACGAATTCATCCGGCCAGCCGACTCGCACCACTGGGGTGGGAATGCGGGCTTCGTTCAGATGCTCCATGACCGAGCAACCAAATCCGTTGTGGAGCACATGATCCTCGAAGGTGCAGATGACCGTCACCTTGCGCGCAAAGGTTTCGATGACGGCGGTGTCGAGCGGCTTGATCCAGCGCGGGTTGATGAGGGCGACAGAGAGGCCCTGCGCTTCGAGCTGCTTCTTCGCGGCCTCGGCCATCTCAAACATTGAGCCGAGTCCGATCAGCGCGACATCCGTGCCATCCGCGACGATTTCCGCCTTGCCGATTTCGAGCAGCACGGGCTTCTCCTTCGGCTTCGCGCCGGTGCCGCTGCCGCGTGGGTAGCGGATGGCGATTGGGCCCTTTTCGTAGTTGGCCATGGTCCAGAGCATGTCCACGAACTCATCTTCATCCTTCGCCTGCATGTGGACGAGTCCGGGCACGGGGCGGAGATATGCGATGTCAAAGAGTCCGTGGTGCGTGGGGCCGTCGTCGCCAGATAGGCCGCCACGATCCATGCACATGCGCACGGGCAGACTTTGGATGGCCATGTCATGGATGATCATGTCATAGGCTCGCTGCATGAAGGTGGAGTAGATCGTGAGGAAGGGGCGCAGGCCCTGCGTGGCCAGACCACAGGCAAACAAGGCCGCGTGCTCCTCGGCAATGCCGACGTCGTAGTAGCGCTCGGGCAGCTCTTTTTTGAAAACCGACAGTCCAGTGCCGCCGGGCATCGCCGCAGTGATGGCGACGATCTTTTCGTCGTCCTTCGCAAAGTCAGTGACGCTGCGCGCAAAGATCTGCGAGTACGTCGGCGTGGCGGTGGACTGTACCTCGCCAGTCTCGATGTTGTATTTCCCGAGGCCGTGGAACTTGCCGGGATCTTCGAGCGCGGGTTTGTAGCCGCGGCCCTTCTCCGTGATGATGTGCAGCAGCACGGGCTCGGTCTGGTTCTTGAGAAACTCAAACGTCTTGATCAGCAGCGGCAGATCGTGGCCATCGATGGGACCGTAGTAGCGGAAGCCGAACTCCTCGAAGATCACGCTCGAAGTCGGTGCGGGTTGTTTCGATGCGGCGAGCACGAGGCCCTTGGCACTTTCCTCCACCTTGCCAGCCATGTGCCGAACTGCCTTTCCGACAACCTTCTCCACAAACGCCGCCGCTTTTTGATGCAGTGACGCATAGGCCGGATTGGTGGCGATGGCGTTGAAGTACTTCGCGATGGCGCCGACGTTCTTGTCGATGGACCACTCGTTGTCGTTGAGCACGACGATGAACTTCTTCGTATGCGCGGCGACGTTGTTCAGGGCCTCAAACGTGGGGCCGCAAGTGAAGGCTGCATCGCCAGCGACGACGACCACGTTCTCGTCCGTTCCCTTCAAGTCACGACCAGCGGCCATGCCGAGCGCGGCGGACATCGCGGTGCCCGCGTGGCCCGCGCCGTAGCAGTCGTGCTCGCTCTCGCTGCGGAGGCAGAAGCCGTTGAGCCCCTCGAACTGCCGGATGGTGTGAATCTTGTCCCATCGACCGGTGAGCATCTTGTGGACGTAGGCCTGATGGGCCACGTCAAAAACGAACTTGTCCTTCGGTGTGTCGAACACGCGGTGCATGGCGATGCTCAGCTCGACGACTCCGAGATTCGGCCCGAGATGGCCGCCCGTTTCAGCTAGCGTCTCGATGAGATCACGGCGGATTTTTTCAGCAAGCGCAGGCAGTTGATCCAGCGACAGAGCCTTGAGATCGGCGGGTGATTTGATCTGCGGAAGTTCGGCGGATGTCGGTGGATTAGAAGAGGCGGATGTCATCGGTCTGTGATTCAGTCTTGCTGCGGCGTCCCTTGGATTTGGACTCGGTGTCGTCGGTGATTGCGGGTGAGGACTCGTCCGCAGGATCGAAGGAGGTGAGAGTCGCCTTTCCTCCCTCGAGGTCGGCGGTGATCATTTCCACTCGTCGCTTGGCGGCGTCGATGCGGCTGCGGCACGAGTGCAGGAGCCGTGCCCCTTCCTCGTAGTTGCGCACCATGTCCTCCAGGGACATGCACTCGCCTTCCATGGAGGAGACTATCTCATCCAGTCGCTCCATGGCTGCTTCGAAGGGCACTTCGCCCGCCTTTTTCCGCGCGTCACTCATTGCAAGTCATCCGGCTAGCGCCGGGGGCGCACTATTCAAACGGAGGTCTGGACTGGCAAGTAGGAAAACCTCACCAGCCACCGAAGGAGAGCGCGTTTGATTTGGACGTTGCATCCAGCGGCTCTTCATGTTTGATGGATCAAATCAAGCGGCACACATGGGCGATTCTACATCCGGCAAACGAAAATTCAGGCGCGTTCTCCTCAAGCTAAGTGGCGAGGCGCTCCGTGAACCAGGCAACACCGACAACATTTCACCGCCCATTGTCGAGGACATCGCCGCGCAGATCAAACAGGCTCACCAGACCGGCCTGGAGATCGCGCTCGTCGTCGGTGGTGGCAATTTCTGGCGCGGCGTGAGCGCGAGCAATCGCGGCATGGAGCGCGCGACGGCTGACTACATGGGCATGCTGGCCACGGTGATGAACTCGCT
>Ga0075163_10011679_pt1 | contig 11439 bp, 9 predicted proteins | sample JI1023141ADNA_FD_71478 | JGI IMG/M metagenome (GOLD analysis project Ga0075163, IMG submission 71478) | Wastewater effluent complex algal communities from Wisconsin, to seasonally profile nutrient transformation and Carbon sequestration -... | ecosystem: Engineered > WWTP > Effluent > Algae... | reverse complement strand
TGCCGCTGGCCCTCCCCCTTTCCGGGGACTATCGGCGGGAATGGTGGGCGATGACGGACTCGAACCGCCGACATCTTCGGTGTAAACGAAGCGCTCTACCAACTGAGCTAATCGCCCGCCGGGCGTGGCCTACCAGACGGCGCGCGCAAGCGGAAGCGTGTGTCGGCTCACGGGTTCCGCGCCTTGTTCGCGACGTAGTAGCCAAGCTGCTCGGCCAGAACGCCGTCCACCGCCTTCGACAGATCGCCCCAGCCGCCCGGATCGTAGCCGCCTACCGCGAAGGTCAGCGTCACGTGGGTGCCCTCGTCCTTGTGCTCGAACTTGATGGTCAGCGCCCCGGTGGCACCCATGAAGACCAGGGGACCCATGCCGCCCTTGAGGACCAGCATCTTCCCCGGGTCGGCGAAAACGACTCGCATGTGCTCGACAAAGCCGCTGTTCGGCAGTGTCTCGCACCAGCAGCCGCCGGGCTGAGGCGTGATCGTCATGTTGCGGGCGCTGCCGGAAAAGCTGTGCCCGTCGGACCACCAGCTGCCGATGTCGACGAAGCGGGCGAATGCGTAATCCGGCGTCATGGAAATGTCGCCCTCAAGCGCGACCGTGAACCCGCCCGGCCCCTGATCGGTGACCTTGGCGGCCGCCGGAGCCGCGAGTGCGGCGGCCAGCGCCATCCCAGCCAACACTGTCTTCATCTCATCGCCCCCAGATATGAAAACGCCGCCGGTCCCCAAGGAGCGGCGGCGCCTTCACCAGTCAGTTCGCGAACCGGTCTTAGTTGACCGCTTCCTTCAGCTGCTTGCCGGCGCGGAACTTCGGCGCCTTCGAAGCCGGAATATCGATCTCTTCGCCCGTCTGCGGGTTGCGGCCCTTGCCGGCCTTGCGCTGCGTCACGACGAACGTGCCGAAGCCCACAACGCGCACTTCGTCGCCGTCCTTCAGGGCGCCGGTGATCACGTCGAAGACCGCCTCGACCGCAGCCGTCGCATCGCCCTTGGAGATGCTGGTCTTGTCGGCGACAGCAGCGATCAGTTCATTCTTGTTCATGGGTTGAATACCCCTCCTCATTGGAATCCGGCCCGCAGACTAGCCAGTGCGACGGGGCTGAGCAAAGAAAAAGGGCCGCTTTTCAGCGGCCCTTTTCGGTTGCACTTGCGAGAATTCAGTGAGCGCGAACGGCGCTTTCACCGGTCCCCGACTCGGTTCCGGGAACCCGCGGGGCTTCGACAGGCTCCTCCCAGGTCACTGCCTCGGGCTGGCGAACCAGAGCGACCTTGATCACCTCGTCCACGCTGGAAACGGGAATGATTTTAAGGCCCTGCTTCACGTTGTCAGGAATCTCGGCGAGGTCCTTCTCGTTGTCCTGGGGGATCAGAACTGTCTTGATTCCGGCCCTCAGCGCCGCCAGCAGCTTCTCTTTCAGTCCGCCGATGGGCAGCACCCTGCCCCGCAGCGTGACCTCACCCGTCATCGCGACATCGCGCCGCACCGGGATACCCGTGAGCACCGAGATGATGGAGGTCGCCATCCCCACGCCGGCCGAGGGGCCGTCCTTGGGAGTCGCGCCCTCCGGCACGTGGACGTGGATGTCGCGCTTGTCGAACAGCGGCGGGATGACGCCGAAGGACAGCGACTTGGAACGGACATAGGACCGTGCCGCGTCGATGGATTCCTTCATCACGTCGCCCAGCTTGCCGGTCGTCTGCATGCGGCCCTTGCCGGGCAGCATGACCGACTCGATCTGCAGGGTCTCGCCGCCGACTTCCGTCCAGGCGAGGCCGGTGACGACACCCACCTGGTCTTCGGCATCCAGCTCACCATAGCGGAACTTCTTCACGCCCGCGTACTTATCGAGATTGGCCGGCGTGACCTCGACCTTCTTCGCCTTCTTCGACACGATTTCGCGCGTCGCCTTGCGGATCAGGTTCGCGATCTCGCGCTCAAGGTTTCGAACGCCGGCTTCCCGCGTGTGGTAGCGGATCAGCTCGCGCAGGCCCTCATCGGTGACGGACCACTCGCCCTCTTTCAGGCCGTGGGTCTCGACCTGCTTCGGGACAAGGTGGCGCTTGGCAATCTCGACCTTCTCGTCCTCGGTGTAGCCGGGGATACGGATGATCTCCATGCGGTCCAGCAGCGGCTGGGGCATGCGCAGCGAGTTCGCGGTCGTAATGAACATCACGTCCGAGAGGTCGAAATCGACCTCCAGATAGTGGTCATTGAACGTGTTGTTCTGTTCAGGATCCAGTACCTCCAGCAGCGCCGAGGACGGATCGCCGCGCCAGTCCGCGCCGAGCTTGTCGATCTCGTCGAGCAACATCAGCGGATTGGACGACTTCACCTTCTTGAGCGACTGGATGATCTTGCCGGGCATCGAGCCGATATAGGTGCGGCGGTGGCCACGGATTTCCGCTTCGTCTCGGACGCCGCCGAGGCTCATGCGCACATACTCGCGCCCCGTTGCCTTGGCGATCGACTTGGCGAGCGAGGTCTTGCCGACGCCGGGCGGGCCGACGAGACAGATGATCGGGCTCTTCAGCTTTTTCGCGCGGCTCTGAACGGCCAGATATTCAAGGATGCGCTCCTTGACCTTCTCCAGCGCGAAATGATCCTCGTTGAGGACGCTTTCGGCGTGGTCGATATCCTGGCGGACCTTGTTCTTCTTGCCCCAGGGGAGCGAGAGCATCCAGTCGAGATAGTTGCGCACGACGGTGGCTTCCGCCGACATCGGGCTCATATTGCGCAGCTTCTTGAACTCGGCCGTCGCCTTCTCGCGGGCTTCCTTCGAGAACTTCGCCTGTTTGATGCGATCCTCGAGTTCGGCCAGTTCGTCGCGGCCTTCCTCGTTGTCGCCAAGCTCCTTCTGGATCGCCTTCAGCTGCTCGTTCAGATAGTACTCGCGCTGGGTCTTCTCCATCTGCCGCTTCACGCGGCTGCGGATCTTCTTCTCGACCTGCAGCACGCCGATCTCGGCCTCCATCAGGCCGTAGACCTTCTCAAGCCGCGCCGCGACCGAGGGCTGCTCAAGAAGTTCCTGCTTCTCGGGGATCTTCACATGAAGATGTTGCGCGACGACGTCGCTGAGCTTTGAGGGCTCCTCGACCTGGCTCACCGAGGCGAGCACGTCGGGCTGAACCTTCTTGTTCAGCTTCACGTAGTTCTCGAACTGCGTCGACACGCTGCGCGCGATCGCAGCGAGTTCCTTGTCGGTCTCGATCACGTCGTGGATCGGTTCGATCTCGGCCTGGAAGAAATCGGGGTTCGAATTGAAGCGCGTCACGCGGGCGCGCGACTTGCCTTCCACCAGCACCTTCACGGTCTGGTCGGGCAGCTTCAACAACTGCAGCACGGTCGCGACGGTGCCGATCTGGTAGAGATCACCTTCGGCCGGATCATCGTCCTGCGCATTCTTCTGGGTGACGAGCAGGATCTGCTTGTCGTGCGTCATCACGTCTTCCAGCGCGCGCACGGATTTCTCGCGGCCGACAAACAGCGGCACGATCATGTGCGGGAAGACAACAATGTCGCGAAGCGGGAGGACCGGATAAACGGTCTTCGCCGTCTTGGCTTTTGAGGCGTCGCTAGTCATGGCCTCGTCCTTTCTGGTGCTGGCGAAGCTTTTGCACGTCCCTCTCGAGGCGGCGTGCTTCGGCTTCCCATAGGTTCGCAAGAAAGGAGCCGCCTTCCAAGCAAACGATTCAACTATGAGAAGAAAATGGGCGGGCGGCACACCGCCTTCAAGTCCCTGCCCCATAAGGAAAAGGCCCGCTTTCGCGGGCCTCCCTGACGAATCAGTGACGCTAGTCTCAGAAAGGTTTGGCCCTTCAGGACGCGGCGGCGTCTTTCTTGTCGGCGTAGATGTAGAGCGGGCGGGCCCGGCCCTCCACGACCTCGGCATTGATGACCACCTGATCGACGCCTTTGAGGCCCGGCAGGTCGTACATCGTATCCAGCAGGATGCCTTCCATGATGGAGCGCAGGCCGCGCGCACCGGTCTTGCGGGCGAGTGCCTTGAGCGCGATCTGGCGGACGGCGTCGTCGGAGAAGGTGAGCTGCACGTCCTCCATCTCGAAGAGGCGCTGATACTGCTTCACGAGCGCGTTCTTCGGCTTGGACAGAATGTCGATCATCGCCTCGACGGTGAGGTCTTCCAGCGTCGCGATGACGGGCAGACGCCCGACGAATTCCGGGATGAGGCCGAACTTCAGCAGATCTTCCGGTTCAACGTCGCGGAAAATCTCGCCGGTAGAGCGGTCATCCGGACCGACGACCGCGGCACCAAAGCCGATGGACGAGCCCTGACGACGGCCGGAGATGATCTTCTCGAGGCCTGAGAACGCGCCACCGCAAATGAAGAGGATGTTCGCGGTATCCACCTGCAGAAATTCCTGCTGCGGATGCTTGCGCCCGCCCTGGGGCGGCACGGAGGCGATCGTGCCTTCCATGATCTTCAGAAGCGCCTGCTGGACACCCTCGCCCGACACGTCGCGGGTGATCGAGGGGTTGTCGGACTTGCGGCTGATCTTGTCGATTTCGTCGATATAGACGATGCCGCGCTGGCAGCGCTCGACGTTGTAATCGGACGCCTGCAGCAGCTTGAGGATGATGTTCTCGACGTCCTCGCCGACATAGCCGGCCTCGGTCAGCGTTGTCGCATCCGACATCGTGAACGGCACGTCGATGATGCGCGCCAGCGTCTGGGCCAGCAGCGTCTTGCCCGAGCCCGTCGGGCCGACGAGCAGGATGTTCGACTTCGCCAGTTCCACGTCCTGGTTCTTGGCCGCGTGGTTCAGGCGCTTGTAGTGGTTGTGCACAGCGACCGAGAGAACCTTCTTCGCCTGGTCCTGACCGATGACGTAGTCATCGAGAACCTTGCGGATCTCCTGCGGCGTGGGCACGCCGTCCTTGGTCGTCTTCAGCGAGGATTTGTTCTCCTCGCGGATGATGTCCATGCAGAGTTCGACGCATTCGTCGCAGATGAACACCGTCGGGCCCGCGATGAGCTTGCGGACCTCGTGCTGGCTCTTTCCGCAAAACGAGCAGTAGAGCGTGTTCTTGCTATCGCCGCCTGCGGCCTTGCTCATGGGGGCTCCATTATGACTGGCGAGTCCGCCAGCCGATCTAGGCATTTTAGGGGCGGCTTTGACGCGCCATCAATGCCGAATTGCCCCGGCCGATGATCCGTTCGTCGCCTCGCCCCGCGATGCAACAATTCCAATGTCGAGGCTAAGCCCTCGAATTTCAACAGAGGCTTAACGTTCCGATGACGGCCTGCCCCCTTCAGGGCGCGGCGAAGACCCTGCCGCCGACCAGGAGATGGTCGCCCTCACCGGAGGGAAAGCGAGCGAATCCAAGCACTTCCGACGAGCCGTTCGCGTAAACCAGCGTCAGTGAACGGCCGTCGAGCTTGTAGCGGCCGGTGGTTGTGATGCGCGCCCGGATGCGCGGATTCCGGAAGCCCGAGATGCCGGTCAACTGAAACTGGCCGTCTTCCAGGAAGCGAATCGAATAGGTCACGGCTTCGCCTTCACCGTCGTTCGCGGGCCAGTCGCCGGTGTTGAAGACGTCGATCATCTTGAACGCGCCGCCCGGCGCGACGCCCCCGGCGAGCGCCGGGCGGAACGCGCGCTCGTTCAGGCGGATGGTCTCGCCGTCCTGCGACAGCGCCCGGCGCTCTTCACTGCCGTCAGACCATCGCAGCACCAGCGTCTGCCCCTCGATCCGGTACCGGCCGCAGCGCCATGCCGTCGCTGCCGTACATGAGTGGATGATGTCGATATCGAAGCGCGCCGGCGCGCCGCGATACACGCCGCCGAGCGGATCGAAATACAGAGCTTCGGGACGCTGGCCATACGCCCAGCCCATCGTCGCGACATTCAGGAATCCGCGCTCGCCATCGGCGATATAGAATCCGTCGAGGCCGCCCTCGCCCGCCCGTTCATCGGGTTCGCGCATCCCGGGCGAAGGTTCCGATGCATCCATCAGCGTCAGCGACGAGATGATGCTGCGCGCTTCGCGCTCGACGCGGCCGAAATTCGCCTCGTCACCCTCGATGACGATCACTGTACCGCGATCGTCCTTGTCCGCCGCGAGATAGAGTCGGCGCACATTGCGACCGGAGGCATCGCGGACGCGGCGTTCCTGTCGGTAGACATCGAAATCATCGTTCGAGATGTCTTCAGGCTCGCCGTCGTCGATGACAGTTTCGCCCTGCTCACTGCGCTCGATAAAGTCTTCCAGCGTATCTTCGGCGTCATCGTCGCCGAAGCGGGTGAAGATCGACAGTGTCACGCCGCCACCGGCCGGCGACCACGAGCCATAGCGCTGCTCGTCATTGCGGACCCAGCCTTCAGGCAGCGTGAAACGCGTGTAGTCATGGGCGGCGTTTTGCGCCTTGGCCGCCCCCGCCAGGGCCAGCGCGAAAGCCGCGAGCCGAAGCCCGCGGCGCATCAGGCCGCTTCGGCGCCGGGGCGCTTTTCGAACACCTCGTCGATGAGGCCAAACTCCTTGGCCTCCAGCGGGGTGAGAAACTTGTCGCGGTCGAGCATCTTCTCGATCACGTCCACCGGCTGGCCGGTGTGACGGGCGTAGATCTCGTTCAGGCGGCGTTTGATCTTCACGATCTCCTGCGCGTAGCTCGCCATGTCAGTGGCCTGCCCCTGATAGCCGCCGGACGGCTGGTGCAGCATGACGCGCGAGTTCGGCAGCGCGAAACGCTGGCCCTTCTGGCCGGCGGCGAGCAGCCACGAGGCGGCGCTGGCAGCCTGGCCGATGCACACGGTCGTAATCGGCGGGCGGATGTACTGCATGGTGTCGTAGATCGCGAGACCGGAGGTCACCACGCCGCCGGGCGAGTTGATGTACATCGCGATCTCTTTCTTGGGGTTCTCGGCCTCAAGAAACAGAAGCTGCGCGGCGATCAGCGTCGCCATGCCGTCTTCGACGCCGCCGGTCACGAAGATCACGCGCTCTTTCAGCAGGCGCGAGAAGATGTCGTAGGCGCGTTCGCCGCGTGCGGTGGATTCCACCACCATCGGCACCAGCATGTTGTTAACGACATCACGCGGGTCGCGATCGAAAAGGGCCATCGGCATCCGTCCTGATTGAGTCGCTACATCATATAGGAAAGCGGCCCCGGTTTTTCACCGGGGCCGGATTTTCAGGCTTAACGGTCTCAGGCCGCGTCTTCGCCTTCCGGATCGGCGAACAGTTCCTCGCGGGTGACCTTCTTGTCCTCGACCTTCGCCATGGCGACGATGAAGTCGACGACCTTGTCCTCGTAGAGCGGCGCGCGGATCTGGGCGAGGGCCTGCGGGTTCTTCTGGTAGAACTCGAACACCTGCTGCTCCTGGCCGGGATAGCGGCGCGCCTCGTTGGCGACGGCGCGGCCCAGCTCTTCCTGCGTCAGGTCGAGGCTGTTCAGGCGGCCGATCTCGGCGAGCACGAGGCCGAGACGCACGCGGCGCTCGGCGATCTTCTTGTACTCGGCCTTGAGTTCGTCTTCCGTCTTGCCTTCGTCCTCGAAGCTCTTGTTTTCGCGCTGTAATTCACCCAGTACGGCCTTCCAGATGGCGTCGAATTCGGCGTCGACCATGCCCTGCGGCAGCTCGAAATCATGCGCCTTGTCGAGGGCATCGAGCAGGTGGCGCTTGATGTGGGTGCGGCCGGCGCGGGTGAAGTCGGCACCCATCTGGTCGCGGATCAGCTCTTTCAGCTTGTCGAGGCTCTCGATGCCCAGCTTGGCGGCGAAGGCGTCGTCGATCTCGACCTTGTCGGCGCCCAGCACGTCCTTGACCGTGACGGAGAAGACGGCGGCCTTACCGGCGAGGTCGGGCGAGTTGTAGTTTTCCGGGAAGGTCACGTTGACCTCGCGGGCATCGCCGGCCTTCACGCCGACCAGCTGGTCTTCAAAGCCGGGGATGAACATGCCCGATCCGAGCACCAGCATGAAGTCGTCGGCCTTGCCGCCGTCGAACGGCACGCCGTCGATCTTGCCCTCAAAGTCGATCTTGATCTGGTCGCCCGTCTCGGCGGCCGCGCCATCTCCCTTGGTGGTGAAGGTGCGCTGCTGGTCGGCCATGCGGCCGAGCGCCTTTTCGATGTCGTCTTCCGGCACGTCGGCAACGAGGCGGGTCAGCGACAGGGTCGCGGGATCGACCGGCGTGAATTCCGGCATCACGTCGACAGTGACGTTGAAGGTCAGGTCCGTCTTGCCGGCCAGCAGGTCGTCTTCCTTGGCGGTCAGTTCGACCTTGGGCGGCTGAGCCGGGCGCAGCTTGCGCTCGGCGACGGCGGCCTGCGTGGCGCTGTCGATCGTCTCGTTGACGATCTCGCCCATGACCGACTTGCCGTAGGTCTTCTTCATATGGGCCATCGGCACCTTGCCCGGGCGGAAGCCCTTGAGCTGGACCTTGTCCTTGATGTCGGCGAGCTTGCCGTCGACCTTGGCGTCGAGATCGGCGCGCGGCACCAGAATGGCGAACTCGCGCTTCAGACCTTCATTGGTGATCTCGGTGACCTGCATCGAACCTGTTCCTGTCTCGCGGGGGCGCTGAACCCCTCAAAATATCGTTGTCGCCGGCAGAGGGACGTGGTGCGGGCGGAGGGACTTGAACCCCCACGGCTTGCGCCGTCGGTACCTAAAACCGGTGCGTCTACCAATTCCGCCACGCCCGCGACGCAAAGCCCGCCTGCCGACGGAAGCCGGGCGGTATAGCAAGGGGCACTGGCGGGGGAAAGGCGCAGGGTGCGGGATTCTGACCCAGCCTGACGCAATTTTGTTTCAAGCCCCGGACGCGACGCCCGTTCAGCCCCGGGCGGGGCGCCAGAGCGGTCCAACGGCCAGCAGGAGGACGCCGACATTGAAGAGGGCGTTCGAGGCGTTGCCGGATGCGATGGACCCGGCGCTGTCGAGGACGAACCAGCTGAGCAGGCTCACCAGCGCAGCCTTCCGCACGCCTTCCGGCGCGGCGTCGTAAACCCAGCTCGACAGGCACCAGAAGAGGACGCCCCACCCCAGCAGAAAGCCGCCAGTGAGGGCCGAGAGGAACCGCGTATCGGGGTGGGCATAGGTGGTTGCGCCATCGAGGGGCCAGCTCAGAATATCGAGCGTTACCCGGGCGGGCTCGACCGTCGCCTCCATGGTCCCAAGAAAGAAGACGGGGCCACCGATTCCCACGACGATGGCGGTGATCTTCAGCCAGAACTTGTGGAAGGCACGGGACATGCGGGTCGCCCTTTGGCAGGAGCCCGCAATCTCCGGCAGGCGCGCCGGGCGGACAATTCCCTGCCGGGTAATCGCCCGCCCTGCCCGCCTGCTAAACCGCTGCCAGCGCCTGATCGACGTCGGCGATGAGGTCGCGGCTGTCCTCGATGCCGATGGAGATGCGCACCAGATCGCCGGTGATGCCGTAACGCTCCTTGTCGGCAGCCGAGTAGTCGAGATGCGTCGTCGTCGCGGGGTGCGAGGCGAGGCTTTCCGTGCCACCGAGGCTCACCGCCAGCTTGATGACCTTGAGGCTGTCGAGGAACTTGAACGCCTCAGGCTCGCCGCCCTTTACGCGGATCGAGAAGGTGGAGCCGACGCCCGTGCATTGCGATGCAAAGATGCGCGCCTGATCGGAACCGGCGGGCAAATTGCCGAGCCAGAGCACCTTCTGCACCTTGGGATGACGCTCAAGAAAGCCGCACACAATGCGGGCGTTCTCAGTCGCGCGGCTGATGCGGAGTTCCAGCGTTTCGAGGCTGCGGCACAGCATCCAGGCGGTGTGCGGATCGAGCGTACTGCCAAGCGATGAACGCATCGGCGCAATCGGCTTCATGGCATCCATCGAGCCGAGCACCGCGCCGCCGACGATGTCGGAATGCCCGCCGACATATTTGGTGAGCGAGTACATCGCGTAGTCAGCGCCGAGGGTCAGCGGCTTCTGCCAGATCGGCCCGAGGAAGGTGTTGTCGACGCAGACCGCGGGACGATAGCCATTGCGCTCCAGCTTCTTCGCGAGCGCGACGACGCCGGAAATGTCGGTCAGCTCGTTAGTGGGGTTTGCCGGGGTTTCCAGCATGATCGCCGACAGCCGCCCGCCCTTCTTCGCCGCTTCGTCATCGGCGGCACGCATGAGCGCCTCAATCTGGTCCAGCGGCGTGCCTACCGGCAGCGGCGCGTGGGCGATGCCGAATTGCGGGAAGATGTTGAGCAGCAGGCCCTCGGTGCCGCCATAGAGCGGCTCGGAGTTCATCACCACGTCGCCCGGGCGCGAGAGCGCCAGCAACGTCGACGAAATTGCGGCCATGCCGGACGCGAAGACCAGCGCCTTTTCGGCCTGTTCCCAGATGGCGAGGCGGTCTTCGAGAATTTCGAGGTTGGGATTGTTGAAGCGCGAATAGACGAGCCCGAATTCCTCTCCCGGCGCGCGCTGGGCGAGGCCCTTGCGCAGCGCGAACTGGCGTTTGCCGTCTTCGGCGGATTTGAAGGCGAAGGTGGAGGTCTGGAACAGCGGCGGCTTGATCGACCCTTCCGACAAGGCCGGGTCGTAGCCGAAGCTCATCATCTGGGTTTGCGGGCGCAGCGCCTGTCCGGCGACGTCTGTCTTGCGATAGCGGCTCATAAATCTCCTGGGACTCGCGTCAGGCGCGAGCCCCCGGGTTCTAGCCGAATTGCTGACGCAGCGTCAGCCCTATTGCGGCTTGTAGTCCCGCACGGCCGACTGAGTGCCGTCCTTGTAGGTGACCTGCACCTGCATGGTCTGCAGTCCCGGCGGAGCCTCCATGTAGGGCAGGAAGTCCGACGGAATCGCCATCGGGTTCTGCTCATCGCAGGGCGGCATGACGAGCTCCTTGTCGAGCCCCGCGCCGTTAAAGCCGTACATCGCTTTGGCGATGCCGCAGCGCCAGCTGGTCATGCCGGTGAAGTAGATCAGCTGCTGGGCCTCATTGCCGGGGTTCTGCTGGATCAGGATCCACGAGGTCCAGGTCATCTCCAGCATGCGCTTGTGTTCTTCGGCGAGGGCCGACGCGCCTGCTTCGAAGGCCAGCGCGAACGGACCCATCTCCTGCCCGTTCATGTTGATGTATTTCAGGTAGATCGTCGTCGACGTCTGATCGATCGGCAGCGAAATCCACATATTCGGCGCGGGCTTGCCCGTGCGCTGGTCGATCATGCCGCTGGAGCCGGTATCGACGAACTCACCCGTCTCGCCCAGGCGATAGAAGATTTGCGTCGCCGCCTCGGGGATGATGAAGGTGACCGACCAGCCGGCATTGTTGCGGCTTTGCACGAGGCTCGGCTGCGAGCGTGTCGCCTGCAGCTGCGGCTCCAGCACCTTCACGCGCTGGCGTGCGGTGTCGAGCCACTGGCCCAGCACCTGCACGTCGACGAAATGGCGTATCAGCGTTCCGGCCGCATCGGCGGCGAGGAACTTGTTCAGATTGTCGAATTCCTTCTGC
>Ga0075163_10011678_pt1 | contig 11439 bp, 8 predicted proteins | sample JI1023141ADNA_FD_71478 | JGI IMG/M metagenome (GOLD analysis project Ga0075163, IMG submission 71478) | Wastewater effluent complex algal communities from Wisconsin, to seasonally profile nutrient transformation and Carbon sequestration -... | ecosystem: Engineered > WWTP > Effluent > Algae... | reverse complement strand
CGCGAGTCGGCGAAGTGTTTGGGACTGGCGAAAGCGCGCACGCGCAGAATGCCAGCCTGTGTGAGAGCAAGAAGTGTTTGTGGGTCAGGCGTTCCCGCCTTATTCCCGAATCCAGGCCAAAGGTACATAGAATCCTCTTTCAGAAAGGTACATCATCATTCGGACTACAGGGCCGCGCAGCCCTGCTAGGATACGGCGCACACGCGCCGTGATAGAAGACACCCGGGTGCTCTATGCGCCCGTGTCTCTCCCACCAAAAACAAAGAAGCTCCGCAGCTTGGTGCGTCTCCACCCACAGTACAGCTTTTGCGCGCATCTGCGCATCTGGATTTTCATACCATAGGATTGTTTGATACCAAGCCTCTGTTAGCTTCGCGGTGAAGTCTTTTCTTGCTGTTTCGACTTTCCCGTATTCGGGCCCCAAGTCGAGCAGCTCCGTGAAAAGCTTTGCGTGCTTTGCTGTCTCCGCTCGCAACGTTCCCGCCAGCTTCCCCTTGGGGTTGAAATAGCGGACGACATAGCGGAACGTCACGCTTTCAGGATAGTGCTTCTTTCGCGCTACGTTCCCCGTAGTGCGATTGCCGGCCGCTGTCCCCTCTACAGGGACGTTAGACTTGATTGCAGCGTCTAGGGAAGCACGGGAACTACTTGCACTTCCACCTGGAACTCTGCGCTTCTCTGTAACTGCCATAGCTTCTCCTGATCGTGATTGTATGTACGCAAGCATCCGTACGTTGGGCGCAGCAATCCGTTATATGCTGTGTTTCCCCCGTGTCCCCATAGGCCGGCGCGGCCGTTGTCCTTTGCTTCTTTAGCTTCGCCGCTCTGCGGATCCAGGATGAATACGGGATGCGGACCGTAAGTAGCAATAGGGGAAGCACGAGCCCCAAATTTAGCTAGATAGGCACCTGTAGGGGTGTCGCCATACAGCTTTGTAGGGTCGCGCGTAGGGTTGCCCGTTGCGCGCGCACGAGCATTATCCGCTTTGCCCAGTATGGGGAACTCCCAGTCCCCAGAAGCGGAACGATAGATTGCTTTGCCGTGTAGGCTCCTGTCCGGGAGCAGATAGACGTCCAGCTTATTCATTGTTCTCCTTTATGCTGTCCCAGTCTGGGAGTTCTACTGTCTGTCCGGCCAGAGAGTGGTAGCAGTCCGATAGAAACTGGATCCGGCCGTCCGTGACGTACGAGTGACACCGTATGCTTGCATCATGCGCATTGCATAGCAGAGACGGTGTAAACGTGGGTGCTTCCAGGGAGCCGTTCCACTGCCAGCCCTTCCCGTCCGGAGCGTTTACTTCAAATGGGTGGGAGCTCTCACATCCAGGGCAATGGAACAAGTACAGCTCCCCACCACGCTGTCCCTTGTTGCTGCTTCCCAAGTGGTGAATCTTATCGGCCATGTTTTATTCCTTTACTTGATTGCATTCGTCAGCAGGTTGCCCACTTGCGACGCGTAGGCCATTGGTGACGTACTGGTAGGCGCGATTGCCTGGACGTTGATTATGTTCGTTGTCGGCGGACGGGACGACACCAGACTAGACAGCGCACTGTACTGCGAGTTAAGTGAATTGGTGACAGAGTTGCTGTACGCGCTGAGTAGACTGGTTATACTCCCACGTAGATCCATCGCGTTAATGGAGTTCTGCAGGTTGTTCCCCATTGCAATTACTGCATTAACAATCGCCGGGATGTTCAGATTCTGCACTGTAGTGTTTAGCTGATTGCCGGTCGTTTGCAGTGCGCTGGAAATGGTGCTCTGCAGATTAAGCCCCTGCAGCGCGCTGTTCACCGATGAAAACCCAGTCGTGAGCTCCGCGGAGTAGTCCAGCGTAGCGAGGGAGCTATCCAGTTCCCCTACAGCCCCCAGCAGGGACACAAACCCGTCCGCTGTCTGCTGTGAACGTATCTTGATATCGGTGATGGGCGCAGCGAGCGATGTAATGGCAGCTACGGGGTCCCCAGCTTTCCCACCCAGGGCGTTGTAGATGCTGTCTAGCTGGATCTGCAGGGTGTCCAGCTTCCCGTTAGTCTCCATTGCTGCTTGACGGATGTCTGTAAACACGCTCCCCGTCAGGGATGTATTCACGTCTTGTACCGCGTCGCGAATCTCGTAGAGCCACGTCCGCGTGTCAAACCCGAGAATGCGGCTCACCACACCAAGCTTGTCCACGATCTCGTCCGTGATTCCAGCGAGCGCGGGAAGCTGGTTTCGGTACATGTATTCCATGAGATCCTGCAGCTTCGGCCAGTACTGATTAGCGGACGCTTGCAAAGCGCGCAACTGTTCCAGCGTTCCACGCGTGTTTTCTTCCGTCTTGCCCGTGTCGGCCCCTAATATCCACGCATTCAGCAGCGCGCCGACGATGCTACCTACAGCCGCGATGCCTCCGGATAGCGCGCCGGCAGCAGAGCTAGAGCCGATACCTGCAGCCCCGCTCGCCACACCGCTAGCAGCGCTCGAAGCTCCCGCGTTTACTGCGGCCGTTGTAGCCGCGGCACCACCAGCGGTAACTGCCGCCGATCCAGCGGAACTCGCTCCGCTACCTACAAGATCCGTAATCCATCCCCCGATCTTCGCAAAGAAGCCGGCCAGCGATGCGATCGCATCGGGGAGTATTTCCGTAGCCAGTTTGACAAACCAGCCCGAGATTTTAGACAGGTGGTCCCCTACAAAGTCTGCGATACCACCGGCCACAGTGGAAAAGAAGCTGCCGAACTTCCCGACCGCGTCTCCTAGGAACCCGGGAATACTCTCCGTAAAGAACCTTCCAAAGCTTCCCAGATCCCCCTGCACCAGAGACTTAATAGTCCCTCCAATACCTTCAAATACGGACTCAAACACGTTCTTAAGTCGGGGGAGGAGCACTTCAGAAAGCTGATCGACGAGATCATCTATGCCCACCTCTGTCAGCTTGCGCCCCAGCATTTCCAGGGACGTCTTCCCCACCTCGCCGATGGTTTCCCAGAATCCTTTATGCTTGGCTTCCAGCTCCGCAAGCTTCGCCGCCTGCTGCGCCGCGTATCTGTCGAATTCGGTTTGCTTCTTGGCGAGGGAAGTAGTAAGCGCAAGCTCTTCCTTTGCGAGCTCTTCCGCATACTTCTCCCGCAGCTTCTCCGCCTTTAGCGCAGCATCTGCTTTGTACTTTTCCAGTTCCGCGCGCTTCTTATCCAAGCTGGTTAGCAGGGTTGCTTCGTCTTTGGCCAGCTCTTCCGCGTACTTTACGGTGAGCGCCTCCTGTTTTGTAGCTATGTCCGCTTCGTACTTGTCCAGCTCTTTCTTCTTGTCTTCCAGGCTCTTCTTGAGAGCGGCCACTTCTTTCTCAAGTTCGGCCGCGTACTTGACAACAAGATCGGCTTGCTTTGTGATGGTGTCCGCTTCAAACTTATCGAGCTCGATGCGCTTCTTTTCCAGAGACTTGTTCAGCGCTGTCTCTTCTTCTACGAGCTTTGCGTTCTTTTCTTGCGCCGTGGTCGCTATCTTCGTGATGGTGTCCGCTTCGAACTTGTCGAGCTCGATACGACGCTTTGCTAAGGAGGCTTGCAGCGCGACTTCTTCTTTCGCCTGTGCGGTAGCGTGCTCCTCCGTTGTCTTGACGATCGCGGCCGCGTTATCCGCTTGATACTTCTGCCATTCCTGGGTGCGGCGCTGCAGATTCGCCTGCAACTCCTGCAATTGACGGGATACTTCTTTCTGGGAGGCCTCCGTTAGCTCCGCCTGCTTGCGCGTCACCTCGTCGACGTAATCCGCGTAGTCCTGTTCCCGGTCAGACAGCTCACGCTTAATGTCGTTTGTCTCGCGATCCAACCGCTTTTTGTTGTCGTCAACAAATTCCGCAAGATCTTCTTCCAAACGGGTTATAGATTTCTGATAGTCTTCGTTCTTTTCCGCAAGAGACTTCTTCCAGTCCGCAACCGATTCCATATTGGCCTTCGATCCTTTGGCCAGTTCCCGGTCTATGCGGTCCTGTAAATCGCGAGACGCGCGCTCGTACGCAATGCGCTTATCTTCCAGCGCGCGCTTGGTGTCTTTGGTCTCATCGTCTATCGCTTCTTCCGAATCCTCGCCCAGTCGCGACAGCCGGCGATTAGCGTCCTGGACGTACTTTGCCAGTGCGTCTTTGCGCTTAGCAAGATTGTCCTGTAGGTTCTCTAAGTCTTCCTGGAGCTTCTCCGCTGCTTTCGCGGTTATCTCCCCTTGCTTGTCTGCTACGTCTGCGACAAACTCATCGTAAGCGGAACGCTTATCCTCCAGGGAGTCGCGAAGCTTTGCAAGGTCATCCGCCAGATCCGCGGCATTATCCGCGCGAGATTCCACTGTCTTAGCTGCTATCTCAGCGGCAAAGTCAGCATACGCGGAGCGCTTGTCCAACAGCTTATCGTTAAGGTCCTTAACCTCTTCAGCTAAGGAAGCGGCCATGTCTGTACGTAGCTTGCTTGCTTTGTCTGCTACATCAACCACATACTCATCGTACGCGTCGCGGCGATCCTGCAAGGAGTCCTGGAGCTTCTTTGTAGCGGCCTCTAAATCGGCTGTATTCTCTGTCTGCGCGGCGGATATCTTTTCCGCTACGTCCGCAGCGTACTCATCATAGGTAGCTACACGTTCCGCAAGCGCAGCGGCAAGCTTTTCTTGTTCTTTGGAGAGTTCAGTCGCGCTTGCTTCCCGCAGTAGAGCAAGCTTGTCGTTAACCTCCGCTACGTAGCTTTCATACGCGCCTACGCGCTCCGCCAGATTGCTGTCTATGTCGGATAGCTCCTCCGCTAGATTGCGCGCGTTGTCCGTCTTTGCTTCTTCGCGTTTGGTTGCAATTTCGTCCTGAAACTGCTGCCACTCGGAGCTCATCTCGCCGAGGCCGGAGGACAGCTCCGCTTTCTGCTTCTCAAACTCGGAATTCCCCTTACCGAGTACAAAGTCCCAGATCGTCCCGCCGACTTCCTGGGTGAAATCACGGAATACGTCCATGGTCCCCTGCGCCATGTCCTTCCAGAGTCCGTCCCACCGATCCTTGAAACCCTTTAGCTCGGCCTCTATCTGTTTGATGGCCTCTTTTATCGACTTGGGAATATCGTCCCCGTTTGCTTTGTACGCGTCCGCGGTAGCTTTCAGCGCGGCAAGGTGCGCTTGCTTGATCTCATTAGCAGAAGCAATCCCGGAGTCTTTGATGAGCTGGTACGCGGCTTGCGCTTTACTCGCTTTGTCCTCCATGGACTGCGTTGTCACGACACCAAGCGTGCGATACGCGTCGGCAAGCTCCTCTGTGTTCTTTATCGCTGCGGACACTGCTGCACCCAGATCCAGGGCAGCTTTTCCATGCGTCCCAATCGACGCCAGTACAGCTATCGTGGTGTCCGCCATGTCCTGCACGAGAGAACCAATCTCGCCTAGTCCGTCGTCAAACAGTCCGGGTAGATCAGAAGCTGTCTCGCGCGCGGCCGCTACGATGCTGCTAAAAGCTTCCTTGAATGTGTTACCCATGTCCTCCGCCAGCCCTTTACCGGATAGCTGGCCGGAGGTGGATATGGTGATCTGTATCGGGGCCTGCGCCTTCTTGACCATGTCCTCATACGCTTTAGAGAACTTGTTGGCCAGATCGACCGAACTCTTCGCAATGTCCGCGTTAAACTTGTCAATCTTCTTGTAGCTGTCTTCGTACCACTTAACCGTGTCCTGTACGGACTTGATCATCCGGGTATTAGCTTCAACCTGATGCTCCGCCGCGCGACTGGGGTCGAGATTGTCTTGCGCTATCTGGAGAAGCCGACTTGCGTTGGCGAGCTCCTCCATTGATATCCGGCCGGCCTTGTAGTTTACCTCTGCTTGCTTGAATTCTGCGGAAGCTAGCGCCACCTCATCGCGCTCTGCTTTCACCATCTCCTTGTGCGCTTTGGTAGCGTCTGCGGCCGTGTTCGTCGCTTCTGCTTTCCCCCGTAGGGAGTCGCGTATAGCGCCGATGCCTTGATCGTAGGTCTTAATGTCCTGTCCGGTCTGCTGCAAAGCGGACTTGTAGTTGTTGGTCGCCTGGGTAAGGTTTTCGTTTGCGTCTTTGACGCGCTGTTGTGCGGCCGCGAACTGCTCGGCGACGGGCTTCCCGTCCTGCACCTGTTTGTTGAGGATGGCAAGCGCGCTATTGGAAGACGTGTACTCCCTGCGAGCGTCCTCCATGGCCTGCTTGGCGCGATCTATAACCGGCTTAAAGTTGGAGAGCTCCGCACTGTACGCGCGCTTTGCGTCGGTCATACGCTGCGTCGCCGCAGCAAGTTGTTCCTGTGTCGCTTTCCCTGATTGAAACTTTTCGGTAATGCTCTTGAAGTTGTCCTCTGCGGACTTCAGCGCGGCGGACAGTCCCTGCATTGCGGACTGCGTTTCTTCCGTGGATACTTTCCCGCGCTCCCGCACAGCGTTGAACGTGTCTACCGCTATGTCTTTCATAGCGGAGAATGCGGAGCCAACTGCACTCGTAGCGCGCCCCAGTGCTCCACCGCTTAGCTGGTTTACCCAGTTCAGCAACTCCTTGATTTTCTCCGCTGCTGTCTCTGCGGCCGGAACGATAAAGTTGTAGATCCCCTTTGCAAGATCAACGAAGCCAGCAGCGAGCGTCTTGTTTGCTTCCCAGAATCCGCGCGCCGCTTCTGACAGGCCATTCCAGATCGCTTCCAGTTTCGCGCTAACGAATTCACCAGCTAGGTCTGCTACCCCGCGTCCAAACTCGTACAGAGCCTGCGTTACGGGGGAAATGTAGTCGTTCCACAGCGTACCCAGCGAAGCTGTTATAGACGCGATCGCGTCCTGTACGGTGTCCGTCTTCCACGCTTCCCATGCGCCGACTAATACGGCGACACCTGCAGCAACCCCTAGCACTACGGGTCCCAAGGTAGCGAGCGCAGCACTCATTAGCGCAGCAGCGCCACCCGTTATCCCCAGCGCGCCGGCGAGGGATCCCAGCATAGAGACGACGCCGCCGACTGCTACAGCTATGGGCCCGACTGCTGCGGCGATTCCCCCAAGTGTCACGATAAACGCTTGTGCGGGGGAAGGAAGAGAAGCAAACCCCGCTGCTATGTTGCCGATCAATCCAAGTATGGGCTCCGCAATCTGCAGCACTGTGCCTGCCAACGGGAGCAGCGCCTTTCCGACGTCGGCGAGTATGAAGGTTATGCGGTCCTTCATGTTGGAAAACTGCCCCGCAACGGTCTTGGACATGTTCTCCATTTGTCCACCCGTCTGCGCGGCCATCCCTTCCAGGATTGCTGGTATAGCTTCGGCGGCGGAGAGTGTTCCGCGCTTTGAGCGCTCCATCGCTTCCGGAATGGAAATTCCGATGGAGTTCGCCACCATTTCCCAGCCGTTAACGTTGGCCTCCGCAAGCTGCATCATCTCCTCTGCGGAGACTTTGCCCTTGGCGGACATCTGGCCTAGCGCGCGTGTGATGCGGTCTACCTGCTCAGAACTGCCCCCCATCGAAGCAACCTGATCCCCCACTGCACGCAGCATAGGGATAACAGCGGTAGCTTCGAATCCCATCGCTTTCAGGCGCTGCGCTGCGCTAAGCAGATCCGGGAACTCGAACGGAGTAGACGCAGCAAAGTTCTTCAGCTCTCCTAGGAACTGCTGCGCGTCCTGACCGGAGCCAAGCAGCTTTGTGAAGCTGACCTCCGCCATTGCAAACTTGGATCCAAGAGTAACCGCTGCTTCGGCCAGATCTAGTATGGGACGCGTGATCGTAGCAGTCAGTGCCGCGCCGCCGATCGCCAGCGTTTGGCCCATGCGCTGCATTTCCGCGCTAACGTCGCGAGTCTTGGTCTCCATGAGACCCAGACTGTCCCGCGCGGTGATACCGGACTCGCGCAAGGAAGCAGTGAGCTGCCTATACTCCGCTTCCAGCTCTTTAACGTCGCCGGTCAGACTGTCATTAGCGCGCGAAGCAGCTATCTGCGCTTCCACGGATGCACGCTGCGCTAACTGATACTCCACCAGAGATGCTTTGCTGGCGTCGAATCCACGCTTAACGACGTCCGCCGCTTTTTGCGCTTCTTCAGATAGCGCATGCAGCTCGGTGACAGAGCGTATCCCGAGTCCCTTTAGCGCATCGTCTACTTGCTGGAGCGTTGGGGGAATCCGCTTGAAACCCTCCGCAGCTTTCCCGGATTCGGCCGCTGTGGTGTCAAGCGCAGCACCCAGTGTGTTGCCCAGCTTGCTTGCTGTCTCTGCAGCATCGCGACCCATCTCTTGCGTTGCTTCGGCCGCGCGACCCATTTGCGCAAAGTAGTCCGATGCGTCCAGCTTGAGACTCGCAACCAGTGCGGCCAGATTCATTATGCTTCCACCCTTTGAAAGAAAAGCGCTTGCTACAGCAGTCTGCCGTGCAAGTGCCACGGGAGAAGTGTCGGGTGGAAGCACCCTACATCCTGATTCCCTATTGTAAAGCAAACGGGCGGGGGAGCCTTTGGTTAGAGCTCGTCCCGCCCGTCTGTCGAGTGTGTATGTTGTTCTCAGCTTACTACTTGTCGGCGAACTCCGCGCGAAGCTGAGAGGTAACGTGCGTGAGGAAGTCTTTCACAACGAACAGGTAGCGCCCCACCGGCTGCTTGTGCAGATAGGGGAGCACCAGATCGTTGTAGATGTTCTTTCGCATCTTGGGCCCGGAGTTGAAGACGACTTCGAGATACACGTGATCCTGACCCGTCACAGGGGAGCGCTGCGGATACACCTTAAGCGTGTCGATATCACACTCCTCCCGCGCCGCGCGTCCAGGGGCCAGCGCGTCTTCGATCTGCATCGTGAGGAACAGACTGGGGATGCCGGGGGACACAGCAATGTCCCCTTGCACCAGCGTCCCGTTGTGCAGGCGCATGCCCTTACCTGGGTACACCAAATTGCTGTTCGTGTCCATGAGGGACGTACCTTCCATAGCTACTCTTCTCCTTGTTTGGGTTCGATCAGGTTTTCCGTTTCGCAGCGAAGCATTTTTCGCCGCCTTACTTGGGAAGCACGCGGAACGAGTTAAGGATGTCCACTACGCCTTCCACCAGCTTCTTTACCCCTTGTACGTAGAGCTCATCGTCGGCGAGATCTTTCCCCGTTGCGCGCTCCATCATTTGTATGGAAATCGGGGCGACGAGTTCCATTGTGGTGAGGACGTTGATCATCTTTTCTTCCCCTTTCTTGGGGCCAGAAGTTGCTTCCGCGGTGAGGATACTCTGCACCACGACACTCAGGAGTCCCGTTAGGGAGGGGGTTACCTGCGCCATTGCAGGGGCCACAGCCGTCCCGGCAATCATCAGCACGCGCTTAAGAAAGCTTACTATTTTCACGCTTTGCCTCCCTGTAACGCTGTACACGCTGCACGTAATGACATACGCGGGCCACAATTACAGCGATACCACCAAACATCACGAGAATTGCTGCAAGCTCACGCTCTTGAACCATTAGGCTTCCTTTCCTTCCTGTAGTAGTTCGGGTGAAATTTGTTCAGCACGCGCCGGCGAGCGCGGAACACGATCACGCGTGGATTGTCTTTACTCATTCCGTGAATCGCACCTAATTCTTTGAGCCGGTGCCCTAGAAAGTAGTGCCCGACAAAAAGCGCGCGCTCCACTTCGGTTAGATGCTTGTGAACGACGGTCCAAAAGCTGCGCTGATCAAGTCTAGAGGAGACTGTCTCCTCCATACGGGTGCAGCGCTGCTCTTCCGTAGTCATGCAGTCCAGGGAGACATATCGCTTATTGCGGCGACGATCCTGCATCATGTTGTTATACGCGATACGACATACCCATGTAGAAAAAGACGACTGCGCGCGAAAAAGTGCGATCTGTCGCCATGCGTTAAGCGCGGTCTCCTGGAGCAGATCGTCCACCTTATCTAGATCAGCCCCTATCCCACACAAGTACCCGCGCACCTTCATCTCTGCATCGAGCCATAGATCCTCAAACGCTTGGCGGTCCTTCGTCTGGGCTCTTGCAACCAGCTCTTTTTCTGTCTCGCTGTGCACGCAATCTCCTCTTGGTTTCCTGTCGCAGCTTTATAGCGCGCTCCCTTCGACAGTTCCCGGCGCACGCTTTGGTTCCGGAGATGTCGTCCTCCCACTCGCGGCCGCATATCTCGCACTTGTGCTTGAAGATCTTATGCGGCATGACGGCCGGCTTAGGGTCGGTAAAGAAGCTCCTGTTTACCATCCCGTCCCTGATAAACTCCCGCTCCGTAAAGCGGAACTGTTTAGAGAACGGCAATCGTACCATTGAACGTAGACTATCACGCTTCCGGCTTCGTCTTGTCTGCTTCCTGCTTCGCTTTGCTCCCACAGAACCCGTACGCAACACGATTGTCCGCGCACCAGTCCAGGAGTGTGGTGTCATCGTTGGGAGCTACGTACAGTCTTTGACGCATGATTGCATGAGTTGGTCCGCAGGCGCTATCGGTATATTTCTGTCCGCACTGCGAACAAAAGTTCTTAGTGACGACTCCCGCAGCCGACGTGATAGCGGCGCGGGCCGTTTCAATCTCGCCCACCTTATCCTGAATGTACGCAGCTATCATCTCTCCGGCTCTCACGCGCCGGGTTACCTCTTCGGCGTAGCCTGTTACACCCTCCAGTGCTATTAGCAGCCTAACGAGCAATTCATTGTGTTCTATCGGGGTACTCCCTGTGGCCGCTTCTTGACTGGTGCGGATGTAGCACTGCTCCTGCGGCCGCTTGTCCCCGCGCACGATTGCCTCCGCTTCCAGGAGCTGCATCGAATAACAGAACTGGCTCCAGGACAGCGCCCCTGTGCCCCCTTTCGCAAGGAGCTGCAAAGTCGTCTGCAGAAAGTCGAAACGCTCTGTCAATCGCGCTAATGAGGTTTCGAGTTGTTCGATGCGTTCTTTTTGTGTTCCCATGTGTAGAACTGTATGGAACTAGAAGCATGGGTGCCGACAGCTAAGGATTACGCGCGAATCTTCCACAATTCGCACAGATGGATGGACCGAAGCGAGCTAGAGTCAGAAGCACTTCTGCTTCTGGTGATTGCTTACAGGGAACACAGCGAGCAGCGTAGCCCATTCCGCTACTACTTGCGCTTGCGTATCCTGTGGGGCCTCGCCGACTATCGTCGGAGCAACTACGGACGGGGAGCTTGCTGGCGTCACTACGTGCAGTTATCGGAGAACCTGGAAGTCCCCGCCAGCGAAGCTGCACTCCATGCAGCAGTACAGATATCCCAAACCATTAAGCGAATCCGCTATAGGGGGAAACAAGCTAACCGAGCGCGGTTGATACGTGTACTGGAGCTGTATTACTTGGAGGGGCACACGACCGGAGATATCGGGAAGCTCTGGGGGTTGAACTCGTCAAGAGCGGTACAGCTACTACGCGCCGCTAATTCCGCTTTTGCCGATCAGCTACTGCTTTACAGGGAAGTGGTGGGCCCAACAGGACTCGAACCTGTAACCGTCGGATTA
>Ga0075163_10011677_pt1 | contig 11440 bp, 2 predicted proteins | sample JI1023141ADNA_FD_71478 | JGI IMG/M metagenome (GOLD analysis project Ga0075163, IMG submission 71478) | Wastewater effluent complex algal communities from Wisconsin, to seasonally profile nutrient transformation and Carbon sequestration -... | ecosystem: Engineered > WWTP > Effluent > Algae... | reverse complement strand
CGGGTGGTCTGGGCAGCTCGGCCCGGCGTGCGCAAAACGGACACGCATTGCTGGCGAGCCCCAGCTACTCCCCGACTGCCGCACACGCGAGATCAACCAGTCGTTGCGACAGGTAATAGTCATTGCCGCGCATGGCTTCCAAGAGAGGACGCACCGATGGGATCAAGTTGATGCGCTTGGCCGCGACCAAAAGCCCTGCGGTGCCCGGACAGGCAAGTAACTCAGCCTTGACCGCAGGCCCACCCGCGTCGTATCCACCCAGCGTGAACTGATGCCCATCAGCAACCAGCCTGGAGGGAACCAGGACAGAACGCGGCGCCAGCCGGCAAGTGCTCCAGCAGCCAGCCGAGCCGCGTCCGGAGCAGCGTCGGCGACGCCGGGGGCCGGGGTGCCCGACGCCGGGGCACCGGGGAGGGGCTCGGGTGCGCGGCGCGGGGACACGGGGACGTCCGGTCCGCTGCCGACGCTGTCGTTGCCCACCGGCGGCGGCGCGATCCGCGGCATCGGGGAGACGTTCTCGACCAATCCGGCGACCGGCACCGGCTCGCTCGCCGTCCCGATCGCCACCTCGCCCGGACGCGCGGGGTTCGAGCTGGGCCTCGAGCTCCGCTACGACTCGGGCGCCGGGAACGGCTCCTTCGGCCTCGGTTGGCAGCTGTCCACGCCGTCGATCACGCGGAAGACCGACAAGGGGCTGCCGCGCTACCACGACGGCGACGAGCCGTCGGATACGTTCGTGCTGTCCGGCGCCGAGGACCTGGTCCCGGTGCCGTTCATTGATCCCCTCGGGGTCGAGAAGCCAACCGGCTCCGAGACCGAGGCCGGGGTTGACTACCAGATCCAGCGCTACCGGCCGCGCACCGAGGGCCTGTTCGCCCGCATCGAGCGCTGGACCGCCGCCTCGGGCGACGCGCACTGGCGCGCCTACAGCCGCGACAACGTGCTCTCGATCTACGGCCGGAGCGCCTCCGCGCGGATCTTCGATCCCGAGGCACCGTCCCGAGTGTTCTCGTGGCTGCTTGAAGAAACCCGTGACGATCGCGGCAACGCCGCGCGCTACTCGTACGTGGCTGAGGACGGCGCCGGGGTCGACGCCGGCCGGGCGAGCGAGGCTAACCGGTTCGACATCGCCGCCAGGCTTCGCGCCACGGCGCAGCGCTACTTGAAGCGGATCCAGTACGGCAACCGTGCCCCGCTGCTCGGCCGTGCGTCGCCGCTGCCCACTGGCGACGACGACTACTGCTTCGAGGTCGTGCTCGACTACGGCGAGTACGACGCGCCGGCCGACGCCACCGCGACCGAGGCGCCGGAGCCGGACCGGGTGCGCGCGTGGGCGGTGCGAGCCGATCCATTCTCTTCGTACCGGCCGGGCTTCGAGGTCCGCACCTACCGGCTGTGCCACCGCGTGCTGATGATCCACCGGTTCGACTCGGAGCTCGGGGCGCGGCCGTACCTCGTGCGCTCGACCGACCTCGCGTACGAGGAGGGGCCCGCGATCACCTATCTTTCGTCGGTGACCCACGCCGGCTACATCCGTCGGACCGCCCCCGCGGCAGGCTACGTCCGCGCCCACCTCCCGCCGCTCGCCCTCGGCTACGTCAAGCCTGAGCTCCACGACGAGCTCCGAGTCGTCGATCGCGACAGCCTCGAGGGTGTCCGGGGCGGCCTCGAGGCGGCCGGCGCGCAGTGGGTCGACCTCGACGGCGAGGGCATCCCGGGCGTGCTCGTCCCCGGCGAGCGGGCCTGGTACTATAAGGCGAGCCTCGGCGGCGGCCGGCTCGCGCCGCCGGTGGTGCTGCGCTCGCTGCCCTCCCCCGCCGAGCTCGGCGGCGGCGCCCAGCAGCTCACCGACCTCGGTGGCGACGGCAGCCTCGATCTCGTCGGCTACCGAGGGCCGCTGCGCGGCTTCTGCGAGCGCCTGCCGGAGCCGGACCAGGGCTGGGCGCCGTTCGTCGCGTTCCGCCACCTGCCGTCGATCGAATGGGAGGCGCCCGACCTGCGGTTCATCGACCTCGACGGCGACGGGCTCCCGGACGTGCTGATCACCGAGCAGGCGGCGTTCGTGTGGTACCGGTCGCGCGGCAAGGACGGCTTCGCGCCCGCCGCGTTCGTCACCCGGCCCCGGGACGAGCGCGACGGGCCCGCGGTCGTGTTCGCCGACGGCACCGAGACCATCCTGCTCGCCGACATGTGCGGCGACGGCCTGGTCGACCTCGTCCGCGTGCGCAACGGCGAGGTCTGCTACTGGCCCAACCTCGGCTACGGACGGTTCGGCCGGAAGGTCACGCTCGACGGCAGCCCGCGGTTCGACACTCCCGACCAGTTCGATCCCAAGCGGGTCCGGTTCGCGGACATCGACGGCTCGGGGACGAGCGACCTGGTGTACCTGGGCCGCGACGGGGTCAGGATCTACGCCAACCAGGCCGGCAACCGCCTGGCGCCGGCGGTCGCGCTGCGCTCGCTGCCCCCGGTCGACGCGGCGTCCAGCCTGAGCGTCGTCGACCTGCTCGGCCAGGGCACCGCGTGCCTGGTGTGGTCGTCGCCGCTGCCGGCCGAGCGCCCGCTCGCGTACGTCGACCTGATGGGCGGCAGGAAGCCGCACCTGCTTGAGCGGATCTCCAACAACCTCGGCGCCGAGACCCGGATCGCGTACGCGTCATCGACGGCGTTCTACCTGCGCGACAGGGCGGCGGGGACGCCGTGGCTGACCCGGCTGCCGTTCCCGGTCCAGGTCATCGAGCGGATCGAGCGGTTCGATCACGTGTCGCGCGCGCGGCTGGTCAGCCGGTTCGCGTACCACCACGGCTACTTCGACGCGGCCGAGCGCGAGTTCCGCGGCTTTGCGCGGGTCGAGCAGTGGGACGCCGAGTCGATCGCCGGCGAGCGGGGCAAGGGCCTGTTCCCCGAGCTGCCGTACGACGTCGATCCGTCCGACGACGAGCTCGAGCTACCGCCGGTGCGCACCGTGACCTGGTTCCACACTGGCGCGTGGCTCGAGCACGAGCGGCTCGAGCGCGCCCTGGCCCGCGAGTACTACGCCCAGGACCCGCAGGCGCCGCTGCTGCCGGACACCACGCTGCCGGCCGGGCTGTCGGTGCGTGAGGAGCGCGAGGCCGCGCGGGCGCTGCGCGGCCAGATCTTGCGCCAGGAGGTCTACGCCGAGGACGGCACGGAGCGGGCGATCCACCCGTACACGGTCTCCGAGCGCGACTACGAGGTGAAGCTGCTCCGCCGCGGCACCGAGCGCGGCTACGCGGTGTTCTTCGTCCACCCGCGCCACACGATCACGCTCGCCTACGAGCGCGACCCGGCCGATCCGCGGATCCAGCACGAGGTCGTGATCGAGCTCGACGATTTCGGCAATACCACCCGCTTGGCGGCGATCGGCTACTCGCGGCGCACCGGCGGCGAGCCTGAGCAGCAGCGGCGGTGGGTCACCCACACCGCTCGGCGGTTCGCGACCCGGCCGATCGAGCGCGACTGGTACCGCGTCGGCGTCCCGATCGAGACCACGACCAGCGAGCTCACAGGACTCGTCCCGGCGAGCGGGCTGTTCACCGTGGACGAACTCCGGACCGGGGCCGACGCCGCGGCGGTGATCGACTACGCCGAAGCGCCAGGCTCGAGCGCCGAGCGCCGCGTGATCGAGCGCGAGCGCAACCGCTACTACGCCGACGACCTGAGCGGCCCGCTCGCGTTCGACGACATCGCGTCGCGCGCCCTGCCCTACGAGTCGTATCGCCAGGCCTTCACACCGGATCTGCTCACCGGGGAGTACGGCGCGCTGGTGTCCGCGCCGCTCCTCCAGAGCGAGGGGCGCTACGCGTTCGCGGACGGGGTGTGGTGGGCGCCGTCCGGGCAGACCATCTTCGACGCCAAGCAGTTCTACCTGCCCGTCGAGGCGATCGATCCGTTTGGCGCCCACCACCACGTCCGCTACGACGGTCACGCGCTGCTGGTCCGCGAGGTCGAGGATCCGCTGGGCAACCGGGTGACCGCGACGAACGACTACCGGGTGCTCGGGCCTGTGCTCCTAACCGATCCCAACCTGAACCGCACCGCGGTCGAGCTCGACGCCCTCGGGATGGTCGTCGCGACCGCCGTCATGGGGAAGGCCGGCGCCGGCGAGGGCGACACGCTCGCGGACCCGACGACCCGGCTCGTGTACGACGTCCTGCGTTGGCAGACCGCCGCCCGGCCCGCGTACGTGCACACCCTGGCGCGCGAGCAGCACGGCGTCGCCAACCCGCGCTGGCAGGAGACCTACAGCTACTCCGATGGGTTCGGCCGCGAGGTCCTGCGCAAGGTCCAGGCCGAGCCCGGCCCGGTACCGGTGCTCGACGCCGAGGGCAACCTAGAGCGCAACCCAGATGGCTCGCCGAAGACCCGCGACGTCGACGATCGGTGGGTCGGCACCGGCCGCACGGTGTTCGACAACAAGGGCAACCCGATCAAGAAGTACGAGCCCTTCTTCTCGGACACCCACGACTACGAGGACGAGCAGGCGCTCGCCGAGTGGGGCGTCACGCCGGTGCTGCGCTACGACGCGCTAGGCCGGCTGATCCGCACCGACCAGCCGAACGGCAGCTACGCCCTCGTCGTGCTCGGCGCGTGGACGCAGGAGGCGTGGGACGAGAACGACACCGTCGCGGGCACGCCGTGGCTCACGCGCAAGCAGGCTGGCAACGCCCGAGAGCGGCGCTGCGCGGCGCTCGCGCTGGCGCACGCGGGCTCGCCGACCACCGCCCACCTGGACGCGCTCGGCCGCGTGTTCCTGACCGTCGCCGATAACAAGGCCGAGGGCCTGCGCGCGACTCGGATCGAGCTCGACATTGAGGGCAACCAGCGCGCCGTCACCGACGCGCGCGGCAACCTGGTGCTGCGCCAGGCGTTCGACATGATCGCGCGGCCGATCCGCGTCGTCCGCGCCGACGCCGGGGCGTGGGATCCGGTGACCGAGCAGCGCGCGGTCCCGGTCGCGACCGATCCCGGCGGCGCGCGCACGCTCCCCGACGTCGCGGGCAAGCCGGTGCGGTCGTGGCTTGACCGCGGCTTCGTGGTCCGCCGGCGCTACGACGAGCTTCAGCGCCCCAGCCACGTCTTCGTCCGCCTGGGCACGGCGAGCGAGCAGCTCGCCGAGCTCACGATCTACGGAGAGTCGCTCCCGGTCGCCGCCGCCCAGGCGAGCAACCTGTTGACTCGGCCGTGTCGGTCGTTCGACGGCGCCGGCGTCCTCGCGCAGGGAAGGCTCGACTTCAAGGGCAACCTGGTCGAGAGCACGCGGCGGGTCACCGCGCTATCGCCGGCCACGCCCCCGCCCAGCTGGGATCCGTACCGCCCCGACTGGGGCTTCCTCGACGGCCTCGGCTCAGTCGCGGCGGTCGACGCGGCGGCCGATCCCGTGCTCGACGAGGTCCACCGCACGACCGCCGCATACGACGCGCTGAACCGCGTCACACAGCGCACGACCCCGGACAAGAGCGAGACCCGGCATGGCTACAACGAGGCCAACCTGCTCGAGAAGCTCGAGGTTCGGATCCGCGGCGCGGCGACCTGGACCACGTTCGTCTCCTCGGTCGACTACAACGCGCGCGGTCAGCGGCTGGCGATCGAATACGGAGCCGGCGCCACGGCGACGCGCTACACCTACGACGAGGAGACGTTTCGGCTGATCCGGCAACGCACCTCCCGGATCGCGGACGGCTTCGTACTCCAGGACCTCACCTACGAGCACGACCCGGTCGGCAACGTCGTGCAGGTTACCGATCGGGTCTCACTCGGGCGGCCCGCGTTCGCGCCCGTGGTGGACCCCGAGGCGCCGGTCGCCCAGCGCCTGGCCGCGGCCTACGGCGACGGCGCGTTCGTCTTCGACGCGCTGTACCAGCTCACCGAGGCGCGCGGGCGGCATCACCCCGGGGCGCAGCCCGACGACGGCGACGCCGCCCCTGGGATGTTCACCCACCCCAACGATCCCCAGGGCCTCGAGGCGTACATCGAGACCTACGCCTACGACGCGGCCGGCAACCTCAGCGAGATGGCGAACCGCTCGCCGAGCGGCACGCCCGGATGGACGCGCGCGTACCGGTACGCAGCCGACAGCAACCGCCTGCTCCGCACGAGCGCCCCGGGCGATCCACTGGGGACGCTGTCAGCGACGTACGACCACGACGAGGCCGGCAACCTGGTGCGGATGCCCCACCTGCCCGAGCTGCAGTGGGACTACGCGGATCGATTGCAGCTGGCGAAGAAGCAGGTCATCGTCGCCGAGGGCCCGCCGAACGAGGTCCACTTCGCCTACGACGCCACCGGCCAGCGCGTGCGCAAGGTCTACGAGCACGGGGCCACGATCGAGGAGCGCGTCTACCTCGGCGGGTACGAGATCTACCGGCGGCGCAAGAAGGGCGCCACGTCACCCGAGTTCGCGTGGGAGACGCTGCACGTCTCGGACGACCGCCGCCGGGTCGCACTGGTCGAGACCAAGACGATCGACACCAGCATCCCGGGCTTCACGCCCACGACTCGGCAGCGGTTCCAGCTTGAGAACCAGCTCGGCTCGTCGACGATGGAGACCACCGAGGCAGGCGCGGTGATCGGCTACGAGGAGTACTACCCGTTCGGCGTGACCTCGTTCCGCGCCTCCGACGCGTCTGCCGACGTCAGCGCGAAGCGATACCGCTACATCGGCAAGGAGCGGGACGAGGAGACCGGGCTCTACTACTGCGAGGCAAGGTACTACGCCGCCTGGCTAGGGAGATGGCTAGCCATCGATCCTCTCTATATCAAGCTCTTACAATCTATCGGTATCACCCAAGGGGCCAGTAGCTCTGCAGGCAGTCCGTACGAAGGAATGGGCAACAATCCGATACGTCTGCTCGATCCCGACGGAAGACAACCGGTTCAAGCCTATAAACTATTCGAGACTCCACGCATACTCGCCCAAGGGTACGCGGACTTGGCCAACAGTCTGCGCAACGGTCTCGTTGCACTCAACTCACGCATCGCAAGCTCGCTCGTGTCGAAGAACTTCGAGGCTAACTATCAAGCTTCGACGACGGACTCACGACTTCAACGGGTCGGATCCAATCCAATACTCGATGTCACAGGAGCGATCGTCCGAGAGACTCCCAGAGTGTCATCGCAGGCCTACCTCACGTTTGTTGGCCTCGCGCGTACGGGAGTGAACCCCCCTCAGCCATTGCCACCACGACCGTCTGCGCTTCGTTCGAGCGAGTTCCCAGGTGCGCCAGCCGTCGATGGCGCGCTCGCCCCCGCGAGCACTCTTCCTGCAACGAGAGCACTTGCCCCTGCAACAGGGGCGACCGGAGCGCTCGCGGACACGGAAATCATTGTCATCGGTAGCGGTGCGAAGCCCGGCAATTTCATCCTGAGACCTGGGATCGATACAAGGCCCCTTGGCAGTGTCACCCAACCCGGCATTTCAGGATCGATCGCAAAGGATCTCACCCTCGAGGGCGAAATCGCTCAGATGTTCAGGAGACCAGTAAAAAGCAACGATACGCTGTCGGGAGCATTTGTGGAGGATATTCGGGCGGCTGGCTTCGACGCCGTACGAGCGCCAACCGTGAACAATCCACTTCACGTTCGCATCGTTGGCACGACCAGCAGTTTCGACGCACCCGGCCGCGAGATCCTCTCGGTAGCATTTGACAGGTTGGCCAAGGCTCGCAAATAGCATAGGAGAACTTATGGAATTGAAATCATATGAAGCTCTAGAGGCATTCCTTCGCAACTTTGAAACCTGGGACAACACAGGTGGGTTCGACGTCGTCGGAGCAGTCCATCTGTTCGCGGCTTGCCTCGATTGTCTCCAGAAGAACCTGACAGAACAGGACCTGGACGATCTGAGCGAATGCCTGACCGAGGAGCAGGCGGCGTTCCTACAAAAATTGTCGATGAGCCTGGGCCCTCGACGCTAGGCCGGAGTCGCCAGACCTCGACCACCGACTGCATCAGCCAACCAAACATTCGCTTATTCCCTGAGAATGCTGCGCGCGATCTTCAGACTCCATGAGGAGTGCGGATCGTCGACCAGCCTCATTCCAGGACCATTGAGATCGGGATAAACATGCGCATAGCTGGCACGATCGCGAACACACAAGGCACCCCTCTTGCCGGCCTCGAGGTCGTCGCCTACGACAAGGACCTCCGCTCGCAGCAGGAGCTCGGCAAGGCGCGCACGGGTCCGGACGGGCGCTACACCATCGAGTACTCGGCGGAGCAGTTCGCACGCGCCGAGAAGCGCAGTGCCGACGTCTTCGTCGAGGTCCGGCCGCCGGGGGGCGGTGTTCCGCGGCGCTCGGCAGTGTCCTACAACGCCGAGGAGTCGATCACGATCGACTTCGTCGTCGACGACGACTTCCTCGGCGGGGCGGAGCTGACTCGGTTGCGCGCCGAGGTGACCGCGCTCGCAGCGGACGCGCACGTCGAAGTCGCCGACCTCGACGACACCGAGGAGCACGCGGACGTCGCGTTCCTGTCCGCGGAGCTGGGTGTGCCCGCAGAGCGCGTCGTGCATCTCATCCTCGCCCACAGGCTGGAGCGCGACGGCGCAGGCGACGCCGCGTTCTTCTACGCGGTGCTGCGCACGGACGTGCTAGCGACGTTCTCGATCGAGCGCCTCCACGCGATCCGATCGGTCACCAGCCTCGGCGTCGACCGCCGCGCCGTGGTGGACGAACTCGCGCTCGTGCCGGCTGCGACCTTGACGAGGGCGGTCGACACTGCGATCGAGCGCAGGATCGTCGAGGCATCTCTCCGCGAGAGGCTGCCGGACAGCCTGGCCAGGCTGAAGGCGCGCGAATCCGATGCGAGGAAGGCCGACGCCGAGCGGGCGCGCGGGGCGCTGGTCGACCTGATCGGCCGGCCGCTCGTGGGTGGGGCGATCAAGGCGCTCGGCGATGCGGTCGCGCACGATCACCTCGGCAACCTGCCGCTGCTGATCGAGCGCGTCCGGGGCGCGGTGGCTAGACGCAGCGACACGGCGAGCGCGGAGGTCCGCGCGACGCTTGAGCGAGCCCGGCTCCGCGCTGTCGACGGACCGCTGGTGGCCGGCGTGAAAAAGAACCTCAAGATCGACACCGAGGCAGGCGTCCGGAAACTGGCGGCGCTGGATCGCGCCGGGTGGATCGAGACGCTGCAGGCGGCCAGGGCGGCGGGCGCGTTCGGCGAGGCCGCGCCCGCCGCTGAGGCGATCGCGCGCGAGGCCGAGCGGCTGGCGGACGACTTCGCGCGCAGCTACCCGTCGGCGGCGTTCACGCTGCGGCTGGCCGGGGCCACGGACGCCGTGCTGCCCGAGGCCGCGGCGCTCGCGCGCATTGTGCAGGACCGGCCGGAGCTAGATCTTGCGACCGCCAGCGTGGACCGGCTGTTCCGCGACGGCGGCATCGCGCCCGGCGCAACGCCCGCCGAGAAGCAGGCATGGAAGGCCGCGCTCAAGGCGGCACAGCGGCTCTACCGTCTGTCGCCATCGGAGGCGCACGCCCGGGCGCTAGCACGCGAGCAGCTCGGCTCGGCTCGGGCGGTCTCGGCGCTCGGCCGCAATGAGCTGGTCGCGCGGCTATCGCGGCACCCCGGCGTGACGGCGGAGGAGGCCGCGCACATTCACGACCGGGCATCGCGGATCCACGCCGGCGCGGTCCTGCTCGCCGGCGAGCTCAAGTCGCTCGGCGGCTCGCTCGAGGCCGCTGTGATGACGCCGGCGGTAGCGGCGGACAAGCGCGCGGCGTGGCTGGCGGACTTCCCGAACCTGAGCTCGCTGTTCGAGGTCGGCGACCTGTGCGAGTGCGTCCACTGCCGCTCGGTGCTAGGTCCCGCCGCGTATCTCGCGGAAGTCCTGCAGTTCCTGGGCGAGCGGACGGTCCTCGACACCACCATCACCGGCAGCCCGATCTCGCGGGGCGCCCGAGCCGCGTTGCTCGCGCGCCGGCCGGATCTCGGCGACCTCGATCTCGACTGCAGCAACGCATTCACCGAGCTGCCGTACATCGACATCGTCAATGAGCTGCTCGAGGATCTGGTCGCGCCAGATCCCGGGTTCCTCTACGGAGGGAGCATCCCGCTGGGCCCCGCCCCGCCCGCGCTGGTCAAGGCGGTTACCGACCGGGGGTTGCCGCTCGGCAGCCGGCCGGTTATCACCGAGATCGAGCCCGCCCAGGCGTTCGTGCTGCGCGGGACCGAGGCCGCCTACCGCTTGGACGTGGCCACCGGCGGCGGGTTCACGGTGAAGCGCACGCGCCAGACCCACGGCACGGCGGCCGAGCGCGCCGCGGCCCCCGAGTACATGAACCGGGCCGCCTACGACAAGCTGGCCGCGAGCCGGATCGCGTTCGCGCTGCCGTTCGACGCGCCCCACCGCGAGTCCGAGGCGCTGTTCGCGCGGTTCGACGTGCGGCGCGCCGATCTCATGCGCGCGCTCGCCACCGCCGGCGCACCGTCGGAGCTCGGCATCGCCGCCGAGGAGCTCGGGATGTCGAAGCGGGTCGCCGACCTGATCGCGACCGCCGAGCCGACCAAGCAGGACGAGCTGTGGAACACGCCCGCGGGCACCGCGGTCGCCACGATCGAGAACGTCGAGGCATTCCTCGACCGCACCGGGGTGAGCTACCGCGAGCTCGAGGACGCGACCGCGCCGGACCCGGCGAACGGCGGGCTGCTGCGCCAGGCGTTCATCGATCCCGACGGCAAGCTGTCCCTCGAGCGCCCCGACGCGGGCTGCGACACGTCGAAGCAGCGGATCGCCGGGCTCGACGACGCGGCCCTCGATCGCCTCCACCGCTTCCTCCGGCTGTGGCGCGCGACCGGCCTCTCGCAGGCGCAGCTCGACCTCGCGATCCGTCACGCCGCCGGGAAGCTCGACGGCGCGCTGGTGAGGCTCGGGCACGTCGCCCGGCTGGCGCGCCGCACGGGGCAGGCCGCCGGCGAGTTGCTCCTGCTCTACGGTCCGGGCTGGCCGCGCGCGGCGTACGATCGCATCTTCGCCAACCCCGCGAACGGCGCGGCCGAGCTCGCGGCGCCCCTCGTCGCGGCCAACGAGGGCAAGCCTGCCGGCAGCCGCGTCCAGCTCGCCGACCGGATCGCCCCGATCGCGCTGGCGCTGGGCCGGACGCCCGCGGAGATCGCCGCCCTGCTCGCGATCCCCGGCGCCGGCGGCGACTTGACGTTCGCCGGGCTCGCGAGGCTCCACGGGTTGTCGGAGGTCGCCCGGCTCGCGCGGCTGTCGATCGCCTCGCTCGCCGAGCTCTGGCGGCTGTCCGGGATCGATCCGGTCGCCGGCCCGGCGGAGACCTGGAGCATCCTCGAGCTGTCGAGGCTGATCTCGGACGCGGGGATCGATCCGGTCGCCCTCGGGCGGCTGCTCGCGGTCTCGGCGACGGCGCCCGATCCGCGCATCCCGGGCGACGCCGCCGTCCAGGCGCTGCTC
>Ga0075163_10011676_pt1 | contig 11440 bp, 9 predicted proteins | sample JI1023141ADNA_FD_71478 | JGI IMG/M metagenome (GOLD analysis project Ga0075163, IMG submission 71478) | Wastewater effluent complex algal communities from Wisconsin, to seasonally profile nutrient transformation and Carbon sequestration -... | ecosystem: Engineered > WWTP > Effluent > Algae... | reverse complement strand
GCAGGGCAATTTTTCAGGAAGCGTTACAATCAACAATTACTCGCTCCGCGATTTAGATCTTACACACCTCCGCGACCGCATTGCTAAAAATATTTCACTGGATGACATTTTTGACGGCACGCTTTTAGAAAACATTACCGTAGGCAAAGCTTCCGAAAGTATTGAAGACGCGATTGAAGCTATTAACCGTGTGGGGCTCAGTGAAGTTATCAACAGCATGCCCGATGGTTTGAACACCCACATTTTAAGTGGTGGTAAAGGCTTTACCAGTTCCTTCAATCAGCGTTTGATTCTTGCTCGCTGCTTAGCTAAAAAGCCGGCTCTGATTATTTTAAATGACTTCTTCAATTTCATGAAGAAAAACGATAAAGTTCAATTAGTGGAACAGCTGGTAAATAGAGAAAATAAATGGACAATGGTGGTGGTGTCGAACGATCCACTGGTAATGGCTTCCTGCGATCGTGTGGTGGTTTTACGTGATGGAACATTAGTGGCTGATGGAAAGTTTGATCAACTCATGCAAGAAGGTGTACTGGGCAATTATATTGAATAAACGATGCTGAATTTATCCTTTCATAGAATCGAAAAAATCATTGCGCAAGATCGATTGTATTCGCTCCGCGCACTGAAGACTCCCAACACTGCGCGCACCTTGGCACGCCTGCTCATGCTTTTGGGGCTCATTTGGTTTATTATTCTGTTTTTACCGTGGCAACAAAATATTCGTGGCACAGGGAAAGTAACGGCTTTTAATCCTGCTAACAGACCACAAACCATTGAGTCGGTAATAGCCGGACAAATTCAACAATGGTCAGTTCGGGAAGGAGACTTCGTTAACAAAGGTGATACGATCCTTACCTTACGAGAGGTAAAAGAAAAATATTTTGATCCAAAATTACTACAACGACTGCGCGAACAAATTACAGCTAAAGAGTCGAGTCTTGTTTCAAAAGAAAATAAAGCAAAAGCTCTGCAACGACAGATTAATGCCTTGCGCGAAGGCATGAAAAATAAACTTGATCAAAGTAAAGCAAAATTAGACGCTGAAAAAGTTCGCTTTGACAATGCAGAGAATCAATATCAACGAAACAAAAAACTTTTTGAGGCTGGCAACATTCCGCTTACGAAGTTTCAGGATTTCGAGTACAAATACCAGGGAGCGCAAGCAGACTACCTCAATGCTAAAATTGAACTGGATCGTGTTGCTGCGGAATATCTCGATAAAATAAGCAAGGCGGAATCTGACCTCAGCGCCACACAAGCAGATTTATTCGATACTGATGGCGCCATTGCCAAACTAAAAAATGAGTATGCGAACATGGAGATCCGAAACGAGCGCTATCAAATACTCGCTCCGCAAAGCGGATACATTGTGAAAGCGCTTCAAGCGGGTATTGGAGAAACTGTAAAAGAAGGAGATCCTGTTTGTACGATTATGCCCGACTCGTCTGACTTGGCAGTGGAACTTTACGTAAAGGCTATGGATGTACCATTAGTTGAGAAAGGAAGAAGTGTCCGCATTCAATTTGATGGCTGGCCGGCTCTACAATTTTCAGGTTGGCCCAGCGTGTCAGTGGGTACTTTTGGTGGAACCGTAAAAGTAATTGACTATGTGAATTCAAAGCCAGGAGAGTTTCGCTTATTGGTACAGCCCGATAGCAGCGATGAAAAATGGCCTAAGCAACTTCGTGTTGGCTCAGGAATCAAGGCCTGGGTAATGTTAAATGATGTGCCCATCTGGTATGAACTCTGGCGACAACTTAACGGTTTCCCTCCGAGCTTGTACGAAGAGCCTTTGGATGAGGTTATTGAAAAGAAGGCGAAATCTGATAAGGCAGCGACTGATGAGTAAGGAAATTATTTTGTCCCGATTCAAAAAAAAACCAAGAGTTGTCTTGCTTGCTGCTCTGCTTGTGTGTTCGTTGGGCATTTTCACGCCTGCAAAAGCACAACAGGACTCCCTGTTTGTTTTACCTGATAGCAGCAATGCCTTTACGCTTGAAAATTTTTATGCTTTAATACTTCGAAATCACCCAGTAGTAAGGCAAATCAATTTGCTCTCTGATATTGCTAAACAAGAAATTCGTTTAGCCCGGGGAAATTTCGATCCAAAAATTGAGTTTCAATACCAACAAAAAAATTTCAACAATACAGAATACTACGAATTGTTAAAGGGAGGGGTTAAGTTTCCTTCCGTCTTACCCTTTGATCCAAAAGTGGGTGTGGAACGAAACCAAGGACAGTATTTAAATCCCGAAAATTACATCGCTAATGACTTTAATTACCAACAGTTTTATGCGGGCGTTAGTATGCCCCTTGGACAAGGCTTGATAACAGATGAGCGCAGAGTAGCTCTTAAACAAGCTGAACTTTTTAGTGAGCTTACCGAAGCCGAGCAGGTAAAGCTCACCAACAAATTATTGTTAGACGCTGCCAAAGACTATTGGCAATGGTATTACGCCTATTACAATTTTAGAATTCAAAACAGAGGCGTAAACATTGCCAGTGAGATTTTCAAACGTGTAAAGTTAACAGCCCAACAAGGAGAAGCTTCTGTTATTGATACGGTGCAAGCACAAATTACTTTACAAGAGCGTCTCATTCAACAACAGGAAGCCTTGCTTGATTTTCAAAATTCGGGTGTTGTGCTCTCCACTTACTTATGGGACAGTGTGGGTACTCCCTTGGCGCTTACCCTCAACTGGGCACCTGTGCGCGATACGGAATACTGGGCGGTGAGCGAAGGAGAACTGTTGGAATTAAAAGAACAAGCAAAAGAAAATCATCCCGAATTGCAAAAGCTAAGCGTTAAGCTTCAGCAGCTGGAATTAGACCGCAAGCTGGCCAAAGAATTTCTAAAACCGAAACTTGATGTGAGCTATACTTTTCTTAACCAGCCCTTTGATCCAGAATGGAATTATGGCATGGCCATCGGTGAAAACTACAAGTTTGGACTTGACTTCGCTTTTCCTCTCTTAATTCGCAAAGAACGCTCCAAGTTAGAGCAAACAAAAATCAAACTTTCTTCAACACGTTTCGAACAAAACATAGCCGAGCGCCAGGTGCTGAACCAAATAGATGTATCCTTCAATACGTTGGTAAACACTCGAAATGTAATCAACCAGTTAAGCGCTATGGTGAGTAACTATGAGCGCATGCTGCAAGCAGAGTTTTTAAATCTTGAAAATGGAGAAAGTGATTTATTCAAAATAAACGTGCAACAGGATAAACTGATTCAGGCGCAGACAAAATACTTAAAGATGCTTAGTGAGTTTGAAAAAAACAGAGCCCTTCTATACTGGGCAGCTGGTGTCAGAAATCTAGGCGAATAGTTTTTCAGATTATAGAGGCAAAAAATCCTGACTGATTTATACAACAGGATTTATAATTGAATCAATCACCTCCAGTGCAACACGCTCTGCAGAGTTCAGTGCTCCATTCACCGTTCCCCAGTCGCCTTTTAGATCGGTTGCTTCGCCCGCAAAGAAAAGGTTTCCGTTAACGGGCGCTGCCAGACTAGTACGATCTGCTTCGGTACATCCCGGCAATGGAAATGAATAACCTCCTTTGATGAATTGGTCAGCACTCCAATCTTTAATAATAAAAGCATCCTTTACATTCTCAGAGGCCTTACCCCCTAAAATGCTATCCAACTCAAGGATCAATTCGTTTACAGCATTATTACCAAGGGCTCCCAATTCAGCAGCTTTGGGACCATTCACCGTTACAGAAAGTATTTTGTTAAATTCACTTCTTCCTACTCCGGCATTGAAATAGAGCGGACCATTTGTACCTCCTACTATAAACGAGCGATCTGTTCCCCAGAGATTCTGACGAAAATCCAGAATGACACGTAAACTCGCCTCCATCCCAATCTTGCTCATTGCAGTATTTTTTTCAGCGGGAAGCGGAGGATTAAAGGTGATGTCACCAGCCTTCAAAATAGACAGCGGCACCGTTACAATTAACTTGTTAACCGAGATGGTTTCTTCTGTATTATCAAGTGTATTCTGAACAGTCAGGTCAATTGTTTCTCCTTGATTAGAAACCGTTTTAACTTTTCGATTTAACTCAACAAGGCTAACCGTTTGTGAGAATCGGGAAATGAGAACGTCCTGCATGGGGTTATCCCGAAGAATCAATTCAGTTGCATTTCGCTCACGCTGGGTTAACGCTTCTCCGAGTCCACTCGCGCCCAGTCTTGTGTTATGTGTTCCATACTCATTTCCAATTAAGGAATTTAGAATAGCATACATGCGCGGGCTGATCCCCTGTGCAACTATAGCACTCTGAACATTACTGCCAGAAATATTTTTTAAGTCTGCTAAAAAACTCTTTGCCGCAACAAAATCCGGATCCTGCAGTGCTTCTTCTTCTGATTTTAGAATACCGTCAATTATATATGTGGGCGTTGACTGCTGTTGATATTCCAGGCTGGGCACATTCAATAATTTGATAACCTCTGCCCAACTGGCATCTGATCCAAGAATGCGCTCAGCCCCAATTTCAATAGGGAAATCTTGCCGAGGAAAGGAGTTGAATTCTGTATTGAAAGCACGAATGGAATAGATGCGGCCCCCCACCCGATCGCTGGCTTCAAACACGCGCACCTTTACACCCTTGGCCCGTAAGATATCTGCTACAAAAAGACCTGCTGCCCCAGCCCCGATAATTCCCACCACACCATCATACGCTACTTCTGGTGCAGGATCCTTCTCACCGCAGGAAGCAAGGATGGAAGGAAGAATAAATCCGGCTGATAGTCCAAATCCAAGTTGCTTAAGTGCTGTTCTGCGTTTCACGTACAATTATTTACAGGAAAGATAAAGATCGTTATCGTTTTAAAGAAATTACAATCAAATTAGCCCTATGAATGACGATTCTACCCGCTTGGTAACTCCGGTAAAAAGAGTGGCGATAGTTGGGCCCGAGTGCACCGGTAAAACCTCACTGGCACAGCAGTTGGCTGGTGTCTTTACCACAGAATGGGTTCCTGAGTATGCCAGAGGATACCTGGATAAATTGGTACTCCCTTACACGGAAGGTGATTTGCTCAACATTGCACAAGGGCAAATGCGTATTGAAGATGAATTTTACCGGGATGGGAATCGCGTATTGATATGTGATACAAATTTACTAGTAATTAAAATCTGGAGTGAGTTTGTATTTGGATCTTGTAACCCCTGGATCTTAACCGAAATGACACATCGGCAGTACGACCTTCACCTCCTCACCAACATTGATATTCCCTGGGAAGAAGATCCCCAACGTGAACATCCTACCAAAAGAAAAGAGCTCTACGAACTCTATAAACGCGAACTGGATGTACAGCAAAGACCGTACATAGAAATCAGTGGAGACAAAACCGAACGTCTAGCACGGGCCACCGAAGCTATCCATAAACTATTGGCAAATGGCTAAAGCAGATGCGTACGCAGCACTACGCTTAAAAGATTTTCGTCTCTTTGTTTCTGCCCGTTTCTTTATCACGTTAGCCATCAACCTTCAAGCAGTAGTGGTGGGCTGGCAAGTGTATGAAATCACGAATGACCCATTATCACTTGGCTTAATCGGTCTGGCAGAGGCACTCCCCTCCATTACCGTCTCCTTGTATGCAGGTCATGTGGCCGATATCGTTCAACGAAAAAAGATCATCATCATTTGTATTTCTGTATTAGTGCTTTGCTCTTCGGCCTTGCTACTGTTTAGTATGGATGCTGGCGCGAGCCTGTTAGCGTATGGAGTACTTCCAATCTACACTGTTATTTTTATGAGTGGTGTCGCGCGCGGCTTTCTCACACCGGCCAATTTTGCCTACATGCCTCAGCTTGTGCCGCGCGAAGTATTTAAAAATGCCATAACATGGAACAGCACCTTCTGGCAAACTGCCTTGATTGCCGGCCCTGCAATAGGCGGTTTTGTCTATGGCTTTTTTGGCTTGCAGGCTGCGTATTTTGTAGATGTAGCGCTTACCATACTCGGTCTTAGTCTGGTACTATTAGTCGCTTACAAGCCGCTTCCACCAGCCTCAGAGGAAATCAGTACAAGCGAAAAAATCAAAGCAGGATTGAAGTTCGTGTTTAACAACAAAATCATTTTAGGAGCCATTTCACTCGATCTATTTGCCGTACTCTTTGGTGGTGCGGTGGCCCTGCTTCCAATTTTCGCGAAAGAAATTTTACATACAGGCCCTGAAGCCCTGGGCATACTCCGTTCTGCTCCTTCTGTGGGAGCCTTATTAGTAGCGTTTTACATCGCTCACAATCCCATCAACAGAAACATGGGAAGCAAGCTGTTGTGGTGCGTGGCCGGTTTTGGCGTGTGCATGATTGGTTTTGCTCTTTCTACGAGTTTCTGGATTTCGCTCGGCATTCTGATGTTAAGTGGATGCTTTGATGGAGTCAGTGTGATCATTCGAAGCACTCTATTACAAACCCTCACCCCGGAAAACATGAAAGGGCGAGTGTCAGCTGTTAATAATATTTTTATTGGTTCTTCCAATGAAATAGGCATGTTTGAATCAGGGGCAGCTGCCCGCCTCCTGGGGGTAGTGCCCTCCGTAATTTTTGGAGGGTGCATGACCCTGCTCACCGTTGGCATTACGGCCTGGAAAGCCCCCTCTCTTCGCAAACTTCAAAAGGTAGAATAAGTTAAATACCTGTAAATATTTTATCCGGAGGCTTTTAACTACCTATTACTTTAATTTCATTTGTGGTTTAGCCTACGTAAACCATGAGTCATCTTGCTAAGGAGGCCCTGCTTCCCTATCATCAAAAAGTTGCCGACCAAGCCAACGGAGTAGCCAAGCGAGCAGTACTTATTTTCTTTTTTATCGGAACCTTATTGGCGGCCTTTCACAATACCTGGGTAGAGGCCCTGGCCGGTGGGGCATTACTGTTGGGAATGTTCTTCATCCCCTATGCCCTCGGTGCGTATAATAAGTACCTCAATAGCTTCGTGCTTGCCAGCTTTAATGTTCTTTTTCATTTGCAGCTTAAAGGGCTTCCTGCCTCACACTTCTTCTACTTTGTAGTACTCACTATTTTACTTTTTTATGAAGACTGGCGTGTGTTGTTGCCTGCTTTCACGTTACATATACTCTTTACCTCCATTTTATTTTTTGGCTATGAAAATCCCTGGGTACAATCCTTTTTACAAGAAGGAGCAATAATTTCACTAGGCGATTTTCTTTTACACGTCACAATTGTGGCAGCCTATACGTCACTTTGTGCCATGTGGGCCAAGCTGCAACACAGGCAAACAGCCGAGGCAGCCGAACAAGCGATGCAGATGACTCAACAGCTAAGTTTAATTGAAACAAATCAAAAATTTGCAGAGAGCATTAGTCAGGGAAATTTAAAAGCAGAATATCCCTCCACCCAACCTGATCGCTTGGGTGAGTCCCTGCTTACCATGCGCACAAGTTTAGTAGAAGCTTCGTCTCGCGAAGAGAAAGAGCGCTTTAGCACTGCAGGCCTGGCTAACATTGGAGAAATTCTACGATCTCATGTAGATGATTTGCAAACACTTTGTGATGAAGTGCTTACCGAGATTGTAAAGTATACAAAGTCCAACCAAGGCTCCATTTTCACAGTGGAAGAAAGTGGTACTGAAAACGAGCACCTAAAACTAATGAGTGCCCGCGCCTGGGATCGCAAGAAGTTTTTAGAGAAAAGAGTAGAAATGGGGCAAGGTTTATTAGGACAAGCCGCCATAGAAAAGAGTACGATTTACATGACGGATGTTCCGGAAAATTATATCGTTATCACCTCCGGACTTGGTCAGGCGAATCCAAGGTCAATTGTCATCGTGCCGCTTAAAAATGAAGAGCGTGTTATCGGTGTACTGGAACTTGCCTCCTTTAGAAAATTTGAACGATTTGAAATTGAGTTCCTTGAAAAGGTGGGAGAAAGCATTGCCTCAACCATTCTCAACTCGCGCAACAACGAGCGCAACAAAGAATTGCTGGAGCAATCGAGCATGATGACAGAGCAAATGAAGGCGCAAGAGGAAGAGATGCGTCAAAACATGGAAGAGATGCAAGCCACACAAGAGGAGATGGCTCGGACGCAACGCATGCTGACGGAACAAGCGCGCGAAGTGCACGAAAAGCAAAACAACTTAAATGCACTCATCAACGCCACTACCGACTCGATCATCGCCATGAACAAGGATTACAAAATCATTGTGATGAACGATACGCAGCGCAAACGCTACAAAGGCACACAATACGAAGGAATAGATGTGGGGGCCGATGCCTTACAAATGCTGGGGGCTGTTCGTGATGAGTGGAAAGGCTATTATGACAGAGCGTTGAAAGGTGAACATTTGCAATTTGTCTTGAAAAGCTCCGTAAAAGGCGAAGACACGTTTCGTGAATACTTTATCAATCCTATGATTGGTGAACGAGGAGAAACTTTCGGACTCTCCGTTGTGTCGCGCGATGTTACACAGCGAAATAAAGCAGAAAACGAAACTTCGAAGCGAGGTTTCATCATCAATGCCCTCATTAACTTTACCAATGATACGTATTTCGCTATCGATAAGGAGTACAAGATTTTAATTGCCAACAACACCCTCAAAGAACGCTTTAAAGTTGCCGGTATAGAATTGGGAGAAGGCAAACTAATTACGGATGTTCTATCAGAAGAGGCTCAAAAAGTCTGGAGACCGCGATACGATAAGGCGCTGGGTGGAGAACGCTTGCACTTTACCGAAGAGCGAAAAGTGGGGGATACAATACTTTACCTGGAAGTATTTATAGAACCTATTTTTAACGACACCCAGGAAGTAGTAGGATGCGCAGTGGTGAGCCGTGACATTACTGAACAAAAAAGAGCTATTGACAAGGCCGCAATGCTAGAGGCGAGTATGCATGTCAAGGAAATTCGATTATAAGATTACTGGTATATCAAAAGATAAAGCCAGACCGTAGGTACTGGCTTTATATTTTATGCGATGCAAGGCTAATTAAAATCCTCCTCAAATTCGCGCTGCTCAATAGAGAAATCATCAGCATCGAGGTAGGCAGGGAATTTATCCCGATAGGATTGTAGTGCATTCGAGCTTAACTCAATAGTCTTCACCGTCTCCGTTCCTTCACTCGAAAAAATTGTGTCGCCTTTGGGTCCAATAATGGCAGAGCTACCGTTGTACTCCATTCCATCATCATCCATACCCACACGATTAACGCCTACTACATAACTCAGATTTTCAATAGCGCGAGCTCTCAGTAAAGTATCCCAGGCATTGATACGGATCTGTGGCCAGTTCGCTACATACACCAACACATCGTAGTTCAATTTTTGAGACTCGTAATCGAAGCGGTTACGGCTCCATACCGGAAAGCGCAAGTCGTAACAAATCTGAGGGCAAATTTTCCAGCCCTTCCAGCTTGCCACCAGTGTGCTTTCGCCTGGTGAGTACGTCTTATGCTCGTTTGCCATGCGAAAAAGATGGCGCTTATCGTAGGTCTTATGTTGCCCATTAGGTTCCATCCACAGCAAGCGGTTATAGTACCGATCGTGAACATTGCAGATATAACTTCCCAAAATCAACGCTCCGGTTTGCTCCGCCATTTGGCGCATCCATTTAAAGGTGCGCATGTTCATCATTTCCGCGTGCTTGGAGGCATTCATCGTAAAGCCTGTGGTGAACATTTCTGGCAAAACGATTACATCCGTAGGACCAGAAATTCTCCAGATTTTTTCCTCAAACATGGCCAGGTTTGCACCAATATCTTCCCAAGCAATGTCTGACTGAATAAGTGTAAGCCTTAAATCCTGCATATTTCCGCGTTTTAAGTGTACCGAACGGTACAAAGAGGTGCAAAGAAACAAAAGGAGGGGGAGAAAGTCTAGAAAATTTAGAGGCCGACAGGGTCGGTTGCCCTTGAAAATTGTGAACCAAAGGGTCAAAATAATTCCCGTATCTCAAAATCGGGCCCTTTGCCAAAACGTATCAGGTCTTTGAGATGATACCGTTCCAGCGTATGCAAATCCTTCACTTTAAAATCACCATTGGCCAGTATGTCTTCGATTACAAAATCGTGGCGTTCTCCATAGTTGATCAGCTTATACTTTTTTGCGGTACGGAGAACATCAAAGGAAAGACCCTTCATTTTTTTGAATTAAAAACGGTAAAGACTGGTCAATAATAATTCACCCCTTTTTAAATAACAAAATACTAATTTCATAATCGTGCGAACAAAATCCATTTGGCACACAAAATCTATTGCGCAATCGTCTTTAGACGCAAAGTAGCTTTATAAAACACAAACGCTCCGATCGCCATAACCACATGACTAAAATCCAAATAGTTAAACCAGGTATGAAGGGAGAACTTCGTCATAAAAATTAGTGCTGCGATGCTGGCAATTCCCACAGCCACAATCATCAACAGGCTGCCATGATCTTTCGTTTTTAAATAAATGTATAAATGAAAAGGTAGCACCACGCCCAGTAAGCCATAGCCAGAATGAAATTCAACCCATTTAAAATTGAGGCTTGAGAGCGTTAAACTCATAATGGTGATTAGTTCCAAAATGTTCACAATCAAAAAGAAATTGACTGTTCTCGCCTTAATGTAGATCCGACTGTAGTCAATGGCCGACCGTTCAATAAAGGCCACAGAAATCATACTGATAATCCACCCGGGCAACTTCCACGCAAAACCGAAGGCATAAAGAAAAGCATGACCGATAAGGCCGCCAAAAAAAGTAGCCAAGGCCATGAGTAAAAAATACATTCGCAAGTAGGTGAGAGCTCGAGACTTCCCTGAATGTTGAGAGAGTTTAAAAAAAGCATAGAGACAAACCGCGGATACCAAAAAATCGGTGAGCGTTGTCATGGGCTCATCGATGCGAATGCCACTAATGTAAATGGAAGGTTGTGGTTCAATCATAGCTATTCACATAACAACCAAGTCCACTATTCGGTTGCACGATCAAGCAATTGTTGCCCCAGTTGTTTGGATGTTTTGGCCCCTAGTTCCTTCAAACGCTCTGTCTTCCGTACCAAATTGTCTTTTCCTTCCACTAACTTATTCATCGCATCCTGGTAGCTGGTTTGAGTAACCTTTAAGTTATTACCCACCTTTGTCAAGTCATCAATGAGTGTGTGGAATTTATCGTAAAGGGAACCGGCCTGCCGGGCAATCTCTAGGGCATTCTTATTTTGTAAATCTTGTTTCCAGATATAGCCAATAGTGCGCAAGGTGGCGAGCAAGGTAGTAGCTGAAACCAACGCAATGTTTTTATCCAACGCCTTTTCGTACAAACCACTGTCTTCACGAAGTGCTAAGGTCAGCGCAGGTTCATTCGCCAAGAACATCATTACATAATCCGGTTGGTTTATTTCATATAGATTCTGGTAGTTTTTCTCGCTCAACAGTTTGATGTGTGAATAGACACTTTCCAGATGGCTCTTCAAATGTTTGCTTT
>Ga0075163_10011675_pt1 | contig 11440 bp, 11 predicted proteins | sample JI1023141ADNA_FD_71478 | JGI IMG/M metagenome (GOLD analysis project Ga0075163, IMG submission 71478) | Wastewater effluent complex algal communities from Wisconsin, to seasonally profile nutrient transformation and Carbon sequestration -... | ecosystem: Engineered > WWTP > Effluent > Algae... | reverse complement strand
ACAGAATCTAGTAGATACGTTAACGATTCGAAGTATGAGTAAAGCTAAATATTCTACAGAAAATATTGGGCATTATGGATTAGCATTTGATTATTACGGTCATTTTACTTCGCCAATCCGTCGTTATCCCGATGTTATGGCTCATCGATTACTGCAGTATTATTTGGATGGAGGAAAATCGGTGGATGCTGATGTCTATGAAGAAAAGTGCGAACATTCGAGCACTATGGAAGGTTTAGCAGCTCAGGCAGAAAGAGATTCGGTAAAATACATGCAAGTCAAATACATGCAGGATCACAAAGATCAGGAGTTTCTCGGTGTAATTTCAGGAGTTACCGAATGGGGAATTTATGTAGAAATCATCGAGAACAAATGTGAAGGAATGGTTAGAATCCGCGAAATCAAAGAAGATTATTATACCTTCGATGAAAAGCAGTATGCCTTGGTAGGACAAGCAACCCAAAGTATTTTACAGCTTGGAGATGAAGTTTTTGTAAAAGTAAAAAATGCCGATTTAGTTAAAAAACAACTAGATTTCCATTTCATAAGAAGAAACGAATAGTACGTTTTAGTATTCAGTAAAAAAAGTAGCATGAAAAAGATAGTTTTTAGTATTTTATTAATCAGTTCAATAGCTTTTGGACAAGTAGAAAAACGTCCGGGCGATTTTAACAAAGTTACTTCGTTTGATCAAATTGATGTACTGTTGGTTCCTGCTGAGGAAAACAGTGTTCAAATTGATGGCGGTAATGCAGAAGATGTCGAATTAATCAATAAAAACGGCGAATTAAAAATCAGGATGCCATTACTCCGCATGTTGGATGGTGACCATATTTCGGTGACGGTATATTTTAAGCAAATTGATGCGGTAGAAGCTAACGAAGGCTCAAGAATTGCTTGCGCTGAGAAGGTAGAAGCCACTGCTTTTGACATCATTGCTAAAGAAGGTTCACAAGTAAAACTTGTTTTAGAAACCGATAAATTAAATAGTAGAACTGCTAATGGTTCTATTGTTACTCTTTCCGGAAGTGCTAAAGTTCAGGATATTTTAGTGAATTCAGGTGGTATTTATGAAGCTCAAAATTTACATACGGAGCAAACAGTAATTACCTGTAATGCAGGCGGAAAAGCCGAGGTTCATGCGACGGATTTGGTAGATGCTAAGGTAAGAGCCGGCGGAACAATTACTATATACGGTAAACCAAAACAAATTAATGAAAAGACGGTAGCCGGCGGAAACATCAGACAAGCAAAATAGATTTTGTTTTAGATTTGAATTTTAAATTCTAAATTGCAGTGTCAAAAATTTAACAATGATTTTACTTCAGGATATTTTATCAGCCATACCTCTTGGATTCTTTCTAAGTTTTATGATTGGCCCCGTTTTTTTTGTATTACTCGAAACCAGCGTCGTTAAAGGATTTAGAGCGGCCATTTTTTTTGATTTAGGAGTAGTACTGGCCGATATTGTATTTATTACCATTGCCTTTTTTAGTAGTTATCGTTTAATTCAAAGTATCAAGGATGATCCGGCTTTATATATTTTTGGTGGATTGGTCATGCTTACCTATGGTATCATCTCTTTTATTAATAACCGAAAGGAATCTAAAAAGACGAATATTGATGAAATCGACCCAAAAGAGTTGGCTAAAACCAATTATCTTTCCTTATTTATCAAAGGTTTTTTTCTGAACTTTATCAATATTGGTGTACTCGGTTTTTGGTTAGCTATCCTAATAACCATTGGGCCGCAGTTGGAATTGAAGACCTCAAGAATGTTGACATTCTTTACTACTTTGATTCTGACGTATTTCGTAACCGATATCTTTAAAATACTTTTAGCCAAGCAATTACGGAAACAACTCAACGCTAAAAACATTCTGTTAATTAAAAAGTTTATCAGCATAGTTTTGATTATTTGTGGTGTATTTTTACTCTCGCAAGCCTGGTTTCCTAAAGAAGGAAAAATTGTGGATAAAGCGTTCGAAAAGCTCGAAAATGAGGAGTAAAAAATATGTTTCAAACCTTTCAAATCGTTACGTTACTTCAGGGATTATTTTTGTTATTACTACTTTACAAAAATAAACGCCAGTACATTTTCACCCATTATTTTTATTTGAATGCTTCGTTGATTTCGCTTCTGATTTACTTATTGGGCGATACTAATTCCAATTTATTTATTTCGGATTTTGATTTTTTTATTGTCGATAATACCTTGTTTATTGTCTTTCTTTTCCTTTTTCTAAAGAATTTTAATCAACCTAAACCTATTCAGATTTTAAAAATCGCACCCTATTTCCTTCCGGTTGTAGTCTATGTTTTTATTGAGGTTTATGAAATGTTTTTTGGAGAACCGTTCGGAATTGAATCTGCCGAGCATTTCTTGTATTTGATTTTTATAGGGTATTTGGTCGGTTCGTTGTACTACACTCTAAATTTAAAGGTTGCCATTGTAGTGAAAATTCCGTTTTTAGTGCTGGTTTGCTCTTTGTTGACAGTATACCTCAGTAATATTTTTAGTTTTGTTTCTCATTTTGAAAGTATAGAACACTATCGAAATTTCAATACCATCCTTATTTTTGTAATTGCCTTCGTGTTTTATTATTTGTCTTATTTGTTTGCCTTTAATTCGAGCTTTATCAACCAACCGATAATCCATAATAAGTACAAGAACTCCTCACTGAATGAAAAGGATATTCAAGAGTATATTCAGAAAATAAAAGAAGGGATGGAATCGGAAAAACTCTATTTAAATGCCAATTTATCCTTACAACATTTTAGCGAAAGTGTTCGTATTCCAAAGCATTTCATCTCTGAAATTTTAAACGTACATCTTCAGACTAATTTTCAGGATTTTGTCAATGAATATCGGGTAGAAGAGTTCATCAGGTTATATACGAATCCAGACAACAAACAGTACTCAATACTAGGGATTGCGACTTCTTGTGGTTTTAAAAACAAAGCGACTTTTAATACTAATTTCAAAAAAATAAAAGGTGTTTCTCCAACAGAATACAAGCACAATCATACTATTTAAGGCGACTTTTTAAGTCAATTCTAATTAGACGATACCTCTAAATCTCTAGCTCCTCTTGTTTATCCTTTAATTTTGGGGTACTTCACGCACCAATTTTTACCCTAAAAGAATATGAACAAACTACTAGTGAATCGGTTTACGATTCTAAACAATTTTATTGCTATTTATTGCTTTCTTGGATTTAGTATACGAATGATTTTATTCTTTATGTCTTTAAAATCTGTAGACCTTTCGTTGCTCAATAGTATCAAAATATTTGGATTTGGATTGTTATTTGATTTTGGAACCGCCATCTTTTTTATCCTTCCGTATGGATTGTATTTATTGATTTTGCCATCGAAATTTATAGGAAAACCATTGGATAAAGTGCTGACTTTTGGAATTTTATTTTTTACCTTTTTTATCACGGTATTTTCCTTTCTAGCGGAATTTCCGTTTTGGGATGAATTCAATACCAGATTCAATTTTATTGCAGTAGATTATTTAATATATACTTACGAAGTCTTTGAAAACATCAATCAGTCTTACCCTTTACTGATTTTAATCATTTCGTTATTATTGGTGACAGGTTTATTCTTTCTCTATTTCACCAAAACCCAAAAATTTACTAACGTCTTTTCAGACCGATTATCCTTTAAAAACCGATTGATTCCGACCTTATTTTTAGTAGGGATTGGCCTTATTTATATGCAGTTTATTACCAATAAAATGGCAGAATCCGGCAAGAATACCTATGTCAATGAACTTTCAAAAAATGGTGTTTATTCCTTTTTCGCGGCCTTTCGTTCTAATGAATTAGATTATGATACTTTTTATCAAAAATTACCCGAAGACCAAGCATTTGCCTTGATAAAGCAAGATGTAAAGCAGCGCAATCAAGTCTATCTTTCCGATTCCGTAACCAATCTAGAAAGAATGATTACCAATTCAGGTCCCGAAATCCGTCCCAACATCGTCTTGGTTTGTATTGAGAGCTTTAGCGCTGAGTTTATGGGAAAATTGGGTAATAAAGAAAACCTTACTCCTAATTTGGATAGAATGGCAGATCAAAGCATCTTTTTTACCAACCTCTATGCTACGGGAACCCGAACTGTCAGAGGAATGGAAGCCTTAACGCTCTCAGTTCCTCCAACACCAGGCAATAGTATTGTCAGACGTCATGAAAATACTAATTTATACTCGATTGCGACTATTTTAAAACAAAAGGACTACAACCTGAATTTCATCTATGGTGGTGATGGTTATTTTGATAATATGAATACTTTTTTTGGCGGTCAGGGATTTAATATTGTTGACCGAAACAGAGGCAATCCTTTGAATGATAATATTACCACTAAGCGCATCAATATAGAAGATAATGAAGTAACTTTTGAAAATGCTTGGGGCATCTGCGATGAGGATATCTATAAAAAAACGATAAAAATTGCAGACGATAATTATGCTTTAGGTAAGCCTTTTTTCAATTTCATCATGACAACATCGAATCATAAACCCTATTCTTTTCCGGCTAATGCTATTACTATGCCGCAAGGAAAAAGAGCCTCTGTAATTAAATATACCGATTTTGCCATCGGAAAGTTTATCAATAGTGCTAAAACCAAGCCTTGGTTCAAAAATACTATCTTCATATTTATTGCCGATCATTGTGCCAACAGTGCCGGAAAATGGGAAGTCAATATTGAAAAGCACCATATACCGGCGATGATTTTTAATTCCCAACAAGCTCCTAAAAAGGTCGATAAATTGGCCTCGCAAATCGATATTATGCCTACGGTTTTTGGGTATCTGAATTGGACGTATACTTCTTCACTTTACGGAAAAGACATAAGACTAATGCAGCCTAACGAAGAACGTGCGTTTTTAGGTAATTATAGAACAATAGGCCTTTTGCAAAACAACATTTTCACAGAAATCAATGATAGAAAGCAGTGCCATCAGTATTCTTGGAATTCCAATACCAAGGAAATGAAGGAGTTAAAAACCCTAAACCTGACCTTAAAAAATAAAACGATTGCTAATTACCAAACTGCCAGTGAGCGTTTTACAAGAGGGCAAATGAAAGCTAACTAAGTAAACGTACTTTTTCTATAATTAACCATAAAAAACCTCCAAGTTTGTTTCGCCAGTTCTCTTCGTTTGAGTGCTTGAAAGTTCCAGAGGCATCTTCCGGATTCTAACATTGACTTTACTTAATTTTTTCTAAAAATTAGCCATAAAAAAACCTCCAAGTTTCCTCCGCCAGTTCTCTTCGTTCGAGTGCTTGAAAGTTCCAGAGACATCTTCCGGATTCGAACATTGACTTTACTTAATTTTTTCTAAAAATTAGCCATAAAAAAACCTCCAAGTTTCCTTGAAGGTTTCAGAGGCATCTTCCGGATTCGAACCGGAGTAAACGGTTTTGCAGACCGGTGCCTAGCCGCTCGGCCAAGATGCCCATTGTGCCGGCAAATATATAAAAAAGTTTATATGTTTATAAGGTTTTAAAAAAGTTTATAAGGTTTTTACAATAGTTAAACCTTTTAAACCTCTTAAACTTTAACTTCGGTATTCTTCCATTTCTATTGTAACCGCTTCCACATCACCGCCAATAGGGGGATTTAGTTTGGACACCGCCAATAGGATTCTGGAAACTTCAGGTATTTCACTAAAAATTCTAACGATAATTCGATGGCCTACGTGTTCCAGTAGTTTAGACCGAATGCCCATTTCTTCTACAACAATCCTATTCAACAGTACATAATCAACCGTATCACGGAGCTCGTCAGAGGTAGAAGATTTTCTCAAATCGGTTTTGATTTCCAGATCTACGCGGTAATCCGAACCAATTCGGGCTTCTTCTTCCAAACAACCGTGAAAGGAAAATGTTCTTATATTTTGAAGTTTTATTGTTCCCATTTTTTAATTTCATTGCCAATTTTCAAATTTTCAAATTTTCAAATTGACTAATTAAACATATCTTTGCTAAAATTACAAAAATAATGTCAACAGAAGAGAAGTCGCTTAATTTCATTGAACAAATAATAGAAGAAGATCTGAGAAACGGTTTGTCTAACGACAAATTGCGCTTTCGTTTTCCGCCAGAACCTAATGGGTATTTGCACGTAGGTCATGCCAGTGCGATTTGCCTGAATTTTGGTTTAGGTATTGATTATCAGGCTCCGGTAAATTTGAGGTTTGATGATACCAATCCGGCCAAGGAAGAGCAGGAATATGTTGACGCTATCAAGAGAGATATTGAATGGTTGGGTTTTCAATGGTCTAACGAATGTTATGCTTCGGATTATTTTCAGCAATTATTCGACTGGGCTGTTGCATTTATTAAGCAAGGCAAAGCCTATGTAGACAGCCAATCTTCGGAGGATATGGCTAAGCAAAAAGGAACGCCAACAAGTCCGGGCACCAATTCTCCCTTCAGAGACCGTTCTATCGAAGAAAATTTAGATTTATTTACCCGAATGAAGAATGGCGAATTTCCGAACGGAACGCATATCCTTAGGGCCAAAATAGACATGGCGCACAACAATATGTTGATGCGTGATCCTATTATGTACAGAATTCTCCATGCGCATCACCACAGAACCGGAAACGATTGGTGTATTTACCCAATGTATGACTGGGCTCACGGAGAAAGTGATTATTTGGAGCAAATTTCTCATTCTTTCTGTACGCTTGAGTTCTTACCGCATCGCGAATTATACGATTGGTTCTTAGACCAGGTTTATGATAACACTAAAGTACGTCCAAAACAAAGAGAATTTGCCCGCAGAAACTTATCGCACACTGTAGTTTCCAAAAGAAAACTATTGCAGTTGGTTGAAGAGAAACATGTAACCGCTTGGGATGACCCTCGAATGAGTACGATATCTGGAATGAGAAGACGCGGTTATCCACCTATGGCGATTCGGAATTTTGCCAATACTATCGGAATAGCTAAAAGAACCAATTTAATTGATGTTTCGCTATTGGAATTCTGCGTTCGCGAAGAACTGAATAAAACAACCCCACGTGTAATGGCGGTTCTGAACCCAGTAAAATTAGTCATTACCAATTATCCTGAAGGGCAAGAAGAGATTTTGGATGCTGAAAACAGTCAAGAAGACGAAAGTTTAGGCTTTAGAAAAGTCCCTTTTTCAAAAGAATTGTATATCGAAAGAGAAGATTTTCAGGAAGAAGCCAATAAGAAGTTTTTCCGGTTAACACTAGGAACAGAGGTTCGTTTGAAAAATGCTTATATCATTAAAGGAGAAAGCGTTGTTAAAGATGCCGATGGAAATATTACGGAAATTCACTGTACCTATGATGAAGATTCCCGAAGCGGAAGCGGTACCGAAGCCAGTCAGCGTAAGGTAAAAGGAACGATTCATTGGGTTTCGACTAACCATACCATTGAAGCTGAAATTCGGATTTACGACCGACTATTTACCCATGAAAATCCCGATGGCGATAAAGAGGTAGATTTTAAGGAATACATCAATCCAAATTCTTTGGAAGTTATTACTGGGTATCTAGAACCAAGTTTGATCTCCGCGAAAAAAGGTGAGCATTTTCAATTTCAACGTTTAGGGTACTATTGCGTAGATAAAGATTCTTCATCTGAAAAATTAATTTTTAACAAAACGGTAGGCTTAAGAGATACTTGGGCGAAAGTAGAAAGCAAAGAATAATCATAATAGATTTTACTAATGAAAAGCTCGCTCTATTAGCGAGCTTTCTTATTATTTGTAAAATCTATAAAAAAAGCAAAAAGTATAATTTTAGACGATTAAAATCGGCTTTCATAAATTGATTTTATTCGATTTTTAAAAATTTGGCAAGTCAAAATATAATTAGATAAAAAAACTTTCGGGAAATGGCTTTAAAAGAAGTTTCGGTGCTTTAACCACAATTTAACACCTCGTTTCGTTGAATTTTCGTAACTTCACTAAAATTAAATATCAAAAGTTATGTCAAGTAGTAATGGAAATGGAATTTTGGCTCTTTTAGCTGGTGCAGCAATTGGTGCAGCAATTGGAGTTTTGTTCGCTCCCGATAAAGGCTCTAAAACAAGAGAAAAAATAAAAGATGGATTTGACGATTTAAAAAATCAGGCAAAATCAAAATGGAATTCGATGGAAGAGGAGACTAAAGAAAAATTTTCAGGAGCCAAAGAGGATTTCAAGGAAACGGTGGAAGACTTTCTTTCGAACTCGAGTTACAAAGCTGAGGAAGCCATTACTTTTTTGGAAGAGAAACTAGCCGAACTTAAAAAAGAAAACGCCAAACTTCAAAAATAATGGCATTAGAAGAACTACAAGATAATATTGAAGACATTCAGGAAAATGCTAAAGCGTATGTAGAAAGCAGTATTGCTTATTACAAACTTTGGGGTTTTAAAGTAGCGATGAAGTCGACAACTTTAATCCTTAAATTTACGTTGATTGCAATGTGCCTAATGATTGTCATGTTGTTTTTGTCGGTAGCTGCAGCCATGGCAATTGGGCAGTTGATGAACAGTTATGTCGTAGGGTTTTTAATTGTAGCTGGAGTATATTTTATTTTAGCCATGCTGTTATTTATGGTTAAGGACAAAATTGTAGAAGGTCCGATTTTGGAAAAATTTTCAGAAATATTTTTTAACGAGGACTAACTATGGCAGCAAAAAAATACGCGTCTTACGCTGAAATCGAGCATGATTTGAAAATCCTGAAATTAGAGCGGGAAATTTATCAAAAGAAAGTATTACTCAGCATCAATAAAACCAAGGAAAGCTTTCTTCCTTCAAAGTCCGTTTCGTTACTGGGGGATATTTACAACAAGCTATTTTCGGGCACGGTAGGAAGCATTGTAAAGCTCGTTATTCCTTATGTTATCAATTGGTATATAAACAGAAAAAGAGGCGATTAAGCCTCTTTTTTTATTGCAATTACAGGTATTATTATTATACTTCAGTATCAAGAGTTTCGCCCTCTTGATTATCATCCTTAGAATGATTTTTACCTTTTTTACGTTCGATAGTTCTCATACCATTTTTCATAGATTCGCCTACCAAATTACTGGCTGTAAAACTAGCAACCATATTGTTGAGCATATCGCTTCCGGCTTGAGGAGAGTTGGGTAATAAAATCAAATTCGAATTCGTATCCGCACCAATGGCTTGTAACGTATCGTAATGTTGGGTAACCACGATTAAAGCCGAAGCTTCTTGAGAGTTGATGCCCACTTTATTCAGAACATCTACACTTTCCACCAAACCTTTGGCAATTTCCCGTCTTTGGTCGGCTATCCCTTGTCCTTGTAAACGTTTGCTTTCCGCTTCCGCTTTAGCTTTAGCTACAATTCTAATTCTGGAAGCTTCCGCTTCAAATTCAGCCACCGTTTTTTCTCTATCAGCAGCGTTTATTCTGTTCATTGCATTCTTTACCTGAATATCCGGATCAATATCTGTAACCAAAGTATTAATGATAGTATAACCATACGTAGTCATAGCTTCGTTTAATTCTCTTTTAACCGCGATGGCGATATCGTCTTTTCTTTCAAAAACATCATCCAAAATCAATTTGGGTACTTCGGCACGAACCACATCAAATACATACGATGTAATCTGATCATGTGGGTATTCTAATTTATAAAATGCATCATAAACCGTTTCTTTTACTACCATAAACTGAACCGAAACTTTTAGTTTCACAAATACATTGTCTTTGGTTTTGGTTTCAATAATAACATCCAACTGTTGGATTTTAAGATTAACACGACCTGCAATTCGATCAATCAAAGGAATTTTTAATTGAAGACCGGACTGTCTGATGCTCAAAAACTTTCCAAATCGCTCGATTATTACAGCAGTTTGTTGCTTGACCGTAAAGAAAGAAGAGAATAGCAGAATAAGACCCAAGAATAAAAACACAAAAAAGAAAATAGGCATAATTTCTAAATATTAAAGGTTAGTAAAGTTGTTGTACGAAAAAAATGTATGTTTGTTACAAATTATAAGTTAGTTATGAATATAAAAATGATAATCCTTTTGCTGATGCTTTCAACAATGGGATTTGCGCAATACGGTAACAGAGATGGCAATCGTATCGGGATTTCTGCCGGAGTATCCCAAACGAGTTTGTTTACCAGTAATTTCGATACCAAACCCGAGCTTGGATTTGCTGGTGGACTTTCGGTTAGAGGAAATTATTACAACGATTGGAGTATGATTTATGGTATGCAGTTTTTCTCTAATGCATTTTCTTTAGAATCTACCTTTGATCAAAAAATCAAGTATACTATTCAAGGCGTTCAAGTTCGATTGTTGCTGAGTTATAATGTAGTAGAAGACCATGTTTCTTTAGATTTTGGTCCGGTATTGCAAATCAACGGTAAATTAGGCTTAGCCAAAACAGACGAAACCAAGATTATCAAAGGGACCTTGTTAAGAGCCGAAGACATTATTGATGTTTCTCCTGTTAGCGGTAACTTTTATTTAGGCTGTTCGGCCGGAAGCAGAACGGTTCGTGCAGTTATTTTTTATGAATATGGATTTACCAATATTCTGAATAAACTCAACAAAAACGGTGAATTGCAAGAGCTCAATAATGGCGATGAATTCAAAGGAAATTTAGGAACTATAAATGCCCAAGTGGTATTTAACTTATAAGAAAGCCCCGAATCGTCGGGGCTTTTTGTTTTTATAAACTTTCGATGGCTTTTTGTAATCGATTGATGGTTTCTTCCTTCCCAATCAACTCTACAATATCAAAAAGATGCGGTCCTTTCAAAGCACCTACTAAGCTCAAACGGAACGGCTGCATTACTTTTCCCATCCCGATTTCGTTTTGCGTCATCCAATCTTTTACATCGGTTTCTATGGTTATAGAGGTAAAATCGCTGATGTTTTCCAACACCGAAATCAATTCCTGCATCGTTCTTGGCGTATCTTCTTTCCAGTTTTTAGAAGCTTTTTCATCATAAGAGTTTGGCGCTTCAAAAAAGAAGTTGCTCATTTCCCAGAATTCAGAAACGAAGTTGGCGCGTTCTTTTATTAAAGAAACAATTTTCACCAAAGAAGTATAATCAACATCAATTCCTTTTTCATAAAGAAATGGAGCAAAGCTTTTAGCCAGACTCTCATCATCTTGCTTTTGCAGGTATTGGTGATTGAACCATTTATTTTTCTCAGGGTCAAATTTGGCTCCTGCTTTATGAACTCGGTTTAAGTCAAATTTTTCAACCAATTCCTCCAAAGAAAATAATTCCTGGTCGGTTCCGTCATTCCAGCCTAATAACGCCAAAAAGTTAAGTACAGCTTCCGGAAAAAACCCGTTTTCTCGGTAACCCGACGAAATGCCTTCTTCCGATTTCCATTCTAACGGAAATACAGGGAATCCTAATTTATCGCCATCACGTTTGGAAAGTTTACCGTTACCTACTGGTTTT
>Ga0075163_10011674_pt1 | contig 11442 bp, 10 predicted proteins | sample JI1023141ADNA_FD_71478 | JGI IMG/M metagenome (GOLD analysis project Ga0075163, IMG submission 71478) | Wastewater effluent complex algal communities from Wisconsin, to seasonally profile nutrient transformation and Carbon sequestration -... | ecosystem: Engineered > WWTP > Effluent > Algae... | reverse complement strand
GGCACCGCGCCGGCCGAGTGCGCCAGGTCCCACAGCGCCATCGCGCCCGCGGCATGCGCGGCACGGGTCAGCCTGGCCATGTCGTGCATGCGGCCGGTGCGGTAGTTGACGTGCGTGAGCATCAGCACCGCGACGCGGCTGTCCAGGCGGCCGGGAAGCTCGTCGGCATCGGCCAGCACCAGCTCGAAACCGCGTTCGCGCGCCAGCGCCTCGGCGATGTAGAGGTCGGTCGGAAAGTTGCTGCGCTCGGAGAGGATCACACGGCGCTGCGGCGCATCCTGCCGCACGATGCTCAATGCGGCGCTGAGCACCTTGAACAGGTTGACCGAGGTCGAGTCGGCCACCACCAGCTCGCCCGCCCCGGCGCCGACCAGCCGCGCGATCTTGTCGCCGATGCGCTGCGGCAGCAGCATCCAGCCGGCGCTGTTCCAGCTGCCGATGAGGTCCTGCCCCCATTCCTGCGTGACCACCTGCTGCACGCGCGCGGCGGTGGCCCGTGGCAGCACGCCGAGCGAGTTGCCGTCGAGGTAGATCTTGCCGGCCGGCAGGTCGAACAGCCGGCCCAGCGGCGCCAGCGGGTCGGCGGCATCGAGGGCCAGGGCTTGGTCGCGTGAGATCGAGGTCAATTCAGTTCTCCAAGGTGCGTGCCGCCACCCACGCTGCACATGGCGAGGCCATCCAAGCGAACGCCGCGGATCCGGCTCTGCCGGTCCGCCAGCGTTGCCCCCTCGAGGGGGCGCGCGAAGCGCGTAGGGGGTGGTTCATTTGCCGCGGATCCGGCTCTGCCGGTCCGCCAGCGTTGCCCCCTCGAGGGGGCGCGCGAAGCGCGTAGGGGGTGGTTCATTTCCGGAGGATGGCGCGCACCGGCGAGGCGTCGGCCGTGGTGAGTTTGAGGGGCAGGGCGATCAGTTCGTAGTCGCCTTCGGGCACGTCGTCGAGCACCAGGTTCTCCAGCACGCGCAGGCCGCGGCGGCGAATCACCTGGTGGCTGGGCAGCGGCTTGCTGTCGGCCGGGTCGATGCTGGCGCTGTCGATGCCGATGAGCGTGACGCCGAGGTCGGCCAGGCGTTCGACGGTGGCGGCGTCGCAGGCCGGCAGCGCCGGGTCCCAGCGGTCGACCGGCATGCGCTCGTAGGTGCGCACCAGCACGCGCGGCGGCAGGCCGGCGGTGGCGTGTTCGAGGTGCCGCCACAGCACCAGCGGGCCGCAGCCGATGGCGTGGATGACGCGGCAGGGGCCGATGAAGGGCTCGAGGTCCAGCGTGCCGACCGGCGCGCCATCGGGGTCGTAATGCAGCGGGGCGTCGGCGTGGGCGCCGACGTGCGGCGAGAGCGTCAGCGCGCTGACGTTGACCGGGCAGCCGGGGCCGATCGTCGCACTCCAGCGCTGGGCGTACGCGGTGTCGCCGGGGAACACCGGCGAGGCCGCGTGCACGGGCGGCGAGATGTCCCACAGACGCTTCATGGGCAGGCCTGAAATTAGTTGACAACTAAACTATATCGCCAAAGAATGTCCCCGTCCGATCTTCTTTCTTTTGGCAAGCCACCGGGATGGATGGGCATGGGCATCACCGCGCACCTCGACACCTTCGCCCGCGACCATCTGCCGCCGCCGCAGGCGCTGCCGGAGTTCGTCTTCGACCTGCCCGAGCTGCAGCTGCCCGAACGCCTGAACTGTGCCACCGAGCTGCTCGACCGCTGGGTCGATGCCGGCCAGGGCGACCGCCTGTGCATGCAGGGCCAAAGCATCCGCTGGACGTACGCGGAACTGCAGGCGCAGGCCAACCGCATCGCCCGCGTGCTGGTCGAGGACCTGGGCCTGGTGCCGGGCAACCGCGTGCTGCTGCGCGGCGCCAATTCGCCGATGCTGGCGGCGTGCTGGTTCGCGGTGGTCAAGGCCGGCGGCATTGCGGTCGGCAGCATGCCGCTGCTGCGCGCCCGCGAGCTGGTGCCGATCATCCACAAGGCGCAGATCACGCACGCGCTGTGCGACGCGCGGCTGCTCGACGAGCTGGCGCTGGCGCGTGCCGAGTGCCCGACGCTGCAGCAGCAGCTGGACTTCAACGGCGGTGGCGCCGACGGGTCGCTGGAGGCACGCGCCGCGGCCAAGCCGGCCACCTTCGACAACGTCGACACCGCCGCCGACGACATCTGCCTGATCGCCTTCACCTCCGGCACCACTGGTGTGCCGAAGGGCACGATGCACTTCCACCGCGACGTCATCGCCGCCTGCCGCTGCTGGCCGCCGCACGTGCTGCGCGCGCACGCGGATGACGTGTTCATCGGCAGCCCGCCGCTGGCCTTCACCTTCGGGCTGGGCGGGCTGGTGCTGTTCCCGATGTCGATCGGCGCCTCCTGCGTGCTGATCGAAAAGGCCACGCCCGACGCGCTGCTCGCAGCCATCGCCGCCTACCGCGCGACGGTGTGCTTCACCGCGCCGACCTCGTACCGCGCGATGGCCGCGCAGGTGCCGCAGCACGACCTGCGTTCGCTGCGCAAATGCGTGTCGGCCGGCGAGGCCCTGCCGGCGGCCACGCGCGCGCTGTGGCGGCAGGCCAGCGGCATCGAGATCATCGACGGCATCGGTTCGACCGAGCTGCTGCACATCTTCATCTCGGCCGACGAGGCCCATGCCAAGCCCGGCGCCACGGGCCTGCCGGTGCCGGGCTACCGCGCCTGCGTGCTCGACGAGCAGGGCTGTGAGCTTCCGCGCGGCCAGGTCGGCCGGCTGGCGGTGAAAGGCCCCACCGGCTGCAAGTACCTGGCCGACGAGCGCCAGGCGAACTACGTGCAGGGCGGCTGGAACCTCACCGGCGACGCCTACCTGATCGACGAAGACGGCCAGTTCGTCTACCAGGCGCGCACCGACGACATGATCATCTCCGGCGGCTACAACATCGCCGGCCCCGAGGTCGAAGGCGCACTGCTGCTGCACCCGGCGGTGGCCGAGTGCGGCGTGGTCGGCCAGCCTGACGAAGCGCGTGGCCAGATCGTCAAGGCCTACGTGGTGCTCAAGCCCGGCCACGCTGAAGACGACGCGATGGTGCGCACGCTGCAGGATTTCGTGAAGCAGACCATCGCGCCCTACAAGTACCCGCGGGAGATCGCCTTCCGCCACCAGCTGCCTCGCACCGAAACCGGCAAGCTGCAACGATTTAGATTGAGGGAGACGACATGAAGAACGTGCTGCAGCCGCCTGGCTGGGCGGCGCCCAAGGGCTACGTCAACGGCGTGGCCGCGCATGGCACGCAGGTCTTCGTCGCCGGCCAGATCGGCTGGAACGCGCAGTGCCGGTTCGACAGCGACGACCTGGTCGCGCAGGTGCGCCAGGCCCTGCTCAATGTGCGCGCGGTGCTGGCCGAGGCCGGCGCATTGCCCGAGCACATCGCCCGCATGACCTGGTACCTGGTCGACAAGCGCGACTACCTCTCGCGTGTGCGCGAGATCGGTGCCGTCTACCGCGAGGTGATCGGCGACTACGGCATCGCGATGACCGCGGTGCAGGTGGTGGCGCTGATCGAAGACCGGGCGAAGGTCGAGATCGAGGTCACCGCGGTCGTGCCCTGAGAGTTTGCGAGCTCGAAGGCTCTCGGTCTCAACGCGAGTCGAACACCACGCAGTCGACCAGTTCGTCGTTGGCCGGTGCCTCGAACTGGCGCTCCATGAAATCGAACATGCCCGGTGTGACCTCGAAGGCGTAGGTCACCCCCTTGTCGACGTTGCGCGCGACCACTCTCTGGCGGCGCACCTCCAGCGGTGCGGTGACGAAGTGGCGCTGCACCGCGCTGCCCATCTCGGAGGCGCGCGAGACGAAGCGCGCCCGGTCGCCGGCCTTGATGAGGCCGAGGTCGAGCACGACGCTGGTGCCACGCTGCACCGCCTGCGACGCGGTGGCCCAGATGCGGCTCTCGCAGCGCTGCACGCGCTCCATCACCCAGCCCAGGTTCAGCGGCTGCGGCAGGTCCGGCGCATAGAGCTCACCCATCCAGTCATCGATCGAGAAGTGCACCGCGTCGGCCTGGTCGGCGAGCTGTCGTGCGTAGGTGGTCTTGCCGGCGCCTTGCTCGCCGAAGACCAGGTGGATGTCTGCCATGTCGGGATCAACTTTCGAAAGAGTGAACGGAGCGGACCGCGGCCCGGGGGAGGCCGCGGTGGAAGGAGTGTGGAAGGGCAGGGCGGCCGGTCTTTCGATGCCCGGCTGCCCCGCGGGAGGGCGGTCAGTTCGGCGTCGGTGCCGCGGCGCGGCGGGCCGCCGCCTTTCGCACCGGTGCGTCATCGCGCACCACCCGCGGCGGGCGCGGTGCTTCGCGCACCATCGTCCGCCAGGCCGCCAACAGCGCGCGGGTCTCGTCGTCCGGGCGGGCCGGCAGCTTGCGGTACTCGGAACAGTCGCTCTTGCGCGTCATCAGCTGGTGGTTGATCAGTTCGCGGCGCAAGGTGACGTGGTCGCCGTAGGTCTGCGCGTCCTTCAGGATCACGTTGACCTCGCTCTCGGTGTAGACACGGCGCGCCTCGAAGCGGGTCCAGAGCACCCACATCGCGAGCTTCTGCACCGAGAACTTGGTCGGCCAGCGCACCAGCCGGCCGCGGGTGTCGAACTGCTCCAGCGCCTTGCGCGCCATCGGTGTCAGCGGTGCGGGCGGCGCGGCATCCTCGGCGGCCTCGGCCAGTGCCGGAGCATGCGTCGATGCACGCAGCGCCTGCACGTTGCGGTGCCCGGCGGCGCGGGCGATCAGGTTGAGCATCTCCACGTGGCCGGGCGGTTCGTCGCCACGGGCGTGGCGCTCGCTCCAGGCCTGGCCGAGCGCACGCGCAAAGGCCGAGAGGTCGGGGGTCGAAAAGGCGATGGTGGTTCGCGGCATGTCAGTCTCCGGCCCGGGTTTCAGTTCCGGGCACATTCGAGCGCGCGCTGGGGACCCTTTGCAGGGCGCCGGGGGTTGCCGACTTCCGACTTGGGCGCACGCGGGAAGGACGTGACGTCAAGCCAATCGAATCCGATGCACTTGTCACATGCAGGGATGGGCAGGTTTAGCTCGCGAAGAGTCGCGCGGCAACGCCTGGGTGAACTGCCGACCGGAGCGGGAGTGTAGCCTGAACTCACGACGCCACTCCGTGATTACCCGAAGTCCGCTACAATGCGCGCTCCGGCGTCTTCGTGACGCCGTTCGTTCATCCCCTTCGACCATCGTCCTGCCGGCTCTCGGCAGTGAGCGGGTGGCCCTCAGCTCCACGGAGCGTGCGGGCCCACGGGTCGGCGGCGATGCCGTCGCCCTGACCCCACTGGTCCGCCTAGCGGCCAGCCAGCCAGCGACCTGACCCGATGGTGCACTTCCTTCGAAGTGGCGCCACCGGCACGCTTTGCCCTGTGGGCGGTGCCGGGCTTGATGTTGAAAAGAGAACGACGATGAGTTTCGAAAACCTGGGCCTCCACGAAGCCCTGATCCGTGCCGTGCAGCAGAGCGGCTACACCGAGGCCACCGAGGTCCAGGCCAAGGCCATCCCGCCGGCGATGGCCGGGCATGACCTGATGGTCTCCTCCAGCACCGGCAGCGGCAAGACCGCCAGCTTCGTGCTGCCGGCGCTGATGAAGGTGCTGGCCTCGCGCCAGCAGGAGCGCCAGAAGGTCGACCCCAAGGCCGACCCGCAGGCCGCCCCCGGCACGCCGCCGGTGCGCCAGTTCCGCCCGCCGCAAGGCCCGCGTGTGCTGGTGCTGGCACCGACCCGCGAACTCGCGATGCAGGTGGCCAAGGCCACCATCAACTACGGCCGCCATGTGCCGCGCCTGTCGGTGGCCACCATCGTCGGCGGCGTGCCCTACGGCGCGCAGCTGAAGGCGCTGCGTGGCCCGCTGGACATCCTGATCGCCACCCCGGGCCGCCTGATCGACCACATGGAGTCGGGCCGCGCGATGCTGGCCAACATCGAGATGCTGGTGCTCGACGAAGCCGACCGCATGCTCGACATGGGCTTCATCGACCCGATCAACCACATTGCTGCCGCGACGCCGAAGACGCGCCAGACGATGATGTACAGCGCCACCTTCGCCGGCACCGTCGGGCGCCTGGCCGAGCAGCTGCTGCGCAACCCGCAGCGCTTCGACATCGCGTCGCACACCGACACCCATGCCGACATCGAGCAGCGCCTGCACTGGGCCGACGACCTGCAGCACAAGAACGCGCTGCTGGACCACATCCTGACCGAGCGCAGCGTCGACCAGGCGCTGGTCTTCACCAGCACGCAGCGTGACGCCGACTCGCTGGCCGACCGCCTCGCCGAGATGGGCCACAAGGTGGCGTCGTTGCACGGCGGCATGCCGCAGGGCCGCCGCAACCGCGTGCTGCAGGGCCTGCGCAGCAAGCAGCTGCGCGTGCTGGTGGCCACCGATGTCGCCGCGCGTGGCATCGACGTGCCGACCATCAGCCACGTCATCAACTACGGCCTGCCGATGAAGGAAGAGGACTACGTGCACCGCATCGGCCGCACCGGCCGTGCCGGCCGCGCCGGCCTGGCGGTGACGCTGGTCGAGCGCCGCGACAGCGGCATGATCCATCGCATCCAGCGCTTCACCACGCAGCGCATCCCGACCGCGACGATCGAAGGCCTGGAGCCGCGCCGCCCCGAGCCGCGCGCCGAAACGCGCCCGGCCGGCCGTCCCTTCGGTCCCGGCGGCCCCGGTGCCCGCCCGGGTGGCCCGGGTCGTCCGTTCGGTGGCCCCGCCCGCCCGGGTGGCAAGCCGTTCGGCAAGCCCTTCGGCCGCCCGCGCAGCGAGCGCTGAGGAGGTTCAGCCGCGTGGCGCGAGATCGCCGCGCGGCCTCCTCAGGTCATGAACCCGAGGTTCTTCAGCGAGTAGTTCGCCAGGTTCGGCATCACCAGCGCCAAGTCGCTGTCGCTGACACCGAACCAGCGCGCCAGCGTGGCGCCGTACTGGTCGACCGAGGTGGTCGGCAGCAGCCGCCCCTGGCCGACGTCGTCGGGCCCGTTGTTGGCCAGTTGCGGCGGCGTGCCGTAAATCGCACGGCCCTTCACCGCGCCGCCCATCACCAGGTGGTGGCTGCCCCAGCCGTGGTCGACGCCGGTGCCGTTGCTGGTCAGCGTGCGGCCGAAGTCCGAGGCGGTGAAGACCGTGACCTTGTCGGCCAGTCCCAGCTCCAGCATCGCCGCGTCGAACGCGGCCATCGCCTGGCCGACCACAGTCAGCAGTTCGGGGTGGTCGGTGGCCAGGTCGTCGTGGTTGTCGAAGCCGCCCAGCGACACCAGGAAGACCTGCCGCTTCGCGCCCAGCGGGTCGCGGGCCGCGATCATCCTCGACACCATCTGCAATTGCGACGACAGCGTGCTGATCGGGAACTGCGTGTCCAGGGGCGGCGTGGCCGCCAGGGCCGAGGTGAGTTGCCCATCGCTGTCGATGGAGCGCTTCACCACCCGGGCCAGCTCGTTCTCCAGCAGGTGCGTGCGCGGTGAAGTGACCAGGGTGCGCAGCGCCTGCGAACAGGCGCTGGAGCCGAACAGCGGCGACTTCACGCCGTTCACCGCCACCGAGCCCGCGCTGCTGACCTGGTACTGCACGGCGGTCTTGCCGGCCAGGTAGACCGTGTTGCCCGAGACGCTGACGCAGGTGAAGGTGGCATTGCCGTTGCCTGCTGCGAACAGGTCGCCGATGCGGCCGCCCCAGCCCGAGGTCGAACCTTCGGGTGACGACGATTGCCATACGCTCTGCTGGTCGTTGTGCGAGAACAGTTTCGGCGGCAACGGCACCGACTTGGCGCTGTACTGCGCCTTGCTGGTCGGCTGGATCAGCGTGCCGACGTTGAGCAGCACCGCCAGGCGAGAGGCGTCGAAGACGGGCAGCAGCGGCGACAGCTCGGGCGCCAGTGCGTACTGCAGGCCGCCGGGCAGCGCCAGCGCCGGCTTGAGCAGCGTCGCCGTGATCTCGTCTCTTGGGGTCGCCAGCGTGGCGCGCTGCGACGAGTACGCATTCCAGCTGGCCTGGTCGTAGGGCGGAAGGGTGTTGGCGTAGTCGTTGCCACCGAACAGGAAGACGCAGACCAGCGCCTTGTAGTCGGTGGCTGTGGCGGCCGCGGCTTCGCCGATCGCCGCCAGGTTCAGGGCCCAGGGCGCGGCGGTGCCGGCCACCGACAGGGCCGAGGCACGGCGCAGGAATTCGCGGCGGGAGGTGTTCGAGCTCATGTCCGGTCCCTCACTTCTGGGTGATGTACTCGGGCGCGGCGAGCACCATCGTCAGCGCCGCGTAGAGCCGGTTGTTCTGGCCGGCCGGGCTGGTGATGGCGATGGTGTCGAGCGCGGTCTTCAGCGTGGCCAGCGTTGCTGCGGGAATCTGCCCGGCGGCGAGCACGATGTTCAGTTCATCGAGCAGGCTCTGGCTGTTGGCCGTCAGAGGCAGCCAGCCTGTGTAGTTGCCGCTCAGGCCGCCGATGTTGCTGCTGACCGTGCGCTGCATGAAATTGATGTAGCCGGCCACCGAGGTCTCGGTGGTGATCTGGAACTCCGGCGCCGTGATGTTCTGGTCGCCGAGCGGGCTGTTCGGCGGCACGTAGCCCGGCCGGAAGAAGTTGAACACCGTGGGCGAGCGCAACGGGCTCTGGCCGAGTCGCGTGGCCGGATCGGACAGGTCGCCGATGTTCCAGCTGTCGTCCGGTGAAGTCACACCGAAGGTGCGTGCCCATTGCAGGAAGCGCACCAGTGGTTCGCGCAGCTTGCCGAAGCCGGGGTCGGCCAGCGTGCGGTCGCTGCGGGCCTCGTCGTCCAGCAGGATCGTGCGCAGCACGGCCTTCAGGTCGCCTTTGACGCCGCTGCCGTTGTCGTTGAAGACCTTGGCCACGCGTGCCACGTAGGCCGGGCTGGGATTGCCGGTGACCAGACGCTGGATCAGCTGGCGACCGACGAAGGGCCCGACGTTGGGGTGGGCCACCAGCGTGTCGAGGGCGATGCGCAGGCTGTCCACCGCGCTGGTGTTGGCGGGGATGTTCACGCCGAGGAAGGTCTTGCTGCCGGTCTCGTGCCGGCCCGCGACCTGCACCATCGGCCGGATCGAGCGGTCCGGTGTGTCGTTGGTGCCGACGCTGGTGTCCTGGTCCCACCCGGTGAAGACGCGCGCCAGCTGGCTGACGTCGTCCTGCGTGTAGGTCTCCACCGGCTGACCATTGACCCGCCTGGGCGTGCCGTCGATGTCGAGTTCGAGCAGGCCGATGGTGAACAGCTGCATCAGCTCCCGGGCGTAGTTCTCGTCGGGCACGGCACCGTTCTGGGCCTTGCGGTTGCCGCGAAACGTGAGGTACGAACCCATCGCAGTGCTGGTGGAGACCTGCTCCAGCAGGGTGCGGAAGTTGCCGAAGGCCTGGGCCTCGACGATGTCCATGTAGGCGGCCGCCGAAAAGCTGCGGAAGCCCAGGTTGGCCAGGCCGTTCAGCGAGACCACGACGATCTCGGTCAGCGCCAGCGTCATGCGCTGGCGCAGCACGTCGGGGCTGCCGATCAGCTTGCGCCACAGCATGTTGTTGCTGCCTGCGAAGCTGTTGCGGTTGTCGGGGTTGTCGTAGCCCTTGGACCTCAGCCAGTCGACGTAACCGCTGCTGCGCGGCAGCGCGAACTGCGCGTCGAGCCAGCCCGCGTAGCCGAGCTGGCGAACCTGGTCGATGTCGGCCGCGCCGCTGCCCAGCCCGGCCTGCGACAGGAAGCGCGAGGCCTGCTGGCGGGTCGGCGTGACCGGCACCGGGTTGATCGGTATGCTGCCATCGGCGGCACCGCCGCCGCAGCCGGCCAGGCCTGCTGCGAGGCCGCTGGCAACCAGCAGCGCGGCAGGGTCGGCGGGGTGATGTTCGCTGGTGCCCGGGGGTTCGGGCAAATGCTGTTCCGCGATCGCGGCCATCGGGTCCTCCTCGGTCAGCGGATGTCGCTGCATGGAGCCCAGTGTGACGCGACGGACGCGGTGGCGGTGCGGCCTTTACGGTTTACTACGTCGGGAAACGGTCGGCCTGTCCAGCCTTCATCGGTGGCAGCAGAACAGGCCGCAAGCGCGGGCTCAGACGCCGAGCAGTTCGACCTCGAAGACCAGCGTCGCGTTCGGCGGGATCACGCCACCAGCACCGCGCGCACCGTAGCCGAGCTCCGAGGGAATCGTCAGCACGCGCGTGCCGCCGACCTTCATGCCCAGCACGCCTTCGTCCCAGCCGCGGATCACGTGGCCGGCGCCGAGCGGGAAGGAGAAGGGGTCACCGCGGTCCTTGCTCGAGTCGAACTTGCGGCCGCGCTTGTCGGCGGCGGTCGGCTCGTGCAGCCAGCCGGTGTAGTGCACCTTGACGCGGCGGCCGGCGGTGGCCTCGTCGCCGCTGCCGACGGTGGTGTCTTCGTACTGCAGGCCGGAGGGGGTGGTGATCATGGCGAGGAGGTCCTTTCGTTCGGGGTCTCGGTTTGGAGGCCGCGCATCATGCCACCATCGCCGCGCGCCAGGCCGGCACGGCCAGCGCCAGCCACTCGGCCGGTGTGCGGGCCGCCAGCGCGGGCAGCGTGAGCACGACCCCGGCTTCGGCCAGCCGCGCCAGCGGATCGGCCAGGTCCAGCGCCGTTGCGCCGTTCTGCTTGGAGAGTTTCTGGCCGTCCGCCGCCAGCACCAGGGGCGTGTGCAGGTAGCGCGGCCGGGGCAGGCCGAGGGCCTGCTGCAGCAGGATCTGCCGCGGCGTGTTGTCGGCCAGGTCCTCGCCGCGCACGACGTCGGTGACGTCCTGCCAGGCATCGTCGACCACCACCGCGAGCTGGTAGGCCCACAGGCCGTCGGCGCGCCGCAGCACGAAATCGCCGACTTCACGGGTGACGTTCTGCCTCTGTTCGCCCAGGCGCCGGTCGAGCCAGGCCACGGTCACGTCGTCGCCGCGGTGGGCCTGCGTGCGCAGCCGCCACGCACGCGCCGGCTTGCCGTGCAGCCCACCGCGGCAAATGCCCGGGTAGACCCGCTCGGCATGCCGCTCGTGGGGCATGCCCAACGCCTGCAACGCGTCGTCGATGTCCTTGCGCGTGCAGGCGCAGGGGTAGGCACTGCCGCGGTCCACCAGGGCCTGCAGCGCGATCGCATAGGCCTCGTCGCGCCGGGACTGGAACACCACCGGTCCGTCGGGCATCAGTCCGCAGCGCTGCAGCTGGCCGAGGATCGTCTCGGCCATGCCGGACAGGCAACGCGGGCGGTCGACGTCCTCGATGCGCACCCGCCACAGTCCGCCCTGCGCGCGTGCGTCGAGCCAGCTGGCCAGTGCCGCGACCAGCGAGCCGGCGTGCAGCGGCCCGGTGGGCGAGGGGGCAAAGCGGCCGACGTAGCGCCCGCTCATCGGCCGCGCTTCTTCGGCGGACCCGGTGGCGGGCTGTCGAGCAGGGCCTTGCGAGTGGTCGGGCTGCCGAGCTGCTCCAGCCACCACTGCACCGCCAGCCCCGGCGG
>Ga0075163_10011670_pt1 | contig 11443 bp, 16 predicted proteins | sample JI1023141ADNA_FD_71478 | JGI IMG/M metagenome (GOLD analysis project Ga0075163, IMG submission 71478) | Wastewater effluent complex algal communities from Wisconsin, to seasonally profile nutrient transformation and Carbon sequestration -... | ecosystem: Engineered > WWTP > Effluent > Algae... | reverse complement strand
TGCCGGGTACGGGGGTCCCGGCAAGCCGGACCCGTTGTGTCCCAACGGGTTTCGTTCCGCTGCGCGGAACTCGCGGGTTGTGTTGGGCTGCAACCGTATTCGCGGGTGCAGCTGTGGAATCGTTGCGCGGCAACGGTTTACGCTGCCCTGCTTGGTTGAGTGCGTATCCCGCCCCCGGGGGTTGTGTGCGGGGTGGGTCCGGGGGCGGGATACGCGGTCCCCTAGTAGTCGTCCTCGCCCCACGCCTCGCCGGCGTCGAGAGGACTCCAGTCCGCCGGCGGATGGCGCGGATACCGGTCCTCGATCTGCTGCTGCCGCGCCAGCCGGCGCTGCCAATGCCCCTCACACCGAGGGAACCGCCGCCCGGTGCCCGACAACGCCTCACGCACCGCGACCGGCCCCTGACAGCCCGACCCGTCCATCCCCGACTCGATGCACTCCACCGGCTCGCGTGCGCTCACCACCGCCGCCCCGCCGCCCCGGGCGTCACCTCATCGAAGGTGGCACCCCGACCGATGATGGCCATCAGGATCTCCGCCAGCGTGTTGCCCGGGTCCAGGACCAGCACCCGGGCCAACGCATCGCCAGCCAGCGCACCACTACCACCAGCCCAACCCATCAGCGCCGCCAGCAGCAACGGCCCCACCGCCATCGACTCCGGAACCGCCGACACCAGCCGCACCGCACGAGCGGTCTCCGCGCGGCCAGGCAGCTGCGGCAGCCACGGCACCTCCCCCAGACCGGCACGCGCCTGCGCCATGGTCTCCGGGTCGACACCGGCCTGGTCCAGACCCGGCAGCAGGGCGGCGAGGATCGCGTCACGCCGTCCCCGGTCAAGACCCCCGAAGGCCTCCGCTGCAGCCGCCGCCACCCGAGGCCGGGGCTGCTCATCACAGACCAGGCACCGCGCCAGCGCCGCGAGCTGCTCGGGCCACCCCATCCGGCGAGCCGCCCATCGCTGCCCCAACGCCCGGTGCGCCACCGGACCAGGCAGTAACCGCGCCCGGAACTCCTCCCGGGACCCGGCCGGCGCATACCCAGCCACCGTCAACGCCCGCCCGCGCGGGCGAAATGACCTCAGAAGCTGGCCGCCACGTCCCGGACAGCCCCTCACGCCACCGATCACCGCAGACCTGAGCGATGCCGTGAACCTCGATCCCGGCCGCCGCCAGCGCCCGCGCAGCGCGCGCCGCGAAACTCGACGTCTGACCCGCCATGCCCGGCATGTCGTAGCCGATGACCACACACCGGGCCACAGAATGCCGGCGAGCCACGATCCCCACCGATGCCAGGCCCTCGACGTCACCGGCATCGAGACGAACGGTCGCGATCATCCGCGAATCGGCGCCCACCAAGAAAAGCACCAGAGACGGCGACGGCGGGATGAATCCCAGCACGCTCGGCACCATCTCCACCAGCCCCGCCACATCCCCCACAGACACCACCACCGGCGATTGCGCTGTCGCAGACATCAAGAACCAACCCCTTTCCCACAACCACACGGGCCCGAGGCTGGTCAGACCTCACAGGGAGCCCGGGCTCCCCGGCCAACCCGGGAGAGCACTAACCCGACCCCACCACCACCCGCACCCCACCCGCACCCCACGCCGACAGCCACAGCGAAACCACCACGAAACAGCCCCCACAAGGGGCCCAGAGGGGCCATGCGCGGATTCTGGCCGCGGTGAGACCCCTGAGAGGGTAAGTACGGGCATGACTAACTCCGCTAACCCGCGAGATCCGCACAACACGAGGGACTGCTGCACGGATAGGTGACACCGACGCTGTGGTGCCGAGAGGTGCCGCGGGACAGGATGTGCACCATGCCCAAGCCGTATCCGAAGGAGTTCCGCGACGACGTTGTCCGGGTCGCCCGCCAGCGTGAGCAGGGGGTGACGCTCAAGCAGGTGGCCAAGGACTTCGGGATCTCCGAGTCGTGCTTGACGAATTGGATGACCCAGGCCGACCGGGATGCTGGGATCCGACCCGAGCAGGACCGCGCCGAGTCCGAGCAGCTGCGGGACGCCAAGCGCCGGATCCGGTTGCTCGAGCAGGAGAACGAGGTCCTACGCCGCGCTGCGGCGTACCTGTCGCAGGCGAACATCGCCCCAAAATGATGTACCCGCTCGTCCGTGAGCTGGCCGTCGACGGCATCCCCGTCACGGTGACGTGCGGGGTCCTGACAATCGCCCGGCAGCCGTACTACCGGTGGCTGGCCGACCCGGTCCGCGATGCCGACTGGGTCGCCGCACACCGCGCGAACGCCCTGTTCGACGCGCACGTCGACGACCCGGAGTTCGGGCACCGGCTGCTGGCGGATGAGGCCCGCGCTGCGGGACAGCCGATGGCCGACCGGACCGCGTGGCGGTTGTGCTCACAGGGCGGCTGGTGGAGCGCGTTCGGGAAGAAGCGCGGCAAGAACGGTCGCAAGCCCGGACCCCCCGCGCACGACGACCTCGTCGAGCGGAACTTCACCGCCGACGCCCCGAACCGGCTGTGGCTCACCGACATCACCGAGCACTGGACGAGTGAGGGGAAGCTGTACTTGTGCGCGGTCAAGGACGTCTGGTCCGGCCGGATCGTCGGCTACTCCATTGACGAGCGGATGCAGTCACGCCTGGCCGTGCAGGCCCTGGAGAACGCCGTCGCGCGACGCGCAGCCGAGGGGCACGACGTCGCCGGCTGCGTGGTGCACAGTGACCGCGGCTCCCAGTTCAGGTCCCGAAAGTACCTGCGCGCTCTGACCCGCCACGGACTGGCCGGATCGATGGGCCAAGTCGGCACCAGCGCCGACAACGCCGCCATGGAATCCTTCTTCGCGCTCCTGCAGAAGAACGTCCTGAACCGGCGACGCTGGGCCACCCGCACCGACCTCCGCATCGCGACGGTCACCTGGATCGAGCGGACCTACCACCGCCGCCGCAGACAGGACCGCCTCGGCCGGTTGACGCCCATCGAGTACGAGGCCACCATGGCCACAGCCGCCCCTCAGGCGGCCTGACCCAACCTGTCACCTATCCGTGCAGCAGTCCCCGAGGTCTTCCGGACTCATGACGGGTATGACGAACCCGCACCCCGAACCCGACCAGGCACCGTCCACCGACCGGGCAGCACCGCTCCGAGATGACAGGAGACCGCACGCGCACCTGCCCTCACTGCGCAGGCCCCACCATGCCCGAAGACCACGAGGGCCACCGCCGCCGGTGCACCGACTGCGGACAGGTCACAGACCGCCCCGCGGCGCCATCCGGTTGGTGGAGGAACCTAGGACGCGGACCGGCGATCTCGCACCGAACGCCAGGGCGCCCGCTGGGTTCCGGTAGCGGTACGAACCGTGACCGAGGCCCTATTCACCCGCACGACCGGCCACCACTGCGCACCGACCTGGACCTCATCACCGACCTGCACCCGCGCCGGCCCCCACACATCCAGGGCACCATCGGCGAGCAGCTGCGCCTGGACCTGCTCCCAGTACGCGAGCTCCGCGCCCACCCGCTGCTCCTGGGCCACGAGCTGCGCACGTGCTGGTCCCGTGCCGTCATCTTGGGCCAGCACGCGCCGTATGCGCCGCAACTGCTGCCCAAGCCGCACCACCCGCCCCGCCACCGCAGCGGGGCTATGCCGCGACACATGACTCTCCTGTGCCCGCTGCGCCGCGGCCCGGTCCTCCCGAGCCGCCCGCTCATGCTCGATCGCCAACGCTTCGTGACGATCCCGCGCCGCCGCGGCACGCAGCTGACGGCCATACCCAGCCGCGTCGACCAGATACGGCTGCCCCGGCGGGTTCATCTCCACGAGCGACTCATAGGACGCTGCGTGATCGGCCGCGGCGGCCTCGTGCTTCGCTGCCCGGCGGCGTAACCGGTCTGCCCGCCCGGCCTCCCGCTGCGCCCGCTCCCGCAACTCACCATCGACGTCACCCACCGAGTCGTCGATCTCCGCCACGACATCGAACCCCGCAACCGTCAATGCCGACATCGCCAACTGCAGGGCCGCGGCATCAACGAACCGCCCCCGACTTCCCGGCAAGTACCACGACCCCACCGAGCGCCCCCAACGCCACCCCAGCGCTCGAACCACCCGACCCGCACCATCACCACGGCGCGTGCCCTCCAGGCACAACCCCGCCGACCGCGAAAACCGCACCAGCAAGCTCATGACCGATCGCCCGCCTCAAAATCGGTGCAGGCCTGCAGAATCCGAGCCGCCACATCCCGCAACTGCGCCACCGTCGGGCCCTCGATCGTAAGGATCGAGTCCGCCCCAAGCAACGCGACCCATCCCGCCCTCAGCTGCTGGCCGTACGCGTCCTCGACCTCGTCGACAACCTCGATATCCAGCGCATCAACATGCGCCCACTCGACCCGAACCGACATCGGACTTCACCTCACCCATGAGAGAAAACGAACCAAACCTCCCGGCAGCTGGTCAGACCACCACGAGATCCCAACCACACTAAACGACCCCACCGACACCCCGACCCTCCCACGCCACCAAGACCGCCGGCGTGGGGTGCAGCGGGGAGGTGGCGGCTCGTAATGTCTTGTCCACCAACCACATCCGGGAGCGTCTAACCAGCCCTCCCGACAACACAGGAAGGACCGCGCCATGACCGCGCTCTCCACCCGCTCCGATGTTCCCGAGGTCAGCGAGGCGACGTGCCCCCGCCCCGCGATCGACGATGGTCGGCTCGTCGTCATCGAACGCCTCTCCCCCGCCGGTGACGCCATCCTCACCGACGGCACCAACCGCGCCCTGGACGCGCTGACGATCCTGCCCACGCTTGGGGATTTCGTCACCGTCATCGACACCGCCGGCATCCGCCATGACGGCTACTGGCTCACCCTCGCCCCCGAGTCCCACCTCACCCCCGGTGGCCCTATCGTCGCGCGGGTCCTGATCGGCGAGACGGTCACCCGTATCGGGCTGCCGCTGCCCACCCCGAACGTGATCTGCGAGGGTCGCGCCGAGGCGGAGCAGATGCCGATCCTGCGCGCGCTGTCAGAGACGATCACGGACCGTGATGCCACGATCCGCGCGCACGAGGTGTGGAAGGCCGAACTCATCGACGATCTGCACGAGGAGGCCGACAGCCGCGATTTCTGCAGCGAGTTCGAAGAGTTCTGCGACCGGCACGGCCTGCCGGGCCGGGAGCGGGAACACACCCTCTTGGTGACCGCGACCGTGACTTACCGGGTTTATGTGGTCGCGGCGAACCTGGACGCGGCAACTGAGTCGGTCACCCGTGACGATGTGCTGGCGCGGCTGCGGGACAGCGGCCATGACGACCTCGATGAGTTCGAGGTGGAGGAGGACTGACCTCTCCCGGGAAGTCGAGCCCTGTTCGGGGTGGGCGGTTGTGTGAGTGAGCAGCCGCCCACCCCGCACCGGGCTGCACCCCACGCCGGCAGTTGTGGGGTCATTCGCCGCTTCGCCTTTCCCCCGCGGTTCCAGGGGCTGGTCCCTTCACCGGAGTGTGGTGTCACACCTAGGGGCCGCGGCCGGCATGAGCTAGGTAAGGAACCCTCAAGAAGACGGGAAAGGGTGGGCATGGTTATGGACGTTGTCTCACGCACACAGAGCACGCCCGCCGGCGCCCGCTGACGACGTGCGCATGCGTGTCATGCGGCCGGCACCCCGGCATCGTCTCGGTGTCGCTGCGAGGCAGGAGATTTCGAGTGTGCAGCAGCTGCGCTCTCGATCAGTGGGCGCCGCAACGGCGCGCGCTCTAGCAGGCACGGGAGTTGTCGTGGATCTCTCCCTGCGCCAGGCCACAACCGAGGATTTGACCTTCACCGTGGTGGCTCTGCTTGATGGTGAACCCAGCGACCGCGGAGTGCGACCTGTGGCCATAACCAAGGACCATGCCCAGCGGATCAGACTCGTCTTATGCGACTCCGCCGGAAACCGGCGGGAGGTCATCCTCGACCTCACCACGCCCTAGCGTCGACATCGACCACGCAGGTCTTTGCACAGGTCAAATGGTCACAGCTGTGTGAGTCGCGTTGCCCGCGCAACTACGGAAAAGCGCGTAGCGCGTTAGACGTATTCGCGGATTCTGGGGAGCAGGGTAGCGATCTCGTCGAATAGGTCTGGCCATCCGCGCCGTAGCCAGGTCAGCCGCCCCTGCTCGAGACGGCCACCGTCGATGAGGTGGGAGATCCGCAGCGCGTGCTCGGGCGCCCCGATGCGACGCAATATCTCATATACGGGGTTCAGGGGCAGCTGTTCGCGGGCGATGTGAGCCCACACCTCACGGGTCGGCCAGTCCCAGATCGGGCCGTAGGCGACGGTGCCGTCGTGGCGGTGCAAGATCCCGCCGTGGCGCTCCCGCCGCTGCCCGGGGCTGGTGCAGCAGCCACACTGCAGGCCGGTCAATGCTTTGGTGTAGGCGATGCGCCGGCCGGCGGATTCGCCGGCCCGTACGCCCCACAGTTCACCGGGGCCGTGGTCGCGGTGCGCGGTCGCGGCGGGCCGGCTGATCAGAGCCTCATGGATCGCGCCGGCGCCGTGGTCGTGGATGGGCGCGTGGTGATCCCACCGCCCGCCGTGGGTCAGCAGTGTCAGTAGGGGCGGGTCGGCGTTGACGACGTGCAGGTTCAACTGCCAGCGTGCCGCGAGCTCCTCGAGGTAGGGGTAGGTCTGCGGGTACTCCAGCCCGGAGTCGAAGAACACCACCGGCACCTGGGGGTCGACCCGGCGGGCTAGGTCGAGGACCACGAGGGAGTCCTTGCCGCCGCTGAAGGCGACATAGCCCTGCCGGCGAGCCAGGTGGTCCTCGATCCGGGCGAGCAGCGCCTCGATCGGCGCACTGGGCCCGCGGATCCCGCGCAGGACCTCGATGTCGAGCCCGGAGGGTCGCACCCAGTCCATCGGGCTCACGGGGCGTCCAGGAGCGCCGGCAGGTGCAGCGCTTGCTGCCGGGATCGGTGCATATAGGGCGGGCGCACCCCGGCGGTGCCGTACCCGCCGGTCGTGCCGACGTGGAGCCCATCGAGGCACACTTGGGGTGTGGGCCGCCCGAGCGAGCCATCAGGGTGCAGGTGCCCCGCCTCGAGGTGTGTCACTAAGGGGTCGGGGTGCACGCTCCATCGCAGCACCCGGCCGTTGCCGCTGCTGCGTTTCTTGCCCACGCTCTCGATGCCGACGAGCAATTCGGCGATCGCGTCGAGGTCTCCGACGGCGCGCCACACCATGCCCTGGCAGATGGTCACCAGCAGCGGCATGCGACGGGATTGGAATCGTCCCTGGCGGCTCGAGATCACTTTCGGCAACACCGCACTGGTCTGCTCCAGGTCGCGGGCGTCGACGCGGCCGCTCCAGCTGTGCACTTGAGTTGGGCCGGCACTTTGCACCGGCATCCCGCAGGTGGCCAACCAATGCCATTGCTCCCCGGAGGCGAGGGGACAGCGCGCCAGCGGCAACTCCACGTCCGGCGGGTACGGCTGCTGCAACGCCCGAACCGTGTATCGGCCTTCCGCGATCGCGAGCGCCTTACGGTCGGCCCACACCTCGGCGGCCAGAATCCCGTCCAAGGCCGGCGCCCACGGCCCAGCCACAGCCACCCCGCCGGCGAGCTCGGCCCGCACCACCAACGGCACCATCGTCGGCGCGCTCACGCCAACTCCTCGATCGCTGCGAGCGCCTCCGCGCGCCGCTGCTCCAGCACAGCCCGCCAGTCCGGCAGCGGCGGCAACTCAGTGCTGCAGCGAAGGTCCAGCCGCACACGGCCATGCCCGATCCCTACCCGCCCACCCAGATGCCCATCCTCGGCGAACCGCTCGAGCAGCTCGACGAAGAACGCCAGATCCAACAGGCTGGGTCGCCGTAACGACAAGCCAGCGGAGAACACCGTCCCGGCCGGGAAGGTCTCCAACCGAAACAGCATCTGCGGCGCCGGACCGTCCCCACCGTCCGGGCACAACACGGCGAAGTCCCTAGTGCCGCAGTCATCCTGGCGGGTATAGCTCTCCACCTGGGGCAGATCGAGCGCCGACCCGGTCGCCGAGGCCTCCGTCAGATGGTTGGTCTCGCGCACGTGCGGAATAACCTTGTGCACCGTCAACGCCCCGTCGATGATCGCGCCCCCACCGGCGGCGCCGAAGATCCCAATCGGTGGCAGCAGTTCGCGGATCCGCACCAACCGGGCCCCGCTCAACGGCTCCCTGGTGGTTCGCACCAACGACCCCCCACCGCGCAACGCATGCGCCGCCGCCGGCGAGAGCTGCCCCTCATAGTCCAGGACCTCGCGCAGCAACTCCTCCGCCACCCGACGCAGCCTCCCCCGGAACGTGTTTCCCGAGATCACCGGCACCTCAACGCTGGAGCCGTCGGGCAGGATCAACAGCTCGCGCCGCAGCAGCGTCAACACCCCGCGGGTCTGATCGCCATGATGGATCGAGGACAAGGCAGTGATCGTGCCCGACCACGACACCACCGCGACCCGGCCGTGACCGCCGCTCATCCTCGGCCGTCCCAGTCCAACTCCAACCCACCGAATCCGCCACCGTCGTCGCTGGTGCCAGCCGGCGCGGGAGGGGGCGTCACCCGCGCCAGGCAATGGATCCGGCACCCATCGTCGAGCAGCTGCGGCAGCGGCCGCGCCACCCCCGCCAACACCGCGGCGAGCAGCGTGCAATCCCCGGCGAACCGGCACCCCTTCTCACAGTTGCCGCGCTGAATACCGCGCACCCGAGCGACCCGGCTGCCCACCAAGTCCGCCGGCACCACCACCGACCCGATCACCCTCATCGCCACGCCTCCTCCCACTGCTCCTCGACCCGGGCCGCACGCACGGCCTCAGCGATGATCCGCACCCGCAACATCAGCGGCTCCGCCTCGGTGCGCAGCAACCGCAACACCTCTGCCTGCTCCGGGTACTCGAGCAACTGCGCAACTTCGAGCCGCTCCTGAGCGTTGCGCGGCGCGGACTGCAACTCCGCGCTCACCTCCCGCCACCACCGCCGCAACGTCGAACCGCGGTACGTCGCCAAGATCACCCGATCAGGAAAGGTCTTGTCCCAGTAAGTCTTCCGATGGTTCCCCACCCAACCGTTAGTCCAGTCGATGCCGTAATGAACCAGCAGCAACAACGCCTGAGCGGTCAGAGCCGCCCCCTCAACAGGCGGCAGCTCCACCGGCACCGGCCCGACCTGCAGCGCGGAGATCCACCGCTGGGTCGGCGTCATGTCGATGCACCGGCATCGACTACCCGACGCGTCCGCATGTGCAGCGCCGGCACCGAGCTCGCGATGACCCACCAGGTGCTCACTGTCGCTCACCGCCGTATGTCAACCGCTGCGCCAACGCCAGCCACGGGTGCATCGAGCCCGCGCGCCACGGCTTCAGCAACTCCCAGTCGCTCAAGGTCTGCGCCAGCTGCCCACTGGAGCGGGCGCGGTCGATCACGAGCCACGGCGCGGCCGCACCCATCAGGGCCGCCGCTGGGATCCCCGCCCCGTGCAACCGATGCACCGCCAGCAAACGGTCAGCGTCGGTGCTGCTCCACGTGAAGCATCCGTGGTCCGTGACGATCCGCCCCCATTGAGCCTGCGGCAGCAGATGCCGCCGCCCGGGACGAATCGGGATCACCAGCGCCAACGACGCCTCAAGGCCACCCCCCGACAGCTGCGCATACGCCTGCGCCAAGGTCAATTCGCGGACGGCCGCTGGGGCACGAGAAACACACCGGATCGCCTCACGGGCCCGCGCCGCGCTATATGCCCACGCGCACACCCCGCACAACGACCTGCCCGCAGGGTGGATCCAGCTGTCGGTCCCGGTGAACACCCGAGACACCACGTCCGCCACCGATATTCGCCCACTGGGGCTGCCACACCTAGCGCACGGCACCCCAACGGCGACGTCGTCAACGACCGGCGATTCAACCCCCGCCACGACGTCGACGACTGTCAACACGACGACCCTCCCTACGATCGGCCCGGTCCCCAACAGATGGGGACCCCCTCCCCCATTGATGCCGGCCAGCAACCGCGCCTGTGACAACACCTCGCGAGTCACTCTGCCCTCCCCGGCCTCCCTAGGGCGCAGAGCAACCGTGGCCCCGCTACAAGGGGTCAGTCGCCGTGCTCGAGCGGATCGAGCCCCGTGACCGTCAGGATGTGCCAAAGCCGACGGTCAGCCGGCGTGTCCTGACCTTCAGCCGCCCTACGGTGCGCGGCGATCGCCGAGACGAGAATCGCAGCGAACGCGCGCGCGGCGGGGTTCAACCGCTCCGCAGCCGGCCCGGCCCACGCCAACGCCGAGGAATCGTGGTCGACCTGCACCGGATGAGGGTCAGCAGGATCCAGCCCAACTCGACCCAAGGCGGACCACACTCGCCGATCCCGATCCTCTGCCGCCCCATAGCGACGAACCGCCGATCGGTGTCGCGCGATCGCGGAGACCAGCATCGCCACCACTTGCCGACCCTCTACGGTCAAGCTCGCGGCCGCCGCCCCCGCCCATGCCAGTGGCTGTTTCCCCGCGTCTCGCGCCAGCCGCGCCCACGCTTCCAAACATTGCGCCCGGAACTTACGCGCACGTACCTCGCCCGCCCCATCTAGCCCGACGGCCAAGGCCTCCTCCGTCGCATCCAGGAAACCGTCCAACACCTCGAACGTCCGCTCCTGCAGATGCTCCTCACCAGCGAGCGTCGACCACAGCTGACGCCATGCCTTCCGTTCAGGCCCCTCCCCAGACGGCAGCAGGTGACCGCGCACGAGCTCCTCAAACTGCGGCTGCTCCATCGCTCGCAACGCCGCCCCCGTCACCGGATCCGGTATCGCAACCCGATCACGAACACGAGTCCACGGCTGCGAGATCACCGGCGATCCCACTCCACGGTCCAAGCGGCTAGCAACGACATGCTTGCCACTGTAAGAGACCGCTGCGGCTCCGACTGGCCTGTTCACGACGCGACGGACAACTGGTGGCGCGCCTGACGTGCGCGCTTGTACCGGGCGGCACGGGCGGCGTTCGCGGCCTTGCAGCCTCGGCAGGGGCATCCTCGCCGATACCACTCCATCGACGGCCCCTCAGCCTCTGAGTGCAGGCACTTCGCCGCCTCCTCGACGCGACGCTGCGCCCGCACCTGCTCAAGACTTTCAAGGGTGATCCCAGCGGCTCGTTGAGCTCGTGTGGTGCCGCCCCAGTAGCCGGGTTCGTCATGATCGGTGGCCCAACGTAAACAGGCCTTCTGGAGCGGGCAGCTAGAGCAGATCGCCGCGATCTCCTCCGGGACATCTGCCCATTCACGGTCGGGAATCCAGTCCAGCCGGCGAGCGGTCGCGCTGCTGCATGCAGAGCGGCCGGTAACAGCCCGGATGAACGACACGGAGGCACCCAGCTGGGTTGCCTCCGTGTCTGCCTGCGTGCTCGCAGTGGGCTCAGGGTAACGCGATGCGGTCCGCTCCATGGCGGTGTCCTTCCACTTCGTGAAGGG
>Ga0075163_10011667_pt1 | contig 11446 bp, 10 predicted proteins | sample JI1023141ADNA_FD_71478 | JGI IMG/M metagenome (GOLD analysis project Ga0075163, IMG submission 71478) | Wastewater effluent complex algal communities from Wisconsin, to seasonally profile nutrient transformation and Carbon sequestration -... | ecosystem: Engineered > WWTP > Effluent > Algae... | reverse complement strand
CCGGCGCGACAGCGCGGTTCCAGGGAACGGGACTCATGGGGGTTCTCCTTCAGGGGTGAAGGGGAACGCCCATCCCTGGCGGGGAACTGGGGTTCCCCGTCTGGGATGCCCTGCCGGGAAGGCAAGGCGCTTCGTCGCGCACAGGTGCGTGCGCGAGCTGCAGAGGTCCGCGTCCGAGAGGACGGGGCCAGGGCAGATGCGTGCGTCAGGCCGAGCTTCTGATCGAGATCAGGCCGGGCTGGTGAGCGCATGGCGCGTCACGACGCAGAGGTCGTGGTCGGCGCATGCGAGGAGGGGCCACGACACAGGGTCATGGCCGGCTCCTGGTTTCGGATCCGGATGGATCGGAATCGGCCCGGCACACGGAGGTGCCGGACAGGACACAAGGCAGGTAACGACTGCGACGCCAGCTGGGCTGGACTTCAGGGCGACCAGAGCCACCGATGAAGGCTGAGCAGACGCGATGTCCGCAGGAAGCCGGGTCAGTATGGGCCGGGGTCCCTCGGTCGGCAACAGGTCCGAGGTCTCTTCGTGGCAATGCCCGCCCAAGCGACCGGCTCGGCCGATGCTTGGGCGGGCAATCGAATACGTCCGCCTGGCCGCAGGTTTGAAGGGTGGTGCTTCTCGTTTCGAAGGCGTGCAGTCCGGTGGACGGTTCGTGAAGTGGCCGGATCGAGACAGCCAGGGTTCCGCCTTGGCACTGCCCATGACCTTTGCGCACACCCATCATCATCGTCAGCGGCCTGGTCTTCGGCTGGTTCGCGCTGTCGGGCATTGCGCTATTCCGGCTGCGGCTCGTTCGGCCGGGCAGCCTGTAGAGCGCGGGGCTTGACCGGCCCTGTGGCCCGTGTCTGAGCCCCGCCTCACGGCGCCACGGTGCCCATCGTTGCCAGGTAGTGCGCCAAGTCTGCCAGGTCGACTTCGCTCAGGCCCAAGAGCGCGTCAATCATCGCGGTATCGCGCCCACGTACGCCTTGGCCGGCCAGGAACTGGCGCAGCGAGTGCAGCAGATAGTCCTCGCGCTGGCCAGCCAAACGCGGAATCTGCTCACGGCCACGCTGGTCGGGCAGATGACAACTGCCGCACAGCGCGCGCTCGGCCACCTTGGCCCCACGCCCGGCGCGCGCCGGATCGCGCGGCCCAGCCGCAGGCGGGGGTGGCAGCACCGCGTAGTGGCGCGAGAGTTCGATGAGCTCGGCATCGGTGAGCGCATCCAGCATGCCCTTCATTTGCGGCACCTCGCTCAGACCCTCTCGGATCATGACGAGCCTGCTCTCGAGAAACAGGCGCGGCTGGCCGGCCAGTGAAGGCACGCCGGCCAGCCGCGACTGGCCGTCGGCGCCATGACAGGCCGCACACAAGGCCAGTCGCCCGGCAGGCACCTGGGCCGCTGCCGGCGAACACGCTGACGCCGCCGCGGCCAGTGCCAGCGCGGCGGCCCAGCGACCCAGCATCTCAACGCCCATAGCTGATACGATAAATCGCGCCTATCTGCTCGTCGCTCACCAACAGCGAGCCATCGGGCATCTGCAAGGCATACGCGGGACGACCCCAAAAGGTGCCGGCGGCGGCGTCCTGGAAGCCTGTCATGAAGGGCTCGCTCTTCACGTTCTTGCCGTCGGCGTCGGCACGCACCACGAGCACGTCGAAACCAATTTTCTTCGTGCGGTTCCAGGAGCCCTTTCGCATGATGAACATGGCGTTGCGGTACTCGGAAGGGAACATGTCGCCGGTATAGAAGGTGAGGCCCATCACCGCCGCATGGGCGCCCATCTGCGCCACCGGCAATGTGACACCAGCGCAGGGGTTGGGTTTCTTCACGTCGGGGTCGGCCACGCCCATCTCATGGCAGTACGGAAAGCCGAAGTTGAGGCCAGTGGACGACACTCGGTTGAGCTCGTCGTGCGGTGTCTCTTCGCCAAGCCAGTCGCGGCCATGGTCGGTGAACCACAGCTCGCGCGTGACAGGATGGAAGTCAAAGCCGACGGTGTTGCGCACGCCGCGCGCCAGCACCTCCATCCCGGAGCCGTCGGCGTTGTAGCGTCGGATCTGTGCGTATTCGGCCGTGGGCTCGCAGATGTTGCATGGCGCGCCAAAAGGCACGTAGAGCTTGCCGTCTGGGCCGAACCGGATGAACTTCCAGTTGTGGTGCTGCAGCGGAGGCAGCTTGAAGGCGGCGGTCATGTCCACCGGTGTCACCGTGGGGTTGGTGGCGATGCCGTCGAAGCGCAGCAGCTTGTCGATAGCCATCACGTAAAGCGCGCCGTTGCGGAACTCCACTCCAGCGGGCTGGGTCAAGCCGCTCACCACCACACGGCTGGTGCGGACAGCGCCTGTGTCGGTGACCTCATAGACACGGCCGATGCCGCGCGTGCCGATGTAGATCTTGCCGCCGTCACCTCGCACCATGGCGCGCGCACCAGGAATGCCGTGGGCCCAGAGCTCGGCCTTGAAGCCTGCCGGTAGCTTGATCTTCTCCAATGGAATCTCGTTCGGCGGTGTCACCGTATTGCGGCCTGGCAAGGGCGCCAGGGTCGAGGCCGCCATGGCCGCAGAACGGCCCTGCTGCCAGGCCGGCGCAGCCGCCGCACTGGGAGTCGCAGCTGGCGCGGTTGGCGCGGTTGGTGCGGCGGCTCGCTGCACCGGCACGGGCGCGCAGGCGCTCAGGCTCAGCAACACCAGCAACGCTGTCAGCGGCAATCGAGTATTCATGAACATATTTGTCACCACGTTAGAGAGTTGTTGTCGAGAGCGGGCCAGTCACGCGTCAGCCAACAATGCCGAGCCGCTCATCCCTGGATCAGCTTCATAGTTACATTCTTCAGTTGAAGATAGTCCTGAAGAGAGGCCATGCCCTTCTCCCGCCCGATACCGCTCTTCTTGTAGCCTCCCATGGGTGCCTCAATGGCGCGCTCGTGGTACGTATTGACGTACACCGTGCCGGCTTCGAGCAGAGCAGCGACGCGATGCGCCCGGCTGACATCCTGCGTCCAGATGCCCGAGGCCAAACCGTACTCCGTGTCGTTGGCGATGCGGATCGCCTCATCTTCAGTGTCGAACGGAATCAACACGCCGACCGGCCCGAAGATTTCTTCCCGCACGACGCGCATGTCCATGGTGACGTCGGTGAACAGGGTCGGTTGGACGTACAGCCCCTGGTCAAGTCCTTCACCCGTGGCACGCTGCCCTCCGGTGAGGCAGCGTGCGCCTTCTTGTCGCGCACTCTCGAAGAAGCCGAGTACCTTGTCGAACTGAACAGAATTGGCAATCGGCCCCAGCGTCGGGAATGGACGATCACGACCCAGTGGGATCTTCGCGGCGGCTGCAGCGATCTTGCTGCTGAACGCATCAAAGATCGAACGCTGCACCAGGATGCGCGTGCCAGAGGTGCAGATCTGGCCGCTGTTGAGGATGAAGCCCATCAGGACCATGGGGACTGCGGCCTCCAGGCTCGCATCCTCAAAGACGATATTCGGCGACTTTCCGCCCAACTCCAGCGTCAGCGGCATGATCTTCTGGGCCGCGATCGCGCCGATGGCCTGCCCGGTACGAACCGACCCCGTGAAGGCCACTTTGCGTACCAGATCGTGCTGAACCAGCGGAGCTCCGACGCTCGCGCCGTCACCGGTGACGACATTCAGCACACCATTGGGAAGCCCGGCTTCAGTTGCCAGGCGCGCCATCTCCAGGGCGGTGAGCGATGAAAACTCGCTGGGCTTGAGCACCACGGTGTTGCCGGCTGCAAGGGCCGGCGCAACGCTGCGCGCCGCCTGGTTGAGCGGGCCATTCCAGGGCGTGATGATGCCGACCACGCCGTAGGGCTCGTACACGTTGTAGCAGAACATCTGCGAGTTGATGGGGATCGTGTCGCCGTGGATCGACGACGCCAGCCCGCCGTAATAGTCAAAGAACTTGGACGACTCCACCACGATCGCTGGCGACAGCGCCGAAGGCATGCCCATTTCTTCGGACTCGAGCTTACCCAGCCGCTGTGCGTTCTGGACCAGAAGATCGGCTAGCTTTCGCATGATGCGACCGCGTTCGAGCGGGTTCATCTCCGCCCAGGGCCGCTTCGCGGCATGGGCGGCGCGAACCGCGCGGTCCACATCAGTGGTATTCGCACTGGCGACCTTGGCCACGACGCTGCCGTCGGCTGGGCTGACAGAGTCGAAATACTGGCCGGACGCGGGAGGCGTGAACTGGCCGTCTATGTACAGGTCGTATACCGGGTGCATGGTCAATCTCCTTGAAGCGAATTCAGTGCGGCAGACTTTTGTGCTCAGCCAGGATCATGGAAGCGCCCTTTTCACCAATCATGATCGTGGGCGCGTTGGTATTGCAGGAGGTGATGCGAGGCATCACCGAGGCGTCAATGACACGAAGGCCATCGATGCCGTGAACCTTGAGTCGCGCGTCAACCACCGCCAGGGCATTCGTCCCCATGGCGCAAGTGCCGACCGGGTGATAGACCGATTGCGCGGCATCGCGGATGTAGTTTTCCCATTCGCTATTCGACGTGACGGACGATCCGGGGTGCACCTCCCGCGTCACGAAATCGGACAGCGGCGAAGTGCCGAATACCTTGCGGATCCACCGCATGCCTTCGCGCATCACGTCCAGGTCCTCGTCGTTGTCGAGGTAATTCGCATAGATGCGCGCGGCATCGCGAGGGTTTGCGCTGGCCAGGCGGATGGAGCCCCGCGCCTTGGGTCTGAGCAGACTGCATGAGGCATTGATTCCCGGAAACTCGTCCAGGACGATCTTTCCTGTCTTACTGATACTCAAGCTGATCGGCCGAAAGCTGATTTCCACGTCCGGTCGGTCTGCGCCTGGAGCCACCTTAGGGAAAGCGGTGGCCTGGACAGCCCCCATGTTCAGATAGCCACTGCGGTTGATGAAGTACCTCAGCGCATGCAGGTACATGCGTGCACCCTGCAAGTGGTGGTTGAGAGAGATCGAACGTTGGCACTCGGCGATGAAGTAGACGTACAGGTGATCCTGCAGGTTCGCGCCGACCCCTGGAAGCGCCTGAACCACCGGGATGCCGTGCGCCTGCAATTCACTCGCAGGTCCGATGCCGGACAGCATCAGCAACTGCGGTGAGTTGATCACCCCGCCACACAGAATCACTTCGCGGCGCGCCTTTGCCAAGTGGCTTTGCCCGCCCTGCGTGTATCGGATGCCTACGGCGCGTCGTCCCTCCAATTCGACTTTCTCGACCAGAGCTTCCACTTGCACCTGCAGATTGCGTCGATGCCGGACCGGGTGCAAGAAGGCGGCCGAAGTTGAACTGCGCTGACCGTTGCGTACCGTCACCTGCGCGCGACCCACACCCTCCTGGATACCGTCGTTCAGATCGCGCCTGGCTGGCAAGCCCGAGTTGACGGCTGACTGGATGAAAAGCCGGCTGGCGTGATCGTCAACGGTAGGGTCACTCACGGCGAGAGGGCCGCCGCTGCCATGCATGGCACTGGGCCCATGCTGCTGGTCTTCGCTCGCCTTGAAGAAAGGCATGACATCGTCCCAGGCCCAGCCCGGGTTACCCATCCGTGCCCACTCGTTGTAATCCTCCGGATGGCCTCTCAGGTAGACCATGCCGTTGATCGAGCTCGATCCGCCCAGGGTGCGCCCACGAGGCCAGTAGACGCGGCGATTGCGCAGGTGCTTCTCTGGCTCGGTGAAGTACCCCCAGTTCGTGGAGCTTGGCGCGAACACACGGGTTGCACCGGCCGGGATCTTCATCCAGATGCTCTTGTCCTCGGGACCGGCTTCGACCAGCAGCACCGAGATCGCGGGATCTTCGGACAGCCGATTGGCCAGAACGCAGCCTGCTGACCCAGCGCCGACGATGATGTAGTCAAAGTCAAGCGCCTGTGTCATGACCGCCTCTCTGCAGATCGGTTCCCCGCCCTTGAAGCGAGTTCCTCATTGGCCTGCCCCGCTGCTGATGATGGGACCGAAGAGTTCCCACTGTTCGCCTTTTAGCCGCATCATTTGCAGTTGCTGGATCGGATAGAGGTCTGCGGCTGTGGTGTTCGCAAAGATGCCCGGCAACATCAGCTTGAAGGCGACCTTGTTCAGGCTGGCCGCTTGCTTCATGACATTGGCTCTCGACAAGTCGTCGCCACACTGCTTCAGGATCTGGACCAATGCCTGTGCGGTCACGTACCCATAGACATTCATGGAGTCCGCCTTGTTGGCTCCGGGCAGGTACTTGTCCATGAACGCCGACCATGCCTTCATGTCGGGGTGATCCTTCCAGCGGGCGTCGGTGGACTCCATCAGATACGCCGTGCTCAGAATGCCCTGGCTGTTCTCAATGCCGGCAGGCTTCATCACGGCGCCCACGGAGACGGAGATGTTGATGAGAAAGTGCGTGGGCTTCCAGCCGATCTCGGCCACCTTCTTGATCACCTGAGAAGCGAACTTCGGCGTTGTGATATTCACCAACACATCCGCGCCAGAAGCCTTCAGCTTCAAGACCTGCGAGTCAACGGTCGGATCAGACGGTTCGTAGGTGGCCTCCGAAACGATCATCGACTTCGCCTTGTCGCCCAGACCATCCTTGAGGCCACCGAGGTAGTCCTTGCCAAAGTCGTCGTTCTGGGAAATGACGGCGATCCTCGCGTTGGGATGGTTCGCCAGGATGTGCTTGGCGTAGATCACCGCCTCGCTGTAGTAGGTGGGCTGCCAGCCCAGAGTCCACGGGTACTTCTTGGCATCCACCAGGTGCGTGGCGCCACCCCCGACCAGCAACTGCGGCACCTGCTTTGCGTTCAGATACTTTTGCGCTGCGAGATTTGCAGCGGTGCCGATGGTGTTGAACATGGCCAGCACCTCATCGCTTTCAACCAGCTTGCGGGTTTGCTCCACCGTCTTGGGTGGACTCAGCGCATCGTCGTACGAGATGAAGTTGATCTTGCGGCCGTTGACGCCACCGTTGTCGTTCACCATCCGGAAGTAGGCCGCTTCCACCTTGGCAATCGTGCTGTAGGCTGATCCGGGGCCGCTGTAGGGCGCCGTGTTGCCGATCCGGATTTCGTTGTCGGTCACGCCGGGGTATGCGGTCTTCTGGGCCCATGCCGGCGTCAGGCCGAAGCTCAGCAGCGATGCCATCGCAGCTGCGCTTGTACGCAGCGCCTGACGGCGGGTGGTGGTTTTCATGATGTCTCCTTTGCTTGGGTCAGGTTGGGGTCATGGCTTGCGCCGGGTACGCAGCAGTGAGGCCGACCGAAAGGTGCTGGCCCCTGAGGGAAGGAAGAAGATCAAGGCAATCAGGATGGCGCCGTAGACGGCTCCGGACAGACCCTTGGACAACCCCTCCGCTAGGTTGGGCACCAGCAACACGAACAGCGCGCCGAAGAACGCCCCTGGCAACCAGCCGACGCCTCCCACAACGAGGCCGACCAGAATCGAAGCAGAGAGATAAAAGGTGAAGCTGTCGGGCGAGATGTACTGAACGGCCATCGCGCTCAATGCGCCCGCGATCCCATTGAAAGCAGCGCTGGTGCCGAAGGCCAGAGTCTTGTAGACCGACAGGTTCACTCCCATCGCCTTCGCAGCGACCGGGTCCTCCTTGACGGCCAGCATGGCCAGCCCCGAGCGGCTGCTTACCAAGTTGCGCGCAAGCAGGTACTGCGCGCCAGTGACGCACAGCGCGATGTAGTACAGCCATTGGTCATCGGTGAGCGGCAAGCCGAGCGGCGCTTGGGGTTTGCTCACGGCGATTCCTGGCGAGCCGCCGGTCAGTGGGGTCAGCACCGACAGCTTGAGAATCTGCGGGGTGGCGATGGCCAGCGAGAACGTGGCCAGAGCCAGGTACACACCCTCCAGCCGCAGGGCGGGCAGCCCGAACAGCAGGCCGAACACGAACGCCACCACACCGGCTGCTGGCAGTGCCAGCCAATAGGGCACGTCGTACTGCCCCATCAAAATGGCGGCGACGTAGGCACCGATGGCGAAGAACGCGCCATGCCCGAGAGATAACTGGCCGCTGAAGCCCACCAGCAGGTTCAAGCCCAGGATGGCCACGGCAAAGACCATCACCTGCGTGGCCTGAAACAGGACGAAACCGTTGGCGATGGCGGGCAGAGCCATGCTCGCGAGCACGATGCCGACGGGCGCCAGAAGGTGCTGGCTGGCTACGCGCAGCGACAGCAGGTTCGTCGTCATACGCGGTGCACCAGCTTGCGGCCGAGCAGGCCTTGGGGACGGATCACCAGGACGAGCACGATGGTCACCAGCGCCAGCGTCAGCTTGAGCTCGCCACCGATGACCGGTATGAACGTGCCCGCCATGTTCTCAAGCACGCCAACCAGAAGGCCGCCCAGCACAGCACCCGCCGGGCTTCCCAAGCCACCCAGCACGGCCCCGGCGAAGCCGTAGATCAGCGTGCCGGCCATCATGTTGGGCTCCAGAAAGACGATGGGCGCGATCAGCATGCCGGCCACCGCCCCGATGGCAGACGCCAGGCCCCAGCCCAACCCCTCAAGTGCCTGCACGCGGATGCCCAGCAGCCTTGCTGAAACTGGATGGCTTGTTGCTCCCCGCATGGACAACCCGACCCGGGTAAAGCGGAAGAACACGACGAGCGCAGCCAGGATGGCCAGCGTCGACGCCAACATGCCGGCCTGGTGCTGGCTGATCCAGGATGCGCCAAGGAACGGCCCTGTGCCAAAGGGCGTCGGAAAGGGCTTGACCGTGAAGTTCCAGGCATAGCCCGCAGCGCTGTTGAGCATCAGCAGCAGGCCGATGAAGACGGCCACCTGGCTCAAAGGCGGTGCGTGCCGCAGGCGCCGCATCAAGGTGCGCTCGATCAGCAAGCCCATCCCAAATGACAGGACCACTGTCAGGACGAACGCCAGCCAGTACGGCACGCCGAGCTGCATCAACTGCCAAGCCACAAAGGTCGACAGCATCGCCATCTCACCTTGCGCAAAGTTCACATGGCCGATCGCCTGGTAAATCATCACCACCGCCAACGCGATGCACGCATAGATTGTTCCGGTCGACAGACCGGCCACCAACTGCTGCACAAACAGTTCCATCTCAGCTCCCGAGATACGCACGGCGGATGCCGTCGTTCTGACGCACCGCTTCGGCCGTGCCCGCAAAGACAATCCGGCCGGTCTCAAGCAGGTAGGCCGAGTCGGCGATCGACAAGGCAAGGGCGGCGTTCTGCTCAACCAGCAGAAGGCTGATGCCTTCTTCTTGGTTCAGCTGCCGAAAGATGTTGAACAGCTCTCGCACGACACGCGGCGCGAGGCCAAAAGACGGCTCGTCCAGCAGCAACAGCCGCGGGCGAGTCATCAGTGCGCGTGCCACAGCAAGCATCTGCTGTTCGCCGCCGGACAAGGTGCCGGCTTGCTGCAGGCGCCGCTGCTGGAGCACTGGAAAGTAGGCGTAGACCCGTTCCATGTCCTGCCGGATCACGTCGGTGTCGCGCCGAATCACGCTGCCGAGTTGGAGGTTCTCCTCGACGGTCAGGCGTGTGAAGGTGCCACGGCCATCCGGCACATGACCGATGCCCAGCCGGGCAATGTCTTCGGTACCCAGGCGCCCGATCGGACGCCCTGCGAAGTGAATCTGGCCCTCGCGGCGCAACATGCCGCTGATGGCACGCAGGGTGCTGGTCTTGCCAGCGCCGTTGGCGCCGAGAAGGGTGGTGATTCCCCGCTCAGCCACGTCAAAGCTCAAGCCGTGCAGGACGCGGGTGCGGTCATATGCGGCCGCCAGATCGCGCACTTCAAGCAGGTGGCTCATGGGACGCTGGCGCCAAGGTAGGCAGCAATGACATCCGGGTGGGACTGAACCTGCTGCGGCGACCCTTCGGCGATCTTGCTGCCGAAGTTCAGTGCCACCACCTTCTGGGAAATGGACATGACCAGCCCCATGTGATGCTCGACCAGCAGGATCGCGAGGCCGAAGTCCCGCTGCACCCGGGTGATCGTTTGGCCCAGTTCCTCGACCTCTTCATGGTTGAGCCCGCAGGCGGGTTCATCGAGCAAGAGCAGCTTCGGATTCGTCGCCAGCGCGCGAGCCAATTCCACCCGCTTCTGCGTGCCAAACGGCAAATCGCTCACGCGCTGATCGGCCACATCGGCCAGCCCGAGGTGATCGATCAAACGCTCGGCCGCTGCCGTGCAAGACGCCTGTCTTTGGCGCGAAGACTGCAGCTTGAGCGCGTCGGCCCAGAATGAGCTGGGATGCCCGGTGTGGCCGCCTATGCGCACGTTGTCCAGCACACTGAGGCTTCTGAACAGCGCCAAGTTCTGGAAGGTTCGGCCGATGCCGAGCGCCGCCATCCGGTGCGCCGGTAGGTCCAGGATCGACCGCTGCGCATACCGGATGCTTCCGGAACTGGGCGTGTAGAGCCGGCTCAGGCAATTGAACAGGCTGGTCTTGCCGGCGCCGTTGGGCCCGATCAGGCCGACGATGGTGTCAGCCTCAATGTCGAAGCTGATGCGATCGAGCGCGACGATGCCGCCGAAGCGCACGACCACCTCGCGAACCTCGAGCAATGGCGCGATTGGGGCCGACGGTTGCTGCAGCGTGCTCATGCGCGATTCACTTGCCCCGGAACACCGGCTTGCGCTTTTCCGCGAAGGCATTGCGCCCTTCGAGGCGATCCTCGCTGTTGCGCAAGATGCCAAAGGCCTGCTGCTCCAGCTCCAGCCCGGCGGCCAGGCTCAGCTCCCGACCCGTGATGGCCAGACGCTTGACGGCCGAGACGGCTAGAGGGGCGTTGCGGGCGATCTGTCCTGCCAGTTCTTGCGCATTGACGAGTAGATCAGCGGGCTCTACCACTCGGCTGACCAGCCGCATGCGCAGGGCTTCTGCTGCATCGATCCGCGCGCCCGTCAGCAACATGCACATGGCATCGGACAGACCCACCGCACGGATCAAGCGCTGAGTGCCGCCCGCGCCAGGGATGCTGCCGATGCAGACCTCGGGCAGGCCGAACTGAGCGTGGGCGGACGCAATCCGTATATCGCATTGCAAGGCGAGCTCGAGACCGCCGCCCAGTGCAAAGCCATTGATCGCGGCAATCACCGGCTTGGGCGTGTTCAGGTGTGCAAGGCCGAGTCCTGCTCGCGCTGGGCCGTAGTGCAGCTCGGCGAAGCTCTCGCTGGGCGGCGGAGTCTTCTTGAGGTCAGCGCCAGTGCAGAAGGCACGTTCACCCGCACCGGTGAGGATCGCCACTCGGATGCTGCTGTCAGTGGAGATTCGGCTCCATGCAGCGTGCAACTCGGTAACCGACTCGGGGTCCAACGCATTCATCGCTTCCGGGCGGTCCAGCACCACCGTGGCGACGAAGTCCTTGACTTGAATTGAAACAGGCATGGTCAGGTCTCCGCGGAAGCGGCCATTCGCTGGCGTTCGAGGACTTGTTCAACACGGTCTTCAGAGCAGCCAAGTGCTACGAGGACTTCGCGGGTGTGCTCAC
>Ga0075163_10011664_pt1 | contig 11448 bp, 9 predicted proteins | sample JI1023141ADNA_FD_71478 | JGI IMG/M metagenome (GOLD analysis project Ga0075163, IMG submission 71478) | Wastewater effluent complex algal communities from Wisconsin, to seasonally profile nutrient transformation and Carbon sequestration -... | ecosystem: Engineered > WWTP > Effluent > Algae... | reverse complement strand
CGTTGTCGGGCCAGCTGTTCAGCGGTGCAAAGCGCTGCTGACCGCGTCCAGCACCGCCACGGCCATCGCCCATGCGGTATGTGCCGGCGGCGTGCCACGCCATGCGGATGAATTGCGGACCGTAATGACCGAAATCAGCGGGCCACCAGTCTTGTGAATCCGTCATCAGCTTGCGCAGATCGCTTTTCAGGGCTTCGTAATCCAGTTTCTTGAAGGCATCACGGTAATTGAAATCACAATCCAGCGGATCAGATTTGCAGGAATGCTGGTTCAAAAGATCGACACGCAGCTGGTTTGGCCACCAGTCGATATTTTGTCTGCCGCCCCCGGCTACAGGTTTGGCACCCTTGCCCGAGAACGGGCATTTCGATTCGTCTGTCATGATATATCTTCCTTGCTGTTGAGTGTTTCACAATCCTGGCAAATGCCGCGGAATACGATGCTGGCCTCTATAATCCGCATGCCGTGTGTATGCGATGGATCGAGGCAGGGTGCGTGACCGACGACGCAATCGACATCTTCGATGCGCCCGCAGCCCATGCACTGCACATGGTGATGGTTATCATCGATGCGCGTTTCATAGCGTGCGCTGGCTGAATCCGGTGGCGCGATGCGGCGGATCAATCCTTCCACCGATAAATCCTGCACGATCAGATGGACAGCCTGTAATGAAATGGTCGGCAGGTTAACCCGCACGCCCTGAAAAATGCTTTCGGCGTCCGTATGCGGATGATGATGCAGGAAATCCAGCACGGCGATCCGTTGCGTGGTTGCCCGCAAGCCCCCGGCTCTTAGGGTTTGGGCCCAGTCGTGGCGGCAGTCATGATTGGCAGGCATATGATTCATGCCGGGGAGCATAGCAGTTAGATTTTAGTAATTCAATATAATGAGTATATAAAATTAATAACCATTTCCCGAAGACGCTAAGCTTTCATTAGATCATTCTTAAGCTTGCGTTAACCATTTGAGAAAAAAGGGATAAAAAAGACTCTCTTGTGGTCATAACCCCCGGCTCTGGTAGGAACTCGTTAACCCTCCGCCCGCATAATAAACCCATGGCGCACTGAAAAAAGGGCGGTGTGCCGGGGTTTTAAAAGAATTTTTGGGTTCGGGGTTATTCCTATGAGTAAGACAACAGATAACATCACGCACGCAGATTTCGGTTACCGTCGCAAGGTCGCGCTGGCCTATACGCTGAATAACTATCAGCCGGTCCGTTGCACCATGATTGGCGATCAGCCGCTGTTCTTCATGGACTATGAAGGCACATATGATGCCGATGAAGCCGAGACGTCGTTCGAGGAACAGTTCGATATTCAGTCGATCGAGCAGGGCGTTGAGAAATTACAGGAGCGCGTTCTGCGCGCGATGGAATATGAAGTCGGCGAAACTGCCGCCGTCGATCTCGAAACCGAAGAGCGTGCCGCTGCATCGCTGGCCTTGTTCATGAAAGACGCAAGTGAAGCCACGGCGGCTGACACAGACTTCATGCCGATCAGCAAAGGTGCGGAAGAGATTCTGGCCCAGATTGCAAAATCAGGCATGGGCGCTGCGCTGATTGAACTCGCAAACCGTTATGAAACACAATTCGTCATGGGTGGAGCTGTCTCGACGGCTTTGTATGATCGCCGTCAGAACACTGTCTTTATCAATCCAGTCTTAAGCGAAACAGATCAGGTTCTGCTGATGGCGCGTGAACTGCGCCGCGTATGGCAGCACCGTCATGGTGCACTGGTTCATCCGCTGACCTTCCATCCTGATCAGGCTGTGCTGGTTCACCGTGCACAGGTTGCCGATCTGTGCGTGGCGATGGTCCGTATCGGCTGGGAACTGCAACTGGCCGGTTTGAATGCACCGTGGGAACGTCTCGAAGAATCTTCGATGGCCGACCTGACCCGTGCGTTTGCCCGTGAGGCCTATATGGATTTCCGCACGATCAACAGCGGCGAAGCATCGGCATCGGTATTCGAGGCCTGGTTCCTGTCGGAGCGCTGCCGTCAGGAAGATCGTCGCCTGATCCAGCAGATGCTGGCCGATTATCAGGGCTACATTTTTGAGAACATCAATCCGTCGACTCAGGTAACCAATGAACTGATCCTGGCGCTGGGCAGCCAGCCGCAGGGCAAGGATTTGGGCAAAAATTACCTTGCACCTTATGTCAGCGCGATCATGAGTGATGCATTGTTTACGGAAATTCGTGACCGCTCCAACGCCAATTTCCTGTGGTTTATCAAGTTCGAACGCTCGTTCCGCGAAACGGAACAGGAATTGCAAACCCCTTCTACCGACCAGGTATCAGGGGCTCATCAGAAGTCTCAAGCCGGTGCACAAGACAAAAACAGCAAACGGTTTGGCGACCAGCATGAACAAAAAGCAGACATCGTTTCCTTGCCACGCGGCAAGGCGCATTCCAGCGTTTTCCAAAACAGCAGCACGGAAGCCGGGACAGCCACTGTCATCGAATTCCGCAACCGTTGAGGACCAACGCCCCGACATGAAAGCCGATGACAGATTGACCCGTAAAAATCATATCCGCCGCCAGACACGGACGGATGGTTTTGTCACATCTGCGGGCGGGGTTGAAATTTATGACCTCACGATCGCCGAAGGCAGACTGGATATCACCTCGCTTTCGCAAATTGAACTCCCGCAGGAATTGGATCACGAAGCGATTATCGAGCTGCCTTATCATTTCGAAACCACATGCGATGTGATCGCCTGGGCCACCGCCATGATGGCCGATAGCCCGACAGCATCCAGATTATGGGTCGAAGCCGAGCGTCAGGGCTGGAAAGTCGGGATCGCCGATCTGAAAAACGGCGGCTATCACCTCGATATCGCCGGCCAGACATTGATGCTGGATAATTTTGCCCTCAGCGCATCGGCGCTGGGCCGCTCGCCCTATTTCAGAAATGCGTTGCTGGTATCCTTCGTCGGTGCCCTGCGCGATATCTGGCATGAACAAAGATCGGGCGCACTGGAAGAACGCTATGCTCCGGAAGCCGCCCTGATGCTGGAACGCGTCCGCGCGGCAGATTGCGATACGGTCACGCTGCTGGTCGGCTGGGAATTGCGCGGTGCGGGTTATACCGATGTCTGGCGTCACCTGATCGGTTCGGAAGAGGGTGATATGGCGCTGGTCTTTACGCGCTTCCTCGAGCGCGATCCGACAGCCTTGTTCGATGGCTCGGCGCTCGCTTATGGTTTCCGCCAATGGTACGCCGATGAAAGCCGCGTCGATGGCTGCGACCATGAAACTCTGGAATCCTATGACGATATTCTGCTGCAGCATGAGGGCACGCATCACCCCTTCGGTGAAAATCGTCTGACTGCCGGGGATATTGAATCGATGGCCTGCCTGCCCGATGGCCGCTGCTACCTGCGCGGTTTGGGTGAAACGATCCTGCGCGATCCGTTCTTTGCCGGTTTGCATGATCCCGTCAACCAGACGCACCTGTTCCACCTGATGTACGACATGGAAGTCGTGATGGTGAATAATGTGCCGTTCCGGGACGTATCTCTGGCCCGCAAAATCTTCCCGCAGGGCGATCTGACCCGCATCCGTTAAGCAAATGGGGCTTCCGCCCCTGACACTGTTCCTTTATGATTGCGGTCCATGAAAAAGACGGAACCGCGTAAGGAAATCAAACATCATTTCTATCTGCACCTTGTGTCCGACGCGACCGGCGTCACGCTGCAGGGGCTGGCGCGGGCCTGTCTGGCACAGTTCGAGGGGATCGACCCGGTCGAACGTTTCTGGCCGCTGGTGCGGACTGAAAAACAGCTGGAACGTGTGATCGATGATATCCATGACAATCCGGGTCCGGTCCTGTTCACGCTGGTGGACCGCGAGCAACGGCTGCGCCTGCAAAAGGCCTGCGCCGAACTTCATGTGCCCTGCATCCCGGTGATGGATCATATCATCAAGGGACTGTCGTCTTACACAGGCCTGCCCAGTAAGGGCATTCCTGGTTTGCAGCACGCGCTGGATGATGCCTATTTCAAGCGGATGGATGCGGTGGATTTCGCGCTATCATTCGATGATGGGCAGAATTATGACGGCATTGAAGAGGCCGATGTCATTCTGGTCGGTGTTTCGCGCACATCGAAAACACCGACCTGCATTTTCCTGGCGCGGCAGGGCGTGAAGGCCGCCAACATCCCGTATGTACCGGGTATTCCGATCCCGGACCGTATCTTCAAATTGCGCGGGCCTGTCTTTGTGGGTTTGACGGAATCGCCAGACCGGTTGATCCATCTGCGCCGCAACCGCCTGAAAGCCGATACACATGACAGACATCACGAAAACAATACCTATCTCGATCCTGAACGCGTCGAAACCGAAATTCTGGAAGCGCGTAAATTCTTCACCAAACAGGGCTGGCCCGTGATCGATGTCACGCGCCGTTCGGTCGAGGAAACCGCCGCCGAAATTCTGGTGATCTTGCAACGCCGCCGTGAAGAGGCGTCGCAGAGAGAATTGCTGTAGGGAGTATTCAGAATGATCCGCGCCGCTGTCATAGGCTTTCCGATTGCACAATCGCTCTCGCCGCTGATCCATCAATACTGGTTCCGCCGGCATGGAATTGAGGGGTCTTACGAAGCGATTGAAGTCCATCCCGATTATCTGGCCGCCCGCATTGAGGCTTTGACGAAGGACGGTTACGCCGGATTCAACGTTACGGTGCCGCACAAGCAGAACATTATGGCGCTGTGCGATACCTTGGATGACACCGCCAGGCAGATCGGTGCCGTGAACACGGTTGTCATCAAGGATGGAAAGCGGGAAGGTCGTAATACCGATGCCTTCGGATTCATCGAAAATATCCGTCAGGAGGCGCCCGGGTTCGATTTCGGCAAGGGGCCGGCCCTAGTGATCGGGGCGGGGGGTGCTGCGCGTGCTGTTATCTACGGCCTGTTGCAGCAGGGGGTGCCGGAAATCCTGATCGCTAACCGCACCAAAGAAAATGCAGCCGTTCTGGCGAATGATTTCCCGCAGGTCAGGGTTGTTGATTGGGAAGAACGAAACGAAGCCTGTGACGGGACATCACTGCTGGTGAATACATCGGTTCTGGGCATGCGCGGGCAACCGCTGCTGGAGATGGATTTATCGGCACTGTCTGTTCACGCCCATGTCTGCGATATCGTTTACAAACCGCTGATGACGGATTTGCTGCAGCGCGCCAGCGCCAGAGGCTGCGGCATCATCACCGGCATAGGTATGCTTCTGCATCAGGCCCGCCCTGCGTTCGCGTCATGGACATCTGTTATGCCGGACGTTACAAAAGAATTGCAGGGATTGATCACGGAGAAAGCACATTGATCATCATCGGCCTGACAGGTTCGATCGGCATGGGGAAATCGACAGCAGCGAATATCCTGCGTCAGATGGGCATTCCCGTTCATTGCTCCGATGAAGCCGTTCACGCTCTTTTATCATCCGGCGGCGGTGCCGTGGATCCCGTTGCTGCTGAATTCCCCCAAACCTATGACAGGAAGAATAAAAGCATCGACCGCGCGGCGCTGGGTGCGCTTGTGTTCGGTAACGATGAGCGGCGTGAAGCTCTGGAATCTATCGTTCATCCGCTGGTAATCCAGTCGCAGCAGAAATTCATCGCCGACCAGACACGCCAGCGCGCCGGTATCGTCGTTCTCGATATTCCTTTGCTTTTTGAAACCGGTGCCGATGCACGCGTTGACCATACGGTTGTCGTCACCGCGCCGGATTTCATCCAGCGGGAGCGTGTCATGAGCCGCCCCGGTATGACCGAAGAGAAATTTACGGCGATACTGGCGCACCAGATGCCGGACGCCGAAAAGCGTCGCCGCGCCGATTATATCGTCAACACAGGGATCGGCCTTGCCGGGACCAGACACGAATTACAAAGCGTTCTGCGTAACATCCAAGAGGGAAAATAAATCATGAAAGCCGTTATATTCCAGCATATGTCATCCAGCGCCCCGGGAACCATACTCTCGGTTCTGCAAAACCGCGGGATTGACCCGCGCATCATTTTCACAGCATCCGAGGACATATCAAATTTTGATCCGCTTGCTCCGGACTTGCTGGTGGTGCTGGGCGGTGCGCCGGGTGTTTACCAGTCGGAAGAATATCCTTTTCTGAAGGATGAGGCCAATGTACTGGAAAAACGTCTGGCCGCCGACAAGCCGACATTGGGTATCTGTCTGGGGGCGCAGTTGATGGCGGCTGCCCTGGGTCAGCGTGTTTATCGCGGCGATCAGGGCCCGGAAATCGGCTGGCACGAGATTCAACTGACCGAGGCCGGGCAATCGTCACCAATTGCCCCTTACGCCAAGGGCCGTGTGATGCAATGGCATAACGACACATTCGATCTGCCGAAAGAAGCGACATTGCTGGCCAGCAGTGAAAAATTCCGGCACCAGATTTATTCCGTGGGCCGTAACGCCATGGCATTCCAGTGCCATATCGAGGTTACGAACAAAATTCTGGCCGACTGGTTCGTCAGTGGCGCTGGCCGTTTTGTCGAGAATAAAGAGATGCTCCAGAGCCTGCGCCATGATACGGATACATATGTGCCGGGCATGTCAAAGGTGACGACATCCTTCCTGACCGACTGGCTGGACCAGCGGCTGCCGATGAAAGAAAAAGCCTATGCGTGAGATTGTTCTCGATACCGAAACGACCGGGATGGACCCCAAGGAAGGGGACCGTCTGGTCGAAATCGGCTGCGTCGAGCTTCACAATCAGGTGCCCACGGGCCGCACCTATCACGTCTATATCAATCCAGAACGCGATGTTCCTGCCGGGGCCGTGGCGGTACACGGCCTGACGGCAGAGTTCCTGAAAGACAAGCCTGTCTTTTCCCAGATCTATACGGACTTCCTCGATTTCATCGCTGAAGGTGTGCTGGTCATTCATAACGCTGAATTCGATATGAAGTTCATCAACGCGGAACTGGCCAAGGTCGGGCACAAGCCGATCCCGCCCAAGCGCGTCACCGACACATTGATGATCGCACGGAAGAAGTTTCCCGGCTCCCCGGCAAGCCTCGATGCGCTCTGCCGCCGCTTTAACATCGATAACTCAGCGCGGGAACTTCATGGCGCATTGCTCGATGCGCAGTTACTGGCCGAAGTCTATCTTGAAATGATGGGCGGTCGTCAGCACGGCTTCCTAGGCATGGCGCAGGGCGCTACATCTTCGTCAGGCGATCTGGCGGCAGTGTCGGTGCAGGCCGAACGTCAGCGTGCTTACCGCGAGCCGCGTCCGCATGCGCCAAGCGAAGAGGAGCTTGCCGCGCATGAAAGGCTGCTGGGCGAAATCAAGGACCCGATCTGGATCAAGCGCTAGAGATATGCAGACCATGAAAAAAGCCGCCCATCAGGGCGGCTTTTATTTTCAAGAGAGTAAAGTCTCTTAGAACTTGTGGCTGACGCTGACATAAACACGCGGATCTTTGTCGTTCTGCGTCTCGATATCGCGGTTCAGCGGGAAGGCGAGGAACAGGCCAGCCTGTGTCGCTTCGGTAAAGTCGGCACGAACGCCGAAACCGGCGGAGGTCAGTTCTTCGCGCTTCAGTTTGGCTGTTGTGGCGTCTTTATCCCAGACCACGCCGGCATCGTAGAAACCAAACAGCTGATAATTGGTCAGCAGCGACAATTCTGTCGGCTCGTTCCACTGCAGTTCGATCTTGCCGGCAACTCCGCTGTCGCCAACGATTTCGGACGGATCAAAACCACGCCCGTAAGCAAGGCCGCCCACACCGAACTCTTCGGAACTCCACAACGCTTCATCGGCATGCTGGCCCTTGATGCCGAGCAGGACGTTCAGCTTGCGGGTCAGACGCTGCAGGCGCTGATATTCGGCTTCTAGCTTGACGAAATCGGATTCCGCGCCGGGGCGGCTGGTGTTGGTGTCGTTTCCATCGGTGGACCCGAGGATATCGAGACCGGCGCCTAGTTCCAGATCGAACGTGTTATAGGCGACGCCCAGAACCGTATCGACGAATTCAAGACGACCACCGACACGCACCGCACGGATGTGATCCTTGCGCGGGTCTTCGATGTTGTTTTCTGTCCTGACGTTACGCAGGTCGATACCGGCACGGCCCGTCAGGTTCAGGTTCCGTGTGCGCACGAACGGGTGGCTGACGGTGGTGCTGAAGAAGCGCGAGCTGCCATCGACATCAAATTGTTTCAGGTTGTAACCGGGCTCTGTTTCTGTGGCGCTGGCGAACAGTTCGATCGAGGTGCCGTAGACGCCGACCGGCATCGTGTAGCCAAGGGCGGCATAAGCCAGTTCGTCATTCATATCTTCATTCGGCGCATAAGCCAGTTGGCCGGTAATGCGCTCGTTCAGACCCAGCAGTGAATTGGCAGCACCCGAAACACCGAACTGAACGGGGCCCAGATAGCGGCTGCCGTGGTTATCAAGGCTGATCATGCCTTCGAAACGATCACGCTCGACCAGCACCAGCAGGTCGGCGGCACCGGGCGTCGTTTCCGACGGGCTCAGGATGCCACGGGCGCTGATACCCGGAATATCGTTGATCAGCAGCAGCGTGCGTTCCAGCTGGCGCACGTTCAGCGCGTTTGAATCGGCGCGCACCAGCGCGGAATAACCGCGGGCCAGCAGAACGGCGTCATCGATATGTTCGCCTTCGCCGCGCACTTCGACATTGTTGATGAAGCCTTCAACGACCTGCAGCTTGGCGGTGCCGCCTTCGATGGTTTGCGGCGGGACGACGACCTGCGTCAGGATGTAACCGTCGTTACGGTACTTGGCTGTCAGTTCTGCCGCCAGCGCGTACAGATCAGCAAGCGTAATCGTTTGTCCGATCTTGCTGTCGACGATGTTCTGCAACTCGCCTTCCGGATAAACGCTGACGCCCTGAATATCGAGACGCTGCAATGTAAATGAAACTTTCTCGGCGCCGGCGGGCGCTTGCTGGATCGCGGCTTCCTTGACTTCGACGCGTGGCATCACACGTGGCTCGAACACGGCACCACCCAGCTGGTCGCTGGCGCGGTCAGGGCTGGCTGTTGTCGTCTGGTTGGCCAGTTGCGCCAGCGCCTGTGTTGCGCCCGCCATCATGCTGGTTGCCAGAAAAAGTCCAAACGCAATTTTGCGCGGATTGAAATTCATAGCCGAAGCCCTTCTCTTTAAAAAAAACTTGTGCTCCCGCATCAGGGGAGTCCTTTAAATGCCTGTTCTTGTATGCCAAAAAAGCCCCCGGAAACAAGGGCTTTCACATTGTGCGGGAGGGCCGGGCAAAAGCCAAGCCACAAACGCGCACCTCCAGCCAAAAAACGCAATAAAATTACCAATCTTCTGGAAAGCACGAATTCTCTAGGAATCCTCCGGCCTGACTTAAGTTTTTCATAAAAATTATCCGTAAACACCCTGCCAAATGGTTAATATTTGCTTAATGATTTCTTGCCAGCCGACGGATTCCCGGTCTATAAAATGCCACATTCCGCAAAAAGGCAAAGAAGGGGTTCTTGTGAATAACGTCCGGCAACAGGCGGAAATATAACAACAAAAGAAAAGTCCTGACGTACATTCCCCGCGCGTGAAACTGCTAAAGCCAAAGGGTCGTCTGCAAAATCGCAACGACCAGATTTTAAAAACGATTAAAACAAATTTCTAGTTCCTTAAAGGAAGGCAACAAAATGAGCGCACTTAAAAATCCCGCGGCGAAAAACAAACTCGGCAAGCTGATGACCACGACGACGATGGCCGCAGCCGGTCTTGTGATGATGAATGCGGGTCAGGCGCGCGCCGATAACTGGACCGACCACGAAGCGATCGTCGGTGGCATCACGATCGACACCAGTGTCGCCAACACAACCAACATTTCCCAGCACGATCACTTCGTCAAAGTACGCGGCGATGGCGACATCAACGCCGGCTGGACCGTCAATGTGGCGCAACCGGACAGCAGCGCGAAATATGTTCTCTACGATATCGAGGGCGACGCGACCCAGATCATGGGTAACCTGAACGCCAACGGCGAAATTTATATCTTCGACCAGAACGGCATCATCTTCGGTCAGAACTCGCAAGTGAATGTTGGCGCATTGATCGCATCGACCGGCAGCATCGCCGACTCTGACATTCTCGATAACGACGGCAAGTTCACATTCAACGGTGTGGACGGCGACGGCGCGATTGAACTGAACGGTTCCGTGACTGTGGCTGAAGCCGGTCTGGCGGCCTTCGTAGCGCCGACTGTTGTCAACAACGGCCTCATCAGCGCGAAACTGGGCAAGGTGGCTCTGGCATCCGGCAACAAAGTGACGCTCGATCTCTATGGCGACAACCTGGTTGAAATCGCTGTCGAGGACAAGGCGCTGAACGGCCTCATCGAAAACAACGGCTCTGTGGTTGCCGAGGGCGGCACCGTTGTGATGGCTGCGCAAACCGCAAAAGATGCCGTCGATAACGTCATCAACATGAACGGTATCGTCGATGTTTCATCCGTCACCGTACAAGGCGGCAAGATCATTCTTTCCGGCGGCAAAAAAGGTAAAGTTAGTGTTGCTGGTACGGCCAAAGCCGACGGCAAAACTGGTGGCGGCACGATTGACGTGCGTGGTCAGAATATTGAGGTAGCTGAAACAGCCTTGTTGTCTGCAGATGCGACTGAAAACGGCAACGGCGGTACCAACATTGTTTTCGCTGACAATCTCGCAATCATCAATGGCCGCATGACTGCGCGCGGCGGTCTTTTGGGCGGTAATGGCGGTTTTATTGAGACATCAGGATTAGAAGTTGGTGTATCCTCAACGGCTTCTATTGACGCATCCTCGCCGTATGGTGAAGCTGGCTTGTGGCTGCTTGATCCGCTTTCAATTGTGATCTCCTCCTCAGCTGCTGCAACAGTAAATCTGGCAGGCGATGGCGGTACTTACACCAACGTTAACAGTGACACCATTTCTTCGACATTAAGCGGCGGAACAAGCGTAACCGTACAAACGGGAGCGCCTTGGAGTTCGACTACAGCTACAGCAGGGCATAACAACCAAGGTGATATCCGTGTAAGGAACAACATCACCCACAGTGGCGCGTCTAACGTATTGTTCGCTCTGATTGCACAAGACGATATTTCTATAGAGAACAATGCTGCGATCCAGGCAAGCGGCTCGGGCCGCTTGAATGTCTCACTGACAGCCGGAAATATTTCTTCGACTGGTATAGGCGGCTTGGCCAATTCCACTATTAACGGTATTCTCATTGAAGACGGTAGTTTGATTAATACAAATGGCGGCAATGTCTATCTGGATTCTCAGTCCGGTATTACAGTCCGGGGCAGCGTAGGCACAAATGGCGGAAATGCTACCTTTGAAGCCAAGGGTTCAGGCGGTATTTTCAGTGTTGGTGCAAATGGGTTTGTCCAGTCTTTTGGCGGTAACATCAATATATTCGCAAATGATGTCGCGATTAACAACACCAACCCGAACACA
>Ga0075163_10011663_pt1 | contig 11448 bp, 10 predicted proteins | sample JI1023141ADNA_FD_71478 | JGI IMG/M metagenome (GOLD analysis project Ga0075163, IMG submission 71478) | Wastewater effluent complex algal communities from Wisconsin, to seasonally profile nutrient transformation and Carbon sequestration -... | ecosystem: Engineered > WWTP > Effluent > Algae... | reverse complement strand
AATTTACATCGCCTTCAACAAACCTCAAGGAATTACTTGCACCACCGACCTTAAAGACAAAGACAATATCATTGAATTTATCAATCACCCCAAACGCATTTTCCCGATTGGCCGATTGGACAAACCTTCTGAAGGATTGATTTTTCTTACAAATGATGGTGACATCGTCAATAAAATTTTACGTGCCGGGAATAAACATGAGAAAGAATATGTGGTGATGGTCGACAAACCCATTACGCCCGACTTTATTCAAAAAATGGGAAATGGAATTGACATTGGTGATGCCGTTACGAAAAAGTGTTTTGTAAAACAAGAAGCTGCAAACACCTTCCGAATTATTCTTACACAAGGCTTAAACCGACAAATCAGAAGAATGTGTGATGCCCTCGATTATAAGGTTTACAAACTGCAAAGAATACGCATTATGAATGTAACACTCAATGGAATAAAAGCGGGTGGCTGGAGATATTTAACAGAAGATGAAATGAATACCATCAACAACCTGGTTGCGAACTCCAGCAAAACGGAGGAAGCTTCGGTGATTGATGATTTCGAAGATTAAGGAATGAATTTACGAAGCGTCATTGCGAGGTACGAAGCAATCTCTCACGATGAGCAAAAGAGTTTAGATTGAAAGAGATTGCTTCGTACCTCGCAATGACGTTATAAACAAACATAGAACTAAAATTGACCAAGAGATTGCTTCGTACCTCGCAATGACGTTATAAACAAACATAGATCTAACTTAAATATGGAAAACGACAACAAACTATTCAACATCTTCCTTAAGGTAGGATTCTTAGAAGGCGTATCTTACCTTATTTTATTATTCATTGCAATGCCTCTGAAATATTTTATGGATATGCAAGAACCCGTTCGAATTGTGGGAATGGCACACGGAGTATTATTCATCGCCTTTTGTATTTTACTTTTGATGGCCACCCTCAAATATAAATGGTCCATCAAATTAGCAACCATCGGATTTCTATTATCCTTTTTGCCTTTCGGAACGTTTTATTTGGAAAGAATTTTGAAGAAGGGTAATAGTTAATACTAAATAGCAAATAATCGCAACCGTCATCCCTTGCCATGAAAAGGGGCCTATCAATTAGTATTTACTAACCCCATCATGTGAGATTGCTTCGTTCCTCGCAATGACGTTCATATAATCATTTGGCAAACACCGAGACTCCTAATCCCGATAGCTATCGGGACGTTTTGTTCACTATCAGTAGCACACGAATTCGTAGTTTCGTTTTGTTCGCTATCTGTAATTTACTTCGAAACATCCATTTTAATTTTCCTTCCCTTCATCTTTTCGTCTTTGATCAAACGAAGCATTCCTTCTATCTTATCACGCTTTACCGCTGCATACGAAGAAAAATCCAACACTTCTATCAATCCTAATTCTTCTTTTTGCAACTTTCCTTTTTGCAACAACATCCCTACAATATCCATCTTGTTGATCTTATCCTTTTTCCCTGCTGCAATATACAACGTACTCCAAGGTGTGTTTTCAGGAATTTTATTCGCTGATGATAATTTTTCTTTCGGTGGTGTGTCTTTTATAAATGAGGGTACAAATTCATCCGGACCTAATAGCAAGTAAGAAGTTCCCTTTGCATTCATACGGGCAGTTCTTCCATTGCGATGAATAAATACATCTTCAGTATGTGGCAATTGAAAATGAATCACATTCTGAATTTCTGGAATGTCCAATCCACGTGAGGCTAAATCGGTAGTAACTAAAATCTGATTCGTTCCGTTTCTGAATTTTATCAATGCACGTTCTCTGTCCTCCTGCTCCATCTTCCCATGAAACGTTCCATGAAAAAGTCCTTTCTCCAACAACAACGAACTGATGCGATCAACAGCATCGCGGTGATTACAAAAAACAAGTGTTGCAGTATTTCCCAATTGACAAATCAATGAAAACAATGCATCTATTTTATCTTTGGCATCCGACTGAATCACTTTTAATTTTAAACCTTCAGCTTTTACTGGAGTTTTACTTAAAAAATTTAATTCTACTGGTTCTTTTAATCCCGCAAACTCCGGAATACTTTTCATCTGTGTGGCAGATGTCAACATTCGCTTTTTTAAATTTTTCAGATGATACACAATAAACGACATGTCTTCCTGAAAACCAAACTCCAACGCTTTATCAAACTCATCCAATACCAACGTATGGATGGTTGCAGTATTTATATTTTTATTGCGAATATGAAATGCCAACCGCCCCGGTGTTCCTACTAATACAGCCGGTGCTTCACCTAAACTATTTTTCTCCGTTTTTGTAGAATGTCCGCCATACGCACAATTCACTTTAAATCCGGTTTGCATGAGTTTAAACACTTGTTCAATTTGAATGGCCAACTCCCGCGATGGAACAATCACCAAGGCTTGAATCCCTTCTTTCGTTTTATCCAAAGAATTTAAAACAGGCAATAGAAATCCTAGCGTTTTTCCCGAACCCGTTGGCGACAATAAAATAATATCGTTTGATTTCTTAGCGGCTTCAATCGTTGCTAATTGCATTTCATTTAATGAGGCAATTTTTAAATTCTCCAGTGCTTTCTGTAACATCATCATGTAGTTGAACAACAAAGGTAAGTTAGATTTCCTATACTACACTATTTATTGTAACTTAGCGTTAGTAGGTATTCAAATGAAATTCGTTAAAAACATATTTCTTTTCGCCTCGTTAATTTCAATTTTAACGATGATCACTTCATTTGTTGATGAGTCAGAAGAAGAAATCAAATACGAGATAATTTCCACCGGCACCATTGACCGCAGTGCATTTGCCAATGCCAGCTACTTTGCGCTCAACACCATTTTTGAGTACGATGATTTTTGGGTTTTCCTTACCGGAAATACAACCAATAAGCCGTATGTAGATATGAAAAAATCGCGATTAATTGTTTTTGGAGGTGGCGGAACCATTGATAAAATCACCTATTCCGAAGGGTACATTAATATTTATTCGACAAGAAAACAGGAATCAGAAGGAATATGGCAAACGCATGATATAAATAATGCAGCAACCTATCAGCTCATTCAGATTGACTACAACAACAGTCCCGTAAAATGGTTCGAACAAGTGATTGGAGAAGAGCGCTAACCCTATCATTAACAATCATTCTTTTTAACTTCCTTTTTCAACACCCAAACCATCAATTATTTTATATTATTTCAATTTTACAGAATTATATTCTGCAAAAATTAATTTGCTTGGAATTTAAACTAATTAATTTTACATTTAACTATACAATTATTGGGTTAGTAATAAAATTATAACATTACGTTTATAAAAATCTTACAGTTAAAGCCATGGCGGATACAACAACTGATAAAAAAAGAAAAATCAACTCTTCCATTGAAGAGGCGACTTTGTTAAAAGGTTTCGAATTGATGTGCACTGCCAAAGCAATGGCAGAACTTTATGAAGCCAACAAAGAAGTAACCGCAAAATATGTGCATGCTACTTCACGCGGACATGAAGCGATTCAGCTGGCTGTTAGTTTACAATTGTTACCACAAGATTTTCTTTCGGCCTATTACCGTGACGATAGCATGATGCTTGGAATCGGGATGCAGCCCTACGAATTAATGTTGCAGCTATTGGCAAAACGCGATGACCCTTTTTCCGGTGGAAGAACCTATTACTGCCATCCGAGTTTAAAAAGAGACGATATGCCTAAAATTCCCATGCAATCTTCTGCAACGGGAATGCAAGCCATCCCAACAACGGGTGTGGCCATGGGTATTCAATATTTAGAAAAACAAAACCTAAACCTCACCCCGGCCCTCTCCAAAGGAGAGGGAGAAAGTGACAAACCCATTGCGGTTTGTTCTCTAGGTGATGCGTGTATTACCGAAGGTGAAGTGGCGGAAGCATTTCAAATGGCGGTATTAAAAAAATTGCCAATCCTTTATGTTGTTCAAGATAACGAATGGGATATTTCGGCAAACGCAAAAGAAATTCGCGCTCAAGATGCTACCGAATATGCCAAAGGATTTAAAGGATTGGAAACAAGAACCATTGACGGAACGGATTTTGAAAAATCATACAACACCGTTAAAGAAGTAATTGCCATTATCCGCAAAGAACGCAGACCTTTTTTAATTCATGCGAAAGTTCCTTTGTTAAATCACCATACATCAGGCGTTCGTAAAGAATGGTACCGCGATGATTTGGAAGAAGCACAAAAACGCGATCCATTTCCAAGATTGCGCAATCAAATGATTGTAGCAGGATTTCTTACTTCCGAATTAAATGAAATTGAATTACTCGCAAAAGAAAAAGTAGAACGTGACTATCAAAAAGCTTTGTTGGCAGAAGATCCTCGCCCCGAAGATTTATTTGATCACGACTACGCTCCTACTCCTGTTACCGAAGAAAAAGGTGAACGTGAACCGGCAGGAAAAGAAAAAACTGTGATGGTGGATTCTGCACTTTTCGCAATTCGTGAATTGATGGCCAAACATCCGGAATGTTTATTATACGGACAAGATGTAGGTGGACGATTGGGCGGAGTATTTCGTGAAGCAGCTACCTTGGCACAAACCTATGGCGACCACCGCGTATTTAATACACCTATCCAGGAAGCATTCATTATTGGCAGCACTGTTGGGATGAGCGCGGTTGGCTGCAAACCCATTGTAGAAGTGCAGTTTGCCGATTACATCTGGCCGGGCTTAAATCAATTGTTCACAGAAGTGAGTCGCTCTTGTTATTTGTCGAATGGCAAATGGCCGGTGAGTGCCATCATCCGTGTTCCGATTGGTGCATACGGCAGTGGCGGACCTTATCACTCTTCGAGTGTAGAAAGTATTTTAACCAATATCCGTGGTATCAAAGTATGTTATCCTTCCACCGGTGCCGATTTAAAAGGATTGATGAAAGCTGCCTACTACGATCCGAATCCGGTAGTGATGCTCGAACACAAAGGATTGTATTGGAGTAAAATAAAAGGAACGGAAGATGCAAAAACCATTGAACCGGATGAAGAATATATTATTCCATTCGGAAAAGCACGCATGGTGCAGGTAGTAGGAATGGAAAACGGAAAATGGAAAATGGAAGATGGTACATTTGCCGTCTCACATTATACATCATCCATCACAATCATCACTTATGGAATGGGCGTGTATTGGGCAAAAAATGCAGCGAAAAATTTCCCTGGACAAGTAGAAATTGTGGATTTAAGAACACTCAATCCATTGGATGAAGAAACAATTCTTGCTACCGTTAAAAAACATGGAAAATGCATTGTACTTACGGAAGAACCTTATAACAACGGTTTCCCGCAAGCATTGGCCGGACGAATTTCTAAAAAATGTTTTGAATATTTAGATGCTCCTGTAGAAGTAATCGGTTCGGAAAACCTTCCGGCTATTCCTTTAAATTCTACTTTGGAAACAACCATGTTGCCGAATGCCACCAAAGTTGCAAAAGCAATTGAAGAATTATTGAACTATTAATAACTACCCCCTTTTATAAAAAAAGCTCCCGAATCATCGGGAGCTTTTTTATTTATTCTTGTACCATTACGCGCTTAATCTGCGGACCTTTAATACCATTGTCGATTAATGCCTGATGAATATTTTCATACGCATTGAACTGCACAAACTGAGAATTGTCGGGTGTTGCATATGGACGAATGGAAAGCATCATTGCACTTTCTGCATAGCCAACAATATTTACAGTAGGCGCTGGTTCTTTTAAGATCAACTCATCCTTACTCAACTCTTCCAGAATTATTTTTCTCACCTTGTGAAGGTCTTCATTAAAATCAACACTCACTTTAATATCCACACGCAAACTTCCTTGTTTCGAAACATTGATGATCGTACCATTTGATACCGCACCATTCGGCAAAATAACCGTTTTGTTTTCTCCGGTAATCATAATGGTATTAAAAATCTGAATCTCTTTTACCTGTCCGCTTTCACCCTGACAAGTAATTAAATCACCCACCTTGAACGGCTTAAAAATTAAAATCAAAACACCACCCGCAAAATTCGACAAAGAACCTTGTAAGGCCAAACCGATTGCCAAACCTGCCGCTCCGAATACTGCCACAAGTGAAGTGGTTGGCAAACCAATCATTCCGGCAACCGTAATTAAAACAATAATCTTTAATCCGATGTTCACCAAACTTCTTACAAAACTTCCCAATGAAACATCGTAATGACGGCCATTAAAATATTTAATCAAAAGTTTATCCACGCGTTTGGCCAGCCAAAACCCGATGACCAAGGTGAGCAATGCTTTTATCAATCCCGGTAAATAAGAAAGCAAGGTATCCAGATACGGATGTAACTTATTTAATAGTTCGTTACTCATATTCATAATTTAAAACATAATTACAAGGTTCAAATTTACAAATAAATGAGGCGATATTGACTATTTTTGAAGAAGAAACAACGATTCATATATTATTGATAACTTTGCAATTCAAACACTAAACGATGCTGTCAAACAACGATATTCTAAAAAAATTACGCGTAGCGCTGGAGCTGAAAGACGAAGATGTGATTAAAATCTTAAAGTTAGTCGATTTCGAAATTTCAAAAAGTGAAGTCAATGCACTTTACCGAACACCCGACCACCAAAATTTTAAACCTTGTGGCGATCAGTTGTTGCGCAACTTTTTAAATGGATTAATTATCTACAAACGCGGACCAATGCCTCCGAAAAAAGAAGTGACAGGTGGCAATAAGCAATAGGTAAAGTCAAAAGAAAAAAGTCAAAAGTTAAAAAATTAGACAATAGATAAACATAATGGTTCAATAGTAGCGTTATCAATTCCCCTCTCGAGAGGGGTTAGGGGTGTGTTGACAATGTCAGTTTGAAGCAAAATCCAAAAAGAGAATCTCAAAAGAACACAATGAATCACTCCTACACCTTCAAAGAACTCCTCACACCCGAAGAAATGCTTCAACACATTTCTCTTCTTCAGCAACTGCAACCGACACTTACCATAGAAGATTACAAAATCCTGCTTCCCGAAATGCTAAAAAATGGCTATGGACAAGTGGCTATTTTTGATGCGGATACATGCATCGGTATTTCCGGATATTGGATCAACACCAAATTGTATTCCGGTAAATATTTGGAAATGGACAATGTGGTGATTGATAAAAACTACCGCTCCAAAGGGATTGGAAAACTAGTATGCGATTGGTGTACCCATAAAGCAATAGAAAACAATTGCAAAAAAATAATGCTGGATGCTTATCTTGAAAATGAAAAAGCACATGCCTTCTACGAACGAGAAGGATTTATAAAAAAAGGATATCATTTTATAAAAACGATATAAAAAAAGCCCCGTAAATTATACGAGGCTTTTTAATTTATTATTTATAGGATTAAAACATCTTCACCACTTTTCTAATAATACTTACACATTCCATCAACTGTTCTTCAGTTATCACTAATGGAGGCGCAAAACGAATAATATCGCCATGTGTAGGTTTCGCTAACAATCCGTTTTTCATCATTTCAATGCAAACATCCCAAGCGTCTTTTCCATTGCGCTCATTAATCACCATCGCACAAAACAATCCTTTGCCACGCACCAATCTCACCAATTCCGGATTTTCTGCTTGAATCTTTTTCAATTCGGCTAACAACAATTTTCCTAATCGTTCTGAATTTTCGGATAGTTTCTCTTCTTTCAAAACAGTCAATGCAGCGATTCCAACCTTACATGCCAATGGATTTCCTCCGTAGGTAGAACCATGTTGTCCGGGTTTGATGCACAACATCACTTCATCGCTTGTTAATACGGCAGAAACGGGATACGTTCCACCGGACAATGCTTTTCCTAATATCAAAATATCGGGATGAACACCATCGTGGTCGCAAGCCAATAGCTTACCGGTTCTACCTAATCCGGATTGAATTTCATCTGCAATAAATAAAACGTTATTCGCTTTACACAAATCATAACATTTTTTCAAATAACCTTCATCGGGCACCACCACTCCAGCTTCGCCTTGTACCGGCTCAATTAGAAATCCGGCTACCGTTTTATCTTTTAATAATTCTGCCAACGCTGCCACGTTGTTGTATTCTACAGATAGAATTCCGGGTGTAAACGGTCCGAAATTTTTACGTGCATCTTCATCATTACTTGCCGATACAATGGAAATGGTGCGACCATGGAAATTGTTTTGACAAACAATAATCTTTGCTTCGTTTGCCGGCACGCCTTTTTTCTCATACGCCCATTTACGTGCAAGTTTTAATGCCGTTTCTACGCCTTCCGCTCCTGTATTCATCGGCAATACTTTATCAAAACCAAAATAAGTAGTGATAAATTTTGCATATTCTCCCAACGAATCGTTATAAAATGCACGAGACGTAAGGGTTAATTTTTGAGCTTGTTCAATGAGGACAGAAATAATTTTAGGATGACAATGTCCTTGGTTTACGGCACTATATGCAGCAAGAAAATCAAAGTATTGTTTTCCGTTAACATCCCATACATACACACCTTCTCCACGCTCCAAAACCACCGGTAACGGATGGTAGTTGTGAGCTCCGTATTTTTCCTCTAATTCGATTGCTTTTTGTGCGCTAATTTTATTTTCTGACATTGTTTCCATACGATTCATAAATTACTATACAAATTTAATGAAAATAACTGTAACTTTATAAACAGAAATACCATTATAACCGTCATCCCGTGCCACGACACGGGATCTCATTTTAAAGGATTGCGGTTAAAATTTAACAGATTCCGTGTCGTAGCACGGAATGACGTTTTCAAAGAGCAAAATGCGGATTTTAAAACTATTTATTCTTACAACTATTTTTATTTTTTGCATGAATACAGCATCATCGCAAGAAGTAATAGATAGTATTGCTGAAAAAGCAGAACCTGCTGCTGTAAATACCAACTCCTCCAACTATACCGATTCTGCTGCTACTGAAAAATTCAAAAAAGTTGATGAATACGTTCTGAAACTAAAAAAGAAAAACAAAGCGGTTCCCATTCTTGCAAAAGAAATCACCGCACCTTTTACAACCGAAGAGGAAAAAGTACGGGCATTGTTCATCTGGGTAACCAATAACATTGCATACGATTGCATTACTTATCACAACAAAAAAACACCGAAAGGAAATTTTAGCTATAAAACACCCGAAGAACTTTTAATAAAACTTGATAAATACTATTACAATTATTCGATGCTGGTGGTGAGAAACAAAAAAGGAGTTTGTGATGGTTATGCAATTCTTTTCCGCGAACTCTGCAAAAGTGTAGGCATCGAATGTCAACTCGTGGAAGGCAGAGCAAGCGAGAACAAAGACAAAATAAAAAAACTTCGCAAGAGAAATAGTTTCAGCACCAACCATACTTGGAACAAAGTAAAAATAAATGGAACCTGGTATTATCTGGATGCTACTTGGGCTGCAGGGTATTGCGACAAGCCCGTAAAAAAGTTTTATAAAAAATTTAATGCCTATTATTTTTTAGCATCGGAAGACAATCTGTATTCAACACATGCAGAAAATGTTCGGTTTACCGAAAGAAGAAACAATCCTATCAAACAAGCCGAAGATTAGGTCACTTCGAGTTCGACCAGCGGGAGAGTATCGAGAAGTGGTTGATAGTTATTTTTTCGTTTGTTCTCGATACGTTCCTCCGGAACACTCGAACTGACACTAACACCAAAGTCAATTCGAAAAAGTAACTTTTTCCCGCTCGTATCTTTTTTATAGCACCTCGTTATATTGACACATTCGGCCGAATGAATCAATACTAAACGCTACTAACCCTTTAATCTTTACTGCTATGAAAAAGATCCTATTCATTGGTTTTGTATTCATTTTATTTTTTACGAAACAAAATATCGCGTTCGGCCAAGCCACACTTGATAAAACACTTGCTTCTCAAGTGGATGCTGATATACTTGCATTTAAGGAAACCTATACCACCATTCCGGAACTCTCTAAAAAATTAACCGCAAAGTATGAAACCGAAGAAGAAAAAGTGAGAGCCATCTTTCGTTGGATGACAAACAACATTGCGTACGATTGTAAAACATTTCACAACAACGGAAAAATAAGAGGACTCGATTCCAAAGATTACAACAATTCAAAAAGTTATTACTATGCCATTGCAGAACATGTGATGAAATCTAAAAAAGGAATTTGCAGCGGATACACCTTTCTTTTTTATGAATTGTGTCGCGCTGCGGGATTAAAATGTTACATCGTAAACGGAATCACGAGTCAACATCCCAAAACAGTAAACTTCTTCCGAAAATTGAACATGTTCAATACCAACCATGCCTGGAATAAAGTAAAAATCGACAATAACTGGTATTTTATCGATGTTACCTGGGCGAGCGGTTCCTGCAATAGAATGGTCACACGGTTCAAAAAACAATTGGATTCAAACTACTATTTAACACCGGAAAATGAACCCTACACTACGCATGCAGAAGAAAAAACAGAAAGTGCTGATTTCAACGACTATATTGATAATCCAGGCTATCCCAACCATCAAAACCGACATCCTTGCCTCAACATTTTTTATTGCACCGACTGGTAAAAGATTCCGAAAAAATGGAATGCAGAACAACACGAATGAATTGAAAGGATGATCTAATTTTACTACCTCTATAAGCAAATAAAATCAGCGAAAATCCTGAAAATCCATTAAATCTGCGTTCCATTTTTTTGTAACTTCGTGCGTTATGAGAAATGCCAATAAAAAACCTTTACCCATACTTGAGAACATTACTGTAATTGATGCCAGCTCTGATGGACAATCTGTTGCCAGAACGGAAGAGTATGTTATTTTCATCAAAGGTGCCGTACCCGGAGATATTGTTGATGTGCAAGTCACCAGAAAAAAGAGCAAATACAGAGAAGCGACCGCTATTGCCATCAAACAAAAATCAGATAAACGTACCGAACCGATTTGTGAACATTTTGGAACATGTGGTGGCTGTAAATGGCAAAACATGAGCTACGACTGGCAATTGTTCTACAAACAAAAACAAGTGAGCGATGCCTTAACACGTTTAGCGAAAATTGAATTACCCGAAATACAAAAAATTCTTCCTTCACAAAAAGTGTACAACTACCGCAACAAGCTGGAATTTACATTCTCCAACAAAAAGTGGTTGACGAAAGAACAAGTAAACGACAAAGCACTTTCGTTTGGAGAAGGTGCAGGAGAAGTTTCCCGCAATGCACTTGGATTTCACATTCCAGGCATGTTTGATAAAATTTTAGACATCAACACCTGCCATCTGCAAGAAGAACCCTCCAATGCAATCCGCAACGAAATCAGGAAGTATGCGCTTGCAAACAACCTTTCTTTCTTCGATTTAAGAGAACAAATTGGGTTGTTGAGAAACATCATTATCCGCAGTACCTCTACCGGTGAATGGATGCTGATTGTTGCATTTCATTATGACGAC
>Ga0075163_10011662_pt1 | contig 11448 bp, 11 predicted proteins | sample JI1023141ADNA_FD_71478 | JGI IMG/M metagenome (GOLD analysis project Ga0075163, IMG submission 71478) | Wastewater effluent complex algal communities from Wisconsin, to seasonally profile nutrient transformation and Carbon sequestration -... | ecosystem: Engineered > WWTP > Effluent > Algae... | reverse complement strand
CAGCCCATGCTGCAGCTGCGCCTGGGTGATGGCACCGGCAGCGACCAGGATGTCGCCCAGCCGCGGGTTGTCCGGCATGGCGTCGATGAGGTCGGCGAAGTCGGCGGTGGTGGCCGTGTGCTGGATGACGTACAGCCGGCAGTCGTCGCGCACGAAGCTGAAGCCGCCTTCGATCTGCTCGCGCTTGGCTTCAGACAGCAGGCCGAATTCAAAGGTGAGGTGGCAGCTTTCCGGGTCCAGCCGGTCCAGCAGCGGGATGGCCTGCATGTCGCACACCATGCGCGGCACTTCGCCCAGGCCGCGCACGTAATTCAGGATGGTGAGCGGGTCCATGCCGTTGCGGAAGGTGTCGGCACCGAAGGCGGCCGACACGTGCCAACGCCGCCGGGAGTCGGCTGCGGCCCCAGCCACGGCCGGCGCGGCAGCGGCGCTTTGCAGACCGGACGCCACCTGCAACTGGGCCACCAGCGCGGCACGCGCGGCCTGGGTGGCCTCGTCATCTTCCTGCACGCCCTTGGCCTGCTCGATCAGCGTCCTCACCTGGTCGTTGCAGCGCAGCAGCAGGGTGCTCATGTCGGGCGTCAGCAAGACCCGGCCTTCGCGCAGCTTGGACAGCAGGGTCTCCACGTGGTGGGTGAAGGCCACCACCGCGTCCAGCCCAAAGATGCCGGCCGAGCCCTTGACGGTGTGCGCGCAGCGGAACAGGGCGTTCAGCAGCGCCGCGTCTTCGGGCGCGTCTTCCAGCTGCAGCAGCAGCTGTTCGAGCATCTCGATCTGCTCTTCGGCTTCGCTGATGAAGGCGGGCAGCGCCTCGGCGACGAAATCGACTTCGCTGTTCGGTTTCATGCGGCGGCGTCCTCGGCGGGTTCCTGGTCGGCGGGCATGTGGTCGGGCATGGCGTCGGCCAGCCACTCGCACAGGCCCAGGGCCTTGCAGCCCTGGCGCAGCGGCTCGCTGGGCTCGGCCAGGCGCATGCGCACGCCGCGGTCGGCCAGGCTGCGCTGCAGGGACACCAGCATCTGCAGGCCGGCGGCGTCCACCTGGTCAACCGCCTGGGCGTCCACCGCGGCTTCTTCGCGGCCTTGCGCGCCGGCCTCGGCCAGCCAGGCCAGCCACTGCGGGTGCAGCTCGCCCACGGCGTAGATGGTCAGCTCCTGGGGCAGCTGCAGGGCGGCGGGGCTGTCGTGTTCGCTCATGTCGGCCGTCCTCATGGCAGCACCAGCTTGGACACGGCGTCCAGCAGCTGCGGCGGGTTGAAGGGCTTGACCATCCAGGCCTTGGCCCCAGCCAGGCGGCCGCGGTTTTTCATCTCGTCCTCGCCTTCGGTGGTGAGCATCACCACGGGCGTGAAACGGTGCTTGGCGTGCGCCTTCACCTGCGTGACGAAGGTGATGCCGTCCATGTTGGGCATGTTCACGTCGCTGACGATCAGGTGCACCTTGGCCGCCTTGTCCAGGGCCTTCAGGCCCTCGACGCCGTCGCCGGCCTCCAGCACGTCATAGCCTGCGCGGGTGAGGGCGATGCGCACCACGGTGCGCAGGGAGCTGGAGTCGTCGACGATCAGGATGGTCTTGGCCATGTCGTGTGCCTGTGCGGGTCAGAAGAAGACGGTTTCGATGCTGGCCTGCGGCGCCGCGGACACGGCCTGTCCACGGGCCACGGCGCGTTGCTCGGCGGTGGTGTAGCCCGCGCCCAGCAGGGCCTGCCAGGCCTCGGTGTCGGGGATGCGGCCTTGGCGCAGGTCGCTGCTGAGCGAGTCCACGGCGGCGGTCATGGACGCACGCAGCTGGTCCATGATCTGGTGCACGCGGTCCTGGAACTGGAAGGCGATCAGCAGCTGCTGCACGTGTTCCTTGACCAGCTCGCCCTGGGCCGTCTGCTCGGCCGCGCGCTCGTGCAACTGGGCCACCGCGCCGTCCACCTGCTGCACCACCTGGTTGATGGTGTCTTCCGACGCGTGCATGGTGCGCTTGTCGGTTTCGGTGGTCTGCTGGGCCTGCGACAGGGCCTGCTGGATGGACTCGCTGAAGTCGTTGACCTGGCTGCCAATGCGGCGGCCCGTTTCCCCCGACTCGGCCGACAGCCGCCGCACTTCAGCCGCCACCACGGCAAAGCCGCGGCCGCTGGGGCCGGCGCGGGCGGCCTCAATGGCCGCGTTGATGGACAGCAGGTTGGTCTGGCGTGCCAGCTTGGACACGTCCTCGGCCATGTGGCGCAGGTTGCCCGAGGTTTGGGTCAGGTTGCGCACCGAGCCCAGCATGGCCTCGCGCGACTGCACAAAGCCTTCAAAGTTGCTCAGCAGCAGGCGCAGCTGCTGTTCACACTGGTTCAGCACGGCGGCCCGGGTGTCGCCGCCTGCACCACCGCTGCCGATGAGGCTGTCCAGCTGGCCCAGGATGTCGTCAAAGCCGCGCAGCAGGTCGTTGATGGCGTCGCGCATCTGCGCCTGCGCGGTGTCCAGGTGCGTGCACCAGGTGCGCGCGGCCTCGTCCAGGCGCTTGAGCAAAGCGGTGGTGATGTCTGCAGGCAGGGCGCGGGCCGCGTCTGCGCCTTCAGCGTCGGCGCCGGCGGGCGATGCGGCCCGCTGCAGGCGCGCCGCGGCCGAGCTGGCGAACGCCACAGTGGCCAGCAGCCCCCACAGGCCCCAAGCCGCCGCCATGCCACCCCACAGCAGCGCGCTGGCTGCGGCCGCTGCAGCGGCCAGCGCGATGACGACGCGCCGGCCCGAAGCGGCGGGGCCTTGCAGCACATGCAGGCGCTGCCAATAGGTGCGGATGGACAGGTTCATGTCAACGATGTGGGCGTGTGCGGTTGTGGTGGGCGCGGTTCTTGGTCTGCTGACTGGGCCCGTACAGTTTGGAGGTCATGTTTGGCTGCGAAGGGTTGAACTGACAGGCCTTTGCAAGCTTGTCGGCGCGCCCACTGCATACCGAAGCACATTGCAAGAAATCCCCACTCACGCAGCAAGAACTCCTGGCACAAGAATTCCTTCCAAACCATTGCATTCCTGACTGCGTCGGTGGGGCATCGGCTGCGGCAGGCGGCAATCAGCACGGGCGGGCTTGTGGTGCGGCCGGATAATCCCCGCATGACTAGAAAGCACCGCGTGGTGGTGGGTCTCAGCGGCGGCGTGGACAGCGCCGTCAGCGCCTGGCTGCTCAAACAGCAGGGGCACGAGGTCATCGCTGTCTTCATGAAGAACTGGGAAGATGACGACCAGCCCGCAGGGGCGGGCGGCGACTACAGCGGCTATTGCTCGTCCAACATCGACTTTGTGGACGCCGCAGCCGTGGCCGATGTGATCGGCATTCCCATCGAGCACGTAAACTTCGCTGCCCAGTACAAGGACCGCGTATTTGCCGAATTCCTGCGCGAATACAGCGCCGGCCGCACGCCTAACCCCGACGTGCTATGCAATGCCGAAATCAAGTTCAAGGCCTTCCTGGACCACGCCATGCGGCTGGGCGCCGAGAAGATTGCCACGGGTCACTATGCGCGTGTCCGCGAAAAGCAAGGCGCTTTCGAACTGCTCAAGGGCCTGGACCCGGCCAAGGACCAAAGCTACTTCCTGCACCGCCTGAACCAGGCGCAGCTGTCCAGGACGCTGTTCCCCGTGGGCGAACTGGAAAAGACGACGGTGCGGCGCATCGCGGCCGAGATTGCCCTGCCCAACGCCAGGAAGAAGGACAGCACCGGCATCTGCTTCATAGGCGAGCGGCCTTTCCGGGAATTCCTGAACCGCTACCTCAGCCACGCGCCCGGCCCCATGGTGGACGAACTTGGCCGTGAAGTCGGCCGCCATGTGGGCCTGAGCTTCTACACCCTGGGCCAGCGCCAGGGCCTGGGCATTGGCGGGGTGGCCCACCGTGAGAAGCACCGTGAGACGGGCAGCGCCAAAGCAGGCGGCGCCCACGAGCCCTGGTACGTGGCGCACAAGGACGTGGCCAGCAACACCTTGCACGTGGTGCAGGGCCACGGTCACCCCTGGCTGCAAAGCCCCTGGCTGGAAGCCACGGACGTGAGCTGGGTGGCCGGCCACGCACCGGCTGCAGGGCCAGGCCTGCCCGAACTTGCCGCCAAGACCCGTTACCGCCAGGCCGACGCACCCTGTCGGTTCGCGCCTCTTGGCGAAGGCTTCCGCCTGGACTTCCACGGCGCGCAGTGGGCCGTGACGCCAGGCCAGAGCGCGGTGCTGTACGACGGTGACGTGTGCCTGGGCGGCGGTGTGATCCATGCGGTCCAGGTGCCTGCGGTGGTGCCCGCCGTTCCTGCACGAAAACCCGCGCGAAAACCCGGACGCAGCTCCCCTTGCCAGGAGTCGTTCAGGGCCAGCGCAGGACCCGGTCAATCAGTGGCGTGACCAGCAGCCGCGACCCGGCAACCGTGAGGTGGTCGCGATCGAAGAAGAGCAGATCCGGCGGCACCTGCGTGCGGTCACCGAGGGTGAGGCAGCCACTTGGGTTGCACAGTTCCTGCATGACAGACACATGACGCGCACCCAGCGCCTCGACGCGGGTACGCAGGAGCCGGTCCAACGTCTGCGCTTGGCCGGGCGGTGGTTGAAGTCGAGCCGGTACCTCGCTGTAGTTGCGTGACGTCCACATGTGGCGCAGCAGGTCGTCGCGCAGTGACGAGCCCCAGGTAGGCCCTGCTCCGAAGACAACGATGTGTGCCTGGCCTGCCTGCCGCGTCGTGCGTACGGCATCAACGACTGCGTCGGCAACGTGCTCGGGTGACTGGAACTGGCTGTAGAGGCCCCACGCCCCTGCCAACACCACGACATCAGGCTTCTGCCGGGCCAGCTCTTGCCGAGCCCAGGCCCGCTTCGCGGGACAGGCGCTGCCTTCGCCCAGCAACGGTTGCGGTGTCGGAGGGCAACTGCCCGTGGTCCACTGCATGAGCGTGAAGTGGTGTTCAGCCGCCATTGTTTGCAGTCCGGGAAAGAGTTGCGCGGCATGTGAGTCCCCCCAGAGCAGCACACGGAGCCGACCCGGTTCAGCTGCAGGCGTGCACTCCGCGGCATAGCTGCCTTGGTTGTTCAGGAAGTGGAAGCACCGCCCGGGGCGCCATGCGTCGTAGCCCAGTGGGTCCGACCAGGCTTCAAGCGAGACCAACTGGTCCGGCAGACGTTGTGGCAGGCCCTTTGTTCGCCACCCTATGGTGCCCATCGCGCCCACGGCTGCAAGGGCCAACAACGGCAGTCCCAACGGGACCCGGTGCCGCCCTGTGGCCCGGTGCCGTCCAAAGCGAACGGGGTCTTCTACCCATCGGCGGGTCATCCAGGCCAAAAGCCCAGCGCCGGCCAACAAGGCGAAAGTCAACGCTGGCCGGCGTCCGCCTGCCCAAACTTGTGCGCTGGCCAGCAACGGCCAGTGCCAAAGGTAGAGCGGGTAGCTGATGCCGCCCACTGCAACCAAGGGGCGCGAAGCCAAGGCAACCGCCGGCCCGCTGCGTTGGCCAGCGGCCAAGAGTGCCAGCGTCCCGAGCACAGGCAAGGCGGTGGCCGCGCTGGGCCAGGCCTGCGAAGGTGAGGCCGCCAGAGTGATGAACAAGGCGACCACTCCCCACCAAGGCAGCCATCGCACAAGCGGTTCCAGCGGCCCAGGCTTGCCCGGCCCAAGCATCAGCGCAAGCACCGCCAATGCGGCGAAGCCGGCACCCAGAGCAACGGGCCATGGACCTGATTGAGTGAGTGCATCGGCCAAGCTCAGCAGGGCTCCCGTGGCCATGGCCACGCACCATGCGCGCCATTCCAGGGCGCTGACCCAGCTGACTGCGGCGTTGGGACTCTGCGCACTGGTCGGAGTGGGCGTTCTGGCCTGCAACCACAGCGCCAGTCCAGCACCTGCCGACAATTCCCAGAAACGCGTCAGCAGGCCGTAGAAGGCAGCCACTTCCGCGGATGCACTGAACAGCAACATGCCCACCCAAGAAGCGGCGCCTAAGCGCACCACCCAGGCGACGGGCCGACGCTCAAAGGCCAGCCCGGCGGCAATCAACGGTGGCAGGACCAAGTAGAACTGCTCCTCCACCGACAGCGACCACAGGTGCAGAAGTGGTTGCGCGCTGGCTGCCCGTGCGAAGTAGCCCGATTCAGCGCCCAGCACCAGATTGTTGGCAAAAACGGCCGCGGCGGCGGTATGGCGCGACAGCCCTTCGAATTCGCTGCTGGTCATGAAAGACGCGCAGACCAGCCAAGTGGTCATGGCCACAACCGTCAGCGCCGGCAGGATGCGCCTAGCGCGGCGGGCCCAGAACGCGACCCAATCGGCCGGTTTCAAAGGGGGCCTTTGCAGCAACGCCCGTCCCATCAGGTAGCCGGAGATGACAAAGAAGATGTCGACACCAGCGAACCCACCTGGCAAGGCCTGTGGCCAGGCGTGATGCAGCAACACGGCCAGGACCGCGACCGCCCGCAAGCCTTCGATATCGGCCCGCTGCGGGCTGCAAGGACGTTGCCCGAGTGCCATGCGGTTGCATGTTAGCTGGGCAGCAAGGACAGAGCCCAAGCAGCATGGCGGGAGAAAACCCGCTTCTAAGCGCAGGGGTGGCCGGCCCACAATGGCCTGATGAATGCACCCCTTGCTGCCGCGCTGACCGCACCGAACCCGCCCGCCAGTTCACTGGCGCCCGCCATTGACGCTGCCGCCACGGCGCTTGAGCAGGCCGTCATCGCGTGGCGGCGCGACCTGCACCAACACCCTGAACTCGGCAACCGCGAATTCCGTACCGCGGGCATCGTGGCCAGCCATCTGCAGAAGCTGGGCTTTGACGAGATCCGCAGCGGCGTCGCACACACCGGCGTCGTCGGGCTGCTCAAGGGCGCCCTGCCGGGCCCGGTGGTGGCGCTGCGCGCCGACATGGACGGCCTGCCGGTGGCCGAGGAAACCCACTTCCCCTTCACCAGCAAGGCGCGCGCGCAGTTCAACGGCGAAGAGGTGGGCGTCATGCACGCCTGCGGGCACGACTGCCACGTGGCCATCCTGATGGGCGTGGCCGAGATCCTGGCCGGGTTGCGCAGCCAACTGAAGGGCAGCGTGAAGTTCATCTTCCAGCCCGCGGAAGAGATGCCGCCCGAAGGCGAAGATGGCGGCGCGGAAATGATGGTGCGCGAAGGCGCGCTGGAAAAGCCCACGCCGGGCGCCATCTTCGGCCTGCACGTCACCAGCAGGCAGCCGGTGGGCGAAATCGGCTGGCGCAGCGGCCCCACCATGGCCAGCTCAGACAAGCTGCGCATCGACGTGCACGGCCGCCAGACCCACGGCGCCGCGCCCTGGCTGGGCGTGGACCCCATCGTCACCGCCGCGCAGGTGGTGCTGGGCCTGCAGACGGTGGTGAGCCGCACGCAGGACATCACGCAGGAGCCGGCGGTGGTCACCATCGGCGCCATCCGCGGCGGCGTGCGCGAGAACATCATTCCCGACAGCGTGACCATGCGCGGCACCATCCGCACCTTCAACGAGGACATGCGCGACGACATCCACGAGCGCATCACCACGCTGTCCGAAGCCATTGGCAAGGGCTCGCGCGCCACCTGCCGCGTGTGCATCACCAAGAACTACCCGGTGACCATCAACGACCCGGCGCTGACCGAAGCCATGCTGCCCACACTGCAACGCGTGGGCGGCGAAGGCAAGGTGGTGAACGTGCCCAAGATCACCGGCAGCGAGGACTTCAGCTTCTTCCAGCGTGTGGTGCCGGGGCTGTTTGTGTTCCTGGGTGTCACCGCGCCGGGGGTGGACCCGAAGACCGCCGCACCGAATCACTCACCGCGGTTCACAGTCGATGAAGCCGCTTTGGTGACCGGCGTGCGCATGCTGGCGCATTTGGCAGTGGACTGGCTGGAAGCCAAGCGGAGCTGATCAGGGCGCGGGGCCCTGCACACGGTTGCAGCGCAAATGCGCTGCAAGGTTTGGTACATTGGGCCGATGAAAACCGCCGCCATACCCTCCGTCCGCGTCGAGCCGCAGCTGCGCGCCGAGGTGGAGTCCTTGCTGGCCGAAGGCGAGACGCTGACCCAGTTCGTGGAAGCGTCCGTGCGCGCAGCCGTGGAGCGCCGGCGAAACCAGGCGGAGTTCGTCGCCCGAGGGCAGCGTGCTTTGGACAACGCTCGTCAGACGGGCGAGTACGTGGATGCGGACGCGGTGCTGCTCAAGTTGCAGCGCAAGCTGGAAGCCGCGCGCCAGCAGCAGGCCGCTGAACCCGGCGACGCATGAATTTCAGAGTTCGGCTGACGCGGGAGGCCGAAGCCGACCTGGAGCGCTTGTTCGACCATGTGCTGCAGCGGGAACTGGTCAGCAACAGCGGCAACCTGGCGCTGGCCGAGCAGGCTCTGGTGGCCGTTCATGCAGGCCTGGCCACCTTGAAGTCGTCACCCTTCACTTGCAGGAAAGCGGGCAAGAGCCCCTTCGTGCGTGAACTGATCATTCCGTTTGGTCGATCAGGCTTTGTGGCCTTGTTTGAGATCCTTGGCCCCGGTGAAGTGGCCGTGGCGGCCGTGCGGCACCAGCTGGAGGACGACTACCACTGACAGGGCGCTACACGGTGGCGCTAGAGGTGATCGCCATCTCTGGCAACGACACCATGACGCTGGTGCCCGTGAACGTCGGTTAGGCCGGGGGCACTTCGCAGATCTGATCCGCGCTAGAAGGCGTCGATCGCGGCCACTGCCGCGGCCTTGGCCGCGCCCGGCATGAACGACGCCTGCGCCGCCTGCCGGGCCATGGCCAGCAGGTCGGCTTCGGTCAGCGGCGTCTGGGTCAGCAAGGCCTCGGCCTCGGAGCTGGCAGTCAGGCAACTGATGAGCGTGTTGTCCGTGTGGTAACTCAGGCTCACCCCGGCTTTCCACAGTGCGGTGATCGGATGTGAGGCGACGTTGCGCGCGGCACCCGTGTGCACATTGCTGCTGGGGCAGACCTCCAGGTGCAGGCCCAGGGCCTTCACTTCGTCCACCAGGTGCTGGCGCGCCGGGTCGCCCAAGGCGTCCGCCAGCCGCACGCCGTGGCCGATGCGCTTGGCACCCAGGCGGCCAGCTTCCACCACGCGCTCGGCCGCGTCGGCCTCGCCGGCGTGCAAGGTGATCGCGATGCCGGCGTCGCGCACGCGCTGCAGCGGTGCGGCGTGGGCCGTGGCGGGGAATCCGAACTCGGGCCCGGCCAGGTCGAAGCCCACCACGCCCTGGCCCTGGTACTTCAAGGCCAGCGAGGCGGCGCGTTCCGTTTCTGCCACCGGCAGGTGGCGCATGGCGCAGACGATCAGCCCGCAAGGCATGGGCGCGTCGGCCAGGCCTTGCAGCAAAGCCTCCACGGCGGCTTCGCCGCTGACGCCAAAGGGTTCGAACAGCAGCGGCGCGATGCGGAATTCCGCCAGCACCACGCCCTGCGCATGGGCGTCTTCAGCGGCTTCGCGCGCCACGCGGCGCATCGCCTCGGGGCTGGCCATGGCGGCCACGGTGAGCGCAAAGCCCTCCAGGTACTTTTCCAGGCTGCCGGCGTGGGCGTTGGCGTCAAACCAGGCGTAGAGGCTGGCCGGGTCAGGCGCGGGCGGGGTCATGCCGCGCTGGCGCAGCAGGTCCAGCAGCGTCTGCACGCGCAGGCTGCCGTCCAGGTGGTCGTGCAGCAGCACCTTGGGCAGGGCCCGGGCGCGGGCGGCGGGGGCCGTGGCGGAGTCAATGGCGTGGTTCATCGCCAGATGCTAGCGAGAGCCGTGCCATCATGGTCCGATGCTGAAAACACTGAAGGATTTGTTCGACGGCCTGCTGTCCGGCGCCACAGGGGCCGGCACCGAAACCGCCGCCGACCAGGACCACCGCCTGCGGCTGGCCACAGCCGTGCTGCTGGTGGAAGTGATGCGCGCCGATGCCAGCTGGGGCGACGCCGAGCGCCAGGCCGTGCAGGCCGCGTTGGTGGAAAAGTTTGCGCTGCAACCTGACGAAGCCGACCGCCTGGCCGAACTGGCCGAGGCCACGGCCCGCCACGCCACGGACCTGTTTGGCTTCACCAGCGAGCTCAACGACCGCTTCTCGCTGGAACAGAAGGTGCGCATGGTGGAACTGATGTGGCGCGTGGCCTATGCCGACGGCCACCTGGCGGACCACGAGCGCCACACGCTCTGGCGTGTGGCCGACCTGTTGCATGTGCCACAAGGCGCCTATGTGCTGGCGCGCCAGCGCGCACGCGAAGCGCAGGCTTGAGGGGCGGCGCATGAAGTTCAAGATGGCCGAGAACTCGCTGTTTGCCACGCTGCTGCGTTCGCCCTGGTGGGTGAGCCTGTTCCTGGCGGTGGCCGTGGGCGCCGTGGCCGCAGCGCTGCTGCCAGCCAGCTACCGCCTGGTGGGCGCGCTGTCGGGTTTCCCTTTTGCCGTGATTGCCGTCATGGCGGCCTGGCGCCGCCGGGGCCTGCCCAGCACCGCGCGCGTTCAGCAGGTGGGCCAGGTCCTGGGCACGCTGAAATGGGAGGCTTTCGCGCCGCTGCTGGAAGCGGCTTTCCAACGCGACGGCTTCACCGTGAAGCGCTGCGCCGCGGGCACGCATGACTTCGAGCTGGAGCGCAAGGGCCGCGTCATGCTGGTGGCGGCGCGGCGCTGGAAGTCCGCCCACACCGGGCTGGAGCCGCTGCGCGCCCTGCAGACCGCGCGCGAAGCGGCCGAGGCGCCTGACGCACTCTTCATTGGCCTGGGCGAATTCAGTCAGCCCGCCCGCCAGTTGGCGGCCAGCGAAGGCATCGCCGTGTGGCGGGCGCCGGAGCTGGCGCAGAAGCTGCGCGACCTGCCGCCGTCGCGCTGAGTGCGCCCCCGCTGCCCTAGGGCGAACCGGGACAGGCCCGCGGCCTGACTCTTGCTATCCTGCTTGGCTTCATTCCCCTTCTTCAGCCAGGAGCCCGCCCCGCCATGAAAACCCAGAAGACCTTCCAGCTGGCCGTCTTGGCCGTGGCCCTGTCCGCCGCTGGCATGGCCCGCGCTGAGCCCGCTGTCATCTTCGACATGGGCGGCAAGTTCGACAAGAGCTTCAACCAGTCGGGCTTTGACGGCGCCGAGCGCTGGAAGAAGGAAGCCGGCAAGACGTACCTGGAATTCGAGATCAGCAACCCGGCGCAGCGCGAGCAGGCCGCGCGCCGCATGGCCGAGCGTGGTGCCGACCCCATCGTGGGCATCGGCTTCAGCCAGGGCAGCGCCATCGAGAAGACGGCCAAGGACTTCCCCAAGCTGAAGTTCGCCATCATCGACAGCGTGGTGACCCTGCCCAACGTGCAGAGCATCATCTTCAAGGAACACGAAGGCAGCTTCCTGGTGGGCATGATGGCCGCCATGGCCAGCAAGACCGGCAAGGTGGGCTTCGTGGGCGGCATGGACATCCCGCTCATCCGCAAGTTCGCCTGCGGCTTCGAGCAGGGCGCCAAGTACGCCAACCCCAAGGCGCAGGTCACCACCAACATGACCGGCACCACGCC
>Ga0075163_10011660_pt1 | contig 11449 bp, 14 predicted proteins | sample JI1023141ADNA_FD_71478 | JGI IMG/M metagenome (GOLD analysis project Ga0075163, IMG submission 71478) | Wastewater effluent complex algal communities from Wisconsin, to seasonally profile nutrient transformation and Carbon sequestration -... | ecosystem: Engineered > WWTP > Effluent > Algae... | reverse complement strand
CAAAAACACCCTCTAGGCGATAAGCTCGCAAGTTGCCAAAAGTGCGTCCGAACTGTTGATATTGAAGAAGTAGGTAATCACAAAAACTTGAGCTTTTTTGAAATGCTTGGCAACTGGTCTCTCGGCGCCTACTTCAAGGAAGATGCTATAGCTTGGAGCTATGAATTTCTGACTTCCAAAGAAGAAGGCTTGGGTCTCGATCCCAAAAGACTTTACGTAACTGTCTTTGAAGGAGACGAAGACGCACCAAGAGATATGGAGGCAGTAGATATTTGGAAAAAATTTATCCCAGAGAACCGCATATACTTTCTGCCGAAGAAAAACAACTGGTGGAGCCCAGGAGACAACGGACCATGTGGCCCTGATACTGAAATGTTTTACGATGTTACCGAAGCAGGCCTCGGAGATATGACTCATGATGAATATGTGAAAGCAGACGATAAAGGACAAGTTGTAGAGATCTGGAACGATGTCTTTATGGAATATGAAAAACGAGACGGCAAAGTCATAGGCAAACTTGCGCAAAAAAATGTCGACACTGGAAGCGGACTTGAGCGTATCTCTATGATTGTCCAAGGCAAAACAAATGTCTATGAATCAGATGTATTTTCAACAGCAATGGAGTTTATAGAGCTCAATACAAAAGGTATACCTGACGAACGAAGTTATAGAATTATTGCTGACCACGTCAGATCAGCGACTATGCTTATAGCTGATGGAGTTTTCCCTTCAAACAAAGATCAGGGCTATGTCTTGCGAAGGTTTATTCGCCGAGCTGTTGTTCAGGCGAAAAATATTGGTTTTTCTTACGAACTTCTTGGAGTTTTACAACACGGGTACATGGCAAAATATGAAGATATTTATCCAGAACTAAAAGAAAATGTTGGTGAACAAAAAGAAATATTTGCTAAAGAAGTTGAAAAATTTATAAAAACCCTTGAACAAGGTTTGAAAGAGTTTGAAAAGGGGACTGATCCATTTATTCTCGCTACTACTTATGGATTTCCTATTGAGGTGACTGAAGAAATAGCAAAAGAAAAAAATATAACGATAGATAGAGCTGATTTCAATCAAAAAATGAAAGCTCACCAAGATGCTTCTCGCGCCGGAGCAGAACAAAAGTTCAAAGGTGGACTGGCAAATACTAGCGAACAAACTACCAAACTTCACACAGCGCACCATTTACTATTGAAAGCCCTTCAAGAAGTCGTCAGTCCTGATATTCACCAAAAAGGTTCCAACATCACCGAAGAGCGTTTGCGTATAGACTTCAACTTTGACCGAAAACTTACTGACGAAGAGAAAAAAGCTGTAGAAGATAGAGTAAACGGCTGGATTGCAGAGGACTTAAAGGTTGTAAAGCGAGAAATGCCAAGATCTGAAGCAGAGAAGATAGGAGCTGAAATGGAGTTTGGAGTCAAATACCCAGAAGTTGTTTCTGTTTACTTTATTGAGGACGCAAACGGTGATGTCGTATCCAAAGAATTTTGTGGCGGACCTCACGTCGAGCATATTGGAACTCTTGGCACTTTCAAAATTCAAAAAGAAGAAGCTTCTTCTGCAGGAATAAGACGTATCAAAGCGGTATTAATATAAAATAGGCTTTAATATATTAAAAATTTAAATATGAAACCAAGAGCTTTAGTGTTATTTAGTGGAGGGAAAGACAGTGTTTATTCACTTGAGTCTTCTTTAAATAGTTATACCATAGTTTCGCTTATATCTTTTATTTCAAGTAAAGGTTCAGTACAAATGACCGATGGTCCTGAAATTGAAAAAGGCCTACTTTCCAATCTTATAAGCCTTTTTCCATTTCCTCATCAAAATATTGTTATCGGTAACGAAGATGACTATCTAGAACAAATAGTTTCAATGGTTGGAAAGATTGTTGAAAAAGAAAAAATTGAAGTAATTATTACAGGTGATTTAAACCATCCTGATGGTATTGATAAGGTAATCCATGAAAAATTAGGTATTAAATGTATTAGTCCTGCAAATGATTTTCTACAGGAATTTGGAGCAGAAGCTTACTTACAAGATTTTGAGAATAAAAAAATATCATTTATTTTATCTGGTATCCGAAATAACTACATACCGAGTATATACATAGGAAAACCTTTTAACAAAGAAGTCATTGAAGAACTGCAGAAAAATAATGTAGATATCACTGGTGAAGATGGTGAGTTTCAAACATTAGTAGTTAGTACACCCTTAATGAAAGAGAAGATTTTAGTTAATAGTTTTAAACTAAAGACCGCTACTGGAAGGGACAAAAATGGACACATATACACTTTTATGGAAGACGTTAATTATTCGTTGGTTGAAAATACGAATACAATTTGACATAGTTGCGTTATAATGTTTCTGTGTAATAATAGTTAAGAAACAACTAATTCATTCATTTTAAATTAAATAATTATGGAAGAGGTCTTTCAAGAAAAGATAACTAGCTATCTCCGCCAGCTTGCTGAAACTAGTGAAGCGGTGCGGACAATGTACTTTTTTGATCCTGAGCATGAGAATATCCCTATCGACACTACCAGAGATATACTAGCAGAGAAAAGTAATACTCTTAGCAAAGGACTGATAAATAAGTTTGGCAATCGCGTCTTGTTTTTACTCTCGTACACTTGTGCTGCTAACTGCAGATTTTGCGAAAGGCAAGATCGTGTAGGTGTCGGACTGGATTCTTTTGGCAGACTGCGCGCAGAAGATATCATGGAAGCAGTAGAAATTATTGCCAAGGATACCAGTATTCATGAAGTAATATTTAGTGGAGGTGATCCGCTTACTAACCCTCAAGGTTTAGAGCTGGCTTGTAAACTCCTTAAAGAGATAGAGCATGTAAAAATTGTTCGTATCCATACAAAATTTCCTATGCAAATGCCTGAGAAAGTAGATATGGACTTACTTGCAAGACTGGTAGGCACGAAGCCGACTTTTTACTTTTCTGTACATGTTAACCATCCTGATGAGCTAAACAGTATCACTCTCCCTGTCCTTTATCGGATACGGAAGATGGGGTACATCATGATTTCACAATCAGTATTCCTCAAAGGAATTAACGACGACGTAGAAGTATTGGAAAAGCTGTATTCAACATTAGCAGAAAACGGCGTTCGTCCTTACTATCTCTATCATTGCCAAGAGATACCTACTACAAAACGATTTGTGATTGGTATCGAACGTGAAGTAGAGCTTATGACAGAGCTTCGCCAAAGGCTTTCTGGTCTTGCCTGGCCTCAGCATGTTGTGGATCTTCAAAACACTACAGGAAAGGTCATTGTTCCAACTAATCATTGGAAAAACGATCTGACACAATGTGTAGACTATTTTGGAAACAAAATATCACCAATTAGATAGTTCTTCTCTAAGAAAAAGGCTCCTTAATCAAAGAGCCTTTTTTAATTCTTACCAACTAACTGCTATAATACCTACATGTCCAAACACGCTGGCAAAATTATTCCTGTTGCGATTTTTGATATTAGCTCAAGCTCTGTAGCTGGAGCGCATACTTTGATTTCCAAAGCTCCAGACGGCAAATCAAACGTCTCATTTTTGGCAAGCTCTCGAAAGTTTTTAGAACCCAAAGATGATATAGATATAGAGAGATTTGTCGCCAACAATCTAAGCTCGCTGGAGTCTGTAACTGCAACACTTCAAAAAGCTGATAATCACAAACCCAAAGAAGTTTTTGTCTTACTTAGTTCGCCCTGGTTTGTTTCTCAAACTCGAAATATCGTTTACAACAAAAACACTAGCTTTGTTTGCACCCAAAAGCTCATAGATTCTTTGATCCAAAAAGAGATAGACTTTATAGTTGAGCACGACATGGAAAGATTTGGCTCTATGGGCAAAGATGGAAAAATAATAGAAAAACAAATATCAAAGATAACCTTAAACGGCTACACCACCAACAACCCTTTTGGCAAAAAAACAACAAGTTTGGAAATTTCTATACTAGTAACATTTTCACCCAAACAAATCATCCAAGAATTTATCTCCAAAATCCAAAAAGCTTATGGCAACCCAAAAATAAGTTTTGCTACTAGTCCTTATGCCACATTCATCGCAACTCGAGATTTTCACGAGGCACCAAACGAGCTTTTGATAATAGATGCTGGGGAGGAGACTACTGACATAGCCTTTATCAAAAACCAAATTTTTCTTTATCAACAATCCTTCCCGACAGGCTTTTATGAACTCTATCGCAAAATATCCGATTCAAATCATGGGACACTGCTTGAGACACAGGCTCTAGTTGAGACCTTTAGACTAGGGAAACTCTCAGCTCAGCTCTCTAGTAATCTCCAAAAAATAACCGAGGACTTTGGCGAGATTTGGATCAACAAACTCAAAGAAGCTTTTCAAAACAACCAAAGCCTAAAAATTCCAGAAAATATTTATGTTATTTCTCTACCACCATTTACTTCCTTTTTTGTTTCTTACATCAAAAACAGTGACTTTATCAAAAACTTTATTTCTGGGACAAAGCCAAATACAGCAGAAGTAGAGTCGGCGTTATTTTCTAGTCACATCAGCTCTATTGATCCTGAAAAAATTGACAACACCCTAACAGTTGGAGCGTTATATGCTTCTAGAATCATATAGTACAATTATCCTATGAAACTTTATGATGTCATCAGAAAAGAAAAACTACCTATCGAAAAAATAGAGGAGCCTAAAGAAGAGTTTGTATTTGAAAATACAAACAAACCAACAAATAGACGAAGAAGGATTGTTTTTTTTGGACTTGTGGCGCTATTTATTTGTTTTGTTTATATCTTAGGAATAAAACTTGTTAGAGCCAAGGTTATTATCCATGAGCGCAATATCCCTTTTAGTATAGAAAATACTATCTTAGAACTTCCTCACGAGAAAAATAGTGACCCCAAAAGGCTCTCTTTCCAAACAATGACTGTTCAAAGCGAGATAAATAGAGAGATCTTTGGATCAGAGCTCACCCAAGTGACAGGCAAAGCAAAAGGTAACGTTATTTTTATAAATGAATACTCAAAGACTTCTATAGCTTTAAAAAGTGGAACTAGATTAGTTGGTCAAAACGGAAAAACTTACCAAACAAATCAAAGCGTGACAATACCAGGCTATACACTAGATGCCAAAAAGAAAAAAGTCTCAGGTGCTTCTGCTTCTATAAGTATAACTGCTGTAGAAGTCGGGCCAGGTTCAAACTCAAAAGGTATGTCTTTGAATATTTACGGCTACAGTGGAGCAAAAAAAGCCCAAGTTTATGCTAGAACTGTAGGGGAGTTAGTAGGTGGAGAGTCGGGTATGAGACACACAATATCACAAGACGAGAGAGAGTCTGTAGTTGAATCCCTCAAAACTCAACTTTCGGAGAGACTCCGTCGAGAAACAAGAGCCCAAATACCGAACGGTTTTATTACTTACCCTGATTTACAGTTTATATCTATAGATCCAGACAGCTTGAGTCTCTCTGGAGAAGGAGTAAAATTTAGTGCAAAAATCAAAGGCACTATGGTTTCTTACTTATTGCCTCAAGATTTACTAGAGAGTGCTATTGCCAAAGAAGTCCTCAGTGACGCTTCTTATAGAGAAGTGGCTATACCAAATGTAAGTACTTTAAATATTTCACCTGAAAGTGCCATCCCTATAAACACAACAACGCCACCAAACACTATATCCATAAGTATCTCTGGTAGTGGCAACATCATAACCAAAGCTCCAAAAGAGCTTATAAAACAAGCCTTGATAGGTGTCAGTAGAGGTAAATTTAATCCTTTGATTACAAATTTTAAAGAAATAGAATCAGCTGAATTCAAAATTTTTCCTTTTTGGTCACCATTTTTTCCAACCCAAGAACGGCTTTTCAACATAGAAACAAAATAGTATTTGACCTTTTTTTGGCTTTGTAGTATATTGTCTCTTGTAACTCATGACAGATCAGCCAAATGTTGTTAAGGGCACTATTTTAGAAGCTCTGCCAAATACCATGTTTAGAGTCGAGCTCCAAAACGGAGAAACTCAAGTGGCTTATTTAGCTGGGAAAATGAGATTAAATCGTATCAAGGTTTTAGTGGGAGACTCTGTTGAGGTCCTTCAAGACCCATACGGTGGAAAAGGACGTATTGTCAGAAGAATATAAATAGTATATAATAGCCCTCTCTGACCGAGAAACCTTTCCTATTTTTATGAAAATAAGATCAACTGTAAAAAAAATGTGTGCTAAGTGTAAGATTGTAAAACGCAATCGCCATTTAGTTGTTATTTGCGAAAATCCAAAACACAAACAAAAACAATAATATCATGCGTATTTTAGGTATAAACATTCCAAACGAAAAGCGTCTAGACATCGGACTTACAAGTCTCTATGGTGTTGGGTCTGCTACAGCTCTAAAAGTTTTAAAACAAGTTAAGGTTGATCCAAGTACAAAAAGCAAAGACCTCTCTATAGACCAAGAAAATGCTATTAGAAAACTCATCGAAGAGATGACTATCGAAGGTAACCTTCGTCGAGAAATAGCTTCAAATGTCAAAAGACTCAAAGATATCAAGGCTTACCGAGGTATTCGCCACATGAGAAAGCTTCCGGTAAAAGGCCAACGAACAAAAACAAACTCTAGAACTGTTCGTGGAAATGTGAGAAACACAATGGCATCAGGTCGTCGTAAAGAAAGTAAAACATAAAAAATCATGGGAAAAAAACGAATTGCAACTCAAGAAGGACAACTGGTGGACGCTAAGGCGCGTTCTTCTACAGCGCGCGCTGGCAAGAAAAAGCTTGTTACTTGTATGCTCTCTATCGAGAGTACTTTCAACAACACAAAAGCTGTTGTTTCTGACATGAAAGGAAATGTTCTATTTTGGTCTTCTTCTGGTTCCCTTGGATTTAAAGGTGCAAAAAAGGGTACACCATTTGCTGCTTCAAAAGTAGGCGAAATCTTGGCTGAAAAGGCAGTAACTGCTGGCATCAAAGAGGTTCACGCAGTTGTAACAGGTGTAGGTTCAGGTCGCGAACCACTTATCCGTGCCTTTGTAGCTCCTGGAATCGATCTTCTTTCTATAAAAGATCGCACACCGGTACCACACAACGGTCCAAAGCCTAAGAAACCTCGAAGAGTATAAACATATGAAAACAATCGCAAAATACAAAATGTGTCGTCGTCTAGGAGCAGGAGTGTTTGAAAAGTGTCAAACACAAAAGTTTGCTGCTGTAGAACAAAAGACAGTGAGAGGTGGAGCAAATGCAAAGCGTCCAAAAGCACCATCTGGTTTCGGTCTTCAGCTTATCGAAAAACAAAAAGTTCGATTTACTTATGGTATTAGTGAAAAACAACTTCAAAACTACGTTAAGGCTTCTTCTACTGCAAAAGACATGTCAGTAACTGACAAACTAAACGAACTTCTAGAAACTCGACTAGACAATGTTATCTATCGTCTAGGATTTGCTCCTACTCGTAGACAAGCTCGACAAATGGCTTCTCACGGTCACTTCACAGTAAATGGCAAAAAGTCTACTATTCCATCTCAACACCTTCACATTGGTGACATTGTTGCTGTTAGAGAAGGAAGTCGCGGATCAGCTCTTTTTGCTGAATACGCAAAAAACATGAAAGATAGAGCTTATCCAGCTTGGCTCAAGCTTTCAGTAAATGATATGAAAGCTGAGGTCGTTGCTAAACCAAAAAACGAGGAGCAGTTCCTCAAATTTGAAACTGTGCTTGAGTTCTATAGTCGTTAATAGAACACAAAGTTGCAAAGATTACAAAATAATTGTATTATTTATTTCTATGAGCCAGCAAACAATCATACTACCATCAAAACCAAAAGCAGTACTTGAAGAAGGATTCAAGGGCGTGTACGAGATAGACGGACTTGTCCCAGGATACGGATACACCCTTGGAAACTCACTTCGCCGAATTATTCTTTCTTCTCTTAGAGGCTCTGCCGCTACAGCAGTTAAGATAAACGGTGTTAGCCATGAATTCTCTACTATCGAAGGAGTAAAAGAGGATGTAATAACTATACTTCTAAATATCAAAAACATTCGTTTCAACCTCTCTGGAGACGAAGCTCAAAAAGTAACTCTTTCTATAAAAGGTCCAAAAGTTGTAACAGCAAAAGACCTAAGTTCAAACGGTTCTGTAGAAGTGATCAACACAGACCAATACATCTGTGAGATAACAGGCAAGACAAATCTAGACATTGAGATAACTATCGAAAAAGGTCTTGGTTTTGTGCCTCGTGACCAACACCACAAACAAAAAGCTGAAATCGGAACAATCTTTCTCGATGCTATCTTTTCACCTATCCGCCGTGTATCTTACGATGTTGAAGAAATGCGTGTAGGAGACAAGACCAACTTCAACAGACTTCGCATGACTATCGAGACAGATGGTTCTATCACTCCAAGAGAGGCTCTAGAGCAATCAGTAGCAACTATGATTGAGCAACTAGCCGCTATCATCTCTGTAGACTCACAAAAGATTATAGAAGAAGTTCAAATGTCAGTTTCTGCGCCTTCAAAAGCAAAAGAATCTGCTATGGTAGAAAAGAGTGAAGATGATGAAGACGTAGACGTAACCGATGTTTTGAAAAATCGCATCGACACTATCGGTCTTTCAACTCGCACACTCAACGCTCTCTCTGCTGCAAACATCCGCACAGTTGGAGGTATTGCTAGAAAGAAAGTAGAGGATCTTCTAGAGATAGATGGTATAGGGGATAAGGGTATTACAGAGATCAAGGAAGCTCTTTCTGCTTTCAACTTGTCACTTAAGGATTAATTTGTTAATGTAAGAAGCACTATTATGAGACACCACAACGCAAACAGAACATTTGGAAGAAGCAAGAACCAAAGAGGAGCACTCCTTAAGGGTCTTGTAGCGTCTCTTATCGAGCACGGCAGTATTCTCACTACCGAAGCAAAAGCCAAAGAGCTTCGTCCAAAAGTAGAGAAAATGGTGACAAAAGCCAAAAACCCTACTCTTTCAAATCGCCGACTCCTACTTTCTTCTCTTTATAACAACACTATCGTAGTAGAGAAGCTTATCGGTGAAATAGCGCCTAAGTTTGAAAAGCGTGATGGTGGATACACTCGCATTACAAAGATAGTTCAAAGAAAAGGGGACGCTAGCCCTATGGCAGTAATAGAATTTGTATAATAAATATTTTATGGAATACACAGTAGACGCAACAAACAAATCCCTAGGCCGAGTAGCTACAGAAGTAGCGTCTTTACTCATGGGTAAAAATACAACTTCTTTTGTAAGAAACGATACTCCAAATGCAAAAGTTTCTATCATCAATGCCTCAAAGATAACTATCCCAAACCAAAACAAACTTCTAGAAAAGACTTACAACTCTTTCTCAGGATATCCAGGTGGTCTCAAACAAAGCACTATGGCTCATGTGGTAAGTACAAAAGGCTACAGTGAAATCCTAAGACAAGCAGTCAAAGGCATGCTCCCAAAGAACCGCCTCCAAACTACTCTTATGAAGAACTTAAAGGTTAGCGAATAATAAATTTTAATACTGCTTATATGGAAAAATCAAAGAAAACATACATAGAAACTATCGGCCGACGCAAAACATCAACTGCGCGTGTTCGCATGACTCCGTCTACTAAACAAAGTTTTGAAATCAATGACAAAGATTTGGCTACTTACTTTGTAACTACTGAACTTCAAAAGATAGTAACAGACGCTTTTTCAGCACTAGAGTCAAAAGGTCACTTCACTATCACTGTTAAAGTCTCAGGAGGTGGTATCCACTCTCAAGCTGAAGCAGTCCGTCATGGTATCTCTCGAGGATTGGTCAAAGAAGATGAAACTCAAAAGACTACCCTCAAAAAGGCCGGCTTCCTCAAGCGTGACCCTCGCATGAAAGAACGACGCAAATTCGGTCTCAAGAAAGCTCGTAAGGCTCCACAGTGGAGTAAGCGTTAGTATCTCAAAAAAGCATCCTCGAAAGAGGGTGTTTTTTGTTTGACAAATACAAGAAAAAAATGTATTTTAAAGAAAAAACTTATGATAAACAATGAAGAACTCCTGATTAAAGTGGGGGTTATTTATTTAAGGTATTACCGTCGGATTCTAGGGTTGGTTATTAAGATACTCGCACTTTTAATTGCGATTTGTTTCTTAATCTATGGATTTTATATAGATAACGCAGCGGCAATAACGCTATCCTATTTAATTACTGGAGTTTTTGCCTATATTGTGTTATTAGATATAGGTCTTGATCCTGGCGGAGAACCTAACCAGTCTCCATGGGAGCAACGAAAAAACTCCTTAAGATTTCTGATGAGATAAACAAAAAACAGAGCCTTCTCAAATAACATGTGAGGGCTTTTTTTATTGGAAAAAATCAGTATAATAACGGCGTACCTGTCCCGTTAGAATATGTCTATATGGGCAAGGAAGTATTAATAAGGTCGTAAATTAATAAATAACTATTTAAACAAAACTATGAACAATTCTAATGGGATGCAAGACGAAGATATTACTATTGAACCAGAAATAAATACAGAAGATGTGACTTTTGAAGAGTCCTCTGAAGAAGGAGAGGCTCTTTCTGCTGGCAACAAAGTCAAGAAGCTCCAAGAACAGATAAAGCTTCTTCAAAAAGAAAAAGGAGAATATCTCGATGGCTGGCAAAGAGCCCGCGCTGATTATGCAAATTTGCAAAAAACTTCTGAAGAAGACAAAAAGCGCATGCGAGCTATCTTTGAAGAGAACTTTATCGAAGAGTTGTTGCCGACAGTCGACAGTTTCCTTATGGCTATGAGCAACAAAGAAGCTTGGGAGAAAGTCGATCCTGCTTGGCGCACCGGTGTAGAGTACATCTACGGCCAACTCATGAATACTCTAGAATCACACAATCTCAAAATCTTTGGAGAAATAGGAGAGACTTTTGATCCTGCAAAGCACGAAGCAGTAGGAGAGGAGAGTACCGAAGACGCAAAACTCGACCACAAAGTAGCAAAAGTAAATCAAAAAGGCTTTATGCTTGGAGAATCTACCCTCCGACCAGCGAGAGTGGTTGTATATTCTCTAAAAAAATAAAAATACTTTACATAACTATAAAGATATAGTAGTGTTTTGTTATTCACGAGCGTGAATCTTTCTGAACGTTTTCAGCGTCTAAAACAACTAGGAAAGGACAAATAATTAAAATTGACGCAATCGCCTGCATAAAAAGTGCAGGTTTTTTTATTTCACCATCTCAAAAAACGCCTTGCGGGTTTCAGAGTCTATGTTGTCAGTGACAAAAACCATAAGCTCAGTAGTAAGACTAAAATCTTTTTTGATATTGGCAAAGAGGTATTCGTAGGGGAAAGGGGAGATCCAGACACTATTTTTGAGGCACACAAAACCAGCCTTTTTGAGGAGGTAGCGCAAAGCCTCTCTTTCGTCCTTGCGACTCTCTGGAAGGTCTAAAAGCGCTATGCGCCACTTACCATCCC
>Ga0075163_10011659_pt1 | contig 11450 bp, 10 predicted proteins | sample JI1023141ADNA_FD_71478 | JGI IMG/M metagenome (GOLD analysis project Ga0075163, IMG submission 71478) | Wastewater effluent complex algal communities from Wisconsin, to seasonally profile nutrient transformation and Carbon sequestration -... | ecosystem: Engineered > WWTP > Effluent > Algae... | reverse complement strand
ACAACAATCACAGACCTCACAAAGCGCTCGGCTACCGATCACCGGCGCAAACTCAACCATGAACAGCCCTTTGGAACCTCCAGTTATGATTGGACCGAAAACAAGGGAAGCCTACAGCGGCAGCGAGGGGGATGTGATGTGAGGATGATGAGGACGCAGGGTCTCCTGTGGAAGCCTCGAGGTTCAGTCTCTCAGAGCCCGGACCATCTCCTACCCAAAAAATGTGCGAATAGGGGGTCCCGCTTAAGCCGATCGGGTTTGCCGCCTTCAAGTAGGCCTATCGTTAGAAGCAACTCAGCCACGTTAAGGATTCGCAGCAACGTGTTATAGTCCACCACGTTCTCATCCGACACAGTCTCTTCGCTATTCACCATTGCATCGTGGACGATTCCGTTTCGAGCATTTACCATCCTATCAACATGCCTTCGGATCGTATCCTTATCGAATTCGGACGAAAGACCAATTCTCTTGAACGATTCCTTCATCCGCTTCCTCAATGAGCATTCGTTCGCGTACTTGAGCACCCGTACCATGAACTTGTGTTCCTCGCCTGCAAGACCCTCAGTGATGTGCTTGCGAAGCAAAACGTAATTCTCTTCCGGAAGCTCCGTCATTGGATGAAGCGCGCGATTGACAGATTCATAGCTAAATGCATAGTCGATGAATTTCTGATATGCATGTCTATTCTTGCTGAAGTAGGCTTCATGATAGAATGAAATGCCACGCTTAATCCTAGGATACATGGTTACCCACCTAGCAATCACATCATTGATGGTAGGCTCCAGGTCATCGAATGGATATAGCATGTAGTGCAGACTATCGCCTTTAATAGAGGTACATTCATATCCCAGAGGGAAGTAGAGTTCGAACCGATTCTTGGGGTCTCCCATCTTCCCCTCAATGAAGACCGCCACATCCTCAACAGCAATTGGAGCGGATATCCAAAGGCTGAAAAGATCTCGTAGCATCAGGATGTCCTCCGTAGCCTGTTCGACACTTGCCGCCTCCGTATACTCCACGTTCAGGTAGGCTTCTTCCTTAAAACTCTTAAGCGCATCATGCCCTTGATATAGTGGGGTGAACGTACTATGCCATATGCTCAGCTTAAACCTATCTCCCTTGTATAGAGGAATAGTGCCTGGGTGTTTATGCTCAGCACGGAAAGTGCCGAACTCGACCGGGTCGACCTCGATTGTAACACCGCTTCTGTTTAACCACATGTCCAAGTTTGTAAGACGGAAGGCGATCGTTTTGATCGAAGACGCGGAAATGTCGAAGTAGTGCAGCCCCGTCAGCAAATGGGTCGCCCAGAATTGTCCTTCCGGAAAGCCCGGCTGGCTCATGCTCTCATGGCCTCTGCAATTCAGAAGAGTTAGATGTCGCCCATTTGTCGAGAACCCATGGATACACTTCCAACGATGTTCCCGACGCAGTGCGCGCGGGTCTCTAAGGAATGTATCAATCGTAGATAGCCTAATCCCTTTCATGACATCGAAATCAACTTGACCCGACACTTGAGAGGTGTCAGGTTCAGGGATGGCGAAACGTCCTTTTAATGGGGCCTTAAGTTTCATTTCGAAAGGAATCCATCTAACATAACGCATGCTCTTGATCTACACCAGATCACCCACCTTGAACTGGGCCACCATGCGCAGTTCTAACACTCGGTTCCATTGGATCGACGGGGAATTGGTCAACCCCGGATGGCATAAGCTAGGGGCTGGGAAGTCGCCGATCAATTCGAATGGACCGGCAAAGGATCGTACCGTGTCCAAGCGTCCGTCCCGATCAGTGCACGATGCGCCTCAAGATCCACGACCATGTCATTGGCACCGTTGGCCTTCGCCATGGTGATCGCCTGTTCATTTGCTTCGAGCGCTTTCGATACATCCCCTTCCTTGCTCAGGAAGAAGCTGTATTTGTCCCAGCTTCCAACATCGGACGTGCGTTCCAGGCTGAACGCCAAATTCGTGAAGTGGAAGCGTGCCGAGGTGGGTTGTGCCATGATCAACATCACCAGAATGAACACACCGGCCAGCACGCTGAATGCCCGGGAGCGGAAGGCGCCATCCTTGATCAGCAGATACACCGCCACCAGGGTGAGCCCACCGGCAAGTACCAAGGTGCCGGTGCGGAAAGGGAATAGTTTGAGCAACGCGACCAGATGCGCAGACCACGCCCAAACGGCAAGGCCGGTCCACGCCGCCGTTGTATCGGTGGATCGGCGCAGCTGCCGTAGGCACCAAACCAGTGCAACAGCCAGGACTGCGAGGAGTAGGACGGTGTGATACGGAAGGTGCAGCACCTTCAGTACAAGACCGATCACGAAGGCAATGGGCAAGGCGGTCCGCATTCGGCCAATTTAGAAATTGACCTGCGGGATCGTATCGAACAAGGAGTTGCGTTCCATCAACACGGGTCCCTGTAGGCTGCGCATCGCATTCGTGATCAACGTGGGAACCGGTGACCCCGAAAGGATATCCGGAGGTCGATCACATGGTGATGAACAGCATCGCCTGCGCCGTGTGCTCCCAGCTCCCGCGGATCCCGTCACGGCGGGATGGGTACTGCGATCCGTGGACGCTGCTCTTTTCCCCGCACCCTCGCCCCTACCTCCCCCCATTCCCCGCATACGTCCCGTCGTGCTGCCGCGTGGCATACACCTCGTAGTCCACCACCTTGTTCAGCTTCACGCGGTTGCGCACATACTCCAGGTCGTAGGCAATGCACTGCTTGCCTTTCAGCCACCACCGGCCCACCACTTTCCACGGGCCGCTGTTCCTGGTCCATACCACATCGCCCACCTTGAACTGGGCCACCATGCGCAGTTCGTTCACGTTCGGTTCCATCTTGATCGACGGGGAATTGGTCAACCCCGGATGGCATAAGCTATGGGCTGGGAAGACGCCTATGACCAGGAGCGTGCAAGGGGGACGGAGCGGAGGCCAAGGGAGGGTGCCCCTATGTATATGGTATGGAATTGCTAATGTGCGAACGGTTTTCTTGTAGCAACCGATCGCTGTTATAGACCAGTTGATCGCTGACATGTACAAGTCAGCCGCAGTTTGCTACATGTCAGCGGCGAACATGTAGATGAAAATGGCTGACATGTACAAGTCAGCCGCGGTTTGCTACATGTCAGGAGCTAACATGTACATGAAAACGGCTGACATGTACAAGTCAGCCGCAGTTTGCTACATGTCAGCGGCGAACATGTACATGAAAACGGCTGACATGTACAAGTCAGCCGCAGTTTGCTACATGTCAGCGGCGAACATGTACATGAAAATGGCTGACATGTACAAGTCAGCCGCAGTTTGCTACATGTCAGCGGCTAACATGTACATGAAAACGGCTGACATGTACAAGTCAGCCGCAGTTTGCTACATGTCAGCGGCGAACATGTACATGAAAATGGCTGACATGTACAAGTCAGCCGCAGTTTGCTATATGTCAGCGGCGAACATGTACATGAAAATGGCTGACATGTACAAGTCAGCCGCAGTTTGCTACATGTCAGCGGCTAACATGTACATGAAAATGATTTGCAGGTTGTTAAAACGCCAGATATGTCAGAGCAAGAGCGCCAAAATGACTCATCAACCCGTTCGTCCCTGTTTCAATACACACGTGGGCACCGTTGTGATCATCAACGGTGGGTACGAAGTCCGCGCCGAGCGTAAGCCGAGCCACATTCCTGCGGCCCCGGCGAAGCTCGAAGCCCTTACACCCGATGTCACCAATGCGGTGAAGATCGAGTGGAAGGGTGAGCAGAGCGTGCGTCTCTACCAGGTGCAGATGTCCATCACGGACCCCGCCGTTACCCCGGCGTGGACCATGGTGACACTCACCTCCAAGCGCCAACACACCGTGCCCGATCTGGAACCGTACCGCATGTACTGGTTCCGCATCATCGCGGTGAACACGGCCGGAGAGAGCCTTCCCAGCGATGTGCTGATGGCGCGCGCCGCCTGATCCCTGCCCCAGGCAGGAAGGGCCCGCAGCGCACTACAACGACCGGAACACGTCAGCCGGCCGGGATGCGAGAGCATCCACCACACTTCGGAACATGAACAAGCCCCCGCGACGGCGGGGGCTTTCGTTTTTGGGGGAGGTGTGAGCGCGAAGTCAACCGAGGCTGCTGTTATTCATGCACCTGAATTCGAATATCCACACCACGGATCGCAGATCCGCGGCAGCGGGTGGCTCATAGAAAGTTGAGGAAGAGCTTCGTCCCATACAATGCGCCCGCAGAATTCCGGGCTTGCAGGTAGTAAAGACCGGGTGTCAGCGGTGCCAAGGGCAAACGACACTGACCAGAACAGACCGTCTTCTCGCGTTGGATCAAACGCCCAAGCCCATCGAACAAGAGGAATTCAACAACTGGCGGTGCCCCATCTGCTACATCCAAAACAAGTGCATCGCCCATCTGTCGCACGTTAACCGGACGGACGACGCCTGAGAGATCCGAAAGGCCGTTGGCCACCTGGCATACGCCATCCAATTCCGAGACACAGATCGCATCAACAAAAACGTATGCACCATCCGTCAGCGCATCCGGATCCAGCAACGCCACATCGGTCAATTCGTTGGAAAAGAAATTGCCGATCTGGATGTATGCGTAGGCTGAATCCGGAACGAACAATGAACTGAGCACGACCCAGTTGGCCGTGTCCTGCAATACCTGCTCCATGTAAAGGACCGCTTGGTCGGTTATCAAAATACCGGGGGAGGCTGCCTGCGTGCTAAAGCGTATCCCAATACCGCTGGAAGCACGTTGAATACTATGGGCCGGACTTGTACCAAAGCCCCCCGCAGACACGCTCATGGATAGGTGCACAGGGACACCGGGGGTCAGCGGTGCGATCAATTGTGCCTGTGCATATTCGCGATAAATAGGTCCGTTCTTATAGGTATAGCAGCCGATGTATGCATCGCCGATATATGCCGCTTGGTAGCCGAATGCATTCGCAGGGATCCCTGTGAGTGAATTCCCGCTGCATACGTTGTAATAATCGGCCGATCCCCAGAAAGTGGACCAACCAACGGCGTTCTCGATCTGGGCAAGGTCATCAGGACACACTGTGTATTCCTCAAAACTTGGATTCGGAACCACATTCTGCGCAATGCAAAACACTTCTAAGCCCAAACACACCGGAAACACGATTGAACGAAGTGACAGCATGGACATGGAATGCAAGCTCGCGCGAGGTGGAAGATGCAAAGCGGTTTGAAGCTAAGACGCCAAAGACGGAATGGTACCCGCTGTGAAAAACTTAATGCAGAATTCATGTTGGGTAATGAAGGATCATCTCGGCGCTACATAGGAAGGAGCGCTTAGGAACTTTACCCCTAATCCCGCGAGTCTGCGACTCGTGGTCCATCTCAAGTGGTGTTCGACCATTTGTACCCTGACCATAGATGCTGATCGGCGAGGTATATAGGCCTGCTACCTTCGCCCTCCACAGCATACACCAATGAGCAAAGCCACCAAGATCAAGCAATTCGACCCCAACAGTCCCGGTGCTTCCAACGCGGGCATATACGGCTTGCCGTTCACGGCGGAGGAGGCGGACATTGTCCTGGTGCCGGTGCCGTGGGAGGTGACCACGAGCTATGGCGGCGGCACCTCGCACGGGCCGAAGGCGATCCTGGAGGCGAGCTTCCAGGTGGATCTGTTCCATCGGGAATTCCCAGAACTGTGGAAGCGCGGCATCGTCATGGACGAGATCCCCAAAGCGTTGCAGGAACAGAGCGATGCCTTGAAGAAGGAGGCCAAGCATGTGATCGACCTGCTCACGGATGGCGGCGATGCGAAACAGAAAGCCCGCGCGGCAAAGGCACTGAAGTTGATCAACGCGGAATGCGCGGTGATGAACGAATGGGTGGAGCAGCGCACAGCGTACTGGTTGGCCAAGGGCAAGCTCGTGGGTTTGATCGGCGGCGACCACAGCACACCGCTCGGTTTCTTCCGGGCACAGGCGAAGAAGCACAAGAAGTTCGGCGTGTTGCACGTCGATGCGCACCTCGATCTCCGCATCGCCTACGAAGGTTTCACGTACAGCCATGCCAGCATCATGCACAACGCGCTGGCGATCCCGCAGATGGAACGCCTGGTGAGCATCGGCATCCGCGATTTCTGCGAGCAGGAGAACACCGTGTTCCTGAAGAACAAGGAGCGCGTGCGCATCATCCGCAGCGCGGACATCCGCCGCCAGCAATACGAAGGCGTGCTGTGGCGCGAACAGTGCGATGCCATCATCGAGGCGTTGCCGGATAAGGTGCACATCAGCTTCGACATCGATGGGCTGGATCCAACGCTCTGCCCGAATACCGGCACACCCGTCCCCGGTGGCTTCCAGTTCGAGGAAGCGACCTACCTCCTATCGCGTTTGGCAGCCAGTGGCCGCACCATCATCGGTTTCGATCTGGTGGAGGTATCGCCCGGCAAGCACGATGACTGGGATGCGAACGTGGGGGCGCGGTTACTGTTCCACTTGTGCGGAGTGATGGCGGCGAGTAAGCGCTAAGAATGTGTTCGCAAAATGCCTCAACGCAGAGTGGCAGAGGCGCCAAGGGCGCAGAGCCGAAGCATTTTCTGTCCGAATTGGTGGCACAGAGGTGATCCAGCCGCGCGGGATCTTCAGCATCTCCTCTTCACGAAAAACCTCAGCGCGCTTCGCGTTCTCGGCGCCTCTGCGTTGAGTTCTCCACAGTTCATCCCGTAGCCATATGCGATCAACGTCCAAGACGTATTCCAAAAGGCCATGAGCGATCTCCGTCGATCGTTGACCGAACGGAACATCTGGCTCTTCCTGGTCTGCGCCTTCCTCGCGTGGGTGACCTACCACCTGAAGGTGGCCACCACACCAGCTTGGACCGATGGCACCTTGGAATGGGTACACAAGCAACTGGTGGCCTTGGACTATGTGAACAACGAGCAGAGCCGTCTGCTGCAATACGGGATCCCGGAAACGTTGGTGCGGATCTGTGGGATCAGCGTCCGCAGCGCATACACGGTGCAACGGTTGGCCTTCACCACACTCACACTGTTCGTCTTCGCCCTCTTTCTTCGGCGTTGGCTTCGACCCGGAGCGGCGTTCGGTTGCATTGCGCTCTATGCACTGCTCATCGCCTACAGCGCGCGGAACGACCTGCAGGAGAGCGCACCCTTGCTCGGCCTCACCTTCATCGGCGCGTTATGGGCAGTACGGGAAAAGCGCGACGTGCTGTTCGCGGCAATCGTCTGGATCGGCAGCCTGAACAACGAGACCATGCTCTTTCTGCCCTTCCTGTACGGGCTCGTCCACGCTGACCGGTCATCGCTTGGCGCTACCATCCGTATCGGACTGCGCGCCGTGTTGTTGGGTCTACCGGCCATTCTTTCCGTGGCGGCCATCCGCTACGCCACGCGCGACCTGCCCTACCTCGGCGGCGGCTGGCATTGGGAGGAGAACCTGCGGATGTTCGGTGCCGTGCTGTTCTTCTTCGGCACGTTCTGGCTCCTGGCCTTGCGGAAGGTGAAAGCGCTTCCGGTCTTTCTTCAGCGCACATTGCTCAGCATCCCGTTCTTCCTGGTGCCCAACTTGATCGTGGGCGTGATCACGGAAACGCGGCTGCTATTGCCGTTGGCCTTTTTCGTTCTGCCAGCAGCGGTGTGGACGTGGATGCCGGAAGAGCGGGCGGAAGAGCAACGATGACCAAGAAGCTGCTCGCCAAAATCAATTCACCACAGAGACACGGAGTCACAGAGAATTCGAAAGATCGCTTGACGATCGGTAGCCGCGACGGAAAGATGGCTCTTTGACTCTGTGTCTCTGTGGTGAAAATGGTTCTACGGCTTCACCGCGCTCCGCTCCTTCCACGCCTGTTCCAAGGCGCTGAGGAAATGGTCGCTGGCCTGGGCACCGCTGATGCCGTACTTCTGATCGATCGCGAAGAAGGGAACACCGCGTACGCCGATCTGCTGGGCTTCGGCTTCATCGGCACGCACCTCGTCCGTGAAGCGTGTTGAAGCCAGCACAACTTCCACCTCCTTCGCCTCCAGGCCGATCTCCGTGGCCAGCCGAACGAGCGTGGAATGATCGGCAAGATGCGCCCCTTCCATGAAGTACGCTTTGAACAACCGTTCCTCTGCTTCGGCACCTTTGCCCATGGTCTTCGCCAGCTGTATCACCCGGTGCGCATCAAAGGAGTTGCCGATCACGGCCTTGTCCATCTGGTAGTCCAGACCGACGGTCTTGGCGCGTTGCACCACCCCTTGCACACGGGCCTTGGCCTCGTCGCGGGTGCCACCGTACTTGGCCACGAGCATGCCGTACATGTCATGCTCGCTGCGCTTGGGAGCGCTCGGGTCCAGCTCAAAGCTCTTCCACTCCACCACCACCTCATCCTTGTGTGGAAAGCGCGCCAGCGCGCTCTCGAATTCGCGTTTGCCGATGTAACAGAACGGGCAGACGACGTCACTCCAGATTTCGATGGTCATTTTGTTGGATGGTGCTGTGGTGCGCGACGCAGCGCCGGGCAGCGGTTGCAGGTGTTGGGCGAAAGCAATGGCCGGGATCGACAGCACGGTACAAAGAGCGACGGCAAGTCGCGAGCGGATGTCGACCATGGCACAAAGATCGCATGACTGAACACGCGCGCGTGGAGAACTACCCCGGAGGATAGCGGGTTCCATCGGCGCCACCACCTTGTTTTACCGGTTGATGCCGCGCCTTATCCCATCGCTCCTGGTCCTCGCTGGCCTGTGCACCTCGTCCGCGTTCGCGCAGGTCACCTGGCGTACCGACAGCCTGATGACCACATGGGCCGTGAAACAGCGTATGGCCACGGTGGGATCCACTGTTGGCCAAGGCGTGGTACGCGCCGTGGACACGGAGAACTTGTACGCCGACCTGAAGCGCGAAGCACCGGGCATACCCGTGTTCGCGGACAGCAACGTGGTGACCTACACGGACCTTTACGGTGAACCCTTGCGCGAGCATTTCCGCGTGTTGCTCGGGGTCAGCATCATGTACCTTCCGATGATCGAGAAGGAACTTTCCTTGCAAGGTCTTCCGCAGGAATTGAAATACCTGCCGATGGCGCTTTCCGCCATGAACCAGCAGGCCGGATCGCCTCAAGGTGGGGCCGGCTTGTGGATGCTCACCTACCCCGTCGCCATGCGCTACGGCCTTTCCGTGACCGGTGAGGTGGACGAGCGCCACGACGACGTGAAAAGCACGATGGTGGCCGGTCGTTACCTGAAGGACCTGCACGCGCGCTACAAGGATTGGGGGCTTTCCATCATGGCCTTCACCTGTGGGCCCGCGAACTTGACCCGCGCGCAGCAACGTGCCGGTGGTGCCACGGACTACCGCTCGCTCTACCCGCATTTCACCGAAGGGCAGCAGGAAGTGCTTCCGCTGTTGATGGCCTTCATCCACCTTTCCACGAACGCCACGCGGCTGGGCATCGAACCCATCGAGGTCCTGCCCTGGGAAGCAGCCGATACCTTGAGCACCGGGCGTGCCATGCACTTGAACAGTGTGGCCCAGGTGATGCAGATGCCGTTGTCGCGATTGCAAGCCTTGAACCCGACGCTCTGCGCCAACCGCGTGCCCGCAGGAAGTTCGTTCTACCTGCCGCGCCTCACCGGTGATCGTTTCCGACTGCTCACGGATTCCGTGCAACGCGTGGAGACCACCATGGCCCAAGCCACCGCTGCAGCCCCCACTGTAGAAGTGGACAAACTGGTGAGCGTGATGGTGCAGAAGAGCATCCGCTACAAGGTGCGGAGCGGGGACAACCTCGGCAGTATCGCAGCGAAGCACCATGTCACCGTGCGGCAGTTGAAGAGTTGGAACAACCTGCGCAGCGATCGGATCAATGCCGGGCGCACCTTGGTGATCCATGTGAAGAAACGGGAAATGGTGAAGCCTGCCGAGCCCGATCCCCAACTTCCGGAAGATGAAGGACCGGTGAACAGCACAACGCCGATCGATGTGCATGTTGAGAAGGAAGCATCCACGGAACCTGCAAAGGACATCGCTTACACCGTAGGTTACGGCGACACGTTGTATGGCATCGCACGGCGCTATCCGGGCCTGACGGCACAACGCCTCATGGAGGTGAACGGCATCAGTGCCACCATCAAACCGGGGCAGAAACTCAAGATCCCGCGTTGATGAAACCGGCGCAGGTCCTGCTCTTCCTCCTATCCGTGATCGCAGGGCTTGGTGTTGTCGGTGCATTGATGCCCGCTGATGGCATCGCATTCGGTGACGCTTTTTCCTTGCGTATGCCATCACCCAAGGACGTGTTGTTCCCCGTGGAGGACGAGAAGGTGGACATCAGCGACATCCTCGCCGTAGCAACGGATTCCAGCGCCACAACCGACACCGAAGCACTGGCGGACAGTCTGACCGCCGATACCGCTTACGCTGTTGAGCCCTTCGTCTTCGACACCACGAAACTGCGTCCGCTGGAAGAGCGCATCGCGTTGCACTACCCGAACGGTGACAAGCAAGTGCTGTGGCCGCTCTTTGCGAAACTGGAATCAGCGAATTCCGGCAGCCATCCCTTGCGGATCATGCACTACGGCGATTCGCAGTTGGAAGGCGATCGCATCACGGCCTACTTGCGGAACAAGTTGCAATCGCAATTCGGTGGCTCCGGACCGGGCTTGATCGCGGTGGCGGACATCGTGCCCAGCTTCAGCATCGATCGAATCATCAGCGACAACTGGATCCGCTACAGTGCGATGGGACGGAAGGATAGAACGCAGCACCACGCACGGTACGGAGCGCTTTCATCGTTCTCGCGCTTCACGCCGATCCTGCCGGATACCGCTGCGTTGGATACCATCGTCCACGAAGCCACAGTGACGCTAAAGCCCTTGCGTCGCTCGTACGGCAAAGCACAGCAGTACAATGAGGTGAAGTTGTACTATGGCTGGCATCGCGCACCGGTGACCATCGAACTGCGCAATGGCGATGAGGTGGTGAGCACGGAAGAGGTGGAACCAGCGGACAGACTGTTGATCCGCGAATGGAAATTGCCCGATACACCCGCTGAACTCACCATCGTTCTCAAAGGCCTGGACAGTCCGGACATCTATGGCATCTCGTTGGAAAGCCGCACCGGTTTGGCCGTGGACAACATCGCTGCACGCGGTGCGGCCGGATACGAATTCCGCAAAGCGGACCAAGCATTGCTCAGCAGCATGTATAACGACCTGGACGTGGAACTGTTGATCCTGCAATACGGCGGCAACGTGATCCCGAACCTTCGCAGTGCGGAAGAAGCAGCACAGTACGGGCGTTTCTTCGGTGCGCAGATCGCTCGTTTCAAGAAGATGATACCGGGTGTAGCAGTGGTCGTGATCGGCCCCAGCGACATGGCCATCAAGGAAGGCGAGAACTACGTTACGCGCCCTTATCTCGAAGACGTGCGCGATGCGATGAAGA
>Ga0075163_10011658_pt1 | contig 11450 bp, 16 predicted proteins | sample JI1023141ADNA_FD_71478 | JGI IMG/M metagenome (GOLD analysis project Ga0075163, IMG submission 71478) | Wastewater effluent complex algal communities from Wisconsin, to seasonally profile nutrient transformation and Carbon sequestration -... | ecosystem: Engineered > WWTP > Effluent > Algae... | reverse complement strand
GGCCGACTCGGGGATCTCGCCGATCTTGATGTACGAGCCAACCATGTCGGCCGTAAAGATGTCCGCCGACGCCTGCACCGTGACCGTCGTTCCCGATGCCGCATCGACGTAGACCGTCGTATCGGTCACGTTCTCGTCACGGAACGCGGGCCACGAGAAGTCGACCTCGGTACAGGTCCAGCTCGTATCGGCCGTGCGCGCCAGCTTGTGGGGCGGATAGTCGGGGTGGACGAGGTACATCACGTCCGCGTCCTGCGCGTACTGGATTGCATCCATGTCGTCTTCGTCCCAAGGGATCGAGTTGGACGAGACGCCATCGGTGATCTTGTAGACCCGGGCCACCGTGTTGACGCCCGCGGCGACGAGGCTTTCCCCGGTCGTCGTGGTCGCAATCGTGAACTTGTCGAGCGCTGTCACCGTGATGCGGAAAAACTGCTCGTTGAGCATTTCGAGGCGTGAGCCCGAGATGAAGATCTCGTCGTTCGTCGAGTAGCCGTGATTGACGTTGGTCGTGATCTCGCAGTTGGCGGCGATCGTCGGCGGTGTGCCGACCGAGATGGCAACGGCGGTCTCGAGCACGGCTCCCGAGTCGCGCAGGAATCGGATGTTGTTCTCCGAAAGATCGATGATGTACGCCTGATCGCGCGAGAACTCGAACGGGATGAGACGAGTCTTGGCGGTGCCCGCCGTGCGCGTGCGCTTCACGAAGCGGGTGCCGCTGCGCTTGAGCGCCGGACCCTGCACGGTGGGCGTGAAGTTCTTCATCGTTCGGCAGGCGAGCCGGTATCGCTGAAGGTCGGAGCGCCCGTACATGAGCGGCCCGAAGATCCCCGCGTTGAACCCGAGCTGGACGGGATTCGGCATCTCAGCCCCTACACGTCAGCCAGGTGTCGTCTTCGATCTCGGCGTCGCTCTGCTCGGCGCCGTCGAGCGCCTGACACTCCTTGACCCACGCGAGCCACTGCCGCTCGATCCGGTCGCGCATCGCCGCATTCGCGTTGAGGCGGTGCATGATCCGGTAGGCGAGGCCGAGAACGAGCGCGTCGACCAGCGGCGGCGGGAAGTCGGCCGGGTCGTCCTCGTCGTAGATGTACCGGATGCCGAGGTCGTCGCCGGTCTCGTCCGTGACGAGGTAACGACCCTCGATCCGCCAGTCGGCTTCGGTGTCGACCTCGAGGACGCGGATGCAGTCCGCCGGCAGCGGGTAACGGGTCGCAAAGTCCCAGAGCGGGGCCGTCGCATCTTCGTCGATCTGCGCACGGGTCGTCGGCGTGTTCCACGTGTGCATGCCGAGCACGAAGCGACGGACAAAGGGCCAGGCCGTATTGCACGCCCTGGCCCTTTCCGTACTGTCGCTCAATGCGGTGAGGGGTTCCTCTCCGCACTCGAGGAGCGCCATGTTGGCGATCTCGACGGCACTCGCCATCAGCCACCTCTACCGCTTCAGGTAGTAGTCCATGGCCACGATCTTGGCCTTCTCGAAAGCGGCGGCGATATCCGCCGAACTCGTCGCGTCGTCAAAAACGACCGAGATCGCCTTCTGACCGATCGAGCCAGTCGTTCCGATGAGTCCCTGACTCACTGCAACATTGGTCGCGGCTGAAATCGTCTTGTCTGCCATGAGAATCCTCCGAGCCGGCGAGACAGCGTGAGCCATCCCGCCGGCTGGTTGGTGGACTAGTCGCCCGAGACGTAGTCGATCTCGAAGCCGTAGAAGCTCGTCGCGTCTTCGATCGTCGTGAAGTCGACCGCAATGGCCCAGATCCCGCCCGGGTCGGCGGTGTAGGTCCCGCCACCGAGGTCGGCGAGCTTCCACAGCGTCTTGCCGCGGTCGTCATCGCCTAGCGTGGTCGACTCGGTGAACACCGTGGCCGTCGCCGATCCGTGCAGGATCGCCGTGCCCGTCGCCTTCGCCGACGCGAACAGGTCGTCGTCGATGGCGGTGAACGCCATGGACCCGTTCGCCTTGTCGACCGAGTAGACGCCGAGATTGAACGCGCCGCTGGTGCCCGCGCCGTCGGTGTAGAACTTGATGTCCATGATCCGATCGCTGGGCTTGAACAGCCCGACGATCAGAAGGTCGGTCGTCGCGACGTAGGGCGAGGCGTTGCTGTAGGTCGTGTAGGTCTTGCGCGCGCGAGCATGGGCGAAGCCCGTCTCGGTGCCCGAAGAGCCGTTGACGTTCTGCGCGGGGATGTTGCTCGAACTGACTGCGGAAGTGTAGAAATAGGCCATTGAACCGTTCTCCTGCCGGGCGACACCGCCCGGCTATGACCGAGAAGGAGGCCAGGCGACACCGCCCGGCCCCCGTCTCGAATCCGTTACGCGCACAGCACCTCGACGACCTTCTTCTCCTGCGTGCGCGTGGCACCGCAGGACATCGAGGCGTAGACCTGAAGCGCGAAGCTCTTGTCCGCGCGTCGGGCCATCTCGACCTGGATGTCGTTCCACGTCGCGAGGCAGACGCCCGACTTCGCCCAGACCGGGCAGCGGTACTCGGACGAGGCCGTGAGGAGCTGCTCGGTGTGGATGAAGTTGATCCCCATGAACGAGGACAGCTTGCCGTCGACCAGCACGGGCTTCGTGTTGTAGTCGAGGCTCACGACCTGGGTCTCGGTGAGGAGATCGGCCTCGAGCTCGGCGTTGATCGCGCAGAAGATCATGTCGTTCTCGTCGACCTCGGCCGCACGAAGCGCCTTCTTCGCCGAGATGAGCTTTCCGACCGTGAGGCCGACCGAGCCCGACGCGATCTTGTGGCCGGCGTTGGCCGCGACGAACGTGGTCCAGTCGGTCGTGGTCCCGCCGGTCTCGCCCGTCTTGGTCGTGTCCGAGAACATCGCGGCGATGATCTCGACATCCTTCGCCCGGTTGAGCGAGGCCGTGGCGACCTGCGCATAGGGCGAGTCGAAGCTCGCCAGCGTCTTGATGGCGTCCTCGCGGTCGATGAGGTCACCCCACTGGTAATCCTCGGGGAACGCCCAGCGCGCATCGTGCGGGGTGTTCAGGATCGGCGTATCCGCGTGCCGCGTGGTCCGCTTGACCGCAGCGACCGAGCCGACCTGCTGAATGACCTGGCCCTGCTTGACGCCGGAGAAATTGACGGTGGTGACCGCGCCAGCGAGACGCGACTGCATCTGCTGGAGCTTGAGTTCGACGTTGCTCGCAAACTTCTGCGCAAACGCAGTGGTGATTTCGGTGGACATGATTGCCTCAATGTGGGTTGGTTGGAGAAGCCTTGGGTTGGCTTGTCCGCCACAGAGGCGGGGCCGAATCGAACGAATCCGATTCGCTGGCCCGTGCGCGTTTTGATCGGCCGGCCCCGTTAGGGGTTATCGCCCGACTACCTCCGCGCGAGGTGGGTTGTCAGCTCGTCACTGCCGAGCCGTAGGGCATAGCCTGGGGGGCGTCAACCGCCGAAAGCAACGCGCTGAAGCTCTTCCCATTCCTGCCGCTTGGCCGTGTCACCCGCGCCGTGTGCGTCCATCCACGCGCGGTCCCCGCGTAGCTGCGCCATGCGCGCCTTGGCCACGTCGGCCGTCATCAGCACGTTGTTCGGCTGCGCATTGGACGGGCGGTTGTGCTCGCCGAGCGCACGACCCACCGCGGCGAGGAACTTGCGGAACGGCGCCTCGGCGAAGGTCGAGATCCCGTCGATGAGGTCCGGCGGCAGCACGTCCTTGAACTGCGCGAGCGCCGATTCGACCGCCTGGTTGAACTCGGGCAGCTTGGCCGGGCCGATCTCCTTGGCGAGGTCCTGGAGCTCGACGGCGCGCTTTCGGCCCAGCGCCTCGTTCTCGGCCTGAAACAGCTCCGTGATCAGCTCGCCCGCGCCATTGAGCAGTTCTTTGTGCTGGAGCGGGTCGGCCCCAATCCGGTGACTCAGCTTGGCGATCATCGATGCGTCGAGCATGCCGGTCGGGAGCTGTACCTCGTGGCTCTCGTAGGCTTCGTGCGTCTCGGGCACCCCGATCCGGGCCCGGTACTCGGCGACCTCTTCGGGCTTGCTCCAATCGGGCAGCCGCACGAGCTTGTCGACCTCGACGCCGCGCAGCCGCTCCGCGTTGCGGTAGCCCTTGATGATGTCGCCGACGCCTTTCCCTTCCTTGTCCCAGCCTTTGGACGCAAGGAACGCTTTGTCGTCGGCCGAGAGGCCCTCGGTCCATGCGGGCGCTGGCGTCGCGGCGGGCGCCGCCGGCGCCGCCGGCACGGCCTTCAGCGGGGCGAATCCAGCAGCCTCGGCCGGTGAAGGTGCCGCGGGTGCGGCGGGCGTAGTCGGGGCAGTCGGTTCGGGCGTGGCGGCACTCATTCGGTTTCATCTCCCCATCGTGCGACCTGCTCTTGCAGCGTGCGAAGGTCTTCCTCCGTCATGTGCAGCAGGTCTTGGATCAATAGCCAGACCTCACGCCTACCAATGGCGCGATCGGTCTCGGACGTGGTTCCCCGTGCAACGCTCTCCGTTGCGTGGCAAGCGTCAGCGATGAATGCCAGCGTCAGGCGTGCCGCAGGCGTCTCGGCACCCAGCACGTCGCGCACGGCTTGGCGCGTCTCCTTCGCACGAAACGCTTGCCGAACCTTCTCGAATAGCCTCACGCTGCCGCCTGCGTTGCGCGTTTCGCCTCGGCCAGGTCGCGCACGCCCTTCGTCGCAATGGGCACCTGCGCCATCTCAGCGGCTTCCTGCTCCGCTGCCTGATGGCCGGCCTGCGCCTGCTTGTACTCGTCCTCACTCTGGAGAAGCCGCGACGAGCCGCCGAGCGTCTCGAAGCTCGACCGGATCGCATCGGCCTGCTTGAAGACTTCGAGCAGGCTCGGGTTGTTCTCGAAGAACGGGGCGAACGACTCGAAGACACGCGGAAACGCCTCGACCTCGGCCGCCTTCTGCATGCGGGTCGCGTCGCTCTCGTACTCGATCTCGTATTCGCCCTGCGCCTCGATCAGCTCGGGAGGCAGCGCGGGAAGCTTGCCCTGCCGCTGCGCAATGGCGATCTCGCGCTCGATCATCGGGCCAAGTAGCTCGGTCTGTTGCCGGCCGACCACAGGCGAGAGGAGCTGGCCCTTCTCGCGCATGCGGCCCAAGAACTCGGTCGCCGTCATCTCGACCCGGTCCTGCGCAAGGATCTCCCAGATGTCGAGGAAGAAGGCCGAGCGGATCAGCATCCGGCGCCGTTCCTGCATCTCGTGCGTCACGTCGAGCCGGGCGCCGCTGTTGAGGGGCAGGATCAGTGGACGGCCCGTCTGCGGGTCGACGCCGCCCACGGTCATCTTGCCGGCGCCGAGCTTCACGCGGCGATTGCCTCGGCCGAGCTTGCCGTCGTCGGCCACGAGCAGCGGCGGGTCAGCGACCTTCTGGCCGCTGCGCAGGAACGTCTTTTCGATCTCCTGCAAAGTCTTGATGTCGGGCAGCACGAGCATCGCCGGGCCGCGTCCGTAGACCTCGGCCGGGTTCACCGTGTAGCGGCTCCACATGTACGGCAGCTCGTGGTAGCCGCCTCGTTCGAGGATCTCCTTGCTGTCGACGCAGATCTCGTAGGCCGAGAAGCGAGACTTGTCGGCCCGCTTCGACTCGCCGTCCCACTGGTCGTTGGGCATCACGACGTGCAGGTACTTGTGCTCGCTGAACGGATTCGAGGCCATCGCGTCGTGCGCGACCTTCGGGGCCTTGTCCTTCCAGCGGCCGACTGCGGCCTTGGCCGTCAGGCGGTACTCGTAGAAGATCGTGTCGACGACGCCCTCGTGATCCACGTCGACCCACGAGCAGGCGACCGGCGTGTAGCGGTACGAGATCCCGCCGCTGGGCAGCTCGGACACGAACAGGTTGCTGTTGCCCGACTGAAGCAGCGACTTCCAGCCCTCGTGGGCCTGCGAGTAGAACCGGCTGCGGGGCGCATTGCGGAACCGGAAGAGCGTGTCGGTCGCGTCCTCGAAGAACTCCTTCACGCGGGGCAGCTTCGCGAGGTCCTTGTTGGACGGCGTCAGCTTGTGCCACTGCTGCGTGCGGGGCGTGAGGAAGGTTTCGAGGACCGCCGCGCCGCGCTCGAGCGACATGGCGGGGTCCATGTCGAAGATCTCGAGGTTGGTCTTCTCGCCCGGCGACCGCTCCCGGTTGAAATCGGTCGTATCGGGCCAAAGCAGGTCCTTGGTCTCCTGCCACTGCGCGTCGAAGTTGTGGCGCCGCGCCTTCAGCATCGCGAGGCGCGCGATCAGGCCCTCGGCCGTGATGGCTTCGAGGCCGATCACATCGTGCCCCCGAGCGTGCGCTTGCCGATCGAGGCCGAGAGGGCGTCAGCCCGCCGACCCGAGAGGACGGTCGAACGGCCCAGGCCCGCCAAGCGGCGCCGCTCGCGCTCACCGGCTTCGGCCGATGCCTCGATCGCATCCTCGTCGACGGGAGGCTTAAGCTTCTTGGGGTCGCCCGTCTCCATGTCATTCAGGATCGCGCCGGGATCGAAGACGTTCTGGAGGAAGCTATTCGTTCCCTTCCACGAATCCTTGTCGAATAGCCGGCTGATGAACCCCCCGCCCTTGCCGCCCATACGCGCCGCCCCCCAGCGTGCGGACGAGCCTCGGCCCGTCCTCCTGCCAGCCGAGCCGTAGGGCATACTCGCGGGTGTCGCAATCGCACGGCGCAGCGATCAGGTAGTCGGCGCCCATCAGCTCGGCGATGACCTCGACGGCAACCGCCCAGCGTCGCACGGGCCAGCGGCCTCGGACACGGGGCGCTGCGCTGACGTGGAGGAATGCGGCACCCGGGGCCTGCGGATAGGGCGCCTCGAACCAGAAGACCACGCCCTTGCCCATGCGGAACCAGGTGCCGAGGTGGATCTCGTCGGGGTCGACGGTGCGCGCGAAGCCCCAAGCGGCCACGTCCTCGGCGGCCTCGCGGACCTCGGCGGGCTCGATGAGCTCGCGGATGGGCCAGGCGCCGGTCAGAGGATCCGCCTCCCGTCCTTGTCGTAGATCTCCCGCGGCAGGTGATCCCGCGACCGAGTGCGGCCGATCCAGTACGCGATGACGCACGGCAGGATCACCAGCAGAATGAGCTTCGTCACCACATGTCCGCCTGATCCTGGAACGGCTCGCGGTCGTCGTAGTCGACGGGGCGCAGCGCCGATTGGCCCTCGCCTAGACCGAGCATCGCGTACTCGAGCGCCTCGCAGTTGCTCACGAGATAACCATTCGCATAGTAGCAGGCCGCCTCATCAACGCTGAGCGTGTAGACGGTTTCTACGCGCAAGCTTTCCGCCGCATGACCGGGAACACGTCCTGACTTTCTGGAAGCGGTTGCAGCGGAAGCTATTCCCGCACCACTCGCACGCGCGATCCTCGTCATCATCTCCTCGCTCGCGACGCGCGGCGCTGATGCAGTTCTTTGAACAGTATCGCGACCGGCTTTCATCGAGGGCGTTGACAATGAATACGGCGCCACAGCGGACACACTCGACGCGACGATCGCCGACTTCTCGCCGACGCCGAAGCATTCCGGCACCGCCGGCCAGTCCGATAGCCCTGGCCTGATCGGGATTCTTCCTGCGCCACTCCGCTGCTTTACCGATCGCGACTCGGATCGTTCGGCTCGAACGCTCTCGAACCTCGGGCGAGCAATGCCCAGAGATGTGGTCGGGGCCGTGTATGCAATCGAGGTTCGATAGCCGATTGTTCCCTCGATCCCCGTCGATGTGATGGATGTGGTGATCGGATGGAATCCGCCCGTGATTCCGTTCCCATACGGCGCGATGCAGGTAGGCGCCATGGGTTGCCTTGTAGTACCCGGGCGGTTTCCAGTAGTACCGGACGCCATCCAGTTCGTAGATCGGGCGAACGGCCCGTGTCGGACGCTTTGAAGGAACCTCAACTGCTTCCACCAAGGGTCATCCTCCCTCAGCAGTATAGCATACTCGGAAGCGTCAGCGCGTACCCATCCGCCATCGGTCGCAAACGGGTGATCTGGCGTGACGACCATACCTAGCGCCTCGATGACTTCCGCTGCCCTCGGCGCAGCGAGCGTCAGGCGGCGCGGGCCAATCGGTGTCGAAACCAGATCGTTTTCCTTCAGGTTTTCGATCGGGACTCTGCCGGTCGGCGTCGAGATGAGAGTACCTGCGGCGAAACACACATGCGAATACATGTTCTTGTCCGGGATGTCCGTGTACCGCTCGCTGCCTGACACCTTGAGGCGACGATAGCAAAACCCTCCCGCCAGACCCTTTCGGATCATCTTCGCCTTGCTGCTGACGAGCAGCGCCGGCTTGCCGTCTGCGCATAGCCTCTGAAGCGGCCTAGACACCGCTGCACGCCGCAGGATCGGGGCGTTGGTCGGCGCCGCCTGCACCGGGACGCCTGAGGCCGCGAGCACCTGCCGAGGCGTGTCATTCGTCGCCTGCCCCTGTGAGTCCCCGGCGGGGTCGCCCCATCCGCTCAAGGGAACCGGGTAGCGCTGTTCGAGGTAGCGGCGCAGCGCCGGGCCGAAGTCGGCGGCGCTCATATCCTCGGTCACGAACTCATCGACGACGACCGTGCGGCCCCACTGCGGGATGTGCTGGCAGATGGCGGCGGCAGGCGTCCGGCCGTAGTCGACGCCGAGCACGATGGGCAGCCGCGGGTCAAACGCGATCGGATCACGCGGGCAGTGCACGGAGTCGATGTAGGCGGGATGGACGGGCTTGCCGTCGATCGTGAAGCCGTACTCGTTGCCGAGGTTGACCGCGACCCAATCCTCGGCCTTCCCCTCCATGCCGCGGACGTAGTAGCCCTCGGGCAGATTGCGCAGGTTCTCGGCATCGGGGTTCGCAACCCATCGCCCTGTCGTCGGGTCCTTCAGCACGCCGCCCGGCTGATGGAAGAACCGCCACCCGCTCGGGACCTCGTGCGCGAGGCGCCAGAGGTAGTGATCCTCGTCCCACGAGTTCGTGTCGCCGATGATCCCGTGCCAGGTCGGCTGCACCCCACCATCGGCCATCGACGGATAGCGACCATGGCGCAGATCGAGCATGTCGAGCACGGGCTTCACGAGCTCCTTGGTCTCGTTCAGCCAGCCGCCCGTGACTTGAAAGCCGCGCAGCTTGCGGATCGCGTCCTCTCGGTCGAGGGCGAGGAAGATCGCCTCCATCTGCGCGAAGGTGCCGTCATCGAGCGCGACCTTCATGCGGAACGTGGGCGGGTCGGACCAGCGCATCTCGCCGAGCGGCCCAAAGAGCGCGAGGAAGTCCTTCGCGGTCGTCTGCTCGAGATCGCCGTAGGTGTTGCGGATGGCGAGCCAGCGGGTGGGACGGACGCCCTGCGCGTTGGGCGCCTGCTCGATCGCAGTTTGCAGGATGCGCTGCACGCTGCCGTAGGTCTTGCCCGAGCCGAGCGGGCCGCGGATGATGGCGACGCGGGATCGGTCGCGGCGATAGGCGTCGAGGATCGGGTAGCTGGGCGTCCCGACCCGGATCTCAACGAGCGGTTGAGGCAATGACCCGGTCCAGATACTCCTCAGCCTGCTCGGGCTTGGCGCCGTCGCGCGCCATGGCCTTGCGAGCCGCATCGACGATCGGGACGTTGCGCTGATCCCAGTGGATGCGGAGTGCGCGGGGTACGAACTTGCCGGTGATGTAGCAGAGCATGATCTCGCGATTGGCGGCGGTGCGGATGTCGGTGTCGCTCGGTGCGGGCGCCTTCGCCTTCACGATCTCCTGCACTTCGACGGGCAGTGACTGCGGCTCGAACTTCTCGTGCTTCACGTCGACCAGTTGAGACCGCTTGCGTCCTTTGGGCCAGGCCATCAGTGAACCCCCGATAATCGCGAAGCTGATTCTTCAAACGCCGACTCTTCCAGATCTGCAACGTACTCCCGCAGCGAACCTATCGTGACAAACCGGCGACCATGACCAGTTCCAATCCGAACAGACGGCAATATGCCCATGTCGATCATCCTGCGCACAGTCCGCGTCGAAACCCGCAGCATCCCGGCGCATTCCTGCGGAGTCAGCAGACCCAGATCATCCATCTTCGTCCTTTCGTGCGTCGCTCAGGTCGACGACGCGCAGGGTTACTTCGCCCGAGATGTGCGCCTCGACCACCTGAGGCACGAACTTCGCAGCCATCCGCCAGTAGGTCGCCCGGTCGGTCGGCTCGTCGGAGTTGCGGAGCTCGCGAAGCAGCGGCTCGTTCTCGGGCTCAGAGACCACGCGCGCGAGGATGTCCTTGAAGGTCTGAGTCACCACGTTGGGCGTCCCCGCCTTCCGGCCCGAGTTGGCCGGCTTCGGAGTGCCCGGCTTGAAGCTCGTTCGTGTCGCCGCCATTTGCCGCTACTGCCGTTCTTCTGTCACGGGGCAACCCACCCCCATTTGCGTCCCTTGCGTATATCGCATATCGACGCCTCTGACACCCCGAACTCGGCGGCGAGCTGCTTGGCCGACTGCCCGATCGAGAGTCGCCGCTTGATGAGGATCACGTCGGCCTCCTTGAGCTTGGTGCGGCGCGCCGTGTTGTATCGGAACGGATTCATCAGTCCGCGCCCCCTCGTGAGTGTCATTCCACCGGCCTCCCATCCAGCCACGGGCTCGTCATGACCCTCGGCCCCACCTCAACGCCCCTCGTCTCGCATCCGATGACGGCCAGCGCCTCGGAGGCGGAGCGCACGACGCAGGCGATGTCACCCGGCCATTCGCGGATAAAATCCTCCTGGCCCTGACTGATGCGGCCCTTGACCTGCTTGACCTCGAGGATGTAGGTCCGCCGGTTGAAGCCGACGAGGAGATCGAGCGGCTTGCGAATGATCTCAACCTTGGCGCCGACCTTGCGGAGCGCATCCACGATGGCTTTTTGGTTCAGGTCGACTGCGGCGTCAAAGCGGTTGATGCTCACGACCGCAGCGCCTTGCGGAGCGCGCGAAGATCGGTCCAATCCGGGACTCCGTACATGCCCCTCCATGACTCAACAACTCGTTCCGCCGCCGCCTCGATCCGCTTGAGCCGAACAATCTCATCTCCCGTGATGACACCGCCCGGCCTCAATTGAACCACCGTCGGCGGCCCCATCGGCTCCGAATCAGGATGAACCCATGCGTTGGCCTTCATGAGTCGATGAACCTGCGCCCGCAGGATCTCGCACCGCTCCATCACGGTCGACTGGTGCCAGATTTCGTCGTTGGTCATCGCATCCCCCAATCGCACGAGATCGCCACTCCGTAGGGCACTCGCGCCTTCGCGCATCGAGTGCCGTCGTCAAGCGTGACAATCACGATGTCGTCGCCAACCTCGACGCGGTTGCGAGCCGGCTCGGTGCAGCCGGCAACTGTCAGAACGGCTAAAGCCAGAAAAACCCGAAGCATGGTCATCACACCCCCTCCCGCTGCTTGAGCGCCCAGGCCCGCAGGTACGCGGCGAAGGACTCGGCGTCGTCGGGCGTGAAGGCGAACGAGTCGTTGTCACTCACATACAGGATCAGGTGCGGCGTCCACTCGCCGTCTGT
>Ga0075163_10011655_pt1 | contig 11452 bp, 8 predicted proteins | sample JI1023141ADNA_FD_71478 | JGI IMG/M metagenome (GOLD analysis project Ga0075163, IMG submission 71478) | Wastewater effluent complex algal communities from Wisconsin, to seasonally profile nutrient transformation and Carbon sequestration -... | ecosystem: Engineered > WWTP > Effluent > Algae... | reverse complement strand
GCCGTTCAAGAAAAAACAAAGAGAATAGAAGAATTAGAATCTAAACTAAACGCTCAATCTGAAGCTATGAATACTTTGAAAAACAGTATTAAAAAAGCTTTAAAAGATTTTACATCAGAAGAACTTACTGTAGAAGAAAAAGAAGGTAAAATTTATGTTTCACTTTCAGAAAAACTACTTTTTAAACCAGGAAGTTTTACATTAGACCAAGCTGGCGAAAGCGCAATAGCTAAACTAGCAGGTGTTTTAGAAAAACAAACCGATGTAGATATTGTAGTAGAAGGTCATACAGATTCAGATGCATTTAGCGGTTCTGGTGTATTGCAAGATAATTTAGATTTAAGTACCAAAAGAGCAACTTCAGTAGCACGTGTTTTAATCAAAAACAAAGTACCAAAAGAAAAGATAGTAGCTTCAGGAAGAGGCGATTCTAAACCTGTAGCAGACAATGCTACCAGAGAAGGAAAAGCTAAAAACAGACGTACTGAAATAATTCTTGCTCCAAACATAGAAAAATTGTTAGAACTCATTCAATCAAAGTAAAAAATATCGTTTCTTTGCAGCCGTTATGGCAAAGAAAAATAAAGATATGTCTTTTATTGACCACTTAGAAGATCTAAGGTGGACACTTTTTCGCTCTATAGTTTCAGTATTAGTTTTTTCTATTATAGCTTTTTTTTCTAAAAGTTTTATTTTCGACACCATACTATTTGGACCTACTAGACCAGATTTTTATACCTACAAAATGCTTTGCAAATTGGGTGCAAAAATTGGTTCTGATATAATATGTATAGATACTTTAAACTTTGAAGTAGTAAATTTAGATTTGGCAGGTCAGTTTATGACACATATTACCGTATCTATAACTATTGGAGTTGTTCTGGCTTTTCCATATTTAGTTTGGGAAATTTGGAAATTTGTAAAACCTGGATTGCACGATATTGAAGTTACAGCTTCAAGAGCGGTTTTATTTTCTAGTGGTATATTGTTTTTTATTGGAGTACTTTTTGGCTATTATCTTTTAGTGCCATTTGGTATAAATTTTTTATCTACATATAGTATAAGTGAAACCGTTTTAAACACATTTAGTTTAAGTAATTACATCAATTTTGTAAGTATGTTTGCACTTATGAGCGGTATCATGTTCGAATTGCCGGTAGCTATATATCTATTAGCAAAAGTTGGAATCATAGACGATACAATGATGATAGAATATAGAAAACACGCAATTGTTATCATTTTTATTATTTCGGCTGTTGTTACGCCAGCAGATGTTGGTACTATGATAGTAGTAGCTATTCCGCTTTGGTCACTTTACGAAATCAGTATTTTTGTAGCTGCTGCCGTAACTAGAAATAGAATAAGAAAAGCAAAACTAGAAAACTAAAAAATTAATTATGGAAAAAGTAGCAATCGGTTCAGACCATGCAGGTTTTGAACTAAAAGAAATCATAAAAGAATATTTAGCTTCAAAAAATTTTCAAGTAGAAGATAAAGGTTGTTATAGTTTAGATTCTGTAGATTATCCAGACTTTGCACACCCAACCGCAGAAGCAGTTGAAAAAGAAGAAGTTAGCTTTGGAATTTTAATTTGCGGAAGTGCTAACGGCGTTAGTATGGCAGCAAACAAACACCAAGGTGTAAGAGCGGCTATAGCTTGGTTGCCAGAAATAGCAGCATTAGCAAAGCAACATAACAATGCAAATATATTAAGTTTGCCAGCAAGATTTATTTCTGTAGAAATGGCAAAAGAGATTGTAGATGCCTATATAAATACAAACTTTGAAGGTGGCAGACACGCTAAAAGAGTAGATAAAATAAGCTGCAGCTAAACTTCTGCTATTTATTATCAAAATATTTCAAAATAATACTTGCAAAATTAAATTAGATACTTATCTTTGCAATCCTTTAGTAAAAGAAAGAATTTATTCATTCTTTTATTGGTCCTATAGCTCAGTTGGTTAGAGCACCTGACTCATAATCAGGTGGTCCCAGGTTCGAGTCCTGGTGGGACCACAACAGAAAGCCTCAATTTTTATTGAGGCTTTTTTATTTTTAACTAAAAATCCACAAAAACTTTGTTATTTTTGAAAAGAAATGACGCTGCTTAAAATAAAAATAGTAAACTATACTGGCTATGGCAATGCAAATAAGCTTGTGTGTAGAGGTCGTGTTTTGGTAGATAAGGATACTGATTCTTTAGAACATGATTCTTTTTTAAAAGATTTTATAAAATCATATAGAAGAGTAGGATCAAACGAAATACCTTACCAAGTTTTGAATGCAAAATGGGGCGGTTTTACCAAAGAAATAAAAACTAATAGTGAAGGTTTTTATCTTTTGGAACAAAAATTTAAAGATTTTGAACCACAAAAACGCTTTGAAACTTTTTCATTAAGTATTTTAAAAGCTCATAAAAAAGATACTTGGCTCAAATCAAGAATTAATACTGTTGGCAAAATTATGTTTCCGCCTAGCACTGCCAAATTTGGAGTAGTAAGCGATATTGACGATACCATTTTGAAATCTGATGTGCTTTCTAGGTTTAAATTGAAAATGTTTTATAATGCTTTGTTTGTAAAAGCATCTAAACGTATGCCAATTTATGACGCCAATACTTGGTACAATAAACTTTTAGACGGCAACGGAAAGGAAGGAAATCCATTCTTCTATGTTTCGCATAGTCCTTGGAATTTATACACTTATCTAAACGAATTTTTGAGTATTAACAATTTTCCTGAAGGGCCAGTTTTGCTTAGAGATTTTGGAATGAATAAAAAAGATGCCCTTCAAAATTATAAAACCCACAAAGCAGACGAAGTAGAAAATATTTTAAAAATGTACCCAAAACTTCCATTTATTTTGATAGGTGATGGTGGCGAAAAAGATGCACATATTTATTTAAAACTTAAAGAAAAATATCCAAAACAAATAAAAGCCATTTTTATACGCCGACTTGGCGATGCAAAACATCAAGCTAAAATAGAAAAGCTTTCTAAAGGACACGAAGAATATTTCTTTTTTATAAAAAAAGCAACAGAAGGAATTGCCATTTGCGAAAAACTTGGTTTTATTTCTGAATAATTTTTTTGTTTTAAGTAGTTATAAAGAATATCTTTGTTTCTATGCTTAAATACATTTTATCTTTAGACCAAGGCACCACATCTTCTCGTGCCATTTTATTCGACCAAAAAGGAGAAATAAAATTTAGTTCTCAAAAAGAATTTCCTCAAATTTTCCCAGAAAACGGCTGGGTAGAACACGACCCAAACGAAATTTGGCGCACGCAACTAGAAACAGCTCAAAATGCTATACAATTTGCCGATGCAAAACCTTCAGAAATTGCTGCCATTGGCATTACCAACCAAAGAGAAACTACTGTAGTTTGGAACAAAAATACTGGTGAACCTATATACAACGCTATAGTTTGGCAAGATAGAAGAACGGCTAGTATTTGCGAAAAACTAAAGCAAGCCGGCTTGGAAGAATATGTGAAAGAAGCTACGGGTTTAGTAATAGATTCTTATTTTTCAGGAACCAAAATTCAATGGATTTTAGATAATGTAAAAGACGCCAGAAAGCAAGCCGAAAATGGCGAATTGTGCTTTGGAACTATAGACACTTGGTTGGTATGGAAACTTACAAAAGGCAAATTACATATAACAGATTATAGCAACGCATCAAGAACAATGTTGTTTAATATCAACACTTTAGAATGGGATTCGAAATTATTGCAAGCTTTAAATATTCCAATAAGTATGCTGCCAGAAGTAAAAAATTCTTCTGAAGTATATGGAAAAACAGATGTTAGTTTTTTTGGTGAAGAAATTAAAATAGCTGGAATAGCTGGCGACCAACAAGCCGCACTTTTTGGGCAAACTTGCTTCGAAAAAGGAATGGCAAAAAACACTTATGGTACAGGTTGTTTTATGCTTTTAAATACAGGAAAAAACAAAGTGAAATCAAAGGCAGGTTTACTTACAACCATAGCTTGGGGAATAGATGGAAAAGTGGAATATGCCTTGGAAGGTTCAGTTTTTATAGCTGGTGCAGCTATACAATGGCTAAGAGACGGTTTGGGTTTAATACAATCTGCGGCAGATACAGAAATTTTTGCAGCACAAAAAGATAATACTGGTGGCGTTTATGTAGTACCTGCATTTGCTGGGCTAGGAGCGCCATATTGGGATATGTATGCTCGTGGAGCCATATTTGGAATAACACGTGCTACTACAAAAGTAGATTTTATACGTGCTACACTTTTGTCTTTGGCTTACCAAACCAGAGATGTTTTAAATGCTATGGAAAAAGATGCAGGAATGTCTTTAAAAACTTTGAAAGTAGATGGTGGCGCTTCGGCAAATAATTTGCTGATGCAGTTTCAGGCAGATATTTTAAATACTCCTGTAGAAAGGCCAAAAGTTATAGAAACCACAGCTCTTGGTGCAGCTTATTTGGCGGGTTTAGCTGTAGGTTTTTATAGAAAAGAAGATCTTTTAGACAACAGTCAGTTGGATAAAGAATTTTTGCCTAATATGCCAGAAGAAGTTAGAGAAAAGAAATACAAAAAATGGTTGAAAGCAGTAGAACGCTGCAAAGATTGGGAAGATGAAGAATAATTTTTTTCAGAATACAACTCTTTTTTTATAGGCAAACAATAAAAATATGCTAACATCTAGCATTGGTGCGCTTTAAATGTAATACCTTTGCACGCTAAAGTGAAATAGAATGTTAAATAAGCTGGAACCAATAGTTATAAAGTTTGAGGAAGTAAGACAAAAACTTTCCGACCCAACTATTACTTCAAATATAGAAGAATATACTAAGTTAACTAAAGAATATAAAGATTTAGAGGACGTAAAAATTATTTACGATAAGTACAAAAATGTTTTAGAAAACATAGATGCAAATCGTGATATTATTAAAAACGAAACAGATCCTGAATTTAAAGATATGGCAAAATCTGATTTAGGAGATTTGCTAAGAGAATTAGAATCTTTAGAAGCAGAGGTAAAAGTACTTTTAATACCAAAAGACCCAGAAGATTATAAAGACGTAATGTTTGAAATAAGAGGTGGCACAGGTGGCGATGAAGCGAGTATTTTTGCAGGTGATTTATACAACATGTACACAAATTATTGTCAAAACAAAGGTTTTTCGGTCGAATTGGTAAGTTCTACAGAAGGTAGTAAAGGTGGGTTTAAAGAAGTAGTATTAAACGTAAAAGGTACAAATGTTTATGGAACTTTGAAATATGAATCTGGTGTGCACCGTGTACAGCGTGTTCCAAAAACAGAATCTCAAGGTAGGGTTCATACATCTGCAGCATCTGTAGCAGTTTTGCCTGAAGTAGATGAAGTGGACGTAACCATAAACCCAGCCGACTTAAAAATAGATACTTTTAGAGCATCTGGAGCGGGTGGTCAGCACGTAAACAAAACAGAATCTGCGGTTAGAATAACGCATTTGCCTACAAATACGGTTGTAGAATGCCAAGAAGGGCGTTCGCAAATAAAAAACCGTGAAATAGCAATGGGTTGGCTTAGAACAAAACTTTATGATAAAGCTTTAGCAGAACACAACAGCAAAATTTCCGCAGATAGAAAAGAATTGGTATCAACTGGTGATAGATCTGCAAAAATTAGAACATATAACTACCCACAAGGAAGAGTTACAGACCACAGAATTGGTTTTACATCATACCATTTAGATGCTATAGTTGGCGGCGATGTAGATATAGTAATAGATAAACTGAAAATGGAAGACCAAACGAATAAGTTGGCTGAAATGGATGGTTTATAAACCTTAGGTTTATCTTATAATATTAAAAAGGAAACATTCATGTTTCCTTTTTTTTGTCTGTTTAGTTTTTTAGAAACCTATTCGGCTTTTGAACTCGTTAATTTTTTCCCTATTATGATTAACCTTTTTTCAAATAAATTGTAGGATAAAATAGAAAAAACAATGGTCAAAAGTACTGTCGATGTAAATATTGAAAAGCTACTATAGATATTTAATTTTTCAAGTAGAACCTTTAAATAGCTATATACAATTGGATGAATTAAATAAACGCCATAAGTGGCAATACCAAAAGTTTCTAAAGTAGTATTTAAAAAAGTAGGTAATGTAATTTCTAATTTATAAAAACTAAGTACTATGAAAAATGAAATCACTACAAATACAATTCTGCCAACACCAGAAACTATAATCATGGAATCACCTTCAAAGGGTAAAAGGCTAAAAAATAATACCGCAGATAATAAAAGAAGTAGATTGACCTTAGGTTTGATATTGATGTCTTTGAAATTATAATAAATAAATATACCCATTACATAAAGAAAAAAATTGTTGAAAGGGTTTACATAAATAGCCCATTGTTCCGTTAAAGTTAAATAAGGATCTAAAAGAGCAAAAGCAAAGTATAATCCTACTCCTGTGGTAAATGCAAAAAATACGTTTCCTAAGCATTTCTTATAGTTAAAAAGTAAAAAAATAAAAGGAGTTAAAACGTAATAAACCATTTCATTTCCAATAGACCAAGCACCTGTAGGAATGTAGGCAGTTGGATTTATAAACCCAAATAAAGTAGTGCTATTTATTATAAAAAACTTCCAGCTAAAAACTCCGGTTTTAATAATTTGAGGTAAAATGGCAAGAAAACTTACAACCCAAAAAAGTGGCCATATTCTGAAAAGTCTCCGAGCAAAAAACACAAAAAAAGTTCTAACTGTTTTGAAGTAAGTATTGTAAACAATAGACATACTTAAGCCCGATAAAACAAAAAATATAGAAACACCATAAATACCCAATCTTCCTAAAGGATTCGAAGCATCGATCGGAAAAATTATCCAATAAGTTAAGTGATAAAGCATTATAGCTATAGCCATTAAACCTCTTAACCAATCTAATGTTTCAATTCTCGATTTTTTCAAACTACTCATTGGATATTTTCTCCTCGTTTTATACCAATTTCAAATATAGTATAAAAATATTTGTTAGTAAGGCTTTGTATTTCTTCTATTTAGAATCAAGGTTTTACTTTGCTTTTAAAATTCCTTCATCTATCATTATCTGAAACGAATCTTCCATTGTTTCTTTCAATGGTCGGAAAGACATTCCCAAATCTTTTTTAATTTTAGAATTATCTGCTTTCCAAGCAATGTTTACATTGTTTTTCAAGTATTTTCTACTAAATAATTTATTAACCAGCGGTCCTACAAGCATTATTAACCATTTTGGAATTGCTTTTTTAGGTAAAGGAAATTTATCGCCATATTTTGGAAGTAAGACTGTACCCATTTCTAAAAAATCAGAATTGTGTGCCGCTGTAATATATCTTCCGCTTGCATTTGGAGTGTAGCCTGCTTTAAAATGTGCATCTGCTACATCTCTTACATCTACTATTCCTACACCTATTTTTGGAGCTCCCATTTTCATAGTACCATTTCCAAGCATTTTTAAAGCATTTAGCGTTTCTGAAGTGGTTTGCTTTGCATTCATTGGTGGCCCTAAAACAAAACTTGGATTAATGACTACTAAATCCCATTGGTTTTGACTTTCAGCTATTTCCCAAGCTTTCTTTTCTGCCAATGTTTTAGAAAATGAATATGGCTGGTATTCTAAAGAAGCTGTAGTGTTCCATACATCTTCTGTTAGCATTCCTTTAGGTGCATTTAAGGTATCAATTGCATCAGAATACATAGCTGCAACGCTACTCGTTAGCACAACACGTTTTACAGATGCAACTTCTTTTGCCGTTTCCAACACATTTTTAGTTCCATTCAAAGCGGGTTCTATCAGTTCTTTTTGTGCATCTTTTACATCTGTTATGAAAGGTGATGCCGTATGAAAAACCAACTCACAGCCTTCCATTGCATCTTTATAAGCTCCTTGTGTAAGCAAATCTGCCTTGAAAAACTTTAAAGTTCCTTTTGCGTTTGTTGCTGCATTGGTCAAATGACCTACTTTAGCTTCGTTTTCAGGGTTTCTAACTGCTGCGTGAACGGTAATTCCTTCTTCCAATAATTTTTTTACTAACCAGCTTGCTACATATCCATTAGCGCCTGTTACTAAAACTGGTTTTGTTTTATCTATATTTTTCATATTGTTTTATTGTCAATAGTAATTAGTACATTTTTTGCAAAACTGAATGTTCTTATAAATTTCTAGTTTCAAAACTACTTTTTTTATATTTAGATTTAGGACTCTTGTTTCTTTATAAAACCTTTAACTTCGCAAATTTCAGCACCAACTTCTTCTCTCCAGTTTGTTCAAAATCTATTACTGCCATTCCATTTACGCCTTCACCAGAAATTTCTCTAATCACACCTTTTCCAAATCTTTGGTGCATTACTGTGCAGCCTTGTATTATATCTTTCAAATCGCTTGGTATAAAATTTGGATCAGATTTTATAGGAGTAGGTGCCGCTGCTTGTCTTCTTAATAAAGGCTTTTTCGATTCTAAATTTAAACCAGATTTTCTTTCTATATCGTTATTTATAGTTTTAAGTGGCGTAAGGGTTGGGCTTGGCTCTGAGCTTAAATTAAGTTTTGGTCTGGTGTCTTGTGTGTTTGCCTGCTGACTTCTATATTCTATTAAATCTTTGGGTATTTCTTTCAAAAACCTACTTGGGTCTGCATATTGTAGCTGTCCAAATTTGTAGCGTGTATTCGCAAAACTCAAAAACAAATGTTTCTCGGCACGAGTTACGGCTACATAAAAAAGTCGTCTTTCTTCTTCCAAATCTTCTCTCGAATATAGAGAAAGTGCAGACGGAAACAAATTTTCTTCCATTCCCACTATAAAAACAACTGGAAATTCCAATCCTTTTGCACCGTGAATAGTCATCATCTGAATTTTAGCAACATCATCATCAGTTTTTTCATCGCCACCGGTTAGTAAAGTTATGTTTTGCAAATAAGTGCCAAGACCTTTATCGTCCACAAATTCTTCGCCCTCAAACACTTCATCATTTTCCACAAACTCTTTTATACCATTCAAAAGTTCTTGTATGTTTTCGTATCTACTTACTCCTTCTACCGTTTTGTCGTTATAGAGTTCACTCAAAACTTTTGTCGTTTTAGCTACGTGAAAAGCTACATCGTGCGCATTGTTGGTTTCCAGCATTATCTGAAAACTTTTTATCATTATCGCAAATTCTTCTATGGAGCTGCTCACTCTACTCGGAAAATCATAAGATTTGATGTCTTCAATAACCTCCCACATCGTTTTTTGGTTTTCGTGAGCCAACACTGCAATTTTTGCTACAGTAGTATCTCCAATTCCTCTTTTTGGGTAGTTTATTATTCTGCGTAAAGATTCTTCTTCTCTTGGGTTTACCAATATTCTTAGATATGCCAAAAGGTCTTTTATTTCTTTCCTTTGGTAAAATGAAAGTCCGCCGTAAATTTTATATGGAATATTTCTCCTTCGTAAAGCCTCCTCCATTGCTCTGGATTGTGCATTTGTTCTATACAAAATTGCAAACTTATCGTTTGGAATATGTTCGTGCATTTTGAGTTCAAAAATGAGTTCGGCTACTTTTTTTCCTTCTTCGTTATCACTTACGGTTTTAAAAACTTGAATAGGTGTTCCTGCATCTTGACTAGTCCAAATTTCTTTTTTAAACTGATTGGTGTTATTTTTTATCAGTTCATTTGCTGCTTGTACTATGGTACTTGTACTTCTATAATTTTGCTCCAATTTTACAGTGTGCATAGTCGGAAAATCTTTCTGAAAATTATAAATATTTGTAATCGTAGCACCTCTAAAAGCATAAATACTTTGCGCATCATCACCTACTACAGTCATTTGATGGTTGATATCTGAAAGCATTTTTAAAATTTCATATTGTGCCGTGTTTGTATCTTGAAACTCATCGACTAAAATGTGTTTAAATCGGTTTTGGTATTTATACAAAGCATCAGGAAAAAGTTTCAAAAGTCTATAGAAATTGAGCAATAAATCATCAAAATCCATAGCCCCATTTTCGAAACATTTTTGAGAATATAAACTATAAATAGCACTCAATTTAGGTTTTCCACTTGCAGCATCTTCACCTATCAAATCTGGATTGTTTGCGTACTGTTGAGCTGTAATTAAATCATTTTTTGCTGCAGAAATTCTATAATATACATTGTTTGGCTTATATACTTTTTCATCTAAACCCTGTGATTTTATAATATTTTTAATTACACTTTTAGCATCTACAGTATCATAAATAGTAAAATTGGAAGGAAAACCAAGCCTTGGCGCCTCTACTCTAAGTATTCTAGCAAAAACCGAGTGAAAAGTTCCCATAAAAATACTACGTGCTTGCTCACCAACTATTTTGGTTATACGCTCACGCATTTCTTGAGCTGCTTTATTTGTAAAAGTTAGCGACAAAATAGAAAAAGGATCTAGGCCTTGTTCCATTAAATAAGCTATTCTATAGGTAAGTACACGTGTTTTTCCAGAACCTGGTCCTGCTATTATTAGCATAGGACCATCGGTATAGGTTACAGCTTCTCTTTGGGGTGCATTTAGTTCTTCAAGATAATTCATAGCAAATCCAAAAGTAGTTCATAAGCTTCAAAAAAGAAATGAAAGCCTAGAAAATAGTTTTAAACATCTATAAATTCAAGCAATTTACGCTAAATTTTATAAATATAAATAAAATTGTCTGACAATTCTCATAAATAACGGAATTGCTACTTTTGTAACCTTTCCGAAACATGTGAGACTAATATTTTATCAGAATTATTCTATTAACAACTTATTTATAAATGGCTTTAGATTGAGGCGTTATTTTAATATAATTCACGCCCATATTATCAGGTTTTCCCCAAGCTTTTGGTTGAAAATACAAACCAACTTGATTCGGTTTTTTAGCAACTTCTGCTTGCGCTTTATCTGGGTTTGTTTGCATGTATTTATCATTTCTATCTGCATAAACTGTCCAAGAAGCTTTTGCTCCAGCTTGTCCTCCTGCTATTACAAAAACTCCATTTGCATCTATTTCTTGTTGTACAAAAATGTTTGGTAGCGATGCTCCAATTGCAGCCAATTGATATGAAAAATTAATATTTATTGCGTTAAAATAAGTAGGCATTTGAACAGTAGCAACACCATTGGCATCAAAAATTGCAGTTCCTCTATACATATTTAAAACTTCGTTTGATTCTACAGAAAAATGCTTTAAAACTTTATTTTCTGGGTCTAAAGGATGGTCTATTAAAAATGTTTTAGTTCCACCTGCACCTAAATCATCTGGTGTATAAATCCCATAATAATTTCCTTCTGCATAAACGCCATAACCCCAGTTGGCATTTGTAGTAAGCGCTCTTCCATAAACACCTTTTGCATCATAGTCTCCAGTCATATTAGTTGTACCCAAAACACCAATAGAATTTGAACTTGCAAAATTTGCTCTTCCTTCTACAGCTGGGTCAAAAGTTGTTTCACTTTCTC
>Ga0075163_10011654_pt1 | contig 11452 bp, 4 predicted proteins | sample JI1023141ADNA_FD_71478 | JGI IMG/M metagenome (GOLD analysis project Ga0075163, IMG submission 71478) | Wastewater effluent complex algal communities from Wisconsin, to seasonally profile nutrient transformation and Carbon sequestration -... | ecosystem: Engineered > WWTP > Effluent > Algae... | reverse complement strand
AATGTGGAGTTTTTCCAGGCCGGCGACGGCAACGACGTGATCAAGACCGAGCTCGACATCCAAACCGATCTCGATGGCGGCGGTGGTAAGACTGACGTGCAGCAGTGGAAAGCCGCAGCTTAGCTGCGTAACTGCACAACCATTAAGAAATATTGTCTGTTAATATCCATAGCCAGTTGCATCTAACTTATGCGTGTCATGCACACAACTAATAAGAACCGTCTAAGATGCACATATCTCAGTAGTTGCATGATAGAGCGCACAACCAAAAAGCAATATTAGAATCAAAGATGTAATGCTAGTTGCACTGGGTGTAAGCGCACGGCGCACACAAACCATAAGACAACCCACAGGATATATTGCTAAAAAGATGTAGTGTGAGTTGTGTTGATCGAAAGGGAGCCTGGCTACAACACAACCATTAAGGAATATATGTAGGGAAGGATCGTATGGATTGTGCTTTATCCAAAGTTTATATGGAGGCCGTGCGGTTCACACCTTTAACGATTATTTCATTGACCAGGCCATAGGTCAGGCGCAGGCTAGAGAATAACATTCTGCAAAGTGAAACAATGAATTCTAAGATTTTTAGAATTAATTATAATGTGATACTTCTCGTTTATGCCATATGCTTGGCACTCTATGTCAGTCTGGTTGGGGCTGACATATACGAAGAAATGCGCTTAGTTAAATTAAAATACTATGGTTACAGCTTTACGAGGGAAGTATTACTGTACCTTAAGTTTTTCTTTTTATTATTTAGTTTATTGTTGTCCATATTATTATTTATTATAAACTATAAATTTATTAAAAATAATAAAGAAGTTTTATCCAGAGCTAAAAAATGTGGTCTTTTAGGAAGAACCGTATTCCGCGTTACCGCTTTTTTGTGTATTTCCTTCATGTTTTCGGGATTAGTTTGGAGTCATTTTTTAATATTTATTATTTTTATATGGCTTTCTTATTTTCAGTATCTCGTATTTAACTTTTTCTTGTCGTATCAGGCGGAGCATCCAGGCGTATATTCACTGATAACAGATGTGCCAGCTGCATTCATCTTGAGTATTATGATTACCATTTGGATAAAATACATGAATCAAAGAATTAATATCTATTTTAACTATATTTCATTCTCTTTAGTAATTTGCGTTTTTTTGAATCATATAATCTTACTTGGGCAGACGATTCTGCATCGTTTGTTGGTACTATAGGTTAAGTTATTAAGGCTTTACCTTAAACAAAATACTACACAGCTTACCATGCATCGCCGCTTTGCGATGTTAGCGAAAATAATACAATTATGCTCTTATAAGATGTATTGACGTCTTTAATGCTATCAAGCACCATTAGAGGGTATTTTATTAAAAATGCATCCTTGGGGGGCTGTCATGGCGGACGGAAATGGTTCAATTGCAGATAGAGAAGATAACAAATCTTTGGATGCTGCAGATTCTGGTTCTTCTGGGTCTAATGGTGGGGGCAGCAATAGTATGATGGGGGCAAGCGAGCAGGGTGGACGTTATACAAACGCGCCTGGCCGCTATGAAGCTCGTGTTATTGACACTCCATTATCATTTGCAGGCTCAGTGCAAGCAAATTTGCCCGGTCGTCAGGTGGACTTCTCCCATTCTTCTCTTCAAACCATTGATAATTTAACCGGCGATAAAAAGACGGTTGGGTTACACGAAGATGGAACTATCCGCGACGATACACGCAGAACAGAAAGTCTTGATGCAAATGTTGTAGAAAGATCTCTTCTCACCAAAGAACAATACGATACGTTAAATGCTGCACTTGATCAAATGATAGGCACGCAGGTCGCTGAATACAATGCAATGTTTAATAACTGTCATGAATTTGCAGTAGGACTATTTAATGCAACAGTTTTTGGAAATACTGGTCCATTTCAGGACTTCTTAAATTCTATAGGTGGTGAGAGTTATAATCCAAGTACAGTACCTGGATACGAGCCAGGGTCAGGTCATTTTGGCCTCCCCATCGTCCTCGATCTCGACGGTGACGGGCTAGATCTTGTCGCGCTCGATAAGTCCAAAGCCATGTACGACATTGACGGCGATGGATATCTGGAGAACGTCGGTTGGGTTGGCGATGGCGACGGGTTCCTCAGTATCGATCTCAATGGCGACGGATTAATTCTCGATCCCAAAGAGCTGGCGTTTGCGCTGTCGACTGAGGATCCGGACGACACGGATCTGGAAGGTCTCGCCGCCACATACGACAGCAACAAGGACGGCGTGCTGGATGCAAACGATGCGGAGTTCGCCAAGTTCAAGGTATGGCGCGACATCGATCAGGACGGTGTCTGCGACGCAGGCGAAGTCAAAAGCCTGGCCGAGCATGGGATTACTTCGGTCAACTTAACATCCGATAAAAAAGAAGAAGTGATCGCCGGTAATAAAGTTTACGGCAGCACCACCTATACTAAAACCGACGGCACCACCGGCAAGGTGGGCGATGTTGGTCTTGCTACTTCTGCGGCGGGGTGGAAGCGCGAGGAAGTTTCTGGCGGGATCAAGTTCAACTACGAAGGTACTGGTGACAACGCCGGCCGCGCGCTGTTCGAGGCTGCGGCGGCGACGGCCTTGATCATGGATGTTGCGGCAGCAGGTTTGGCGGGCGCCATGGGGGCGGAGCTGAACGACAGCCTCAGTACCTCGGGCGACAAGGATGTATTGCTCGGCGGCGGCGCGGGCAACGACACCCTCACCGGCGGTGCGGGTAATGACTGGCTGGCGGGCGGCGAGGGGATCGACAGCCTCAATGGCGGCGCCGGGCACGATATTCTGTTTGTTGACAGCCAAGACAAGATTCAGGGCGGTGCGGGTTTCGACGTTGCGATCGTGACGGATGACAAGGCGGTTTCTTACGATCTCGCCAAGATCGGTATCGAAGCCGTGTCGGCTGGTGCGGGGGATGACGTGCTGAACGCCAACGGCGTTGCCACCTCGGTGGTGCTGGACGGCGGGAAGGGCGATGACACCTTAACCGGCGGCAAGGGCGACGACATCTTAAGCGGCGGCGAAGGCGAGGATATATTCAAGGGCGGCAAGGGTGATGATCTGATCATCATGGACGCCGATGATAAGTTCGAAGACATGGACGGCGGCGCAGGCTGGGACCGGGTGGTGTATCTTGGTAATCAAGATCTCACCCTCAACATCACCGATTACAATGTGGAGTTTTTCCAGGCCGGCGACGGCAACGACGTGATCAAGACCGAGCTCGACATCCAAACCGATCTCGATGGGGGCGGCGGTAACGACACCATGACCGGTGGTTGGGCCGGGGATTTTCTGGCGGGCGGCAAGGGCAACGACCGGCTTGAGGGCGGCTACGGCAACGACACCTATCAGTTCAGCCGTGGCGATGGTGCCGACACGGTCAAGGACATGTACATCCACGAGTGGAAGTCGGTCGAATGGCAGATGGAACAGAAGTCGGTGCGGGCCGGCAATGGCGACGGCAACACCTATGTCAATGAGTGGAAGGCGATCGAACGTGACGAGAAGACCGAGCTGAACGCCGGTGACGACGACAAGATCGCCTTTGGTCCGGGGATCGGCGTCAACGATGTGATGCTGCAACGGGTGGGGAATGATCTGATCATTGCGCTAAAGGATCCGAGTAATCCGAACGCTGATTTCAGCAGCCTAAAGGACCGCATCACGGTCGAGGACTGGAGCAACGGCATGCACAAGGTGGAAAGCATCGCCTTCGCCGACGGCACCAAGCTCGAACTTGATACGTTGATCAAGCAATGCGGTGTGGTGACCGATGGTGCGGCGGTGGATATCGGCGCCGCCATGGCGGCGGACTATGTGCCATCGGATGATGTTCCGGCCGAGGTGCTGGCTCAAGCGCTCAAAGATAATCTGTTGCAAGTTGGCACTAGGCAAGGCGATGTTCTTGGCGGCGGCGACAAGAATGATGTGCTGGATGGTGGCAAGGGATCGGATACGGCGGCTGGCGGCAAGGGCGACGACTGGATTATGGGCGGCGAGGGCAGTGATAGTCTGGCCGGTGGTGCGGGCAAGGATAAGCTGTTCGGCGGTGATGGAAATGACGTTGTCAGCGGCGGCGAAGGCGATGACGAGTTGGTTGGCGGCGCTGGCAAGGACACTGCATATTACCTCGGCAACAAAGCCGACTATGACATCAAGGTAAATGATGATGGCTCACTGACGGTGAAGTTCATCGGCAAGGATGAACCCCCAGTTGAAGGCGAGGCGCCACGAGCGCCCAAGGTCAATGAAGGCACCGACCATTTGACGGATATCGAAACACTGAAGTTCGCTGATGGTGAGGTAAAGGTTGAGCCATTGGTAACTGCAGCCGCGGCGGCGAAGGCAGAGGGTGTTGCTGCGCCAACGTTGCTGGCTGGACCGATGGGTGGGGCGAAGCTTGCCGATCTCGATGAAGACGAGGATGAGGAAAAACCCGATCTGCAAAACCGGATGATGAAAACCCGTCTGCCAGAGATGAGTATCAGTGGCGGCTCAGTCGCCATGGCGGCGGCCTTGGGCATTGCGGCAACGGGTGCGGCAACCGCTCTGGCGGCGGCAGAGGCTCACAGCACCGGTGTTGCAACGGCAGAGGGCGATGGCAAGGCGGTTGTGCAGGCGGCTGATGTTAATGCGATCGATCTGGCCCCGGCTTCATCGGCAAGCGGGTTAAGTAAAGTTGACACCGGCGCAACCACCGCTGCATCCCATGTCGATGGCAAGGCGGTGATTGACGCGACTGCAGGGTCAACCCGTTACCTTGATAACGATCCGCGTCCGCTTGAAGATGTGGTGTACGAACGAACGATGATCTCCATGGGCTATGGCCCGGACCGGTTTAACTATGACGAGCCGAGCTATAATGATCGCCTCATCCAAGTAGGCCGCGAGTTGTTTGGTGCCAACTGGGCCGTGGGCGATAGTGATGCGGCAGCACCATTATTGTCTGCCGGTGATGTGGTGGGTGTGGAAGACGGATGGATCAAGCTTGAGATCAAGGTTGGCCTCTCCGACACCGACGGGTCGGAGGTGCTGCTGCCGATACGGATTTCGGGCGTTCCTGCGGGAGCCATACTGTCGGCGGGTAAAGAGGTTGCGCCGGGCATATGGGAAGTCTCGGCCGGTGCCTTGGGTAATCTTAAGATCAAACCGGCGCCCAATGATAGTCACGACTTTAATCTGACGGTTCAAGCGACCTCCTATGAACAAGTATCGGGCGCCACAACTTCGGTCACCGCTTCTTGCGTGGTGGAGGTTGCGGCGACGGTGGATGAGATGATCTCGCTAGTCGCGCAAAACTCAGCGGGCCTCAGCTCGACCAGCGGCGATCAAGTCTTGACCGGTACCAACGGCGGCAATGTGCTGTGGGGCGGCGGTGGTGACGATATCCTTAGCGGCATGGGCGGCAACGACGTGCTGCATGGGGATGACAGCAACCAAACCGCGACCGCGCAGCTGAATTTGTCGGCCATCATTCCCGATCCAGGTGATGTGCAGGGGTTCTGGGTCACTGTTTCGGGCTTGCCAGCGGGCGCAACGGTGATGCCGGGGATTGATCTTGGCAATGGCACCTGGCGGATCGGTGGTCTTGATTTGGGCAATGTCAACGTCAACTGGCCGGCCGGAAGTGGTGACCTTACCCTAAACGCCTATGCGACCGGATTTGATATTGATCCTGACACCGGCGACATGCCGACTAAGGATGGCCCAACCGTCAGCCTCACCATCACCGCCTCGGATACCCTGGGCAATGACATTCTCACTGGTGGGGCAGGGAACGACACTCTAATCTCGGGCGGTGGCAGTGATAGTCTGAGTGGTGGCGCCAATAATGATACTTACGTCATCGGTAGCGAAGATGGTGCGACGGTAAACGCCGTGATCCACAACGATGCCGTCACCGATGCTGGCGAGAACGACACCTTGAAACTTCTCTCTGGTCTATCACCAGAGGACATCTGGTTCCAAAAGCAGGGCGCGGATCTGATCGTGAAATTACTCGATGGTAGCAACAGCACCATCACCATCGCGGACTGGTACTCATCAGACAATGCCAAGCTGGACAGCATCACCATCACCGACGGTGAGCACCTAGATCGATCCAAGGTGGATCAGCTGGTGCAGGAGATGGCGAACTATGGCGCACCGCCAGCCCCCGATGCACCGCTGCCACAAACTCTGCAAACCGCCATCGACGACGCCTGGGAGCCTTAAAAGAAAGCCTTTAATTCGTAGTGTCTGCCCTAATAAACAGAGATCTATATCGATCTTTGTTTATTAGGGTTCGTGATAAATGGGTCGCTTTATTAACAGGGCTGAAAACGCATTATAAAACTCTGAAATATGCTCACTAAGTTTTTCAAGTAAACGACGCAAATGACCATCAAAAAAGTTATTAGCATTCAAAATGTCGGGCGTTTTTTAAACTGCAAGCAAAAGGGACCCGAGCTAAACCGCTATAGTCTCGTATTCGCTGAAAATGGTCGAGGTAAGACGACCCTATGCGCTGTATTTCGTTCGCTGCAAAGCAGTGTTCCGGAGCACATTACTGAGCGTATTTCACTTCCACCAAGCGGTAATCTTCAAACCGTTGAACTGAGGCTGGTAAGCGGCACAGCACGTTTTGCGGGAAATATCTGGACTATTGCTGAACCTAATATTGCTATCTTCGACGCTACCTTTATTGCTCAAAATGTTCATGCTGGTGAGTTTATTAGCCGCGATCATCGCACTAACCTACTTCAGGTTATCATTGGACAAAAAGGCGTGCGGCTTGCAAAAAAAGTGGAAGATCTCGATGGTACGATTCGAACCAAAAATAGTGAAATCCAGGCCGCTAAAAGGGATTTGGAAGCGAAGCTGTACCTAGGAATAGACGCAGATAAGTTTGTTGCCGTGGTAGAAGATCCCGATGTGGCCACTAAGATCGTTACGGTAACAGCAAGTCTTTCAGCAGCAAAATCAGCTAGTGATATCAAGAAACGTGCTGCGTTGACTGCGATTGTAGCACCACAGCTACCCAATAACTTTATGAATATCTTGTCCACGACTATCGCAGACGTATCTGCTGATGCTGAGGAAAAAGTTCAAACTCACATCGCAGACCATGGCATGGGTAATGATGGCATGAAGTGGATCAGCGACGGTTTGGAATATACACCCGATGATAAATGTCCGTTCTGCGATCGTGACGGTATCTCTGCATTGCCATTGGTAGCTGCATTTAAGCAATTATTTTCGGAGACTTATGCGGTTCTCCGTGAAAGCGTTAATATGCTTGAAACCGACCTTGAACAAAAGTTGGGACCCACTACATGGGCAGAAATTGAGCGTGACGTTGAAACCAATGCAGCGGGGATAGAGTTTTGGTCCCAGTTCATGGATATCAATTTAACCAAGCTCGATCTACCTGCCATCGCAAAAGCCAGAAAGTATTTGCATGAAACGGCACTTGCTTTGATTCAACAGAAAAAAGCAAATCCTCTCGAAGACGTAAATATCAGTGTGGATTTTCAGGATGCTTATAAATATTTTACTGAAGTATGCAGCAATTTCTCCGCATACGAAAAAGCAGTGATTGATGGTAACGCCCTTATTAAAGCGAAAAAGGATGAAACTGCTGCAGCAGATGAGGCTGTACTGCAAAAGAAATTGCAAGAACTTAAATTAATTGAACTGCGTAGCGATGCGACAGTTAAAGCACTTTGTAAAAGATACAAAGATTTGAAGGGCGAAAAAGCTAAACTTGATGAAGAGAAAGCAGCAGCGAAAACTGCTCTTGATGTACATTCCGATAGCATGATTAAAAATTATCAGACTGCCATTAATAGCTTGCTTGATGGTTTTGGCGCTGGCTTCACGATCACCGGTAGCAAAAAATCTTACACGGGTGGCACCCCAACTTCTAGTTACCAGATCACTATCAATGACCACCCAGTTGATCTTGGAGATGGATCAACGCCTTTGGGGCAGCCGTGCTTTCGAACAGCTCTTAGCGCAGGAGACAAAAGCACTTTAGCACTGGCATTTTTCCTCGCGCAGTTGGATCACGATCCTGACAAAGCTGCAAAAATTCTTGTGTTCGATGATCCATTCAATAGTCAAGATCGTTCACGCCGCGAGCGGACAGCCGAGTTACTTAAAAAATACGGAAGCGAAAGCACGCAACTAATTTTGCTTTCTCATGACCCGCACTTTCTCAATTTAGTTTATAAAAAACTCCCTGCATCAGAAACCCATTGTGTCCAGCTATCGCGTGCAACAAATAACACTTCAACAATTGAGGAATGGGATATCAAAAAGGAAACTCAAGCCGATTATTTTAAGGATCACACTGTCCTGTCATCCTACACTGTAAATGGTGGAACCGATCGGAAGGCTATTATTGTTCGCATCCGTCCCGTTATGGAAGGTTATCTGCGCCATCGTTTCCCCGGCCATTTCCAAGACAATCACTGGCTGGGCGATATGATCAATGTTATTCGAAATGCGGGAGATACCCATCCTATGTTTAATGCAGTTCCAGAACTAACAGCAATTAACGATTATTCGAAAAAATACCACCACGATACGAATCCTGGCAAGGCGGATACAGAGACATTGGACGATGGCGAGTTGAAAACGTTTGTCAAACGCACACTCGCTGTTACTGGTGGCTATTAGTTACTAAATTGCGCGCACTGCAAAGCAGCGCCATGTCAGCAAAAATAAGCTCGTGATCTGCTGTCAGCATGGTGTCAGCAGAAACGTTGAAGTTTTATAGTGGGCATCCACCAATTAAGAGACGCAATGTCCCAGAAACCGACGACTAACTGCTAATAAAATAACCACTTTTAGATCCATTCAGTTCGGATTCACTTGCAAAATCCGAAACTGCCATGCAACTATAAAAAGTATTGAATTGTATGCATCTTTTTATGGTTGCGTTAAGTGGAGTGGGGGATCCTCGTGGAATTGCAAGAAAAGCCAGCAAAAATTGGTGTGACCGGAGAATCTCACCCCGGATCATCTGAGCAGCCAGAGGTCGATACAGGTCTTCTTTGTTTAAGTCTCATCTTAGGTGTTCTTGGAATAGCCAGCCAGCCCAGCACAATGCGTCACCGTATCGGAGCTACGGGAGTTTTTGTCATCCGCGATGTTTTGGAAGCTGCCGCGCTTATGGGGGCGGAGGCAAGTCATCGCCAATATACCTGGGCGCAGCTCCGTAAATCATCATCACCCATGATGGTGGTCACGAAAAGCGGGGAGTTTTTCGTGCTGGTCGGCATGACAGAGAATAAGCTGGTCCTGCGTACGCCTAAATCCCCGGACGCTTTGAGTTTTACAGAGGATGATTTCACCAAGCAGTGGGGCGGTGACGTTATTTTGCTCCGCAAGGCAGATAAAGACGCAGCTACCTTGGCAGACGGTCCTAAATTCGGGTTCAGCTGGTTCTTGCCGGCCATGCTGAAGTACCGTTTCTATTTGGGCCAAGCCTTATTGGCATCGTTATTTTTGCAGCTGTTTGCGTTGATTACGCCGCTGTTCACCATGGTGATTATCGATAAGGTTTTGAGCACTCGTGGCATATCTACTTTGAATGTTCTGGTTTTTGGCTTGGTGGCGCTGGCGGTGTTTGACTTAGTCTTGGGTGGCCTCAGGCGTTATCTTTTCAGCCATACCACCAATCGGATCGACGCTGCCCTCGCTGCAGGATTGTTTCGTCACCTGATGCAACTTCCATTATCCTTTTTTACCTCGCGGCAAACCGGCGATACCATTGCCCGTGTTCGCGAGCTGGAAACAATCCGCGGATTTTTAACAGGGCCGGCGCTGGTTGCTGTTATTGATTTTGCATTCGCCTTTGTCTTTTTGGGCGTGATGCTGTTGTTTAGCCCGTTTTTGACGGCGATAGTTACCGGATCAATCATCTTATTTCTTTTGCTTTATGCGGCGGTTGCCCCGGCATTGAAAGCCAAGCTACAGCGCAAGTTCGGCACCCAGTCTGATGGACAATCGTTCCTGGTCGAGACTGTAAGTGAGATTGAGACGGTAAAAAGTCTCGCCATGGAACCACGGTTGCAGAGAAATTGGGAAGAGCATCTGGTCTCTCAGACTCAATCGAATTTTACCACGGAAAATCTCTCCGGTGTTGTCGGGCAGATAGCCTCTTTTATTAACAAGATGACCGTTGCCGTCACCTTATGGTTGGGCGCCCAAGCGGTGATTGATGGCGACATGACGGCAGGCCAGCTGATCGCCTTTAATATGATGGTGGGCCGCGTCATTGCGCCGGCCATGCGGATTGCGCAACTGTTTCAGCAATTGCAGCAGGTGCGGGTTGCCGTGTCGCGGGTTGGCGATATTCTGAATGCTCGTCCCGAACCGGGTTCCAGTGGCCGTCAATCTCTACCTTTCCTTAAAGGACATGTGCGATTCGAAGACGTGTCCTTTAGTTATGGTCCAGAAGGGCCTACCGTCCTGCAGGATATTAATCTTGATGTGCCGGAGGGGCAGATCATAGGTATTGTCGGCACCTCGGGGTCGGGTAAAAGTAGCTTGATGAAGCTGCTATTGCGCCTTTACGTGCCACACCGCGGCCGGATTACGGTTGATGGGATTAATATTGCTGAGATAGATCCGACGTGGTTACGCCGCCGGATTGGTGTCGTCATGCAGGATACTGTCTTGCTTAATCGCACTGTACGCGAAAATATCCAGATGGGTGACGGCACCATTTCCATGGAGGCGGTAGAAGCAGCAGCTGAATTGGCCGGAGCATCTGAGTTTATCCGCTCCCTTCCCAAAGCATATGACACTGTCTTGGGAGAACGCGGCGCCACTCTTTCGCTCGGCCAGCGCCAAAGGATCGCTATTGCGCGGGCTTTGATCATCGATCCACGAATTCTTATTTTGGATGAGGCAACCAGCTCGTTGGATTTAGAATCCGAGCTAATCTTGCAGCGAAATTTACGGCGTATTTGTAAGGGTCGGACGGTGTTTCTGATTGCACACCGTCTTTCTATGCTGCGAATTGTTGATCGCGTTGTTACCGTTGAGGGCGGCAAGATCATCGAGGATGGGCATCCACAGCGGCTATTGGGGCAGTCGGGGAGATTTGCTGAGCTTTCTGCCCTACAAACGCAACAGGTGCCAGCATGATTAGGCAATCAATATCGCAGTTAAAAACTCAAATGTCTCTTTGGTTTGAAGCGATTGATAGGTTTGCGAAGCCAGTTATAGCTCGGTTTCAGCCTTATAAAGACAAAGCAACGGCATACATTGCATCTCATAAACATAGGTTTGATGCGGTTTCTGAACGCGCAAAACATATTTTGGGTGTCGAAGAGCGCGTTGATGGCGCCGAGTTTCTTGCTGGTGTGGGAACTATTGTACATCGGCCACCGCCTGTAGCCATTTGGTTGTTGCCTATGCTGTTAATGGTACTTTTT
>Ga0075163_10011653_pt1 | contig 11453 bp, 10 predicted proteins | sample JI1023141ADNA_FD_71478 | JGI IMG/M metagenome (GOLD analysis project Ga0075163, IMG submission 71478) | Wastewater effluent complex algal communities from Wisconsin, to seasonally profile nutrient transformation and Carbon sequestration -... | ecosystem: Engineered > WWTP > Effluent > Algae... | reverse complement strand
ACGCCGATGTAGTTGCGCGTGGCCACGCGGCCGTCTTCGCGCACGATGCCGTCGAAGGCGGCGGGCGTGTCCACGTAGGCCACGGGCCGCACGTCGCCGCCCACCGCGTAGCCCCTGTCGAAGTGGCTGAAGGCCAGGTTGTGGCTGTGCACGTGCTGGCCGGCGGCGATGTCGCGCGTGGCGGTGCCGATGATCTGGTTGTAGCGCCGCACCGGCTGGCCCGCCGCGATGGCGCGGACCGCGATCTTGTGGCCAGGCGGAATCAGGCCGCTGACCGTGATGCCCTCGGAGGCGATGGGCGTGCCGCCCAGCATCTGCTGGCGCGCGATCACGACGTCGTCTGCCGGGTGGATGCGGATCACGGGGCCGGCGTCAGCCATCGATCAGCTCCGGGTTCCAGGCGTGCACTGTCTGGCGCTGGGTGCCCAGGCCGTCGATGGACAGCTGCATCACATCGCCCGGTTTCAGGTAAGTGGCCTGGGGCTTGACGCCCATGCCCACGCCCGGCGGTGTGCCGGTGCTGATGAGGTCGCCGGGGTAGAGCGTGGTGAAGCGGCTGATGTAGCTCACCAGCTGCGCCACGTTGAACACCATGGTGCGGGTGCTGCCGTTTTGGAAGCGCTTGCCGTTGACCTCCAGCCACATGCCGAGCTGCTGCGGATCGGCCACCTCGTCGGCGGTGACGAGCCAGGGTCCTACCGGGCCAAATGTGTCGCAGCCCTTGCCCTTGTCCCAGGTGCCGCCGCGCTCCAACTGGTATTCGCGCTCCGACACATCGTTGACCACGCAGTAGCCCGCCACGTGGTTCAGCGCGTAGTCCTCGCTCACGTAGCGTGCGGTGCTGCCGATCACGACACCGAGCTCCACCTCCCAGTCGGTCTTCACCGAGCCTTGAGGGATCACCACCGGGTCGTTGCAGCCGATCATGGTGCTGGTGTGTTTGGTGAACAGCACCGGCTCGGCCGGAATCGCCATGCCGGACTCTGCGGCGTGGTCGGCGTAGTTCAGGCCCACGCAGATGAACTTGCCGCAGCCGGTCCACGGCAGGCCGATGCGCGCGCCGTCGGGCAGCAGCGGCAGGGTTTCTGGATCGAGTGCGCGCAGACGGGCGAGGCTGGCGGGTTGCAGCGCCTGCGCCGTGATCTCGGGCAACACACCCGACAGGTCGCGTGCTCGGCCAGCGGCGTCGAGGATGGCGGGCTTCTCGGCGCCCTTGGCGCCCACACGAAGGAGTTTCATGGTGTCTCGCTGTGGAGGGGTTCAGTTCGACCAGCCGCCGTCGATGACCTGGGCGGTGCCGGTGGTGAAGGCCGATTCGTCGCTAGCCAGGTACACCGCCAGCGCAGCGATCTCGTCGGTGCGCCCGAGCCGGCCGATGGGCTGGCGCGCCACAAAGGCGGCTTCGACCTGCTGCAGGGACTGGCCCGAGCTCTGCGCCTGTGCGGCGATTCGCTCGCGCAGCGAGGGTGATTCCACCGTACCGGGGCAGATGGCGTTGCAGCGCACCCCTTTGGCCACGAAATCGGCGGCCACCGCCTTGGTCATGCCGATCACGGCGGCCTTGGTGGTGCCGTAGATGAAGCGATTGGGCGCGCCCTTGATGCTCGACGCCACCGACGCGACATTGATGATGGAGCCCGACCCCTTGGCCAGCATGCCGGGCAAGAAGGCGCGCGTCATGCGGTACATGGCGCGCACGTTCAAGTCCATCGAGAAGTCGAAGGCCGCGTCGTCGCAGTCCAGCACTGTGCCGGCATCGACGAAGCCTGCAGCGTTGAACAGCACATCCACAGGACCGATGCGGTGGGCCAGCGCCTGGATAGCAACGGCATCACGCACATCGAGTCGGGCGATTTCGCAGCCGGTCTGAAAGGCAAGCGCGTCCAGCAGTTCCTTATTGATGTCCGTGGCGATGACGCGCGCACCTTCATTGAGAAAAGCCAGCGCTGTGGCGCGGCCAATGCCCTGCCCCGCAGCGGTCAGCAGGGCAGTTTTTCCAGCAAGTCGTTGTGTGATAGTCCGTCCCTCTGCTCTATTTGAGTAACCCCATCTGCTGGGGCAGCCACAGCGTCAGCGCCGGGATGTAGGTGATGGCCACCAGGCCCAGCAGCAACGGAATCAGCCAGGGCAGGATGGCCATGGTGGCGCGCTCCACCGAGAGCTTGGAGATGCGCGCCAGCACGAACAGCACCATGCCCAGCGGCGGCGTCATCAGGCCGATCATCAGGTTCAGCGTCACGATCAGGCCGAACTGCACCGGGTCGATACCAAGCTTGAGCACGATGGGCAGCAGGATCGGGACCAGGATGGTGATGGCCGCGATGGTGTCGATGAAGCAGCCCACGAACAGGATCAGCAGGTTGGCCAGCAGCAGGAACACCCACTTGTTGCTGGTGATGGAAAGTATCCAGTCGGCCAGGGCCTGCGCGGCCTGCGTGGTGGTGAGCAGCCAGGCAAAGATGGACGCGGCGGTGACGATGAACAGCACCGAGGCCGTGGTCTCGATGGTGTCGAAGGTGGCCTTGGCCAGCGTCTTGAGGGTCATGGAGCGGTAGCGCACCAGGCCCAGGAACAGGGCCCAGAGCACAGCAGCCACAGCGGCCTCGGTGGGTGTGAACCAGCCCATGGTCATACCGCCGATCAGGATCACCGGGGCCATGAGCGCCAGCACGGCAGAAAAGTTGTAACGCCAGTCCAGCGCCAGCAGCACCACGAAGGCGGTGATGGCGGCCACGTTCACCGACGCGCCGGCCTTTACGGCCAGCCACACCGCCATGGGGAAGGCCAGCACAAGCAGAATTTCCAGCGAGGCGCCGCCCAGGCGGCCCCAGTGGAACGCCACGTCGCCACCCCAGCCATTGCGGCGGGCGTAATAGGCCACGGTGAGCATCATCAGCAAGGTCAGGAAGAGGCCCGGCAGGATGCCGGCCACGAACAGAGCGCCGATGGAGACGTTGGCCATCATCCCGTAGATGACGAAGGGCAGCGACGGCGGAAAGATCGGCCCCAGCGTGGCGGACGCGGCCGTCACGCCCACCGCGAACTCGGTGGAGTAGCCGTGCTCCTTCATGGCCTTGATCTCGACGGTGCCCAGGCCTGCCGCGTCGGCGATGGCCGTGCCCGACATGCCCGAGAAGATCACCGAACCGATGATGTTGACCTGGCCCAGGCCCCCCTTCATCCAGCCCACCAGCGCGATCGCGAAGTTGTAGATGCGGCCGGTGATGCCAGCGATGTTCATCAGGTTGCCGGCTAGGATGAAGAACGGCACCGCCAGCAGCGGGAAGGACTCGATGCCGGAGATCATGCGCTGGGCCAGCACGATGTCGGGTACGCTGCCCGAGACCAGGATGTAGATCAGCGAGCCGCCCGCCATGGCCACGGCCACGGGCAGACCCAGGAGCATCAGCCCCACGAAGGAAAAAATCAGGATGAGCATGAAGAGGATTCCGTGTGGGCAGGCGTCAGTGGGTCGCGTCTTCGAAGTGGCCGGGGTTCTGCAGCGGCGAGAACCCGCGCCGCCAGTTCTCCGCCGCCACCTGCACACCGCGCACGGTCATCAGGGCAAAGCCGGCAAAGGCGAGCCAGTACACATAGCTCTTGTTCCAGTTGATGGTGGTCATGGGCTCGTTGTCCACTGCCAGCGCGTAGCGCGCCACCAGCCAGCTGGCGTAGCCGTAGAACACGATGGCCGCCAGGTCCACCGCGGTGGACAGCGCCCGACCCGCGGACGCGGGCAGGTGGCCGTACAGCAGGTTGACCTGGATGTGGCGCATGCGCCGCACGCACATGGACGCCCCGATAAAGACCACCGGCATCAGGCAGTACACGGCCAGCTCTTCGGTCCAGGCGAACGAGTCGTTCAGCACATAGCGGGTGAAGAACTGCAGGAACACCAGGCCGGCCATGGTCCAGAAGAAGGCCAGGCAGATCCAGTCTTCCATGCCATATTCCGAGAGGTCCACCGGGTGCTGGTCGGCCTCGGCAAAGCTCGCGGCCAGCGCTTCCGCGCTGGTTTCGACCGGGTGCGACTCGGCTGCGCCGCCCGCGATGGGCGGGGAGCTGTGAAGCGACATGCTGGTCCGCCTTACTTGACGGCCTGGATGCGATCCCAGTCGGCCTTCTGGTAGCCAAACTGCTCGAAGGGCACGTTCTTCAGCACGGTGTCGCGGAACTCGCCGGTGTTCACGTCATTCACGCTCACGCCCTTGCTGCGGAACACGGCGGCCAGTTCTTTCTCGCGGGCAGCCACTTCCTTCGAGGCCCTGGCTGCGGCCTCTTGCGCCACCTCGGTGAACATCTTCTTGTCGGCGTCCGGGAGCTTCTTCCACAGGCCGCCGGCCACCACGGTGTTCAGGTGGTCCACGATGTGGCCGGTGAGCACGATGTGCTTCTGCACCTCGAAGAACTTCTTGGAGTCGATGGTGGGCAGCGGGTTTTCCTGCGCTTCCACGGTGCCGTTCTGCAGCGCGAGGTAGACCTCGGCGAAAGCGATGGGCGAGGTGTTCGCCCCGCAGGCGCGCGGCATGGCCAGGTAGGCCGGCACGTCGGGCACGCGCATCTTCAGGCCCTTCATGTCGGCGCACTTGGCAATCGGCCGGTTGCTGGTGGTGTGGCGCGTGCCGTAGTAGGTGGTGGCGATGATCTCGTTGCCGCTCTTCTGCTCGTAGCCGGCGGTCAGCTCTTTGTAGACGTCGCTCTTAGTGTAGGCCAGCAGGTGGTCCACGTTGCGGAAGGTGTAGGGGTAGTAGGTGACGCCGATGCGCGGGAAGGCCTTGGCGGCGAAGCTGGAGCCCGAGATGATGATGTCCACCGTGCCCAGGGCCAGGCCCTGGTTGATGTCGTTTTCCTTGCCGAGCTGCGAGGCCGGGTACACGTCCACCTGGAAGCGCCCGCCGCTGCGCTTCTTGATCTCGTCGGCCGCCCACACCGAGGCGGTGTGGAAGGGCTCGGAGGTCTCGTACACGTGGGCCCATTTGAGCTTGGTCTGGGCGAAGGCCGGGGCGGCGGCGATAAGGCCGGCGGCCAGGGCCAGGGTGATGCGGGTGGTGTTCATTCAATGTCTCCTGTCGTTGTGGAAAAAGTAAGTCGCTAGCGGTTAGCCAGGGATGAGTTGCACCTTGGTGCTGCGGCTGCGGTCCAAAGCCAAATCGAAGGCCGCCTTCGATTCGCTGATCGGGATCTGTGCGCTGATGAGCGGGCGCACATCGGCGCGCCGACTGCGGATGGCCTGCACGGCCCAGTCGAATTCGATGTCGGCCCGGAACGCCCCGACGTAGTCGAGCTCGCGGGTCATGATGTCGTTGGCCGGGAACGGCAGCTCGGGTGGCAGCGTGCCGACCTGGACGATGCGGGCACCGCGGCGCACCGCCGACAGGCAGCCGGCGAGCGCCGCGGGGTGGCCCGCAGCTTCGATGGCCACATCCACCTGGCCCTGCCACGCGCTGGTGTCGGGCTGCGCGTCGTCGGCCCCGACGGTGAGCGCCATCTCGCGCGCCCGGTCGCTCGGGTCGCTGCAGAGCACGCGGCCCGCGCCGGCCAGCCGCGCGGCAATCACCGACATACAGCCGATGGTGCCGGCGCCCGTGACAAGCACGGTGGCGCCCAGCAAGGGGCCGGCACGGCGCACCGCGTGCAGCCCGACCGACAGCGGCTCGGCGCAGGCGATCTCGCCCAGACCCACGTCCTCGTCCACCGCGGTGAGCTGCGATTCACCCACCACAAAATGCTCCCGGAACAGGCCCGGCAGGTGCGGAAAGATCGCCGCGCTGCCGAGGAACACCATCTTTTCGCAGAGGTTGCTGCGGCCGGCGCGGCAGGCCGGGCACAGGCCGCAGGGGTGGGCCGGGTTCACCGCCACCTTCTGGCCCGGCCGCACCCGGGTGACGCCAGGCCCGATGGCTTCGACCACGCCCGAGGCCTCGTGGCCCGGCACGAAGGGCGCGCGGATGGAGAAGGCGCCGGCGCGCCCGTGCTGGTAGTAGTGCAGGTCGGAACCGCAGATGCCGCCGGCGCCCAGGCGTAACCGGACTTGACCCTCTTTCGGTTCGACGTGTGGCAATTGTTCGACACTCAGTTGCAAAGGTCCATTCAGGGTGCAGGCGAGACTCATTTCCAGTCTCCGCGTAGCCGGTTGGAAGCACCAAATGCCCCCGGCGAGATAGTGATCGTGTGGGTCATGTGTCACCTCTTGTTCGTGTCTTGCTCGTTCGGTGAGCTCCAGCCGGCAGAGAAGCGGGTATGTGAGTTCTCCAAGTGGCCGGTCATGGCAGCGCGAGCGGCCTTGGGGTCGTGGCGTTCAATCGCCTTGATCACCGCGCGGTGTTCCGCCACAGCTTGTCTCCAGGTGGTCTCGCGTTCGAAGTGGCTGCCCAGTCGCGCGAACAAGGGGCCCTTACGTTCGTCAAACAGCTGCGTGACGATGGCGAGCAGTGGACTGTTGTCTGCTGCCTGGGCAATTCGCATATGGAAATTGCGATCGCCATTGATCGGCAAAGTCTGCGAGGCAATGTCGCGTTCCATTTCCCTCAATGCCTCTTCCAGATCGGGTACCAGTGTGTTGTCTTCGCTGAGCGCTGCGGTTGCGGCGAGTTCCGACTCGATCATCTGACGGGCGCGGATGGTCTCAAGTGGGCCGTGTTCGTTGTCAAGCAAGCGTTCGGGCTCTCGGCCAATGACAACGATGCCGGAGCCGACCCGTACCTCAATAAGTCCCTGAACTTCCAACGCAATCAACGCTTCTCGAACCGAGGGACGAGAAACCCCCATCTTTACCGCCAGGTCACGCTCGGGCGGCAATCGTGAGCCCACAGCGAACTCTCCGCTTTGAATGAGCTGGCGTAACTGGTCAGCGATTTGTCGGTAGATACGACGGGGCTCAATGGGTTGGAACGGCATGAGAGGTAAAAGGGTGAATTGGTAAAACCAATTGGCCGCAGCTTAGATGCAGGGATTCGGTCAGCGTGCGGGGGTTTTCCCTAAGATTTCGCACGACGAGCGCTGCTCGACGCTGCGCCAAGGGTTTTAGAGGTCGCGTAACTTCCCGACCCTGGCTGGATTTTGTGTGTCTCCGGCCCAGCCGGACCGCGCTCTGGTGCTGCGCATCGAGCCACCAGGCCACAGGTGTCCTGTCGTCTCGACCCTGTCGGGCGCCGATCGCTGACGCCTCCGGCCGGGTCATAACCCCGGCCTGCGCGCTTCGCTTGCTTTCCATGCGCCTGCAGGTGTGGTGAGGCTGGCTTGCTGATCCCTTCATCCTTGCACACCGTCGGGTAGCAGCGGCGCATTGCTGCGCCACCACCCCCTAAGAACCGGACGTGCGAGTCACCCCGCATCCGGCTCAAGCCATTCTTCAGCACCATGGGGTGGCACCGAACAATTTGACGGAACGTTTCGCGGCTCGACGACGGGCCAGGTATGCAGTCCACTCCGGATCGAACGGATGGGCAGCCCCAGGAACCTTGACGTGGCGGGTGATCGCTACCGTCATCGCGCAGAAGAGTTGAAGGCTGACAGTTTTGCCGTCAGTCGAACCCATCGTTGCGAAGGCCCAAGACCGTGATCCTCTTACCCTGAAGTACCGCCTGATGACCCATCGTGCCCCTTTGGCGGGGTGCCTGCGCACGGCCCACCTCCAAAGCATGTGCCAGATGTGCGAGTAAATCAATGAGAAGGTCGCTTTCGCCGCAGCATGACGGTGATACATGGCCCAACCTGTTGAATCACGAGCAAAACTGAGCCAGAGGGGGCGCGGACGATTTCTTGGACTACTTCAAGGGGTAGTTCATGTTTTCGTACGACGATCGACTGCGAGCAGTCCGGCTCTACATCAAGCTGGGCAAGCGGGCTGGACTGACCATCCGCCAGCTTGGCTATCCGACGAAGAACGCGCTCAAGGCTTGGCATCGGGCGTACGAGCAGCGTGACGGCCTGCCCGTGGGCTACGTGCGTGACCCCAAGTACACGCAGGGCCAGAAGGACTTGGCTGTCGATCACTTTGTCAGCAGCGGTCGCTGCATCGCAGTGACGATCAAGGCGCTGGGCTATCCGTCCAGATCCCTGCTGACCAGCTGGATTCGGGAGGCGCATCCGGAGTTGCCGCCGCGCGTGGGGCATGCCCATGAAGCGCTTTCCTCAGCGGCGAAGCAGTCCGCGGTCATGGCGTTGTGCTTGCGACAAGGCAGTGCGCAGGCGGTGGCGCAGGAACTGGGCGTTTCCAGGCCTTCGCTGTACAACTGGAAGAATCAGCTCCTCAGCAACGAGGCGGTGCCATTTATGAAGCCGAAGCAAGGCCCATCGCCAGGGTCCGAGCGGGATGAACTCGAACAAGAATTCGAACGACTTCAACAAGACGTCAAGCGCCTGAAGCTGGAACAGGACATCTTGAAGAAGGCGAACGAACTCCTAAAAAAAGAGCTGGGCATCGATCAGCAGCTCCTGACAAATCGGGAGAAGACTCAGCTGGTTGATGCCCTCCGATCGACGCACGCGCTTGCCGATCTCCTCGCGGAAGTCGAACTGCCCCGCAGTTCCTTCTTCTATCACCGGGCACGACTTGGGCTCGGCGACAAGTACGCTGCCGTTCGAGGTGTGATGGCCGACATTTTCGAGAGCAACTACCGCTGCTACGGCTCACGGCGGATGCACGCCACACTCGCGCGGCAATCGGTGACCATCTCAGAGAAGGTTGTCCGGCGCTTGATGAAGCAGGAGAGCTTGGTCCCGGTCATGCGCAAGCGCAAGCGCTACGGCTCGTACATGGGCGAGATCAGTCCGGCACCAGAGAACCTCGTCAACCGGGACTTCACAGCTGGTGCGCCCAACACGAAGTGGCTCACCGACATCACAGAGTTCCAGATCCCGGCCGGCAAGATCTATCTCTCCCCGATGATCGATTGCTTCGACGGCTTGGTGGTCAGCTGGTCGATCGGCACTCGGCCAGATGCCGAACTCGTCAACACGATGCTTGACGCCGCGATCGACACCGTCATTGCCGGCAGCGACCGGCCGGTGGTGCACTCCGACCGTGGTGGCCACTACCGCTGGCCTGGCTGGCTCACACGGATGGCTGACGCGGATCTCGTGCGCTCGATGTCCCGGAAGGCATGCTCGCCTGACAACGCCGCTTGCGAGGGCTTCTTCGGCCGACTGAAGAACGAGTTGTTCTACGCGAGGACCTGGCTGGACACGACCATCGAAGAGTTCAGCGCCGCGCTCGACACCTACATCCGCTGGTACAACGAGGGACGGATCAAGATTTCGCTCGGCTCACTCAGCCCCATGGAGCATCGCCGATTGCTGGGGCTTGCCGTCTAACCAGTCCAGGTTTTCGTCCGCACCCCCCAGAGGTCAGTTTTCGGTCGGCGTCAACATGCAAGGTCAGCCAGTTCAGCAGCACTTGTTCGCCCTTGGCAATGGTGGGCCAGATGGGCCACAGGGTGTCATCCAGGTCGATGGAGATGGCGCGGATGCAGGAAGTGTCCAAAGAAAAAGTTGGCACGGGGCATACCTGGGACGGTGAAAGCAGGGGGAAAACACCCTGCAACTTGAAGGGGAGATGACCCTGAGCATAACCGAGGCCCTTGTGCCTCATAGCGCGCTCACACGGCTGCTTCCGACCCCAGCGACGATCCGCGCACCACCAGCAACCCAGGCAGCAGGCTCTCGCGCGCCGGCCCCTGTAGACCGCCAATACGCTCAAGCAGGCACTGCGCCGCGCGTTGCCCGATCGCATCGGTGGGCTGTGCCACCGCACTCAGGCCAGGCCGGATCAGCGATGCCCATTCGGGGTCGTCAAAGCCCACAAAACCCAGCTGTTGCCCAAATGTCCACCCCATGCGCGACACGGCCGCAGCCACCCGCAGCGTGACCACCGAATTACCCGCCACCACCGCGCAGCGCTCGCCGGGTCGGGCCTGTCGCAGCAGATCGGTGAGTTCCTGGTCCAGCACCTCGTCGCCTTGTTCAGCCGCCAGCTCCAGCACCGTGCCGCGCACTGCCGAGCGCTTGGAGGACACCAGCGCACGGAAGGCCTCCGTGCGCTCGATGCGGGAACTCATGCCCAGCAAGGGTTGGGTGATGTAGAGCAGCCGCTGCCAGCCTTGCTGCTGCAGGTGGGCACAGGCTTCGCGCATGGCACCCTGGTTGTCCAGCGAGACGAAGTCTGCCGCCAGCCCGGCGTGGCGCCGGTCCACCAGCACGGCGGGCTTGCCGTGCAAGGTGTTCACATCCGCATGCCCCTCGCCCTGCCCCAGGGTGTTGAGGATGAAGCCATCCACCTGGTAGCTGGCCAGCGCGTCGATGGCCGCGCGCTCGCGCTCACGGTCGTTGCCCAGGTTGAACAGCATGACCAGGTAGCCAGCGTCCTGGCAGGCCTTCTCGGCGCCGCGCAGCACCGCCACCGAATAGGGGTTGGTGATGTCGGCCACCACCAGGCCAATCAGGCGCGAGCGGCCGTGGCTCAGCGCCTGGGCCATGGGGCTGGGCACATAGGCCAGCTTGGCGATGGCCGCCTCAACCCGCGCTGCGATGTCGGGGTTGAGCAGGCGTTCGCGGTGGTTGAAATAGCGCGACACCGTGGCCTTGGACACCCCGGCCTCGGCCGCCACATCGGCAATGGTGGGGCGGGCGCGGGGCGTGGCGGCGGGTGTGTGTGTCGGCGGGCTCATGTGGGTACGGGGTTGTACACGGCAGCGGGCCGCTCGCCCGCCAGGGCCTGCAGCAGGTTGGTGGTGGCCAGCGCGGCCATGGCATGGCGCGTGTCGTGCGTGGCGGAGCCGATGTGCGGCAACGGCGTCACGCGCGGGTGGGTGCGCAGGGGCGATTCCAGTGGGAGCGGCTCGGTGGCAAACACATCCAGCCCCGCTGCGCGCAGGGGGCCGTGGTCCAACGCGTGCAGCAGGTCTTGTTCCACCACGGTGGCACCCCGGCCGCCGTTGATGAAGATGGCGCCGGGCTTCATGGCCGCAAACAGTTCGGCGTTGACCATGCCCCGCGTGCTGTCGGACAAGGGCAGCATGGCCACCACAAAGTCTGATTGCGCCAGCAGCGCGGGCAGCGGCGTGTGGATGACCTTGCCCTGCAACTCAGGGGCCTGGGCTGCCAGGTCCACCGGGCGGCGGGCGTGGTACATCACCGGCATGCCAAACCCCAGTGCGGCGCGGCGTGCCACGGCCTGGCCAATGCGGCCCAATCCGAGCAGGCCCAGCGTCTTGCCATGCACATCGCTGCCAAACAGATCTTCTCCAATGTTCTTCGTCCACCGGCCCTCGCGCACCAGCTGCGACAGCTCCACCAGCCTGCGGCTGGTGGCCATAAGGAGGGCAAACACCGAGTCTGCCACCGTTTCGTCGAGCACTCCGGGGGTATGGCACAGCATGATGCCGCGCGCGCGCAGCACGTCCAGCGCGTAGTTGTCCACGCCCACTGAGATGCTGGACACCACCTGCAGCCGG
>Ga0075163_10011652_pt1 | contig 11453 bp, 9 predicted proteins | sample JI1023141ADNA_FD_71478 | JGI IMG/M metagenome (GOLD analysis project Ga0075163, IMG submission 71478) | Wastewater effluent complex algal communities from Wisconsin, to seasonally profile nutrient transformation and Carbon sequestration -... | ecosystem: Engineered > WWTP > Effluent > Algae... | reverse complement strand
CCTATAAAGCAGCGGGATGGCCCGAATAGTCGGAGGGTCAACACCATCTGGAAAAATCAGATGCACAAACTTTGAGCACAAATTGTCAGACTTCTTCTGCAGCCCAGGATTTTCAAGTAAAAGCTTTTCAAATAATTTGGGAGTCCACTGCCCCTCCTTCCTCCAAGCATCAGCGACGAGCAAAATCTTTTGGAAACCTTATTGAAATACAAAGAGTCAAAAGAATCAAAATTAAAAACGCGATTGCTTACATAATACGGGATTTCTGTGAATCAGACGACCTAAACCTGTGTCGGCAAGATGCAACTCGTTAGCTTGGGCAAGTAACAGGGGAAAACAAGTTACCCAGTGAACGATGAACTGAAGCCTCACTGAAGCCCTCAAGCTTTGTCCATTCATGCAGAACTTTTTTTGTCGGTGTTCTTTCCGATTTTTTGGGAGTGCTTTTGACGGTCAACTCTGCGACTTTCCAGTCATGCAGCCTGGCAAATGCAACAGAACGAAAAAACAAATTTCTTCCACTCTCTGACTGAATCTTGAAAAAAACACCCACACACGTTTTCTTATTCAAACCTTCGATTGACGTTGAAGGCTGTTTCGCCAAGCGTGTCATTTCGACCTTCTGCGCTTCAAAATCGTTAGTGTGCAGCTCCTCCAAGTAAGACAGACTCGGAAGGACCGCTGAATGTGGATACTTCTCCTTGTCTTCTCGGTTTGTCAACGTTGCTGCAATGAGCTTTACAGATACCGACCGCTTCTTCAATTCTTTCTGGCAAACTCGAAGACTAAACTTTTTGAAGCAACTACTGGCCATGTTTTCCAATATTTCTTCGCGTTCATCCAAACACACGCCCTTAATCTGCTCTTCACGAGAATCAGCCGCAATGCCTCGCACTCGACATTGATCAACCAACATAGCAGCAGAGCAAGCACTCCATTTATGTTCAAGTGCACTGCTCATCAAGTACTCTTCGTTGAGACTTCTGAGCCACTTTTCTGCATCCAAAAGCATCGATTCATAGCACTGACGCGCAAACCGCAAAGGACTAATATCGGACGACAACGTCTTGACAATTTTCTTGGGAAGGTTCTGTAAAAAGCGAAGTCCGCTTTTGCGATCTGCGTCATCTTTCATCCAGTCTCCGATTTTGGTCAAAACCTCGGCCCGAAACTCTGGGCTGTCAACCAAAAGAAGCGCCATGTTGTTGAATCGTTCTTCCTCCTTCGTTTCTTTGGCAGCCTCCGAACGGTCCTCATCAATCACAGTTCTACGGGCAGCCCTATCATACGAGACACGACGCCCCTCAAATCCACTCATTTGTCACAAATTTTTTAATTTACAAAACCTTAAAATTTTTAGAGAACGTAGAACCGCAGCATTGTTGCTTGTTTGACAAGAACACATTGTTTTTTCGTCAGAAAATGACATTTTATTTATGAAAAACATCACCCACCAACTTTGTTTTTTTTTTTGGTATTTTTTTTTTGACTCTAAAGGGTTCACATTTCCTCCTTGTCCTTTGCGGGCTGAGCTGCAGGCTCGTCATTGGCAACGTCGTCGTCATCGGGAAGCTCAAAGCACCAGCTCTCCGGAACGCAAACCGGAAGGACTCCGTTCGGATCAAACGCGCCAGGAAAATCGACATAAATCGTTGGCACTCGTCGAGCAACAAGATAGGACTGCGCTTGCGGGCAGTAGACCATCAATCGGGCGCCAAGCGCAACCTGAGCATGATCGATCGGAATGGCACTCGGAAGGCGCTACAAGATCGATTGTTAGACCAAAAAAACCGCAATAATAATTACCTTCAGCGCCTCAACAGGATATACGTCGCATTCGTTGTACTCAAACTTCACAATGCGCTCAGGCTTCATGGACAGGCCGCACAACATGAAGCGATCTTCATCGCCGAAACGAATCACGTCGACGGGTTGAGCAAACTGCAGAGCATCGCCTTCAAGCTCGGTTCCAGTCTTGTCCAGTCGCGTAAATCGCACCACGCGAAGCTGACCATCGTCCTCGAATGGAAAAACGATGATCGACTGAGAAGAGTTCCATACCTTTCCGATCAGCTTCAGATCTTGAATGCGGTGAATAGAGATCTTCAGACTCTCCATATCCGCGCACAAAATGCCAAGATCGTGAGAACCAAAGCCAATGACGGCCAAGGTCGACTTGCGAAATTGCACGATCGGAAATGAGCGACCATTTCCACCTTCCAAGGCCTTGGAAATGTCAGCCAACCTTGTGGATCTATCCAAGCTCAAGCGCGGCTTTGCTTTGATATCAGCCTCCAACTCTTCAACCTTTCGCTCAAGGCGTTGAACGCGTTGCTCGCTCACGCTCGATTCCTCATCCTGAATGACCTGATTTAAAAATATCAACTCACTTTTTTTGCAAGTACCTTTGAAGGGGCCTCAGCAGCGGGCTTCTTCGACGGAGGAGGCGCCACCGCCTTCAAGAAACCTCACAAACAGACCAAACAATCATAAGACAAAACCTGAGGAGCCTCGTTGCGTCTCTTTGCAGTCGCTCGCTTCTGCGCAACCTTTTGCTTCCGTGTGTTCGCTTTTGATTCCGAGAAAAACGTAAGAACGAGCAGGGAAAAATAAAAACAAACACACAAAGGACAAGAAGTTTCCGTTTTTCACAGTTCTCACTACAACGTAGCCTTAACAGGTCCTCAAGAAGCCTTAACAGGTCCTCGAGAAGGAAGAACGCACAAGAGACAACAACAACAACAAACAAAAAAAGCAAAACAAAAAACACAAATCAAAACTCACGCTGTTCTTCTTCCATGACACAAGCCCTCTCGCAATAGCAAGTTGGTACAAAACTGGCATTTTTTCGTGAGGTCGTCAACAGCAAACCCTCTCCAGGGAAAAACTTCGGGGAAAAATATCGTCGAGGAAAATCGTCGAGGATAAAACGGAAAAAAAGCGAGGGGTCTGGGATTGAATGGAGCCCGACGATGAAGAGGAGAGTGAAGTAGAGGTCAGTGAAGCTATGAGCGGTGTCGCCTTTGAGCAAACAAACAAGCCAAAAGACTTCGAAGAAGTTCCCGAGTCCGATGACCCGTACGTTTTAGGCCAGACTCTTCATGCCAAAATTGATGCAGGGACGAGTGAAACGTTCATCTGGCTTTGGATGGAAGACCTTCCTAATGATTTGAAGGGGTCGAAGGTTCACATGTGCCCGGAAAAGAAGACAGGCAAAGCGGTGAAAACCTGCTGTATCATGTCTGAAACCGAAGAGTGGTTGCGCACAACTGTTCGTCTAGTGAAGAAGAAAGAGCAAGGTTCTTATGTTTGTCAGCGTTTGCAGAAACCGAAACATGGATGGGGATTTTATCGTGTTCACAGAAGTCCGGCTGATCCACCAGTAGCTTCTCCTGTGAAGTATGTTGTCAATCTCAACCGTATGAAGCGCGTCCCGTCTCTGGAAAGTTTCAAGTCGGCGCCAGATTTGTACTGGCTGGATGCCCCTTCAAATCCAAAAGCATTGGGAGATGTGGCGCATAACACTATCAGATCAACGAAGTATGGGGTTGAAGTATATGTCAAGCGGGAAGACGGGTTTGCTGAGTCTGGTCTCATGTGTTCACGACTTTATCATCAGCACACGACTCTTCGATATACGTGTTTTGTTTATGTTGATAATGCATGGAAAAGAACCATCATTTATGCGACCAATAACATGGATGTCACGTGTTGCGGGAAGGATAAACTGTACAAGTACCAGGTTTGATGGTTCATGTTGATTCACGAAATGGTATTTGATCTAGCAAGGCAGGTGATTGATTTTGGAAAAGGCTTGGACTGGCCGAAGCTCCGTGTTTGGGTTGATGAACCAGAACTGCCGCCTTCGGTTGTTGTTGAAGGACAGGCCTTGTCTGGCCTTCTTAATGAGCAAATCGAAGCTTTGCGTGAATGGCAATCGCTTCAATTCAACAGCCGCGCGTTCACCGAACCTTCTGTTGTCGACGGTGAAGGAGACGAGGTGACCTTGGCAGAGGTGCGTTCGTTGATAGCTGGTGGCGGTAAGCACATGTTGCTTGGTAGAGCACTGATCGGCAAAACTACGCTGTGCTACGAATTGTTGAAATCGATTCAGAAAGACTTTGGAAAGCTGATTTTGATGATTTATGTCCCGTTGTCTGTTCATCAGAATGGCGAACTTGAAGATGTGTTGTATTCATATTGGAGTGCGGGAAAGTGTGAAATTCCTGAAGTCCGCGGAGCAGAAGATGTGTTGCAGTTTATTGGTGCACTTCGTGAGATTTGCAGCGAAGGTCGATTCCGTGTGGTGTGGGTTTTTGATGAGCTGGAAAAAGTCAGTGCGTTACAAGCGTATCAGTCGGTACTGTCAGATGATTTTGGGTTCAGTGACATTTTGTTTGTTGGAACGCAAAACACAAGGAACAGACAATCCATGTTGAAGGATTTGAAGTTCTGGGAGATTCAAGGGTTTACCAAGAAGGCCCAGCATCTTGATGCTGCTGAAAAGGTCTTCAAGGCTGACTTTGCCGGTCTGTCGATTGAGTCCACAGTGATTGTGGAATTTGCGCGAAATTTGCAGTTGACAGAGCTTTTGGAAAGTCCGCAAGTGTTGAGGCTGATTTGTATCGCGTGTGCTCTTCAGAATCAAGAGAAGCACTTCAAGGTGTTTTCCTTGTTTACGTTCGGCGTAAAGGAAAGTGCGTTGTTTTGGCTTGCACGGTCCATGCTCGGAGTTGACCCAGATGGGTTGAAATGGAAAACATTAGTCAAAGTCTCCAGTGAAAATGCATTGTCAAACTGTGAGGAAGTGGATATGGAATGGTTGGAACGATGTGGTTTTATTCAGCGACACGAATGTCGATGGTCGTTTGAATGCTTACGCAGTTATTTTGAATCTTTGAGGCATCAGCCTGCTGAAGATTTGGACGAAATTTTTGCAAGTCAGTCTGGAGACTCTCTTGAGGAGATGAAATTTGACGGCATTGATGAATTGAATATGCTTCTTTGACACGATGAAGTACCGATTTTGAAGTATGCTTGAATTTCCGGTGTTTTGATAAAAAAAATTGGTTGATTTGTTTCACTGACATACATCCATGGTCTGGAAATCTAAGCTGACGATGGTTTGCTGACGTGTACAAACACAATTGGCCTTTCGAAGTCTTTGAGATTTATTTTGAAGCACTCACTAGAATACGTTGTTCTCTTTGCGACCGGTTCAGAATGCGAATTTAGCTTCGTCAAATCAAGGGTTTTGCTCTTTTTCAATCTCTGAATAGCATCATTCATCCACGTAAATCCTGCAGCGCAGATGGGGTAGAACTAGTCGCAGACGTCTTCAATTCAAGCTACTTTGCTTGCATCTGATATAACTTCAGAAACAGAGCGCCAATAGGATGAATTTCGTGATCGCTCAGCACTGCATACAAGAGCAGATTATCAGTCACATTGACAATCCTTTTCCCCTCATTCGTAACCAACTTCACGTCCGCCTGAATATTTCTCAAGATTGACTGCACCTTTGATTTGAATTCCTGGACAATCTCCACTTGGTTCTTATTGCGCAGACTACGAATCGATTCAGCAATCTCGATCTTCAAGGCGGGATCCCCAATGATTGCTTGCATCTGCTCCAAACGAGAACGTGGATCAAGCGGAGCAGTAAAAAGAACAGCCAGTTGCTCAATACGACAATTCTTGGCAACATCCTTCGAGGATTGAGATGATGTTCCGGAGCTACTTTTACAATACGATAATGCTTGTTGGATAATCGTATGCAGCTGATAATCATTCAATTGCGAACAAAGTTTCCTCAAAGCCATCGCCGGAGCACTGATAAAATCCTGCGGCATCTGTTTCTCACACCATACAACTAAACCTTTTGCAATACACTTTGCCAAATGAAGCTTCGTATTTCCGCCCGTTGGGAATGAAGAGTCAAAGATAACACGAGGAATGTCCGAAATGGCAAGCGTGTGCTTCAACTTTCGAAGTAATTTGCAGAATCCGTCAAAGTCGGTAGCTGAAAATTTAGCCAACCAATCCTTAATCCCGTTGTTTCTCTCGGAGAATGAAATTGGTCCAGAATTTTGAGCATACCCAAAAACATCTTTCAAATGTGCAAGCCGCTCAGCCTTGTTCGGAAAATTCAAGGCAGCTTTCACAAAAGCAAAACCATCGCATGCAATCCGCGACTGCGACAGATAAAACGACTCTTTGATATCAATGGTCATCTCATCTTGCTTGTTCGACACAGTATGTCTTTTCCCAAAAATTGATCTGGGGCCAAAAATCTTTGGATCAATCTCAAAGTCCCAATTCTTATCGAAAACAACGCCTTCGATATCAGCAACACGAGGGGGCCAAACAAACGCCGGAAAATTTTCATCGGCCAAGAACAAAATATTGAGACACGTAACATACACAGACAATAAATCAGGCGATCTGACTGTGTCAGCAGAGCTTCCAATCTCTTTTACAAACAGAAGCAGGTTGTCGCAAACTGAAGCTAGCAGATCGGACGATACTCGCAACTCACGCCACGATCCGGGACATCTCTTACAAAATTGCTCAATCGCCGTCTTCGGATTAGTGTCTAGCTGTTCCTGCGCCACACCTGCCAGTGCAATGCAAGGTTGCAATAGCTGCCAAATATTCTTGATATTGGGTTCATGATCAATAGTGTAATATGCGTGTCCTCCACGAGTACCTCCATCAGACTTCTCTTGCTCTTTTGAATTTTCGTCATCTGTTTCTCCTTCATCTGTTTCTCCTTGTGCAGTTTTGGTATCTGCTTTCTTTTTTCCAATCTTCTTTGATGCTGTGACAGCTTTCTTCTTCGGCGCAGTGAGTACGTCAAGATCAAGCAACAACATAGTACGCAACTTCATCGCCTCAAACAACTTGCGAAAAATATTCCAAAACCAAAGGCAGTCGTCTTTCCCGTTGCATTCCAGAACACAACACTCGAGTCCAGACCAGCCTTCTTCGATCCACATTTCATCAACAGCGCGAACAGTTCTAACATCGCTGCTGCCTTCAACCAAGAGAAGCATATCGGCAAAAAATAATGATAGATTCCTGGGCTCTCGGATGAACGATACGAACTTTGCTCGTTCGCTCTCATGCAGAAACTTCTTGATCGACGAGTCCAAATCCGCAAAAGTTGCATCAATCACGTCATTTTTGCGATACACTCTTTGCCCAGGGCGAACAAATCTGACCACACCCATCGGGAGTTTCGATCGATCCAGCATCTCAATGTGATGAGTGACCGTGATGACTTGAACGTTGATCAATCTATGCATCTCTCTCCTCAATAAATCTCGCTCATGTGCGCCTAAATTCTGTCCAGGTTCGTCCAGCATCAAGAGAGACTTTTCTTTGGTCTTCTTCGCTCGATGCATAGCAACAAGGCATAATATCGCATCCACCTGACCACCAGATAGTCCATCATACGAGAATGTCGAACCTCCCATTTCAAACTCGTTTGCCTTCTTGAGCTTCAACCAGCAAATCTTTTGCAATCTTGCCGCAACAAAATCCGTCATGATATCTTGCGTGTAATCACCCCTCTTCAGCTTCATCCAAGTGAAACACCAATCAAACGCATCGTACCGAGCCGATCGAGCACCATGATCTTGCGGAACAAAAAACACAGGCGGAACATGACCGCGTCGTTCAACTTCAAACTTGTTTGAGCCAATTGCCCTTCCTCCTTGACCTTTGCTGACAAGAGATACGCTGTAATCAAGCTCCGCTCCGCGAACACCAAGACTCACTTTGTTGTTTGTTACCGGAGGCGTGCAATAGTCAACCCAAATCCCAAATTGAGCCGAGGCAAATAACGCAAACACCGCTTCAAGAACAGACGATTTCCCACTGCCAACAGGCCCCACAATAGTTGTCACATCATTCTCGAACGTGAATCTTGCATTCAACAGCTTCCAATTCTCAATCTTCAGCTCCGAAACCGGACTTACACGCTCACAATGAATCGCATGTGAGCTCAAGCTGCGCAAGCCGTGATAAACACTTGCTCCAGCTTCTGCATTTTCAGTGTTTGAAACATTCATATCCAAGTCCATTTCCGATCGCCAAAACACCCTTTCTTGAACGCTACAACGCTTTTCGTTTTATTTGCAAAAAACTGTTTCGCTTTGTTTATTTCAACGATAACGTGAATTAACTCACTCCAATCCCAATTCGTCGAAAAGACTCTTTCGTCTGATTGTCGTATCAAAAGCAACCCAGCAATTGAAACCTCTTGCAAAAGATTCGCAAGCCAAAGAAACCCCGCGAAAGCCTCAACAATCGCTCGCAGCCGTAACGAATCCCATGAGAGCCGTAACCATGGAAATGTTAGGGGCAACATTGGCATCACATTCAAACATCCAAAAAAATTCGTCCCAAGTTGTGAATTTGATCCTACAGAAGTGGAGTGTTGCCAACTTATGATGGTGCGTTTTTGCTTTTTTTCTTTGCATGTTTGCACACTGTGCTTGCATGCTGTTTTTGTGTTTTTGTTATTTTATCGCTCCGAAGGCTGACCCTGCCGCTGCTGCCGCTCCTGTCGGTGCTCCTGCCGGTGGGGCCAATGCTGCCGCCGGTGTGAATGATGTCCCTGTTGCTCCACCCGACGATGCTTGGGGAATATTTCATGAGTCTCTTCATTGGTGGCGTCGCCGTACGCGTGACCGTTTTGCGCTTCCGAATTTGCAACCGGATGATTTTCGAGAGCGAATGCCTTTGCTTTATGCTCTCTATGAAGAAGCTCTTGTCGGATTTGTTGAGGAAGCAAGGGCTGCAGCCTTGGTTCCTCTTCCTTATTACAATGCAAGAACGCCGCACAATTGGTTGGTCGATCAACCTGCTCTTTTGGCTATGGACATTCAAGTACAGCACGGAGAGCATGGGACTCGTTTTAGCATTTGCAATCCTGTTGTCTCAAATGATGGTGCCCTTTCACCCCAGAGACTCGACTGGCTCGATTGGCACTGTTTTGGATATGGAATTCGCTGCGTCTACAGTCATGGCGTTGCACCCGAAGTCCATCTCGGAGCGAATGGTGTGCTGAACAGAACCGTGCGGCAGCGAATGCGAAATTTTTTTGCTTGGACTGCAAGCCGCTCTGCTATTGCCGACCAAGTTGATTGGAGTGTCGATATGATGGTTATTTTAGACGATTTGGAAAGCTTTCTCTCTGCTGATCCCAATGCATTGGTTGCTAGAACAGCATTTCCTCTTGCTGCGCTGCCACAACAGCGTCTTTCTTTTCAGGCGCATTACTCATGGGGAACTCAAACCTGGATGCCAAGAGTGTATCAAGCCCTGATTCGAGTTTTTTATAAGCGTTTAACCGCTGAGCAGCCAAATGCGTTTCCAAACCCTCAGCAGAATCGTGCACCTCCCGCTCCTTTCCACAAGCCGTTCCCGTATTAATTGAAATGACCGTTGAATAAAACAGTCTTCCTGGATAATGAGTGAGAATTATCTCAAAGGTTTTTTTCAACCCTAAGAAGCCCAAGGTTACGGGTAACTAGGCATCACATCAAAGTCATACTTTAAATTTCATTTAAATTCAGCAGTTCTGCAATCTCATCCGATGTTGTTCTCAGCAAGTACACGTTCGATCTCTCATCGTACTGGACGTCGCACAAGTAGCAAGCAGTCACCGGCTCGCGCCAAACAGAACGCAAATCCGCTCGATACTCATTTGGCGTGTCAGTTGATGCCAATTCAATCAACGTCAACTCAGCACCACCGTCACATGACATCACTTTCGCCAGCCAAAACGCGTCGTCACCAGTCGTGGTGTCCTTGAACGGCACAACCACGATCATGCCTGGGCTGAAATCAATCACGGTGGTTTTGGAGCGTCGACCCGTCGTCATGGGCCCACAGAACTCTCGATCTCTCTTGGCGACAAAGGACTGTGCGTGGTATTTCTTCTGCGTCGCAGATCGTCTATCGTACACCTCGGCTTGCGTGCGAAGACCGTGATTCAACAGCTTCGCCGCTGACGCCTTCAACGAATCGTCCGGATTTTCGCCCATCAGCATGGAGACAAACGAAGATCGCAGCACATTGGACGTGGCCTTGACACCAGTAAGCCTCTGGATCAGATTCGACAAGTACCGAGAAAATGCAGGGCCGTCAAACTGATTGCCTCCAGGCGTGACGAACACGAAAGAGTGTTGATGGTCACGACGAAGCAGTTCCCGCCGATAATTGGGATCGAGCAAGTACTGTTGCAAACTACGGTCAAGCGCAGGAAACAGCGCTTCTTGAAAATCAGTCGACGTAACACCAGTGTGCTTGGTTGTCTTTGAGGACCCAATGTGCATGGAGAAGCAGCTGAGCGGACGACGAGTGAGGATGTTTCGCCGAGACTCCAGAACATATCGAGACAACACCTTGCGGCCACGCAGTCCATCGAGTGTTCCCCAATCGACGAATTCAAGTTGTCTGACTTCACCGCTTCGAGAAGGGCACGCTTGATAGATGCGAAGCAAACACAAATCGTGCAGCAAACGAGCACCCGATCTGGAATCGCCGCCGTCAGGACCGGGATCACCGGAGCCGTTGTCAAGAGTCTCCAACATAACGTCAAATTCCTGCTGCAAAGCCTCAATCGCTTCAATGAAGAGCTCATACGGCAACCACTTGGATTCCGATTCCAGATCAGCTATGGTCTTCTGCGGATTCAAGGCTTTGGACGACAGCCGGTTGCGCAACGACTTGTAACGGGACAGCACCTCAAGATCGGCAAAATTGTTGGCAGCCAACGGTGAATCTCTATGCAAGAACTTGACCACCGAACAGAACGCGGACACATTCTCCACAATGTTGCTGTTTGCCATCAATCGTCCCTTTTGACACCAATCAACAAACACCGTCACCGCATGATGATTCAGCACTGCATTCAGACACAACAATCTGGGATCGTCAACTGCCTTGATCACGCTCGCCAAAAAGCCCAAGTAAAGCAGGACTCGTTGCTCACGCTTGTCCAATGTAGCAGAGCTCCATGCTTCACCCTTGCGATGACGTTGAAACTCTTCGTCAGTCCAAAAAGCTCTGTAATCTTTGAGCTGCTTCTTCAGCTCATCACCAAAATCAAACGGCTCCAGTGCATACTTTTTGCCGAACACGTATTTGTCATCCAAGTACCATTCGCTTTCGCGAGGAAGACGTAGATGAAGCACTGGACGAGGCCGAGGATGAACAACGACAGGACGATCGTCCAAAGCAGCAGCAGGCTGAATGGAAGAACCAACGGAAGCAGCGGAAGCAGCAGAAGCACCAGAACCAACGTGCGATGGAGTGACAGGAGGAGAAGGAGCACCCACAGGTTCGTCGGATTCGTCAGATTCATCAACCACACTCACCGGACGTCCTTCTCCATTCAGTGCACACTCCAGATCGGTAGTGGCTTGCGACAGCAACTTGTC
>Ga0075163_10011651_pt1 | contig 11454 bp, 13 predicted proteins | sample JI1023141ADNA_FD_71478 | JGI IMG/M metagenome (GOLD analysis project Ga0075163, IMG submission 71478) | Wastewater effluent complex algal communities from Wisconsin, to seasonally profile nutrient transformation and Carbon sequestration -... | ecosystem: Engineered > WWTP > Effluent > Algae... | reverse complement strand
CCCGTGCGGTCCCGACTGCCGTTCAGGCCCGCTTGATCAAGGTCGAGATCCGGCCGGCATCCGGAAATCTTCCATGCAGCGCCAATGCGCCCACCATGGTCTCGCACGTGAGCGGCCGGACGCGGACGCCCGGCCCTCCACCGTCACTCGTTGAACGCCACGTCCGTCACCGCATGCGTCCAGGCCCCCTCGGGCTTCCTGGTGATCACCGGATCCGACCCTGCCGTCAGCAGCGTCTCGACCGTCCGCTCGTAGTCCGCCGGATCGAGGGTCCCGTCCGTCCCGGCGGTGAGCTTCGCGATCTCGCTCATCATCTGCTTCTGGTGATGCTCGGTCTGCGCCCCGGTCTCGTCGTTGTCGAGCACGATCAGCGCCGCGTCGTCGGGGTTCTCCTCGGCCCACTTCCAGCCCTTCATGCTGGCGCGGACGAACGTCGCCATGGTCTCGACGAAGGCCGGGTCGGCGAGCTTCGCCTCGAGCACGTAGAGTCCGTCCTCGAGCGTCGCCACCCCCTCGTCCTCGTACTAGAAGACGGTGAGCTCCTCGGGCTTCAGCCCGGCGTCGATCACCTGCCAGTACTCGTTGTAGGTCATCGTGGAGATGCAGGCCGCCTGCTTCTGCAAGAGCGGGTCGACGTTGAACCCCTGCTTCAGCACGGTGACGCCCTGCGGGCTGCCGTCGGTCGGGATCCCGAGCTTCGACATCCAGGAGAGGAACGGATACTCGTTCCCGCCGAACCAGACGCCGAGCGTATGCCCGGGGAAATCGGACGTCCTCGTCACGCCCGAGTCGTTGCGGCAGGTGAGCTCCATCCCCGAACGCTTGAACGGCTGGGCGATGTTGACGAGCGGCAGCCCCTTCTCGCGCGCCGCCAGCGCCGAGGGCATCCAGTCGATCACCACGTCGGCGCCGCCGCCGGAGATCACCTGCGCCGGCGCCACGTCCGGGCCGCCCGGCTTGATGGTGACGTCGAGCCCCTCCTCCTCGTAGAAGCCCTTGTCCTTGGCCACGTAGTAGCCGGCGAACTGCGCCTGCGTCACCCACTTCAGTTGCAGCGTCACCTCCCCGGCGCTGGCGCCGGAGGCGAGGAGCGCGAGGGCCGAGGCCCCGGCGAGCGCGAACCGCGTCTTCATCTGCTTGGCTCTCCCATGTCGGACCGGTCGCCGGAGGCCCGCTCTAGCGCCGCTGCGAGGGGTGCCAGAACGTCACCCACCGCTCCACGAGCGCCACGGCACCGTAGAATGCCGAGCCCACCAGCGCCGCGACCGCGATCTCCGCCCAGACCATGTCGAGGGCGAGGCGGCCCACTTCGGTCGAGATGCGGAAGCCCATGCCGAGCGTGGGCGAGCCGAAGAACTCCGCCACGATCGCGCCGATCAAAGCGAGAGTCGTGCAGATTTTCAAGCCGTTAAACAGGAACGGCGCGGCGGCGGGCAGGCGCAGCTTCAGGAGCGTCGGCCAGTAGCCGGCGGCATAGGTGCGCATCAGGTCGCGCTGCATCGGGTCGGCGCTCCCGAGCCCCTGGACGGTGTTCACCAGCATCGGAAAGAACACCATGAAGACGACGACCGCCGCCTTCGACTGCCAGTCGAAGCCGAACCACATCACCATGATCGGCGCGAGCCCGACGATCGGCAGCGCCGAGGCGAAGCCTCCGACCGGCAAGAGGCCCCGGCGCAGGAACGGCACCCGGTCGGCGAGGATGCCGACGAGGAACGCCGCGCCGCAGCCGAGCACGTAGCCGGTGAACGCGCCCCTCACCACGGTCTGCATCACGTCGGCCCTGAGCACCGGCCCGCTGGCGACAAGCCGCGTCCAGATCGCGCTCGGCGCCGGCAAGAGCACCGGCGAGATCGCGAAGGCCCGCACCGCGATCTCCCAGACCGCGATCACCGTCGCCCCGAAGACCAGCGGCGGCAGCAAGCGCATCCATCCGCTCGTCGCCCGCCCCGCGAGCCAGACGTTGAGGAGCCACCCGGCGATCCAGACGGCGAGCGCGAGCGTCACCATGTCCCGCCCCGCGGCCTGCGGCCATTTCCGTCTTCGCCGAGTCGGGTCGGGGTCAAGGGCGGCGAAGCCGGGCGCGGCTCGGCCGCGCCTTTACCCTTGAGGCCGGCCCGACTCGGCACGCCAGACTGGAGGAGGCGCCTTGATGAAGCAGCCGCTTCATCAAGCGCCTCCCAGGCAGATCCCCGACGCCCGCGACCGGCGGCCACCTCGCCCGAGGGGCCGCGCCGAAACCCGCGACTCCCCCGAAGCGCGGCGCGGACGAGGCGCCGCCCCACGCGGGCCGCCGACGCGCCGCTCACCGCCGGCCGCCCATTGCCGCGAAGGTCGCCCGCTCCGCGAGCGTCACCAGCCCGACGAGCCCGGCGGCGCAGATCGACGCCATGACCAGCGCCGCCCAGATCTGCACCGTCTGCCCGTAGTAGCTGCCCGAGAGCATGCGCGCCCCGAGCCCCGCCACCGCCCCGGTCGGCAGCTCGCCGATGATCGCGCCCACCAGGCTCGCCGCCACCGCCACCTTGAGCGAGGCGAAGAGCCAGGGCAGCGCCGCCGGCCAGCGCAGGCGCAGGTAGACCTGCCAGCGGCTGGCGTTCCAGGTGCGCATCTGGTCGAGGAGCATGCGTTCCGGGCTCCGGAGGCCCTGCACCATGCCGACGACCACCGGAAAGAAGCTCAGGTACATGGAGATGATCGCCTTCGGCAGCAGCCCGGTGACTCCGACCGAGTTCAGGACGACGATGATCATCGGCGCGATCGCGAGGATCGGCACCGTCTGGCTGGCGATCACCCAGGGCATCACGCTCGCGTCCACCGTGCGCCCGTGGACAATCAGGGTCGCCAGCACGATCCCGAGCCCGGCGCCGAGCCCGAAGCCCGCAAGCGTCGCCGCGAGCGTCACCCAGGCGTGGTGAACGAGGCTGCGCTTCGAGGTGGGCGCCACCTCGACCGTGGTCTTCCAGAGCTCCGCCGCCACCTGGTGCGGCGCCGGCAGCCGCGGCCGCTCCTGGTCGAGGGTGGCGGCCACCAGCTCGCCGACGCCGAGCGTGCGCCCGTCGCGCGCCGCCTGATCGTGCGCCCAGGGCGCGTTCAGCGCCACCGCGAGGCCATACCAGAGGAGAAGGATCGCCGCGACGACGGCGACGACGGGCAGCGCGCGCCCCTCGCGCCGCGGCGCCGCGCGCCGGGTCGGGCCGGCCGCCGCTTCGCTCGTTCCGCTCGCCATGCCGCGCTGCCGGAGATCGCCTCGATGCAGCGGACGTTAGCAAGAAATCCCGCCCCGTCCACGCCCTTCGCGCGCCGCGCCCGGCGTACAGTCCCCGGGCGTACAGTTCCGGGGCGCGCCGGCTACTTCCCCTTGCCGATCTTCGGTTCGGTGCCGGCGAGAAGGCGGCGGATGTTCGCGTGATGGCGGACGAGGACGAGGAGCGCCAGCGCCACCGCGAGCCAGATCGCATCCGTCCGCCCGAAGACGGCGAGCCAGGCCGGCGCCGATGCCGCCGCGACGAGGGCGGCGAGCGAGGAGAAGCGGAAGAGGGCGGCGACGGCCAGCCACGTCAGGCACGCGGCGATGCCGGCGGGCCAGGCGAGCGCCAGCATGATGCCGAGGAAGGTCGCCACCCCCTTGCCGCCGCGAAAGCCGAGCCAGACCGGGAAGAGATGCCCGAGGAAGGCGCCGAGCGCCGCGACGAGCGCTGCCGGCTCGCCGGCGACCGCCCGGGCGACGAGCACGGCGACCGCGCCCTTGCCGCCGTCGAGAATGAGCGTCGCGAGCGCCGCCCGCTTGTTGCCGGTGCGAAGGACGTTGGTGGCGCCGATGTTGCCCGAGCCGATCGCGCGCAGGTCGCCGAGCCCCATCGCCCGGGTGACGAGCACGCCGAACGGGATCGAGCCCGCGAGATAGCCGAGGGCGAGCGCCAGGAGAAAGGTGAGGCTCATGCTGTCTCCCTCGCGAAGACCCGGCTGCCGCCGACCCAGGTCGCGAGCACGCGCCCCTGCATCCGGCGCAGGTCGTAGGGGGTGTTCTTCGACTTCGAGCGCAGGGTGGCGCGGTCGAGGACGAACGGCGCGTCCGGGTCGAAGAGCACGAGATCGGCCGGCGCCCCGGCCTCCAGCCGTCCGGCGGCGAGGCCGAGGAGCTTCGCCGGGTTGAGCGCCAGCGCCCGCCAGAGCGCGGGCAGCGTCAGGTGGCCGGCGTGGTGGAGCTGCATCGCCGCCGGCAGCAGCGTCTCGAGCCCGACGGCGCCGGGCGCTGCCTCCTCGAACGGCAGGCGCTTCTCCTCCTCGTCCTGCGGCGTGTGGAACGAGCCTACGACGTCGATCTCGCCCGCTGCCAGCGCCGCCACGAGCGCCATGCGGTCGTCCTCGGAGCGGAGCGGCGGGCGGAGCTTGAAGAACGTGCGATAGTCGCCGATGTCGAACTCGTTCAACGTCAGGTGGTGGATCGAGGCGCCGGCCGTCACCCGGAGCCCCGCCGCCCGCGCCCGGGCGAGCGCGGCGAGCGCCCCGGCGGTCGAGAGCTGGTCGGCGTGGTAGCGCACGCCGATCGCCTCGACGAGCGCGAGGTCGCGCTCGAGGCCGATGCGCTCGGCGAGGGCCGCGACCGCGGGCAGGCCGAGCTGGCTTGCGAACTGCCCCGCGGTGGCGCAGGCCCCCTCGGTCAGGTGCGGCTCCTGCGGGTGCCCGAGGACCAGCGCCCCGAGTCCGGCCGCGTAGACGAGGCAGCGCTCGAAGACCCGGGTGTCGCGCACCGCGCGGCCGTCCATGAAGGCGACGGCGCCCGCGTCCATCAGGAAGCCGAGCTCGGTCATCTCGCGGCCGTCGCGCCCCTTGGTGAGCGCGGCCATCGGCAGCACGCGGACCGGGCTCGTCGCGACGGCGCGGCGTTGGAGGAACTCGAGCGTCTCCGGCGTGTCGATCGCCGGCGCGGTGTCGGGCCGGGTCACCATCGTCGTGACGCCGCCCGCCGCCGCCGCCGCGCCGGCGGAGCGGAAGCTCTCCTTGTGGCGCTCGCCCGGCTCGCCGACCTTGACGCCGATGTCGATGATCCCGGGCGCGAGATGCCGCCCGCCGCAGTCCTCGCCGGGGCGGCTCCCCTCGAACACCTCGGCGATGCGGCCGTCGCGAATGACGAGGCCGCCCGCGAACACCCGGTCGGCGGCAGGGTCGATCAGGCGGGCGTTGGTCAGCGTCAGCATGGGAGGGCTCCGCCGGGCTCGTTGCGGGCGCGCAGGTTGCGGGCGAGGAGGTCCATCGCCGCCATCCGCACCGCGACCCCCATCTCCACCTGCTCCTGGATCACCGAGACGTTGATGTCGTCGGCGAGCGTGCCGTCGATCTCCACGCCCCGGTTCATCGGCCCGGGGTGCATGACGATGGCGTCGGGCTTCGCCGCCGCGAGCTTCCCGCCATCGAGGCCGAAGCGATGGTAGTATTCGCGCATCGAGGGAATGAGCGCGCCGTCCATCCGTTCCTTCTGCAAGCGCAGCATCATCACCACGTCGGCGCCCTCGAGCCCCTTTTCCATGTCCTCGAAGATCTCGACCCCCATCCGGTCGGCGCCGGCCGGGATGAGCGTCGGCGGACCGATCAGGCGCACCCGGTTCTCCATCCGCCCGAGCAGGATCATGTTCGAGCGCGCCACGCGGCTGTGGGCGATGTCGCCGCAGATCGCGACGACGAGCCGCGACAGCCGCCCCTTGCGCCGGCGGATGGTGAGCGCGTCGAGGAGCGCCTGCGTCGGGTGCTCGTGCCGCCCGTCGCCGGCGTTCAGGACCGCGCAGTTCACCTTGGACGCGAGCAGGTTCACCGCCCCCGACGAGGGATGCCGCACCACGAGCAGGTCGGGGTGCATGGCGTTGAGCGTCATCGCGGTATCGATGAGCGTCTCGCCCTTCTTCACCGAGGATTGCGCCACGCTCATGTTCATCACCGCCGCGCCGAGCCGCTTGCCGGCGAGCTCGAAGCTCGCCTGCGTGCGGGTCGAGGCCTCGAAGAACATGTTGATCTGGGTGAGGCCCTTCAGCGCGTCCGAGCGCTTGTCGGTCTGGCGGTTGAGCTCGACATAGGTCTCGGCGAGGTCGAGGACGCTTTCGATGTCGTCGCGCGAGAGGCCCTCGATGCCGAGGAGATGGCGGTGCGCGAACAAGGGGAGCCTCCGGTCCGGGTCGGCGGCATCTATAGCAGGCGCGCGCCGGTCGGCAACCCGCGAGGCGGGGCGTTGCGCCGAGCCGCCCGGGTGCTATCGTCGCGGCCTGGTTCAGGAGATCACCCGAGGATGCTTCGTCTCGTCCTGCTGGCCGGTGCCGCGGCGCTGGTGCCCCTTCCCGCCCTCGCGCTCTCGAACGCCGCGACCTACCTGCTCGCGCAGGAGGTCGCCTCGGCCTGCGACGGGGCATCCGGCCGCTACGATCCGACCTCGGTGGTGGAGCGCGATCTCGACGGCGACGGGCGCGCCGACCTCCTGATCGCCCATGAAGGAATCGTCTGCGACGGAACCGGCCGCAGCAACGAATGCGGGATGATGCTCTGCTCGTTCAAGATCTGGCTGCGGCGGGGCGAGCTGCTGACCCCCGCCGTCGACGATCTCCTGGGCGTCAAGGTGGTGGTCGGCGACGGACCGACTCCGGAAATCCGCTGGCTCGCGCACGACGGCGAGCCGTTCTCGATGCGCTGGAACGGCAGCCGCTTCCGCTGAGGCTGGCACCCCGGCGGCGTCCGGCCTAGGGTCGCCGGCGCGAAGGGAGGCCGTCTTGGGGATCGAATCCGTCACACATGCCGATCTCGTCGCCGCCCTCGCGTGGCAGGTCGAGTGCGGGGCGGACGAGGCGATCGGCGAGACGCCGGTGAACCGCTTCGAGGCGGTGGACGCCCCTGCCCCACGACCGCGGCGGATGGCCGCAGCGGCGCCCCGATCCGCCGACCCCCAGCCGGCCCGTTCCCCGATCGCCGCAGCGCCGGCCCCCGCGGCCCGTGGCTCCGCCGAGGTGGCGGCGGCCTGCGGCGATCTCGCCGCGCTCAAGGCGGCGATCGCCGGCTTCGAGGGCCTCGCGGCACTCCGGCAGGGCGCGCGGTCGGTGGTCTTCGCCGACGGCAACCCCTCTGCCCGCCTCATGGTGATCGGCGAGGCGCCGGGCCGCGAGGAGGACCGCGCCGGCCTGCCCTTCGTCGGGCGCTCGGGGCAGCTCCTCGACCGGATGCTGGCGGCGATCGGCCTCTCCCGGCGATCGGAGGAGGCGGCGAGCGCCGCCTACATCACCAACACCCTGCCGTGGCGCCCGCCGGGCAACCGCGAGCCCTCGGCCGACGAGGTGGCGACGATGCTGCCGTTCCTGCACCGCCACATCGAGCTCGCAGGCCCCGAGGTGCTGCTCCTCGTCGGCAGCTCCGCGGTCAGGACCATGCTGCAGACGAGCGACGGCATCACCCGGCGGCGCGGCAAGTGGTTCGAGCTCGCCGGGCGGCCGGTGATCGCCACCTGGCACCCGGCGGCGCTGCTGCGCGACCCGATCCGCAAGCGCGAGGCCTGGGCCGACCTCCTGAAGCTGAAGGAGCGACTCGATGGCTGAGCTGCCGTTCGTGCCGGTGCGGATCGCCGTCCTCACCGTCTCCGACACCCGCGGCCTCGCCGAGGACCGGTCGGGGGCGGTGCTGGTGGACCGGATCGAGGCGGCCGGGCACCTGCTCGCCGACCGCGAGATCGTCACGGACGACCGGCCGGCGATCGAGGCGCGGTTGCGCGCCTGGATCGCCGACCCGGGAGTCGACGTGGTGATCTCGACCGGCGGCACCGGCCTCACCGGCCGCGACGTGACGGTCGAGGCGCACGAGGCGGTCTACGAGAAGGCGATCCCGGCCTTCGGCACGCTCTTCACCATGGTCTCCTACGAGAAGATCGGCACCTCGGCGATCCAGAGCCGCGCCTGCGCCGGGGTCGCGGGCGGCACCTATCTCTTCGCTCTTCCCGGCTCGCCCGGCGCCTGCAAGGACGCCTGGGACGGCATCCTCGCGGCACAGCTCGACCTCCGGCACCGGCCGTGCAACTTCGTCGAGATCATGCCGCGGCTGGAGGAGCACCGGCGGAAGTGACCGCCGGCATTCCTCGGGCCAGGGGAATTGCGTCTGGATCCTAAAGGCCGGTACGGCGGAGAAGAGCCCCGGCCGGGGTGCTTGTCGCGCCGGTGACGCCTGCTGGATTTGGCGAGTGACAAATCCAGCCGCGCGCGCCCCTCGTCGTGCCGGAGGCACGCCTTCGGCGTGACGGGGGTGGGCGCGAGCGCCCACCAGGGGTGCGCACGGCTGGATTGGCATCCTGCCGCAGAAATCTTCACCCCTGAGGGTCTCCGCGCGTCCCGCGCTCCACCCCTTGGCCCGGCGAACGCGAGTCGCGTTCGCTTCTCGGGCCAATGACTCGCGGACTGAAGCCCGCTTCGGTCGTCTGGGGCCCTATATCCAACGCAACACACCCGTTTGCGCCGTGATCCGGCCAAATCCGATCGCCCTGTCCTCGGGCGGGCGCCGCTTTCCTTCCCCGGATGCCGCCTCTATGGTTCCGCGCGAGCAGGAGGACGAGCCTTGGCCGACGTGGACCGGAACGGCATCTTCGCGGGCGCGGACCCGTTCCGGCTGGCACGGGCCTGGCTCGCCGAGGCGGAGGCGAGCGAGCCGAACGACCCGAGCGCCATCGCCCTCGCCACGGTGGACGCGGACGGCATGCCGAACACCCGGATGGTGCTTTTGAAGGACATCGAGGCCGACGCCTTCGTCTTCTACACCAACTACGAGAGCGCGAAGGCGGGCGAGCTCGACCAGGCGGGCAAGGCGGCGTTCGTCATGCACTGGAAGAGCCTGCGCCGGCAGATCCGCGCCCGCGGCCTCGTCTCGCGCGAGGAGGGGCCGCAGGCCGACGCCTATTACAGGAGCCGCAGTTTGCAGAGCCGGCTCGGGGCCTGGGCGTCGAAGCAGTCGCGGCCGCTCGCGAGCCGGGCGGCGCTGATGCTCGAGGTCGCGAAGGTGACGGCGACGAAGGGCCTCGATCCCGACCGGCCGCCGTTCTGGGGCGGCTACCGCCTCACCCCGCTCGAGATCGAGTTCTGGGCGGACGGGGCGCACCGGCTGCACGACCGCTTCCGCTGGACGCGGAGCGCGCCGGGCGAGCCCTGGTCCGTCGTCCGCCTCAACCCGTGAGGATGCCATGCCCGAAACCACCGATCCCGCGACCGACCCCGTCGATCTGACCGCGGCGCTGGTGCGCTGCCAGACCGTGACGCCGCAGGAGGGCGGCGCGCTGCACATGCTCGGGCAGATGCTCGGCGCCGCCGGCTTCCGCGTGGACCGCGCCGACCGCAACGGCACGCCGAACCTCGTCGCCCGCTGGGGCACCGAGGGGCCGGTCCTCGGCTTCAACGGCCATACCGACGTGGTGCCGCCCGGCGATCCCGCGGCCTGGCGGCACGACCCCTTCGGCGGCGTGATCGAGGGCGGCAAGCTCTGGGGCCGCGGCAGCGCCGACATGAAGTCCGGGGTCGCGGCCTTCGTCGCCGCCGCGATCGACTTCGTCGCCGCGACGCCTCCGAAGGGCAGCATCGTCATCACCGTGACCGGCGACGAGGAAGGCGCCGGCACCGACGGGACCGTGGCGATCCTCGAATGGCTGCGCGACAACGGCGACCGGATGGACCACTGCCTCGTCGGCGAGCCCACCTGCCCCGAGCGCATGGGCGAGATGATGAAGATCGGCCGGCGCGGCTCGATGACGGCGACGATCACCGCCTACGGCAAGCAGGGGCACACCGCCTATCCGGAACGGGCGAGGAACCCGCTCCCGGGCCTCGTCCGCCTGCTCGACCGGCTGACGAGACGCACGCTCGACGGGGGCACCACGCATTTCGGCCCCTCGACTCTCGCGATCACCACGATCGACGTGGGCAACCCGGCGAGCAACGTCATCCCGGCCGAGGCGCGGGCGAAGGTGAACGTCCGCTTCAACGACGCCCATAGGGCGCAGTCGCTCGCCGACTGGATCGAGGAGGAGGCCGACACCGTGGCCAAGGCCGCCGGCATCGGCCTCGCCACCGCCTTCGAGATCTCGGGCGAGAGCTTCGTGACCGAGCCCGGCCCCTTCGTCGAGCTGGTGGCGCGCGCCGTCGAGGCCGAGACCGGCGTCCGGCCGGCGCCCTCGACCTCGGGCGGCACCTCGGACGCGCGCTTCATCAAGGACCACTGCCCGGTGGTGGAGTTCGGCCTCGTCGGCGCCACCATGCACCAGGTCGACGAGCACGTGGAGGTCGAGCACATCCGGCAGTTGAAGGCCGTCTATGGCCGCATCCTCGGCGCCTACTTCGCGACGGGCTGACCGGGTCCGTCGATCGTCCCGTCCTTGGAGAGCAGGATCGCGAGCGGGCGCGTCGAGTCGAACTCGGTGAAGATGATCACCAGGATCGCCATGATCGGCACCGACAGGATCGCGCCGGCGATGCCCCAGATCGACGCCCAGGAGACGAGGCTCACCAGGATCACGAACGGGCTGAGGTTGAGCGAGCTGCCCATGAGCCAGGGCTCGACGAAGTTGCCGAGCGTCACCTGCGGGATGCACATGACGAGCACGAAGGCGACGACGGGCCAGATCTCGCCGAACTGCACCAGCGCGAGCAGGGTCGGCAGGCCCACCCCCATGATGCCCCCGAGGTAGGGGATGTAGTTGAAGAGCCCGATGAGCAGCGCCCAGAACCCGGCGAGCTCGATGCCGTAGAGGCGCAGGATCACGTAGCTCGCGACGCCGAGGGTGATGTTGATGAGGGTCTTCATCACCAGGTAGGTGCCGATCCGGCTGTTCACGTCGCGGATCACCTGCTGGATCTGGGTGACCTTCGCCGGCTGGTCGGAGAGGCGGGCGATCTTGTTCGCGAAGGCCTTCTGCTCGGAGAGGATGAAGCCGGCGTAGATCAGGATGACCGCGAAGGTGCCGACGATCGACGCGACCGACACCACCGAGGTGAGGATCACCCGGTGCAGGTTGAACTGGCCCGCGAGGTCGCGCCGCAGGCTCTGCCAGCTCGGTTCGTCGTCGAGGCCGATCGTCACCGCGCCGCGCTGGATGAGCGCGAGGAACTGGTCCTGGTAGCGCGGCAGGAGCGTCGAGACCTGGGCGACGTTCTGCACGATCAGCCAGACGATCAGCGCCATGATCCCGAGACTGAGCGCGACCGCGAGGGTGTAGCGCAGGGCGGCCGGCACCGCGGCGAGCCCCGGCGCGCGGCCGATGAGCTCGGCGAGCCCGAGCACCACGTAGGCGACGACGACGCTTGCCACCACCGGCAGGATGATCGGCCGGGCGATCACCAGGATCCAGCCGATCATCAGCGTGAGGCCGACGCCGTAGAAGAGCCGGGGCAGGCTGTCGCGCATGATGGGTCCCGCATCTGATGGCGGGCGCATGGAACCCGATCCCGC
>Ga0075163_10011649_pt1 | contig 11455 bp, 4 predicted proteins | sample JI1023141ADNA_FD_71478 | JGI IMG/M metagenome (GOLD analysis project Ga0075163, IMG submission 71478) | Wastewater effluent complex algal communities from Wisconsin, to seasonally profile nutrient transformation and Carbon sequestration -... | ecosystem: Engineered > WWTP > Effluent > Algae... | reverse complement strand
TGAGGCACTTAATCCAAAAATAATATTGGTTTCTGTTTTACTGAATTTATAAATCCAACCAGTAATTTTGGCTGCAAAATATTTTGTAAGTAGTGCTACACCACTTAAAATTCCTGCAAATATTAATGCCCCGCTTCCGCTAAAAAATAAGCGTAAATCAACTAACATACCAGCACTAATTAAGAAGAAGGGAATAAATAATGTATTACCAATAAAAACAACTCTGTTCATTAAAACAGAATTGTGTGGAATAACTCTATTTAACGCTAAGCCCGCAAGGAAAGCACCAATAATCGGTTCTACACCAGCAAGTTCAGATGCAAATGCAGATAAGAATACAACAGCTAAAACATAAATGTATTGTGAGCTTCCTTGTCCTTCTAAGTTTCTAAAAAACCAACGCGTAATGCGGGGCAATAAATAAAGCGTACCAACAACTAAAGCAGAGAGAAAAACAATTGTTTTAAACCAAAAAATCGCATTGATTTCATTTTTTACAACATTAGTTATGATACCTAATAAAATTAATACAGCAGTGTCAGTAATAATTGTTCCTCCAAAGGTGAGTTGAACGGCTCTGTTTTTCACAACGCCCATGCTGCTTACAATAGGATAACTTAAAAGTGTATGTGTTGAGAACATACTTGCAAGGAGCAATGCCGCCCAAAATTGAAATTCGAAAATATAAAAGCAAACAAAAAATCCGATTATAATTGGAATGAAAAAAGTTAAAGCACCAAATACAACACTTTTAGAGCGGTTTTGTTTAAACTCTTGCATGTCTATTTCTAAACCTGCTAAAAACATAATATACAAAAGCCCAGTTTTACTAAATAAATCAAAACTGGTGGTTTTTTCTATTAGATGAAATGTATTTGGGCCAATAATTACACCTGCTAATATTAATCCAATAATTCCTGGGATTCGAAAACGTTTAAAGATTAAGGGAGAAAACAAAATAATAAGCAACACAACAGATAAAATCAAAACAGGATTTGTAAAAGGAATTTGTCCTTTTAAAAAATCTTTTACCCAATCTATCACATTTTGTAAGCTTTCTGCCATGCTGAGCAAAGATATGCATAAGCTTTATATAAAATACAAAATGTAGGGGTAAAGCAAAAAAATAGTAGTTTGGTTTCAGGAATTTTAATTATTTTCACAGTCCAAGAAAATTACATATGAAAGGAATTATTTTAGCAGGAGGATCAGGTACGCGCTTGCATCCATTAACCTTAGCAACAAGTAAACAAATGATGCCTGTTTACGATAAACCAATGATTTATTACCCTTTGTCGGTATTAATGATGTCGGGGATTCGTGAAATTCTTATTATTTCTACTCCGCATGATTTACCCAACTTTGAGCGTTTGTTAGGTGATGGCTCATCGTTAGGCTGTAAATTTACTTATGCTGTGCAAGAAGTTCCTAATGGACTAGCACAAGCATTTGTTATTGGAGAAAAATTTATTGGAAACGATAAGGTTGCTTTAATATTAGGGGATAATATATTTTATGGTGTTGGTATGGGGCGTATGCTTCAAAAACTAAACGATCCAAGTGGTGGAATTGTTTTTGCATATCACGTTAGCGACCCTGAACGCTATGGTGTTGTTGATTTTGACGAAAATAATAAGGTACTATCAATTGAAGAAAAGCCAGCTAAACCAAAATCAAATTACGCGGTTCCAGGATTATATTTTTATGATAATAGTGTAGTTGAAATTGCGAAAAATTTAAAACCAAGTCCGCGCGGTGAATACGAAATTACCGATGTAAATAAGGAATACCTTCGTCAAGGAAAATTAAGTGTTAGTATTTTGGATAGAGGAACGGCTTGGTTAGATACAGGTACCTTTGCTTCTTTAATGCAAGCTGGGCAATTTGTTCAGGTTATTGAGGAACGTCAAGGACTTAAAATTGGTTGTATTGAGGAAGTTGCTTTTAAAATGGGATTCATTGATAAAGATCAATTGAAAAAAGTGGCCTTACCACTTACCAAAAGTGGTTATGGAGATTACTTATTAAAACTAATTGGAGAATAATTTAATAATATTATGATCACGGCTTACCAAGCTTTAATAGATATACTTCAAAAATCGCTTGTTGAATTAAACGAAGGTTTAAATAAGAAGCCAGCTGAATTATACGAACCGCAACAATATATTTTAACGCTTGGTGGCAAAAGAGTTCGTCCATTACTAACCCTTATTGGTTGTGATTTATTTAATGGGGATATTCATGAAGCCATTCACGCAGCTAATACCGTTGAATTGTTCCACAATTTTTCTTTGATTCACGATGATATTATGGACAACGCACCTTTACGCAGAGGTAAAGCAACTGTTCATGAAAAATGGAATCATAATATTGGTATTTTAAGTGGCGACGCCATGTTAGTTATGGCTTACAAAGAACTTGCAAAGTGTAAGCCCGAACACTTACCACAACTATTAACATTGTTTAATCAAACTGCTATAGAGGTTTGTGAAGGGCAGCAATTAGATATGAATTTTGAAACACTAAATGAAGTTTCAATAGATTCATATGTAAATATGATTAGCCTAAAAACTGCTGTTTTATTAGGTTGTAGCCTGCAAATGGGAGCGATTGTTGCAGGTGCAGATTTGGAAACGCAAGAGCACATTTATAATTTTGGTAAAGAAATTGGGATAGCGTTCCAATTAAAAGATGATATTTTAGATGTTTACGGTAACACAGATAAAGTAGGTAAGCAGAGTGGGGGAGATATTATATCAAACAAAAAAACTTTTTTATTGTTGAAGAGTCTCGAATTGGCGGATGCAAGTCAACGTAAAGAATTGGATAATTGGATTGCGAAATCAGATTTCGATAAAAATGAAAAAGTTAGCGCAGTAAAATCAATTTATAATCAATTAGGAATATTAGAAATAAGTGAAGAAGAAGTAAATAAACATTACTCTTCTGCACTTAAAAACCTTGATTTAATAACTTGCCCCGCTGATAAAAAAAATAACCTCTTGAATTTTGCGGAGGCGCTTATGGGACGAGAACATTAATGCGCACTTATTCGTTTATTTACTCAGATATAGTTCAATAAAAAATTTAACATTCTCTAAACTGTTTTAGTCAAATAATTTGTCTTCAATTTAATAGGAAATAAGATGAAATAGGTTATTTTTGTTTTCTAACAGAATGAAAATGGCAAAAGTTTTATTCTCTTTTATTTTCTTGGTTTTTTTTTCTCTAGGAGCTCAGTCTCAAAATAACAAAAACCACGCAGTAAAGACTACTCGTACTCTTTATTTCTATTCTTTTACTGGTGTTCAAAGTGAACAGCAGATGAGTTTAATAGAGCAGCAAATGGCTTCCATTAAGTATGTAGAAACAGTTAAAACAAAATACAAGCCTGAGCGTCAAGCGGGGCAAGTAATTTTGACGGTAGCTATAGAAAGCAAGGGCAGCGAAGAAAGAATTGATTTTGAAACAGCTAAGATGAAACAAATCTTGCTTCAGAACAATTTAACACCTGGTACACTTGAAATAAAGGCTGTAGAGGAAAAAAAATAATCATTTATTTAATTTATTAGAATCAATATGAACAAAATTGTACTTATTTTTTGTTTGGTCTTTTTTGCCAATTTACTTAGCGCTCAGTCCAACGACTGTTCATCGGCAACTGTAATTAGCCCTGGTGCTACTTGTGTAAATACTGCAGGAACAACAGCAGGTGCAACTCAATCCATTCCAGGTTGTGTTGGAACTGCAGATGATGATGTGTGGTATCAATTTACTGCATCAGCAACTTCTCATCAGGTAACTGTAACTGCATCAGCAGGTTTTGATCCAGTTGTACAATTGTTTTCAGGTACATGCGCAGCTTTAACAACTATTTCTTGTATGGATAATGGTTTAACAGGCGATGATGAAACTATTTACGCTACAGGTTTAACAATTGGACAAGTTTATAGATTAAGAGTTTATCACTATTACGCAGGAGCTCCTACAACACCAACTTTTTCAATTTGTGTAACTAATCCTCCTCCGGTTCCAAGTAATAATAATTGTTCGGGAGCAACACCTTTAACAGTAAATACTTCTTGTACAACAACAGCAGGAACAAGTGTGGGAGCTACGCTTTCAACAACGGGTTGTGCAGGTAATGCTGATGATGATGTTTGGTATTCTTTTGTTGCAACTAACTCAGTTCAAACTATTACTGTTGACCCATCTGCAACTATGGATCCTGTGGTAGAATTATATACTGGTACATGCGCTTCACTTACATCTCTTGAATGTATGGATAACGGTTTTACCGATGGTACCGAAACAATTAATGCTGTTGGTTTAACACCAGGGGCAACCTATTATGTGCGTGTTTATGATTATTATTCTTCAACTGGCGGTGACCCATTTACAATTTGTGTTGTAGGAGCTGCAACTTCTGCACCAGTAAATGACGAACCTTGTAATGCAATTCAATGGCCTACAGTTACTACAGAGTGCGATTTTCTTCCGTTTACTACAACCGGAGCAACAACAACTGCAACACCTGGAGCTCCTTCAGCAACATGTCAAAATTGGAATGCAGGAACAAGCACATATATTGCACCTACATCAGGTGGATTTGGAGCTGGAACAAAAGATGTTTGGTTTAAAATTACAGTACCTGCTACAGGTAATATAACCATCACCATTCAACCAGGCTTAGCTAGTCCAACAAATGATATGGTTTTTGCATTATACTCAGGTACTTGTGGAAGTCTTACTCAATTTGCTTGTTCTGATGATTACAATTACCCAGGTTCTTCAAATGATTTACAACCTTTTTTAAATCAAACAGGTTTAACTCCGGGTTCAACTGTATATGTTAGGGTATTTTGTTATGGTACTACCAACTTCGGTAATTTTGGAATGTGCGTTACTACAAATACAAATGATGCTTGTGCAAATGCGCTTTATATTTGCGATTTAAATGGTTATAGCGCATCTACAAGTGCTGCTTTTACTCCTGATAGACCAGGTACTGGCGCAGGACAAATGTATGGTAATAATGAAACAGCTGCAGGTGTTAATCAAACAGATGGAACAAATACTGCAGGACCTTTTGGGTATTACCCACCTACAAATATTGCTGGACCATATTCATCTCCTGATATTGATGTGAATATTGAAAACAATTCATGGATACGTTTTACAGCAGGTGCAACAACTGCAGTTTTAAATGTAACTGTTGGAGATTGTTTTGTTGGTGGTTATCCAAGTGGAGGAATTCAAATGCAAATTTTTTCTGCAACAGCTTGTAATAATTTCGTTCCAGTTTCTCAATTTAGAGAAAACTCAACAGGATTTACCATTACTGCTTCGGGCTTAACAGTAGGAAACGATTATTATTTAATGGTAGATGGATATGCAAATGATGTTTGTAATTATACTATTAGCGCAAATTCTGGTGTTCAGTTTCCTGATATAGTTGCAAGTGCAAATCCAATTTGTAATGGGGCAAGTACAATTTTAACTGCGCCAAGCGGTTCTTCATCTTATGAATGGTATCCTGGTGGAGAAACAACTCAAGCAATTACTGTTTCGCCAAGTACAACTACAACTTATACTTGTATTGTTTCTGGTGTTTGTGGTCAGCGCCAATCATTAACAAAAACAATTACTGTAAATCAATTACCAAGCATGACTAGTTCAACTGCTCCTGCTGCTATTTGTAGCGGAACAAGTGTTGGATTAACATTAACAAGTTCTATTCCTTCTACATATTCTTGGGTTGCGGCAAACAATGCAGATGTTACAGGTGAAAGTACTTCTGCAGTAGTAAGTGGAACTATTTCAAATACACTTACTGTTACTTCATTAACAAATGAAGATGTAATTTATACAATAACACCAACTTCTACAGCAATCAATGGAAGTTGCCCTGGTCCAGCTCAAACAGTCACTGTTACAGTAAAACCACTTCCTACATTAACTGACCCTTCAAATCAAACGGTTTGTGCGGGAGCTGCAATTGCTGCAACAAATTTTACAACTGATATTTCTGGTACAACTGTGGCATGGATAAATACTGATTCTGATATAGGAATTTCATTAATTGGTTCAGGCAATATTGCAACCTATACTGCGCCTGTAGTTGCAAGTGCACAAACAGGAACAATTACCGCTACTCCAACATTAAATTCATGTTCTGGTTCCCCTCAATTATTTACAATAACAGTTAATCCTACGCCGCAATTCACAAGTACTGTTGGTAATCAAGCAGTGTGTGGTGGAACAAATACTACTGCTGTTTCATTTGCATATAGTCCTTCTTCAGGAGGAAGTATTGCTTGGACAAACACCAATACAAATTCAGGAATTACTGGTGTTGGTTTAACATCAGCAAGTGGTTCAGGAAATATTGGAGCTTTTGCCACCCCAATGGTAACTGCAACTCAAACAACTGTTATTTCGGCAACGCCGACTATTGGAACCTGTTCTGGAACAGCGCAGTCGTTTACAATAACAGTAAATCCAACACCAGTTTTAACCGACCCATCTAATCAAACAGTATGTGGCGGTGCAAGTGTTTCTGCTACAAATTTCTCGAGTTCACCAGCCGCTACAGTTAACTGGGTTAATAGTAATTCAGGTAGTGGAGTAAATGGAATTGGTATTACAAGTGCAATAGGTTCGGGTAATATTGCGAGCTACACTTCACCTTTAGTTACAACTGCCCAAACAGGAACAATTGTAGCAACTCCTGTTTTAGGTTCTTGTACAGGGTCATCTCAAACATTTACTATAACGGTTAATCCTACTCCAGTTATTAGTGCTGTTACAAACACAACGGTTTGCGGTAATAGCAATGTTGCTGCTATTAATTTTACTGCATCACCAACAACAAGTGTTACGTGGACAAGTTCAAGTACATCAACAGGATTATCTGTTGCAAGCGGTACAGGCGGCACTCCAAGTTTTACATCTGCTAATGTTACTTCTGTTACAACATCTACAATTACATTAAATGCTACATTAAGTTCATGTGCGGCAACTGCTGTTCCATATACAATAACTGTAAATCCTTTGCCTCAGTTAATTGGAGCGCCTACAGTAACACAAAGTGCTTGTGGTTTATCAACAGGAGCATTAAATAATATAGGAGTTACTGGTACTGGAGCATTAAATTATGTTTGGACAAATTCTACACCTGTAGTAGTTGGTGGTAATAGCAATAGTATTACTAATCAACCTGCAGGAGCTTATAATGTTACTGTTACAGATAACTTTAATTGCCCAGTTACATTTGGTCCTTATAGTATTACTAATCCAGGAGCGCCAGCAGCACCAACTGTTTCTGCGCTTGATAATACACTTTGTGTTGGACAATCACTTTCTTTAACTGGTAGTTCTTCGGGAGCAACAAATCCAACTTATGCATGGTCAGGTCCTAACTCATCAAGTGGAACAAGTTCTTTATCTATTGGAGCTGTTACATTGGCAGATGCTGGAACTTATACATTAACGGTTACCGAAAGTAATTGTACAAGTAGCAGTACTATTCCAATTACGGTAAACGCAAATCCTACAGCATCTGCAACAAGCAGTAATCCAACTTATTGTACTGGTAGTAACATCAATTTATTTGGTTCAGGAGGAACAGGTTATTCGTGGACAGGACCTAATACGTATACAAGTACCGACCAAAATCCAACAATTACCGGAAGTACAATTGCTGCTGATGGAACCTATTCCTTAACTGTTACCGATGCAAATGGATGTACCGCTCAGTCAACTGTTGCTATTGATGTTAATGAAACACCTTCAGATCCCTTAACTACAGGTTCTTCAAGTGCAGTGTGCGAAGGTGAAACAATTAATTTATTTGCTTCATCAACAAATGCAACAAGTTATGGCTGGGTTGGACCAAATGTATTTATTTCTACTGACCAAAATCCTACTATAACAAATGCAAGTGCAAGTAATGCAGGAATTTATACTGTTATTGCAACAGGTAGTGGTTGTAATAGTAATCCTGTAATAGTTAATGTAATAGTTAATACTAATCCAAATGCAACATTAGGTGTATCAGCTAATCCTGTTTGTTCGGGGCAAGATGTTACTTTAACAGCGTCAGGTGCAAGTAATATTGTGTGGGATTATTTAAATACTGTTGGTGGCACATTACAATTAACTAATGTGCAAGTTTCAAATGCAGGTTATTATGCAGTTGAAATTACAGATGGTAATGGATGCTCTGATAGAGATTCTATTTTATTAACGGTTAACCAAACTCCTGAACAACCTGTGCTTGCAGTTGCAGCGGATACTGTATTTTGTGAAGGTGAGGATTTAGCGTTAGTAGTTACATCAACAGGTGCAACAACATTTAGTTGGACAGGTCCAAATGGATTTACTTCATCAACTGCAAATGCAGATATAAATAATGTGGTGAATGTAAATGGAGGTGTTTATACAGTAACCGCTTCTACTGCATTTTGTTCAAGTGTTGTTAGAGATGTAACAGTTGTTGTTAATGATACTTCAACAGCTTATGCAAGTGCTGCCGCTACAACTATTTGTTCGGGTAATACTATTTCATTAGTTGGAGCAGGAGGTAATGGTTCGGAGTGGACGGGTCCAAATGGATTTACTTCGACTAATGCAAACGAAACTATTACAAATGCTACTACAGCAGCATCTGGTGTTTACACTTACACTTCAATTAATAATCCTGGCGATTGTCGTCATTCAGCTACGGTTAATATATTAGTAAATGAAACACCAGTTTTAGATCCATTACAAGCAAGCGATGATAGTTTGTGTGAAGGAGAAAATTTAATACTAACTGCTTCATCTGCTAATGGAACAATTTATAGTTGGACAGGTCCAAACGGTTACACATCAAGTAATGCAGCGCCTCAAATAAATACTGTTGTTACTTCAAATAGTGGAACTTATACTGTAACTGTTTCAAATGGTTTGTGTACAAGTAATGCAGCAACAATTACTATTGTTGTAAACGATACAGCAACGGCTTATGCAAGTGCAGTTGCTACTACAATTTGTTCTGGAAACAATATTGTATTAAACGGACAAGGTGGTAATAGTTCTTTATGGACAGGTCCAAATGGATTTACTTCTACCAACCAAAATGAAACAATTACAAACGCTAGTACTTTAACCTCTGGAACTTATACTTATAGTGCAATAAATAATCCGGGTAATTGTACGCATACAGCAAGTGTAACGATTTTGGTAAACGAAACGCCTGCTGCTGCAAGTGTGTTAGGTGCATCAACGTGTACAGGGGCAAATTTAAATTTAACAGCTAATGCAACAGGCACAGTAACTTGGTATACTGATAGTACTTTAACTAATTTAGTTAATACAGGAAATACCTATAGCCCAGCTTTAGCAACAAATACGGTTGACACTTTTTATGTAGTGGTTTCAAATAATGGTTGTACAAGTAATGTGCAATCTGTTTTTGCATCTAATTATAATATTGTTGCTGCAATTTCTGCCAGTCCTGATTCGGGTAGCGTGCCTTTGCCAGTTGTGTTTACTAATAATAGTATTGGTGTTGACTCGGCAGATACGTATCAATGGATTTATAACGGGACAACATTTGCTACTACACAAAACGCAGCAAATGAATTTCAACAAGGAGGTTCGTTTAATGTAATGATGATTGCAACAGATAACCAAAGTGGTTGTAGGGATACAGCTTATGTAACCATTTTTGTAGATGATGAAATTAGAGTGATTATACCAAACATATTTACACCAAATGGTGATGGCGTAAACGACGTTTTTGCCTTAGATATTAAAGGAGCGAAGGAAGCAAAAGGATCTATCTACAATCGCTGGGGTTCATTATTGTATGAGTGGGATGCTATTCATAGTACTTGGGATGGAAAACTAACGAACGGAGAAATGGTATCGGATGGTATTTATTTTTACATTATTAAAATTGTGGGATATAATGGAGATAAATTAGATGTGCCGGGGAATGTAACTATTGTGAAGTAATATTATACACTATAAAGGAAGCCTTAGAATTGAATTTCTAAGGCTTTTTGTTTTAAATAAATCCTATAATTCCCAAACACATTTCGCAAATAAACCTAACTTTGCGCCGTGCAAGCCTATTTAAAAAATCCGGTATTTAAACTAATTGCAAACTGTGCCGATGAGCTTGGTGTGCAAGCCTATGTTATTGGTGGTTTTGTGCGCGATATTTTTTTAGAAAGAGAAAGTAAAGATATTGATGTTGTTACTATTGGTAAAGGAATTGAACTTGCTAAATTGGTTCACCAAAAATTAGGTAATGATGCGCATCTTTCGGTTTTTAAAAATTTTGGTACTGCACAAGTTAAGATAGGTGATTTGGAAATTGAGTTTGTTGGCGCTCGTAAAGAATCGTATAACCGTGATTCGCGCAAACCAATTGTGGAAGATGGCACTTTAGAAGATGATCAAAATAGAAGAGATTTTACCATTAATGCTTTTGCTATAGGATTAAACAAAGATGAGTTTGGTAAACTGCTCGACCCATTTAACGGTAAATCTGATTTAGAAAATAAAATCATTCGTACACCTTTAGCACCTGATATTACATATAGCGATGATCCATTACGTATGATGCGTGCAATTCGCTTTTCGAGTCAATTAGGTTTTACCATTGAGGAACAATCTTTAAAAGCTATCTCAGAAAATAAACAACGAATAGAAATTGTTTCGAAAGAACGTATTACGGATGAGTTGAATAAAATTATTTTATCTCCTGTTCCTTCGGTTGGTTTTAAATTATTGTTTGATACGGGTTTGTTGCATCTCATTTTTCCAGAAATGGTTAAGTTACACGGTATAGAAACCATTAACGGAAAATCGCATAAGGATAATTTTTATCACACACTTGAAGTGCTAGATAATACGGCTCGTAATAGCAATGATTTGTGGTTGAGGTGGGCAGCTATTTTACATGACATCGCCAAACCTGCTACCAAACGTTTTGAACCTGATCATGGCTGGACTTTTCATGGGCACGAAGACAAGGGTGCACGCATGGTTCCTAAAATATTTGCGAATTTAAAACTGCCCTTGAACGAAAAAATGAAGTATGTGCAAAAATTAGTATTGCTACATTTGCGTCCAATTGTTTTAGCAAAAACCGAAATATCGGATAGTGCTGTGCGGAGGGTTTTGTTTGAAGCTGGTGAAGATATTGATGATTTAATGACTTTGTGCGAAGCTGACATTACAACTAAAAATCCGAACAAAGTAAAACGTTACTTGCAAAATTTTGAAATTGTAAGGGAGAAATTAAAAGAGCTAGAAGAAAGGGATAAACTGCGCAATTGGCAACCCCCAGTAAGCGGAGAAGAAATAATGGAAATGTTTAATCTGCAGCCTTGCAAAAAAGTAGGCGATTTAAAAAATGCTTTAAGGGAGGCAATTTTAGATGGAATAATACCAAACAATA